>Ga0209382_10000386_pt1 | contig 72447 bp, 122 predicted proteins | sample SoiMetdeltSBSDD5_FD_187599 | JGI IMG/M metagenome (GOLD analysis project Ga0209382, IMG submission 187599) | Bulk soil microbial communities from a Populus tree surrounding site in Tennessee, USA - Soil MetaG P. deltoides SBSDD5 (SPAdes) (version 2) | ecosystem: Environmental > Terrestrial >... | reverse complement strand
GGAGTCAGCCGGACCACCCTCGCTTACGAGCTTTGCTAGAAGCTCAATTGCCCGCTGCCTCCACCGGGTTTTGGTGGACGTTAACGCCACCTTAGACAGATTCCACTAGCAAAGCTCTAGACGAAAGGGGCGGTTTCCCGCCCCTGTCATCTGGAACCTTACTCGTCGCCGTTCTTCTCGTTCTTCTCGGCGTCGGCAATTTCCTTCTTGCCGTCTTCAGTCTCAAGGTACTGGTTGTATGCCTCATCGGCATCGGCCCAAGTAGCTCCGACCTCATTGAGCAGTTCCGTGATTCGTGCATAGCGCTTCTTCATCTTCTCAAGTTGCGCCTTGAACTTACCAGCTCGCAGAATGCGGGTTTCACGCCGCTCAGGAGTCATCGAAGCCCCACCACCAGTGCCACGCTCCGGCCGGGTGTCCCAAGCCTCCAGACCCTCGCTCAGGGGGATAACGACCCCAAGCTTGGTGCCATCGGCAGTGACTGCCTCAAGCGATGGGAGCGCCCAGCGCTTGCCGCGCGTGGCGGCGTAGACGGCCTGAGTGTCAACCATGTCGTTCTGGCCAGGCGTGCGCCCTTCCTTCATGGCCTGCTCAAGGTTTCGCTGAGTCAATGCCCAAGCGAAACCACGAACATCGACAAATCCCGTAGGAAGCTTGTCGATCGACTCAACCTCAAGAGTCTTGCGTGGCTCAGTGTTGGTGTCCGAATTCTCATCAGTCTCAGTGGCAACCACAGTCGCCTGCTTGTCCGATTCGTCTGGAGTTGGCTGCTCGACCTGCTCAGACGGCTTAACCTCAGTGTCCATCAGGTCGTCAAACATCCCACCCATGATAACTGTTCTCCTCTTATTGTTTGGGGATTGCTTGCTTGTGACTTAAGCGTATCTCGGTTTCTCCGGATCGTCAAGTCGAAACAGCCCATAATCTCAAGATTTTTTCTTGCTCTTATGGGCCGTGTCCACTGGGCGCTTCTGGTCTTCTCCGCGCATGTGCAGATACTCTCCGTACAACCATATAGGCAAGGTGAAGATGATAGCTAAACCGCAGCTAAGAACGGTAGCGCCCAGCATGCACCAACGGAGCGTGTTGATATTCTTCATATCCTCGATTATCTCTGTAGCCTCCTGACATAACTAGGACTGTGCCCATTATGATCAGGATGGCGGCGAATATCCAGATTAGTACGATTATTATCACTTTTATGAGCTTGTCGTAGAAGTCCACTATCTTTTTGATCCTCGTTTTTGCCTCAAGACCAACCATAGCTCGGTAAGGTGGCTGGTCTCCATGAGGACTAGTCGCTCACGTAGTATTTGCGCCATCATGGCGCGCAACCGTGCTTCCGTTTCCTTGTCCATTTATCTTCACCATGTACGTCCACAGATGATTGTCAGATTGAACAGAAGCCATGATGTCTTCTGGGTCGGTAACGGTATTCATCACGCCCCAATGAGACTGCCATAGCTTGATGAAGTAATCTAGATCTTTCGTTGTCATGAGTTCTTTCCACCACCAAGCCCTATAGAGCTTTTGTTGGCGTTCCAAGCGCTTGGCATTGCGGTGGTATTTCGTGGCTACAGCCGCGTCACCCTCATGTTTGTGTCCGTTTATGTGCTTGTGACGTTTGCCTGAACCGGTATTGCAGGTCAGGCAATGCCAAAACCAGTGTCCGTCTTTCTCGTAGTAGTGAGTGACGCATTCCTCAACAGGAAAATCACTCATCTTTTTCAGCACCATCTAAGTCCGCTCCAAACACATTTGACCAATCGGCCAAACTTACAGCTTGGACAAGTAGAGCCGTCCCTTGCGGTAAAGCCGTGTTGGCCACAATGACCACAGTGGTAACGGACAGGATAACGCTTAGTGCTCATCTTAGCGTCTCCTAACTATTATCTTGTAGAACGCCTCCTAGATGCGAATCGAACGCACCGCGACGCTACTGCGATCCAATATCTACAGTCGTGCGCCTCGCCAAACCAGCAGGAGTCCCTTCTGAGTCACCCCTCAGGAGTTATTGCCTCGATATTTTCCGAGTATTGCAAATTTTCATCTCTCACATACGGTAGTTCTTCCATGAAGCTACCGATCTTTTCTGACCTTTCCATATCACGCTCAAAGGCAATGGCTTGCTCTTTGGTCATGTCTGGATAAGCCTTGCTGCTCAGTGTGCGAGTTATACTAATTGTCTGATTTATCTTAATTTGCCAGTCGCGGTTCTCGCTCATGTTCCTATCCTACACGTAGAATCCAGGATTGTCCACGGCAGTTTTCACCAATGATTGGTGCTGTGCCGTGGTGGTGGAAAACTTCGTAGTGGGAATAATCCATGTGTCTTTGCTGAGTGCCCACGCAATCGGCGTAGCGTAACTACGGATCACATAAACAGCTTTATCAATGGCGTGAGCTTCTTTTTTGGGCATACGTCCAAGGTCTACTTTTTCTCCTCGGACGCGCGGCTTACCCGTCAAGCTGCCAACGTTGAATTCAGTCAGGCTGTCAATGCCTTTTTGAACCAGCTTCAGTGACTGCTGTCCAAGTGCCATGTTAACCCTTTCTTGTGACCAACCAAATCATAATTAAAAAGGTAGCGCATGGGGCAATCATTAGTGTCGCCCACACAAACGCCTCTGGCCAATTCATTTTGTTGCTCCTTAATGGTACATGACGACCGACAAGCCTGCAACGGTTTGTCAGCCATCATGAAACATTAAACCTCTTCTGGCACCGATCTCAGTTGCCCGATCTTTTCCACCCATAGAGCGGTCAGCTCACGGGCTGTGTGCGAACTGCCAGGACCGGCCGCAACGTCAAAGCCATACCACATTCCGTTACCGATGTCCAAATCATCTAGACCATAGCCATAGAAGCCGTAAAGCTGCCCCAATAGGCAATCGTGCGGATCACCCATATTTAGCGTGTCAAGGTTGATTTCATCGATCCAGTCTGGGTTTGCTTTGTTGAGCTTACGCACGCCGCGCCAGATGAAGAACTTACGTAGCATTTCGCCTCTTCTCGATTTCGTTTTTCCATGCTTGCTCTAACTCCCCATCGCTCACGGCGATTTGAGAATTGAACCCATAAAAGCACCCTCCACCGAACGGAATCCGCAATTGGCATAGGCCATTGAAGAAGTCTCCGTACAGTTGCCCGAGAATGCACACGAGGCCATCGGTTATGTCGAGGGTTTCGAGATCTATCTCATTTTCCCAGCCTGGCCGGTCGGCATCCAGCAGAGAAATTCCTCTTGTCACACTTTCAACGGTTTTGTCCATTTTATCCGTTCCTCACTTTGCCTGGTGTTCCCCAATGCTGAGGCCTTTTGTTCCCTCAGCAAAGGGCAAAATCAGGATCGCCGTGCGGTTATTTCCTTGATCCATTCATCACGCAAGTCGGGGTGACTCGACGCTGAAATTAGATCAGGACAGAAACCCAGATTCACAGCTTGCCCGTGCTGGTTGATAACGTTCATGCCGCGCACAAAGTCTCCAAAGAGTTGGCCAAGTACGCAGTCAGTTCCGCTGATCAGATCGAGTCTTTCCAGGTCGATCTTAGATTCCCAGCCGGGGTAATAAATGTCCAGGATCTTGCTTCCTCGATCAACAGCCTGAGCTGCAAACTGTTGTGATTCCATTATGCCGACTTTCTTGTTTCACTTGGCTGCCATGTAGTATGACACGTCGCCGCGCGCACACATGTAGCAGGTTATCTTAGGGTTGTTGGCTCGATCCTTCATACAGATACGCTCTTGCGGTTCATAGTGAACAAGGCTCCCTTGATCTTTCAGTTCGAAAGCCTTTACTCTATCGTAAACGTACCCGATGCTTTCGGTATTCCTCACGAGCCATGCTGGGATCACATGAATTCTCATGATCCACGTGTCCAGTAGTCATCTGGCAACCACTGGAGTTGTACGTTTCGATCCGTTTTCACCAACTCTAGGAACTTCGCTAAGGCATCGACAGTTTCATTGCCGGTTACCTCTTCAAACTTCCACATATCCAGCGGGCTAGGCCCGTGCGTGCCGATGTACCACTTACCAGGGGATTTCATTTCTTTCATGACTCGACCAACTCTCTTGCGGTTGGTGCCGTTTTGTACAGGGTAACCCACTTGTATGGGTAACTCCACAACATCACGTAATTGCCCTGTTCATACAGTCCAGTGAAGCCGGACTCAGGTAGGGGCATTACCTGTGCAGGTTGGCTCTGCTCTTTTGCGATCTCAATAAGCCGCTTGAGCGCAGCTTTGCGGGTCTTCTCATTGCCGTTAGCGTTGCCTACGGGATAGAGGATATCAAAGATTTCTTGAGCTAGCTCACTCCCTACGGCGGTTAGTCGTTTCATGTACATCATTACCATTCCTCTAACTAGTTACCAAGACGGTACATATCTACTGAACTCAGTAGATATGTACCATTTTGATGACTAGTAGTTGGGATGATCCTCGTCTTCGTCATCTTCTTTGCCATTTTCGGACACATGCCACTCAATGTCATCAAAGATGCACTCTTGGGCAAAGTCGTCGATAGTGTCCTGTCGTTGCTTTTCGGACATTTCTGCCCATTCCTGGTCGTCTACGTCCAACTCCCAGGTACCACGGTAGGAGATGTTAGATGACGCTGAGTAGTTGATTAAGATCTTCATTGCAACCTCTCATCTCACTTTTTCCTAAACGTGCAAGAATGGCCATAAACCTGATTGTATGTCCGTTTATGTATACGGTTTATGGCCAAACTAACGCATTTAGTTACAGTCTGCCGCGATCTCTTGCAAGGCTTCCGCTACATACTCGTCTGCCTGCTCATCGGGCAAGCCGCTGAGCCATTGGTAAAGCAGAGAAAGCCCATCGAACAGGGTAGCTTCGCGCTTACCTACCTTGAGTTGACAAAGTAGATGAAACGCATCCATTGCCGTCTTTGGTGGACTTTCCTCGATGACGATACCGGGAACCAGGATCTTTAGCGGTTCCGGCACGCCTGCGAGCTTTTCCGCGTCCTGCGCGGTAAGTACAATTACCCTGGCGTTTCGTGGGTAAAGGACGTTTCCGCTTCTGGACTCACGGACCTTAGGCCGGGCCTCATCATATCCGGGAGCTTCGAGAACTTCGCCGGTAAGCGTGATTCCCATGCCGTTTGTCCATTCAACCATGTCGCCGGTCTTCATATTCCCGTCCTTTAGAATTCGCCAGTATTGACCACGCCTCGACCTTTACAGGCTGTACAGGTTGTTTCTTCGTATGTCTTCTTTTTCGGATTCCATGCAGTTACTGTCTTATTGCCTTTACAGTACTGACAAACAACGTTTCTACCCATTTTGTTTCCAATCTTGCGGCAACTCTCCCTTGCTGGCTAGAGAGTCCAACGCCTCGAATCGCTGCACCCATGAGGGCGGCAATTTGTCTTGCGCTTCTAGCTTGAGAGCGTTTGCGTATGCACGGATCTTACGCAGGATTTCGTCTGGACTTTCGTCGGCAGAGGGTTCCGGTACCCGTTGCAGGTCCACAATTCGGCCTGCCTTAGATAGGAACACCTGAACCTCGCCCGTTATTCCCTCGATCCCATACACGAACGATTGATCTGACTGCGTTGTGAACGTGCTGGCGTTGTCGAATCCTACCTCATATCGGGGATTGCCGTTGACACTGTTCTTAAGCCGATTGAGGCGGGTGATTGTCGCTGTGAACGCGTACCGTTTTGCCATTTTCGATCACTCCCTTGAGATATTTCCGGATAAGCAACCGTTTGTAGTTTTCTAGCTGAATTGCGTCTATTGCGTCACAAAGGGTGATTCCGCCATCTTTATCATGGATCTCGACGGATTTCATCTTTGTGTCCAATTCGTCCAGAACTGCTAGGGCAAACCATATGAGAGTACGCTTAGGCACAATCCATTGAAGTTTGCAGGCAATTCTAGAGAATATCGGGAACTTATACTTTCGTCCCATTTCGTCGCCTTTCTGATGGTTCAAGACGATACACCACTTTTGTGATGCATCATCTAAAAACATCAGGGAATGCGCAGGTGTGCCAGGCTTTCGCTGTTATCGTCCGATTCGTCCTTATACCTGAGGATGCCTACCTGCTCGGCGTGCTCATCACGCCACGCGAGTTGTTCGGCCGAATAGCCGTCGAAATACTCGCTGTCTGTGTCGCCATCTTGCAAGGTGAAGAAACCCAGTGCCGTTGCTGCGACGCTGTCAACGTCCGACCATTCCGGTGCGGCGATCCTCTCATCAAAAAGGATCTCAGCTTTACTGACCGGCCAGAACATCAATGCACGCCAGAGTTTTTTGTGATCTGAATCGTACTCTTGCAAATCCTGAACGACCAGCAAGCCGACCGGACCCTCAAGATACGGCTCTAGCTTGTAGAATTCCGAGTTTTTCACTTTTCCTCCCAATCGGTACATAAATGTGTACTTTGCGAGAGCTAGATCTGCTTTATCCATTTTGTCCGTTTCCTAACTAATGTTCCAAGAAGGTGTGTATCAGTGGATACACACCAACTAAGCACATTAGTCCGATTTGCGGAATTCCTGAGTCAATTCATCTAAAAGGTTGTCCGGCAGCAATCGCCAGTATGCTTTTGCCAAGTCATCCCAATGAATGAGGTTGAACAGCGCGTCTAGCGCTTCGATTGCCCCATCAGTGAATTGAACGGTCACTAGTTCAGGTTGTAGGTCTTGAGAATCCCAGTCGTTTTCCATGTCTCCATTGTACATCGCGTTTCAGATACCGCCAAGCTTTTTCACGATGATTTCAATAACGTCTGCGCCTTCCACGTCGAAATCCTGAATGTATGTGTGGATATGGTATTTACAGGTGTAATCGTCCGTGTTGGTGGTTCCGGCGTCGGCCCAGCGGTCATCTAGTGTGTAAATGACATCGACGTAGTGACTCGCGGTTCTGTCGCATTTAATGCACTTCACAATTTCCCTCCCTTTTGCATTTTCCCAGCCTGCACCCGTATCCTAGGATGCTCGCCACATAGTAAATCAAACATAAGTGCAGGTCAAGCCACGATTGGACCGTTCGTAGATTCACCAACATTGATGTTCTAAAACTCGCTGACCTGTGCTGATCCTTTTTCCTCTTTATTATAGAGCGCGGCTACCTGATAGACGATCATGGGTCGATCAATCGCTTTCGATCCGAAACCGTGGTGTCCTACTCCAGTGTACACCACTGTCACCCCCAATCCAAAATAAAACTTAAGTTATTTTATTTCATGTAATGTCGGAATATTAACACTTATACGAGGTTAGGGTACCCTGCAAAGACATAGACGGTTACAAGATAATCTTCTATTCTGGTCAGGGCCGGTCCTTTTTTCCCCACTGAAAGATCAATCCCACTATGTGGACAAAAAGTTAGGGTGACCTTAGTTGAGAGTCGAAACTAAATGGTGATCAAGGCGGGCGCCTGCGGCGCGGTCGCGGCGCTGCGCGCCACTCTTATCTAGTTGCTCGTTCCACTTAGGTATAGAGAAAAAGGGATCAGGATCTTGACGGGGCGATGAGCTGGTGAAAGGTTGATTGGTGATAGTGGAGGGTATCGATGTGATCTTGGTGAGTTGGCGCTGAGCTGCGGGTATGTGTTTCGGGTGAAGTTGATCTCTTTTGGTCTATAATACAGAGAAAAAGGGATCAGAGCTGATCAGATGGTGTTAGTGGACTATGTTTGGTAGACTATGTGGGTTTTGGGTGTGACCAGGGGAGATGTTGCCTCCCCTGATCGGGGTTAGTCGATGGTTAATTGTCCGTATTTGGTCAGGATGGCGGCAATCCACATGAGTTGTCGCTCTCCGTGGGGGGTGACGACGAAAGCCGGGCCGGTGCGGGTCGTGCGGCAGGGCTGGCCCACGTCGGCTTTGCAGCGTCTACAGGGCACCTCTCGCAGGCTGGCAGCGTGGCGCAGTAGTTCGGCCATGCCTGCCAGGGTTCGGGGCGCTACCGGCGTGCTGGGTGCCTCGGGCGCGGTGGGCTCGATGGCCCACTCGATGGCGTGCAGGAGTCGATCATGTGTGCCCTGGCGGATCTCGATCATGTTTGAGGCGATCAGTCGATCAAGCGTTTGTTGACCATGGTTGATTCTGATCAAGGCTTCGCTGCACCAAGGGTGAGAGGAGATGTAGTCCCACGCGGCAAGCATGCGTTTGCCGGGCCGTAGTGGACGCTGAGCGCTGTTGATCTCGTTTTGCACAGTCGTGTCTACCTTCGCTGTTGATATTGGTTAGGGACGCCCTGAGCGGGTACACCCATGTTGACCAGTATACACGCTGTAATACACAAGTGTACACACCCGCACACACGCCTTGATCAAAAAGCGTTTTGCCTGGCCACCGGAATTTTCGAGTTTTCGCGATCTATGTAAATAGATCTATGCCCTAGATCATAATCATTTCATGATCATCTGTTCCGGCTGAATCCACGCAATTGCCACAAATCGTGACAAATCCGACAATCCTCACAAATCGGACATTTGCCCTAGATCACCTAATGTCAGGACAAAATAGGACAAACACCCATACCCCATGACCGATGCTGATCAACTAGGACCAGCCGGTCATGGGGTACAAAATGCTACAAATCCGGACATATACGTACATACCCGGACATAGACCACCTTACTACGGTTTATAGCCTGATCAGCGGATATTGGTTAATATGGATGAATTCGATCGCTATTGCGGAGAATGTCCGAGTTCTCCCTTCAGAGTCGATACCGTCGAACTGTCCCCAAATGTCCGGTTCGCCCAGAGCTACGCAGTAACGCTCGTTTTGGGTGTCGAAGACCGTTCCGAGCGTAATGCCTGACTCGTGCTGTTCGGGCTGAATGTCCGGTTTCTCCCGGAATGGCTTCAATGGGTCATAAGGCATGTTCGTCACATCCGGACGTATTGTCCGTCTTGCCCGATGAATACCCTTTGTCCGTTTCTGTTACGAAACATCTCAAAGAAGCCGGTAAAGTTGGTTCCGGTCGATTTGGAGTGTTTGTCCGTAGTCGCGGGCATATGGCACGGTAGCGGCCATTTTGTCGGCACACGCTCCTCTTGGGACTTTTGCTCCACATAGCGCATTTCTTCATAGAAGTTCATCTATTGTCCCGTCCGTCCGTTTTGGGATACACGCCCGATATGCGCTATATTGACCTAGATCTATGCACTTATAGACACTCATCTCTGGAATTCGTACGATTAAGCGATCTAAATGCATGGATGGATGGATCATTGATCTTATTTCAGTCAATATCCGCATATCGTAGTGTTTGACCGATTTGTCCTACTTGACCCATTTCTGGGTGGTATGCACTACTATGCGCAGTAAGGTGGCCTATGACTGGGTATGTTCTACTTTGTCAGCATGGGTGGCTTATGCGTGCCATGTCCGGTTTAGGATACTATCCGCCAATAAGCAGGTCTCGCACCAATTCGCCGTGTTTGCGCCATCTGACCAGTTTGCTCAGTTCGTCCTGTGTGCCCAGTTCGACGCATCTGACGTAGTTTAGGGCGAAAGCTTCCACGGTGTCCCATTTGTCATAATGTGCCTGCCATAGGGTGTATGCGTGGTCTAGGACGTAACCTCCCACACTGGGCGAATCCCACCGAAATGTGCTGAAACGGTTGGATGTGTCCGACTGTGCGGCTTTGATGAACGTTTGGACGAATTGGACCAGATCGACGCTTTTGTCCGAATTTGTCATGATTGGGCCGCCTTGTCGCGCATCGCCTTAATCATCCCAGATGTCAGAACTACGACATCATCCCACGTTCGGGCGCTTTGTCCGTATTCAGCGTTAAATGCCTTAATTGTCCAACCTTTGCGCGGTTCGAAGGCATATTTACGCATATAGCCGGTAGTGCGCCAATAGTGCAGTCTTGCGATGGCTTGTACGGCTCTGACGTTTTCCTCACCAGAGATCACGATTGTCTCGTTTGACATGACATGTCCTATCTGTCCGATTTGGATGATATGTGTGGACATGGCACGTATGAGCCAACCATACTGATTTGGGTAGATACAGCAGCTTTTATCCGGACATGTCCGCTTTGTTACGCTATTGTCCTAGATGTCCGATTTGTAGCTTATTTACCTTGTTTCGTACTTTCGGGCGAGCGCAGCGTCGTGGTGTGCTTGCTCCACAAATGTCCGCTCGTGTCCGTGATCGTGGTCATGTACGTGATTGTCCGGATTGTCCTGTTCTGCCACGAATTCGCCGAATTGCTCCAGAAAGATGGCGTATGCCCGATGTAGCAGGTCTTGCGCCTCATCGACCAGTTTGACGTGTTCGCCCGCTTTGCGCGCTAGGAGCAATTTGCGGAACATGTCCAGATCGCGCTCTATGGTCGATGTGTTGTGAGCCATGGCTTGCGCGACAGTTGCGGTATTTTGTCCGGCTCGTACTTCCATGATACACATTATGGCTTTTCTCCCTCTATGTCCGATTTTGTAGTACTTTGAACGGACATGTCCAGATAGAAGCTGCTGTGTCCCGATATCCAACCATTGCCCGCCATGTCCGGTTTGGTACCTCTCGTCACACTTTGTGGCGAGTTGTCCCCCGTTAAGGGGTTTGTGCCGGAATGGGAGGGTTAGTGTGTCATGCCCAACATGAGCAGAATGGGCGATTTCTCCAAAATGACCAAAGCTGCCGCATGTAGGCTGACAAGGGTGAGAATGTGCGTTGCGTGGTGAGTTGCCACCCTTGCACACCTACGTCCGATTTGGCTGGCTTTGGGGTGATTGCGCGGAGCTTCGTGCTTGCCCATGATTGTCTCCAATGTCCGATTTTGCACTGGTTGGGTGTATTGTCGGACATGGCGAGTAATGGCTGGATATCAGGGGATATGTCGCAATCGTGGTGCTCTGACCCAACATGCCGTATTTGTGCTAGTTGTCCGATTCTTCCGGCTTGGGCTTTGTGGCCACCTCTGAGGCAATAATCCCAGAGATCACAAGTGCGGTAATGATGACGATTTCCACGGGATTCTCCTAAATGTCCGAATTGTCAGGTATGCACCAAGTATCGTCTTCGACCTGTCTGTACTGTCCGTCCACAAACACGAACAATAGCCCGAATATCAGGATTGTCAGGTTTATGCCTACTTGTCCGATTTGTCCTACAACGTGCATTCCGGCCAGATTGTGGACGGTTTGGGCTAGATCGCGTGCAATCCAGCTAGAATCATCCATATTGGACCATAAATGCGCATATACGTCGGTATGGGGGTTTTGCGCCAGCACGTGCGGTTTAGGTACGTACATGACTTACGCCCCGGTATCAGGTGAGTTGTCCGGAATGTAGCAGAGTGCGAAGATTGATGCCTTTGGCGTCACTTCGACCCCTATGTGACAACTTTCCGTTCCGAGAACTATGCCCGAATTGTCCGACCCGTTGTAGAACGTCACGAAGAATGCCAGTATGACCAGAAGAATCACGATATGCTCCCTTATGTCCGATTATGCCCGTATATACACCCCTATCTAATATTTTGTCCGATTTCATGATCGCGGGCTCCGGAATTTTCGGACTTTTGCGATCTATTATACTAAATAGGGGTACCTCAGGTCATTTCCGGACATGTCAGGCCAAAGCACCATGAATGCGACATATCCTACCCAGCTACGACATACTAGGACAAAACCCGACATGTACGGACATGTCCGATTTTTCCGAAATTAGACGCTTATGCCCCATGTCAGCTCAACGTACGCTATAACGGCATCTTCCTCGTTATCGTACGATTTAGCGGATATTTCGGACTCGCCGGAACTGTCCCATTCTACTACGTTAAAGTACTCTTTGTCCGGCAATTCGTACATTGTCACGGTATTTCCGGACATGTCGTACTTATACGCATCTGCTACGATACGTCCGTGATCGTGCATTTGTCCGACTTTGTGCTGACTTGTCATTACTTCTCCCTAAATGTCCGTTTTTGTCCGGACATGTCGAGATTTGTCCCAGTATGTCTAGCCATTTCGTGACAAAGGGTAATTTCTTGCAACTTATCCTGATGCATCCAGATATGCCGGGATATGTCCGATTTTTCTACTTAAATCCCAACAATTCCGTACGAATCGGAATTATCGGTTATTTTGAGAATTATCGGCTCATTTCCGACATCTTCCCCATTTTCGTCTACTTCCAGACATTTCAGGACATGGGTGACAATTACGACATCTCCGGGTTTTTCCTGATATGTGGTAACTGTCATGATTTCGTACTCTTTGTCCTGATATTGCAGGTAATATCCGATTTGGGGGAGATATCCCAGATTAACCCCTAAGTACGTGTTTTTCCCGAAATATGCGGGAATTTCCGGCAATTCCTCATTTGAGATGAGATTTCCGGACTTGTCGTACATAGTGTCATATGCCATGGTATGTCCCCTTATGTCCGTTTTTATCCTGATTTGTACGGACATACCCCGACATAACCGGATACATCAGGATTTTCCCGTCATTCCACGGAAAATCCGCCTTTGTCCGATTTATCCACTCTTTAGTTCTCAAAGGACCATTTTGTGCATTTTTCGGACATTTCCTGTATGTCCGTTTTTCCCCTTTTGCCCCCTTTCGCCGCTTCCTACCTATATTATACTGCGAGCTAAGTCGACTAAGTCTATCGTACCAAATCCGGACATATCCCCATATAGCGGGACAGGCATATCCGCATATATCCAGATAAATCGGACATATCAGCCTATACCGGAAGTTGATCTGTGACGTGCGACACACCACTATATCCGGATATAGTGTATATATCCCCATATGTCCGATTTATACCCCCTTACAAGATCACCGCGGGGGTGATCTTGACCTATTATCCTCTTATTTCGTATAAATCCTGACAAATCGGACATATCGTATTTAAGCTGAAAAAAGGTAAAAAACTATATTAAAAATGATAAATCGGAAATGTCGGAATTTGGCGTCTGTCTTTTACATCGAGTTTCGTTTTTATACTTGGTTAAGTTAGTAATCTTAGTAATTTTAGTCGTTTTTCCTATTAGCGCATTAAGTACCAACATAGTCAACCTAGTACACACTATCCAATTGCCAATTCATCCTTTACACTCATGTCATGACCGATCAAATCCAATCTATCCAGCCTAAAGTTCAGATTGCATATATACATGGAGACTTCGTCTCGCACAGCTTTCATCACAGCATTATGGCTCTGTCAAATTCACCCAATGCATCTCAGCTATATACCAAAGAACACATCTCAGCTCTCTCCGATGCTATGAGCATTCCGGAATCACGTAATGCCTTGATGAATTACTTCCTGGACGCTACCGATGCCACCCACATTTTCTGGATCGACACAGATATGGGCTTTGCCCCCGACACTGTAGAAAAGCTACTGGAGACTGGCAAGGACGTGATCGGAGCTTTGTGCAAGGGATTGAGCAAATATCAAACAGATGGGTACGGAGGCTATCTCACCAAGGAATTTATTACTGCATACGATTTAACTCAGTACAAAGTTGGCGATTCAGATGACAGGCAAGATTTCATCGCTTTCACTTTAAAGCAGGACCTAGATCTTGACTCGGGTGAGCTGATATCAGTCGCCGCCACTGGTACGGCCGCTCTGTTGATCTCACGGGACGCTGCGTACCGTGTGCGCAACTTCTACGGCTCGCGCTTCTTTGAGCGCATCCAGATGCGCGACCCTGACCCCAAAGTTCGACCTCACATTATCAGTGAGGACTTGAGTTTCTGTTACCGTCTGGCGACTGTGGGAATCCCAGTGTTCATACATCCTAAAGTGGTTACTACACATGCCAAGACTGTGTGGCTACAGTGAAAGACAAACGAGCGGGTGCTTGTTTGCGCGGTCCTTGCAAATTACCTCGGCGTTGTTGGCAGTCCGATATATGTTTCTTGTTTGGTGAGCGATCAATAGATGAATCCGAAGAGCTAGTGGACCTTTACCCTTGCCCAAGCTGCGGAGCGGCTATGATGAAAGGTAAGCATGTAATGCCATGGGGATTAGACAACTAACCTACATTTCAGTTTTCGAAATAATAACTTTCATTGCCGTAGACTGGATAACTGGCTGGACCATACTAGCCTTTGTCTGCGCAACTATTAGTGGGATTTTGGCCTCGAAGGATTGGCGAGATAATGAAAAGAATAACAGTGGATCAGGAACGCGCAATAGTAGTGGAGATAGTAGAATTACCTGATGAGATCTGCAACAAATGCAGCGGCTCGCTAATCGATGGCAAGCACTTGATTCCGTGGGATTGTCCGGACAGCAACCCACTAGAAGATATAAAAGAACAATTAAGGAAAGATAAAGATGCATATCTTAGAGGTTGATTATGCCGGGAGGCATATCTGTAATAAGTTCTGTCGCTGTCCGGTTCACGGATCTGATATGTTGTACTCGCCCAGCGCAGATTTGCATGCGTGCGTTGACATCACCTGTCGCTACGCTCACGGGTACGAGATCCAAATCGTGGAAGAAATGAAGTCGTGGAAGAACTACAGGTAATGCCATGACCTTTGTGGACAAGCTGCCGTACCATGCAGTAAAGATTGGACCAAAGAATTGGTATTGTCCAGTTCTGGACAACGAAGATAATTGGGTGGCCATTACGGAATACCACCTGGAAATCACCGGGCGTATCTGTGCTGGGTTCGTGCCGTTTAATATCAAGAGCGAGATATTCACGCCCAGAGCAGCCAAGTGGAATGTACACAGCTACGACCCACTTACGCTTACTCCGTCGCTGTTGTGCAGGACTTGTGGTTCACATGGTTTTATTACGGAGGGGCGATGGGTGCAGGCAAGGAACTAGCAAATGACCACATATTTCATTGGACACCGCACATAGAGATAAGGTTGCCTAAAGATCCAAAGAAGTTGGAAGAGTTAGCTAATTTGATCAAGTCTATCCTCGAAGATAATAAACAAGAGTAGGAAGAGATAAGAAAAGATATGGCATTCTTCAGGGTATTAAGAGAGCAAGATGAGCAAATAGAGTTACGGATCGAGTTTGACAGCCGCAAGGAAGCAGCACTGTTGTATTACGAGCTGATTGAGGCGAAATCCGAGTGGTCCCAAGCTGCCAAGACGTTTCTGTTGGCTATGCAAAGCGCTGCCGAAAGGCCCAAACTTCACTGACAACTCACTGACAACTCACTAGCACTCGAAACCAGGTGGGCAAATTGAGGAATGAAAATCCGCTGGACTGCATCAAGTGTTGGGACTGGTACCTGACCCTGCCACTGCATATAGTCTCCAGTGCAGCCTCGGTAGGAATAAGTCGAGACATGAGCACAGCCAACGTGTTAAGGGCGTATGTTCGTGATTACCACCAAAAAGGACATCGGGAATGACCAACGACATGCTCTACTTCTACTGCGAGAAGTGCACAGCTCACCACCCGATAATTTGTGCCAAGCAGGAAGCAAGAGATCTGGAAATTGCCGAGGCGCAAATTGAACGACTCAATGAAGAAGTGATTAGAGCCTGGCGCGAAGTCAGAACCCGTGATGAGCGCATCGCCCAACTTGAGGCTATCCTCAGGGATATAGGACGGGATTAGTTATGGAGCGGCAACGGGTAGTCAGCAAGAGTAAGTTTTTCAATATGATTGGCTACCAACCGCATGCCCGGCAGGTGGAATTCCACAAGAGCAAGGCGCGGTTCAAGGTTGCTGCGTGTGGTCGTCGGGCGGGCAAGACTTTTATGACTGCGAAGGACATCGAGCCGTTCCTCTTTGTTCCGGATAAGCGTATTTGGCTTGTCGGCCCGACTTATGTGCTTGGTGAAAAAGAGTTCCGAGTCATTTGGCAAGACATCATCATGAAGCTGGAGTTCGGTAAAGACCCGGAGGTAAAGAAGGCATATAACCTCAAGCAAGGTGACATGTTCATCGAGTTCCCGTGGGGAACAAGAGTTGAGGTGAGATCTGCCGAGCGTAAAGAGACTTTGGTTGGTGATGGACTTGACCTGGTGGTGATGTGCGAGGCGGCAAAACACCAGCGCGAGACGTGGGACCGCATGATTGAGCCTGCGCTGTCCGACAAGCGTGGTGGCGCGATATTTACCAGTACCCCAGAAGGGCAGAATTTCTTTTATGATTTGTGGCAGCGTGGTCTGGACGACACTGAGCCGGATTATGAATCCTGGCAGTACCCGAGTTGGGACAACAGTGTAATTTTCCCCGGCGGATTTGAAGACTCTGAGATCCAGCGCCTACGCCGCAACATGTCTCGGGATGCATTTGAGCAAGAAATTGCTGCGGACTTCACCAGCTTTACCGGTAAGATCTACAAGGAGTTCATGGAGCGCACTCATGTGCGTAACCACGAGTACCGGCCAGATTGGCCAAACTTCATGTCGATCGACTTCGGCTTCGTGAACCCGCTGGCTGCAATTGAATTCCAAGTGAGCCCACAAGATACTGTCCACGTCTGGCGGGAGTACTACGAGCCACAGTTGACCCTGGACGAGCACATGCAAGCCTGGAGGGAGCGAGAGAATCCTACAGGTTATAACATTGATTTGATTTTCGGAGATGCCGCTGACCCCGAGGCGATCCAAGATATTTGCATTAAGTTCGGTCCATGTGTAGGCGACCCGCTGAGCAAGGAAAATTGGCGTGAGGGAATTGATCTGGTCAAAACGTTCCTCAAGAATAGGGGCGGTGGAGTACCAGGGTTCTATGTTGACCCAAGTTGTCGAAACACCATTCGGGAATTCAACAATTATAAGGCTGCTGAAGGCGGTAAGGACCGAGATCCACGCGAGCAGGCCAAAAAGTGTGAAGACCATGCTATGGATGCTATTCGATACGGTATTATGCACGTGTTTAAACTCGGCATGCGCGTACGCCTTGCTGATGTTATGGACGAATCCGAATTGAAAACAGGACTTTCGGATAGTGGCTTTTTCACGCAAGACATCAGGGATAGATACCCTGCACTGTCCGGTGCCGGATTTGTCACCCTTGATGATGCTAGGTTCTAGTTGACAACATAAGTGCCCTTACCGGATAGTATTACCCAAATGCTGGATGGTGAGCGTGCGATGTCGGTTGAGAACATAGACAACCAAGCTGATGCGGTCGCAGCACTCGAAGAATTCAAAGCTGCACGTGAGGTTGAATTAGCCGAGGTGCTAAGCCGCTATGATGTCGTGCACGCTAACTATGATCCCTATGAGGGATCATTTATTGTAGTTAGCGATCGGACACAGAAAAACCTCACTGAGACCACTGGCTTTTCCGAGATGGCCAGCCTAGATCCATCGCCTTTTACTGCGTGGACACGTCTGGAAAACTCTCCTGAGCTTAGGGATAAACGAGGAATTCGTACCTACTACGACATGGTTCGTAATGATGGTACAGTCAGATCTGCACTGAGAATTGTGAAGACTCCGGTTCAAGGTGCTGAATGGTACATGGAGCCGTTTAGTGATTCGGCCATTGACCAAAACATAGCTAAGTTTGTCCAAGACACGCTGTTTGACGACATGGAATACCCGTGGTCGTACTTTATTGAAGACAGCCTGCGCAGCTTGGACTATGGCTACTTTGCCTTTGAAAAAGTCTGGTACATAGATCCCAAGACTGGCAAGGTCAAAATCAACTTGCCGCCACTGCACCCGTTGGACATCCAAGGATGGATTTACGATGGGAAAAACCAGATTACTGGTTTGGCTATGGAGCCGTTGGCAGGAACAGATTTTACCAAGCAGATTGTGATCCCGAGGGAAAAGGTTCTGCTCCAGGTCTTTGAGATGGAAGGCGGCGATCTGCGCGGCACATCTTTGCTGCGAACCGCCTACAAGCATTGGTATTACAAAGACACCATGTACAAAATCGATGCCATCCAGAAGGAGCGGCACGGAATTGGTGTGCCGATCATCAAATTGCCCATGGGCTTCACGCCTAAGGACAAGGATCTGGCCAATGATCTCGGGCGGAATCTGCGAACCAACGAGAAAGCCTACATTACTATCCCATGGAACTGGGAAGTCATGTTCGCCAAGCTTGAAGGTCAACCAGTTGATCCCATTCCCTCCATACAGCATCACGACCACAAAATTTATGAGGCAATTCTGGCATCATTTATGGGTAGTGGTGAGGTGTCAACGGAAAGTCTGGACTCTTTCTACAAATCTACCCGATACATGGCCACGTGTATTGCCACAACAATCAATCGGGACATCATCCGACCGCTGGTCCAGATGAATTTCTTGAGATTCAATGGCTATCCAAAGCTTTGTGTGCGTCGCATGGGTGAATGGGAAGACACCAGAACCATGACGTTCGCACTACGAAACTTGGTGGGCGCCAGAATCCTCACGCCGGATTTGCCGTTGGAGAACATCATTCGTGCCTCCATGAGCTTGCCTCCGCTGGATGAATCCACTGCCAGAGAGATGCCTTCGCCTAATGCGGGCGGTTTGGCTTCTCCCACAGGCAGTGTCAAGCCGTCTCCGGCAAAGGGTTCACGACAAACTGCCACTCCATATACCAATGTACCGGCCAAAAACGCTGGAACGGATAAATCCGGTGGGTAAGATGGCAGTCTTCTATGATTCCACCAGGAGAATAGATACCGGTCGGTGGGTAATCAAAATGGAGGCAGAAGATTACGCCGGTGAAGTACATAGTCTGCAAGTAGCATTCAAGCGCAAACCAAATCGAGCCGAACGTGATGACGCGATTACCTTGCTAGAAGACAAACTTCATTTGGCAGTTCAAGTAGCTAACCAAAAACTTCAGGGGTTCTAATGCCGACACCAGGACAGAAGGCACTGGCTGCACGTAGGAGTGACAACGGTGTCAACCTCGCGGAGAAAGGCATGGGATTCGCCAAGGCAGCGGCGTCCGTGTCGAAAAAGCAAGGGGTAACATCAAAGCGAGCACGTGCTATTATCGCTGCGGGCGCGCAGAAAGCTTCGGCGAAGGCCAAGAAGGCAAATCCCAACTTGAAAAAGGTTCCTACTAAAGGATCAAAAAAGCAGTCCGGCGGGACCTATAGATAATGTCTGTTTATAGCCCCTCCGGTTCTGGCGAAGTCCATATCGACAAATCTATCTCGGGAGGCACTGTGCCTTACGAAATACGAATGGACAACGGCAGGCACTGCGTTTACAAAAAGGGAACCAACACTGAAATCGGCTGCCACGATACTCATGGTCAAGCTTTGGAGCAGATGCAAGCGCTATATGCCAAGGAAGGAGGCAAAATGAGTGAGAGTCTTAGCTACCTCGTTAACCTTTCCGACGTTAAGTTGGAGAATAATTCGACCTGGATTCATGCTCTCCCATTTGGCCAATACAAGCACCCAATCTTCGGCGTAATCGATGCAAGTCTACAAAAGATTAATGGGCTTGCTGAGAGTGTTAAGAAGAAGATCCGTGGGATCGATCCCAGCATCAATCTCAATCACGACAACAATAGCCCTGATGGTGCAGCGGCTTGGGTGAAAGACTCTCAAGTGCGCTCCGATGGACTTTGGCTCTTTGTCGAGTTTGTTAAGGATGCGGCCGAGAAGGTTAAAGAGAAGAAGTTCAAGTACTTCTCGATTGAATTTGCTGACGAGTGGGAAGACCCAGAAGGCAACAAGTTCAAGGACGTAGTTGTGGGCGGAGCACTTACGAACCGTCCCTTCATGAAGAACCTGGTTCCAATCAACTTGGCAGAATCTGTGATAGAGAATGCCTTTGATTTGGTTTCGGGAGTTACTGGCAAAGACGTCACTTCCCTTAAGGATGGAAGCGTGGACGATAAGGATCTGCAAAAGATCATTGACGGGGTGGCGACTAAACTCACTGAGCAGTTCACGCCCCGCAAGGACGAGAAAGACACCAAGTCTGAGGTGGCAAAGCTGGCTGAAATTGAGGAGTTCCGTCAACTGGCGGAATCTAACCCAGTGGCCAAGTCTCTGCTTGCACACTTCGAGCTTCAAGCCAAGGCTATTGCCGATGGCAACAAGCGCATGCGTGAAACTCTGGTGGACTCGCAACTTGCTGAGTTTGACAATTCCAAGATGGCCCTGACTCCAGCAGCGAAAGATCTGGCTCGGGAAATCATGCTGGGAATGCCGGACGAGATCTCTGACAAGTTCCTCAAGTTCATGGAGAATGTCCGTACTTCGGCCAACTTTATGGTCGAGCTGGGTGAGCGTTCGGGCGCGGCTGTTCGGCGTGGGCATTCCGTGATTGAGAAGACTGCGGTGCAGGAGTTCAGTGAGCGGACTAATGAGCTAATGCTCAATGAGAAGATTGACTTCCTCACTGCGGCAGAGAAAGTTGCGGCTCAAGACCCGGACCTGTACGCACGTTACCGCACGGGCGATGGCGCCCCGGCGAGTAAGTAAGGGAGTAATTACACATGGCTAATTTTGTGCTAGATGTAGGCCGTATTCCAGATGGTTCTTCGGCGGCAGTGAAATACCGCTTTTGCTCCATCGGGACGGATTCGCAGCACATTGACCTGACGCCAACGCTTGCTCAGCTTTGCCTTGGTGTTGTCATGGACGACATGGACGCCTCCAAAGTTGTTGAGGGTGGCGTGGTGGATGTGCGGGTGCTGGGAATTGCTCCCGTCATGTTGGGTACCGGTGGCGCCGCTCCAGGTGACCGTTTGGTTTCTGCCGTTGATGGCAAGGCAATTTTGGGTACTGCTGCGGCCAACTTTGTTGCAGGTATTGCGTTGCAAACGGGTTCGGCTGGAACGGTTATTGATGTTCTGCTCACGCCTGGTACCAAGTGGGTCAGCTAGTTAAAGAGGAGCTTTAAATGGTCTACAGTCCAAGTGGCTCTGGAGAAGTGCATGTTGATCAAGTACTTACCCAGATCAGCATTGGCTGGCCAAATAACGGGATGGTCGGCGACCGCCTGTTTCCAGCGCTAAATGTGCAGAAACAATCTGACAAGTACTACACCTTTGGTCGTGAAGGTTGGCTTCCAGAGGACGACGTGCGCGCTCCAGGTGCGATTGCCCGTGAGGTTACGGGTGCCACCGTTTCTACCGATACTTATTTCTGCATTGAGCACGCCTTGCAGATTTACGTTACCGATGAAGAGCGGCGTAACGCTGATTCTCCTCTGGCACCAGACCGAGACGGCACGGAAATCATCACTTCCAAGATCATGCTTGGGCGTGAACGCATTATCCAAACGATGGTGACCACGGCGGGTAACTACGCTTCTGGTAACACCACTACGTTGTCGGGTACTTCGCAGTGGAATGACTACGCAAACTCTGACCCGATTTCGAATCTGCGTACGGGTAAGCGCGCCATTCACTCGAAGATCTTCCTTGAGCCAAACGTTTTGCTGGTGCCTTACACCACGATGTCGATCCTTGAGGATCACCCAGATTTCCTTGAGCGTATTAAGTACTCCGAGCGAGCGATTTTCTCGCAGGAGCTGCTTGCTGCGGTTCTGGGCTTCCAATCTGTGATCGTGCCGGGTGCGGGAGTTAACACTGCTCCTTTGGGTCAGACAGAATCTCTGGCTTATCTGTGGGGCAATGACGTTCTGATGGCCTATGTGCCTTCGCGTCCAGGTTTGAAGATTCCTGCTTTCGGGTACGAGTTCGTGTGGAATGGTCAGGTTGTTGACCGGTGGCGCGAGAACCCGCGCAAGAGTGATGTTATTCGGGTTTCGCGTTCCTACGATCACAAGATGACTGCGCTGGATGCTGCTGACAAGCAGATAGCCGGTTACCTGATCCTGGATGCAACGAACATCTGATCTGAGGAGTCGTAATGGCTAAGCAAGTAGTGGCAACAATGGACATCATGCACGATGGGGAGAAATTCCCAGCGGGCGAGCCAGTTGACCCGAAGAAGTTTTCTAAGGATCAACTGACCCGTCTTTACGAGCGCGGTGCCGTAAGAATTGAAGAGCCTAAGCAGAAGAACGAGCCTGAGCCAACTCTCGAAGATGTAAATCGCGAGCAGGACAAGCAGGATAACGAGCAGGCCAACATAAGCTCTGCTCCTGCTGAGACCCTTGAGCCTGGTGCCAAGAAAGAGGCAGCGGCTAAGGGAACTGAGGCGCAAGTCAAGGAAACTCGTGGCACGACCGACGCCAAGGGAACTGACAAAAAGTAGGTAGTCAATGGCGAGAGTGACGTTAGCTGAGATACAAGGGTGGCTTGATCCGATCAAGCTCACCCTTGCCAGCATTGACACAGAACTTCTTGCTAACTTGGAAGCAGAGACGCTGGCCAAGATATCTACTGTTTATGACGTAACCACTTGGGTGGATGTAGCAAGTACCCCGAAACTGATCCGAACGGTGATATCCAAGTACTACGCATCTTGGATTATGGATCGGTTTTACAGCGAGAACCAAGATGAAGGTAGCGACTACGCTAAGCGTCTTTGTGACAATGCAGACAGCGTAGTTGCTTCAATTCTCAATAGAACAATTATCATTCCTGAAGTGCCTGAGCCTACAGCATCTGAAGCAGCCAGCTATTACCCCAATGATGCCAGTTCTGCACAAACGCCTACGATAGATAATCCTTCTTTGGGTGGGCCTTACTTTAGTTTGGGGAGGTCCTTCTAATGGCGATAAAGGCTGGTACTGGCCCGCGAATTTCAAGCTTTCCACTAGAGATTGATGTTAGAGCCTTTCAGCTAAATGCGAATCTTCTACGGGACAGTGTGTTTCGTATGGCTCGTCAGTTTGGCGATATGACTGCACCGTTGACTGATTCTGTGCGCAAAGTAGTTACTCCGTCGATAATTCGTAATATCGCTTCAGGTGGTAGGCCAAAGTGGCAACCACTATCTCAGTCTAGAATAGAAGCTCGCCTACGCGGGCCAAATCCTAGCCTGAGGATATTGGTAGACACTGAGGCTTTGGCACTTGCAGCGGCATCCCGAGTTATTTGGCGGATTTCACCAACACAAGCAGACATGGAAGCGCTGGACAACCTTGTTCCATACGCTAAGTTCCACCAAACTGGAACATTCAAAATGCCAGCTCGTCCGTTCGCGTTGTTGCAAAGTAATGAAGTAGATCAGATAGTTGAGATCTTTGATAAGTGGATTGAGTCGATGACCAACAAGCGCGACTTCTGGCCGTACTTTGATCGGGGCTTCTAATGCCACATACCGATAAAAGTACCGTAGTGGCGCAATACATCTTTAACTTGATTACAACCAACAAAGTAGCTTTGGGATTGGACAATGTTCTTTATGGTGACCAGAATGAAATTACTCCAGGCAAGGTAGCGGTAGTAGCTACGGGACGCAAAGACAGAACCCTTGCCCGAGTGGCGTTTCCTGGTGCAGGAACGCTCAACCGAATGATTATTTTGGTTACCATATACAACAACACAGTTGGTGGAGAGGCTACAAAGTCGCTCGAAACTGACCAACTAGCTGAAGCTGTGGAACATTTGCTACATCAGAATACCACCATGGGCGGCAACATTATTCATGGGTTCGTCGAGACGTTCGATCCAGGGTACAACTTCCGAAGGGGATCAATGTTCCGTGCAACCCAGCTAGTGTTTGTTGGCCAGACAAAAACCAACCTTACCGACATACCGTAGGTGGGATATGCAGTTCTTCGCAGTTATTACTTCGGACCTAACTGGAACCATCCCAGATTTCGGTAAGGTCCAACCAGATAAGCCGCTGATCATCGACGACTTCAAGATGGTGCGAATAGAAGCGAAGCGTCGTTTGGCTTTTGGAGATATCCAGTTGCCAGTAGGCGTGAAGTGCACTATGTACATTCTTGAAGATGGCGACGAGCTTGAAATAAAAGGGGCTTAAGAAATGACCCAACCTGGAATTGGTGGCGGCGGATTTATGGGTCTTGCCATAGAAATGCTGACGCCACCAGTGATCGCGGGTACTGCTACTGCCGGTGGTGCGCTTACTGCTGGTGCGTACAAGTACTACGTTACTGCAACTAATGCCGTGGGAGAATCTACCGTCAGCAATGAGGTAACTGTTACCACTTCTGCCGGTAACCTCACTGCACATATAACTTGGGTTGCTGTTCCTGGAGCAACTGGATACAAGATTTACCGTACCGCTGCTGCTGGCGCATCCAACTCGGAGCTGCTTCGGGCAACGGTAGGTAACGTGCTTCTGTATGACGACATTGCTGTTGGTGTTCCGTCCGGTGCCTTTCCTACCGTCAATACCGCATTGGCATATGGAACATATACTGCACCAACGAAGTTCTTCCCGTTCAATACCGAATCGCTGAAGTTCGACCAGGCTACCGTGTGGCGTCGGCCTATTCGGCAAAGTGTTGACGTTCTTAGTGGTGTTCCAGGCAACGTTCATATCAATGGCGACATTGAAATGGAGGCGATGGAGGATGTGCTCATTTACTTTCTCCTTGCCTCGCGTGTTTCGGCCACAAAGACAGGCACCACTGACAAGGTTTATACCTTCGACCCAACGCCAAACGCTACCCCGGCGCTATCGCTCTCGTTGACGGTTGTACGAAACAATGAGGTTTTCGGTTACGTCGGCTGCGTGGTAAGTTCGTTTACTTTCACACCAAGTGATGGTTTGCTCATGTTCAACGTGAGCATTATCGGTAGTGACGAGACCGAGCAGTCGGCTCCATCGCCGGTTTACACCACGACAGAGCCGTTTGGTGCTGGCGAATACCAAGTCAGCATTGCAGCCACGCAGGTATTTGATACCGATACGTTCGAGTTCACTGTCAACGACAATGCTGAGCCACAGTTCCGGTTGAAGAACACTGGACGTGGTGCACAGTATGTCAAATTTGGTGAGCGGGAATGTACCATCACGATGGAGCGCGATTTCTTCAACCGTGATGATTACGACGCCTTCAAGTTGCTAACTGCGCAGGCGATTTTCCTTCGCGCGCAACGCTCTGCTACCAACTATGTTCAGATCAATGCGCCGGTCTCAATCAAGAACACCTACGAAGTGGGCTTGAGTGGGCAGGGTGATTTGGTTCGGGCATCGATTGAGTACATGAACGTTATTGACAGCAGCGGAAACTCGTACACCATCGAGGTCGGTACTCAACAGAATATTCCACAGGTGACGTGATGTCTAACAGAAACGCAAAGCTATTCGAGTCTGTCTCGTACCGTAATGCTGCGGGCGAGACAACTGACGTGGTGGTTACTGCCATTCAGGGTTCAGCTCCATCTAACGCAGGATTTACCGCAACTCCCTCTGCTTCAGGTGGAACCCTGGCCAGTGCTACGTATTCATACAGAATTTCGCTTGTGGTGAATACGGTGGAGACACCTGCAAGTACAGCAAAGACTGCGGTGGTTACCGGTCCTACCGGCTCGGTTGCCATCGACGCCACCGTTATGCTTGCGGCAAATCCACTGGCAACTTCGTGGAAGCTTTTTGGTCGTACTGGAGGTACAGAAGCTCTGATTGCCACTACGGCTAGGGCAACTCCTACTTTTACCGATACCGGTGCGGTTACCCCGTCAGGTGCGGTAAAAGCTGCTACTGGAGCTATTGCGGCCAAAAACCGTGGGACCAGAGCAACGCTTACACAGATTCCCAAGGCAACAGCCGCAAAGCAGACAAACGTTTACTACCACGTGTAGGTGAGTTATGGTCGCCGAGCGATTGATTGGCAATGCAACCATAGATCAATCACTCGCCATTGATAATACAAATAGGCAACTAGGTTGGAACTTCAAGACGAGTGCAGCGGGCAAAGTAGTAACACGTGCATTTGTTAGAATTCCACCCTCAGGTGGTTTTGTAGCTGGATCTTTTTGGCAGTTGTGGAAACGGGCAGCTCCCATCTCAGCATCCACGAGATTACAGAATATAGATATCTCTGGGATAACGGGAGCTTCCGGTTCCTGGTCAGTAGTACCAGGAGTTTCCAGTACAGCTCTGTTACAAGATAACTTTTACTTTACCACCATTTTTATGCCTCACACGGACCCTGGAGTATATCTATTCAAGAGTGGGTTTGGTAACCCGACAAGCGGGTCATTATCGGGCAACTGTATTTTTAAGAACACTATCGATACCACACCAAACCCTGATACGATCGCTCCGGACGACGAGACATTCGCCAACGGTGCCTTCGCCGTTGACATAGAGATAGACAACGCTGGAGGTTCATCCATGGCAGGAGGTTGGCTCCCGAAGGTTGGACGCCACTGTATATATCTGCAACAGAAGACTGTTGGTGGCAATACCCAATATGTCAAACGTCGTCCAGCTATAATCACTGCTGTTGCCGGAGTCAATGTCACTGTACGTATAGTCCACTCTGGCGAAACCTACGCAGGAGTTGTCCCTCGGACAGATCCAGATTCCAATTCCGTTGGAATTTACGTCTCTTACTAGGAGGACGCCATGGACATCCTAGCATTGATTCTAATAATTGGTGCACTCGTGTGCTTCATTGTTGAAACTGTCCGGTCCGGATTTAGCCTGCTTGCTCTTGGTTTAGCTTGTTTGGCCGGTTATTTTCTTATCATCGCAGTTAATGCGCTTGGCGCTGGAGGTTAGGTACAAAATGCCCGTTGCTGTTGTAATCCAAAACACACAAGAATTCAAGCTTAAGTCTTGTCAAGGTGGCGTAGTCGAAATTCGACGGATGACTTTCGGTGAGTCGCTGATTCGTAAGGACATGATGGCTTCTGTTGCCATGGAAATGCAGAACAGATCCAAGGGCAACGAGTCCATGAAGATTCAGATGGATCTGTTGCAGGAGAAGACTACACTTTGGGAATTCTCGAATCTGGTGATGAAGCACAACCTCACCGATGCCAATGAGAAGCTGCTGGACTTCAAAAACCCAGCGCACGTCAAGGCGTTGGAGGGTAAGATCGGCGACGAAATTCAGCAATACATCAACGAGCTAAACTCTTTCGAAGAGGATGAAGAGATAAAAAACTAGCTAGGCGGCTCAGAGCTGCCATCCTGACAAAAGCCAAAAAAGTTGATATAGATGTTAGCTTGATAATTCAGCTGATAAATGACTGCCAGGAATTTGGTGTAATGCCCAGACCTGGCGGTTTATTACAGCAAGATGCGTTGTTCATGCATCTGTTCCATGGCGTTCAGGAAGCTAGGGCCACCAGGGCTGAATTGGATAACCCAAAGCCAAAGACGTAAGGTGCTAAATGGCAATTACCCGTGATCTATGGATTGTGCTTCGGGCTCGCGACGAAGCCAGCAGGATCATACGCTCATTTGGCCAGAACGTTTCCGGAGCAGCAAATAGTGCTGCCTCTAACATGACTAATTTCGAACGTACCATGCAGAGTCTAGGATTGAGGTTGCAGCAATTTGCTATGACCTCAATGCTAGCCGGTACGGCTCTTGCCGGTATGGGCGCGGCAGGAATTGCATTTCTTAAGTCTGCCTCAGATGTTGCCGTGGCGTACGAAAAGCAAGTCCGTGCCACCAAAACTCAGGTCGATGACATAACAGTAAGTCTGGATGATCTGGCTGCGGTGGGTAGAAGAGTTGCCCGCGAGGTAGAGATTCCGTTCGAGCAGATGCAAGATACTCTGTTCTTCATCTTCTCTTCTATGAATGTTACCTTAGCTGAGTCCGAACAATTGCTGAAAGGTTTTGCTAAGGAGGCAGTTGCTGGTCAAACCAGCATTGAGAACGCTGCTCGATCTAACATTGCCATTATGAACTCATTAGGTCTTACAACCAAAGATCTAGGTAGAATTCAAGATGTGCAGTTTCAAGTAGTTCGTAAAGGTGTTATTACCTACGAGGAACTTTCCAACGTTATTGGTCGAGCCCTGCCCGCTGCTGCCCGTTCAGGACAGTCGATAGAGACGCTGGGCGCCATGATGGCGTTCCTTACCCGTAACGGTCTGTCCGCTGCTATGGCGTCGGCTTCTGCCGCGCGAGCGTTGGAATCTTTTGCCCACCCGACGACAGTCAAACGACTTGAGCAGATTGGTATTACAGTTAGAGATGCCAAGGGCGAATTCTTGCCCTTGCTCGACGTTATGACTCAAATGAACAAAAAGCTGAAAGATATGGCGCAACCTGAGCGAGCCAAATTCTTCCAGGAATTGTTCAAAGGCGCGGGTGGTACCATCCAGGCCAGGCGTTTTTGGGATACAGCATTTAAGAACTTTGACGATTTCACCGAGATGATGGGGTTCATGACCAACTCATCTGGTGTGTTCGAAAATGCTTATGAAAACATGGCCAACAGTGTGGCCAACAAGTCTGTATTGCTTGAGAACAAGTGGATGCTCATCAAGGAAACTCTTGGTCGAGCAGTTATGCCACACTTGCTCAAGCTTATGGATCTGTTGGGTCAGGTGATGGATTGGTTTGATCGCCTTCCTGAGCCAACAAAGAACATGATTGCACAGTTTATTCTGTGGGGATCAATAATAGCTATTGCTGTTGGTGCACTGATGATTCTTATTGGTGTGTTGGCGTTCTTTGTTTCTGGTGTCATGCTGGCGGGCGAGGCACTGATAATTATTCTGGCTGCGCTAGTTGGGGTAACTGCGGCAGTCATTGGGCTAGGTGCTGGGTTCTATTACGCTTGGCAAAGAGCCGAAGAATTCCGAGCGATAATATCTGACGTTGGTCAGATCTTGAAGGATCTGTGGCAAGGCGTAGTTAATGTTGCTCAGGACATTCAGAAGTCTTTCGATGATAAGGTACGACCAGCACTGGAACACCTGTGGGAAGTAGTTGAAACTAAGGTTTTGCCTGCGGTCAGGGAATTCATTCGGATGTGGAAGGAAGAGGTATTCCCTAAGCTTCAGGAAGCTGGTCGGATAATCAAGGACATGGTCGTCAAGACCTTTGAGCTTGTTGCTGAAACCATTGAGAATTACATCATCCCAGCGATAAATAAGCTTACTGAGTGGTGGGAGAAAAACGGCGACACTCTTCGTCCGTTGCTGGCTTACTTCGGTGAGCTGGTCAAGTGGCTGCTCATTGTTGGCGCAGCGTTGGTCTTGGCACCAATCATTGCCTTCTTCACTGCCATCGCAGCAATAATCATTGCGGTCTACAACTTTATTGAATCTCTCAAGACCTTGTGGAGTTGGATCACTACAGCGTTCAATGCGGTGGTCAGTTTCTTCAAGGGAATGATTGACTTCATTGTTAGCTTTGTTACTGGAGTTTACAATACAGTTGACCAAGCCCTGCGACCACTGACCAACCTGATCAAGGCAGTGTTCGGTTTGATATTTGAAATCATCAGGTTCTTCACCGTTCTGGCCCGCGAAGTTATCAAGGACTGGATCATTCCATTTGTCAAAGACTTCATCGACGGTTTCATGAAGCTCTACAACATGGTGTCGAAGTTTGTCATGGATATCTACACAACCATCAGAGATTTCTTCGCCAAGATATTTGGTGAGGCGGAAAAACAAGGCAAGCCATTCTTCGATGTTATTGCCAAAATTTGGAATGACCTGAAGCAGTACATCAAGGGCACGATTGATGGCATTGTCAAGCTCTTCGCTGACGCAGGCAAGTGGCTTTTCGAGGCAGGCAAGAACATCATTACCGGTCTGCTCAACGGTATTACCGAGAAGATTAATGACCTGAAGAAGAAGCTCAAAGAGATAACCGACATGATCCCGAAGATTAAGGGACCAAAGTCTGTTGACCTTCAACTTCTGGTCCCAGTTGGTAAGAACATCATGCAGGGATTCATGAACGGTATCGAAAGTCAGATACCAATGATAAAGGCTCAGCTTCAGGGCATAACCGCACAAATTGGTGGGCTGTCCGTACCAACGCTTACCATGCCAACACCAGCCTTCGCCGGTACTCCGGTACAGCAAAAGAACATCACGCAAAACATAACTGTCAACACGCAAGAAATTAATCCCAGAATTCAAGCCGAGCAATTGGGCTTCGAACTTGGCGATAGGCTATGAGATGCCACTGACTGAGGATCTTACGTTTATGCTTGGGAGTACTGGAGTTGTATTAAACTCCAGTACCTCGGGTGTGCCATTCATCGATGTCCTGTCGGTTATTGGATTGGATAATGCTCCCTATCGTGAGACCAGACGAGAGCATGAAGGTACCGATGGTGGCTTCATGGATGCTGAGTTTGAGCGAGGCAGAGACGTACTGATAAATGCAGAGATCTATGCTGATTCAAGTAGCATGGAAGACTACTTGGATTCGTTGAAAGAGAACTATGCGCCCAGCACATCGGTAATACCCTTCTACTTCAAGGCTCCAGGTGTGGACGAGCGACTTGTCTATGTGAAGCCGTTAGGGGTAAAGTACGATTGGGAGCAGATCCGTAGAATTGGTCAGGCCAAGGCGCAGTTCAAGATGTTCGCGGAAGATCCCAGGATCTATGCAGCAACGGAAACAAGTACTAACATTCCCTTCTCTGCTGGTGCGCTGACTGGTTTTGGATTCAACCTTAGCTTCAACTTTGGTTTCGGTGGTGCAGCCACTACAGATGGAGCTATCGTCACCAACACAGGCAACAGATCCACTCCAGCAACATTTACCATAACCGGTCCTTGCGATGGACCGTCAATACGAGACGAAACCTACGGGCATATATTAGCTTTTAACACGTCCTTGGCTGCGGGTGAGACACTAGTTATTGACACGCAGTTCAAGACAGTAAGACTAAATGGAACTACCAACAGGCGTAACACAATGACCAACTTTGATTGGTTCTCGCTGCAACCCGGTGAGACTTTCATACGCTACGGAGCTTCCGTCGGTACTGGAAGTTCGCTAAACGTAAGATTCCGTTCGGCTTGGAGATAGCAGAATGACAATTCAGAACCCGCCTGGCTGGATTCAAGCGCTGAGTACACACACCGCAGCTCAGTTGCGGACGTATCTGGCTTCTTTCCAAGCTGGCGGATTTCCCGATAACACTTCCCTTCGTGCCAGGGGTGGGGTTCATCCTACGTTAGGTAACCATTTCTTGGTTGCCCAAGCTGGCTCGCCAAACATGACGGTAATCGTTTCGTCTGGTGTTTGTTCTATACCTGGATCGGAAAACTCACTGCAAGGTAACTATATTGCAGTTAATGATGCTCCAGTAACGCTGTCAATTTCGGCGGCACATGCGTCGCTGGCAAGAATTGACATTGTTGTCGTTAACGTCAGAGATGCACAATACAGTGGCGTAAGCAATGATGTGCAGCTTCAGGTAATTACTGGTACCCCTGCATCGAGCCCGGCTGTTCCTACTGCTCCAGCTAATTCGATAACTATTGCGCAGATAGCCGTGGGCGCTGGTGTGACCTCTATCGTTACCGCAAATATCACGGACACCAGAGATTACATGACTGCTACTGGTGGTGTGATGCAGATCCGCAACCTTGCGGCTGCTCCATCATCGTCCATTATACAAGAAGGCCAGCTTCTTTGGGCGATGGACACCAACACTCTGTATCTGCATGATGGATCTGCCAACAACCAAGTGTATCCGCACGCAGTAACACAGTTTGTTCGCAAGACTGCTGACGAGACGATAAACAACTCTGCTTCGCAACAAGATGATGACCATCTCACTTTACCAATTGCTGCCAACACTACCTACACCTTTGAAGTCTATTGTTCGATAAACGTGTTCAGTGCTAACGGTTGGAAAGCTGGGTTCTCATTCCCGTCAAGTCCGACTGAAGTCTCTTGGATGCAATTTGGACCTTTGGCAAATGGTGATGGTGGTAACTCTTCTGGTTCTCAACAAGCACACTGGACATCTGGTGCTCTGGGACAAACTTCGTCTCCAGCGTCGTCGGCTGCCAATACCGGTGGTTTGAGTCAGGGTACTGCTTTCGATACATGGCACTGGATAAAAGGTCACATCGTTAATGGAGCTAACGCAGGCAACTTGCGGCTCCGTTGGGCAATGAATGCTGCTTCGGGAAACAACTTGATTGTGCGAACCAACTCATGGATGGAAGTTAGGAGAATTGGATAATGGCTAAGCATACTTACGGTTTTGACATGTCTCATGATGAAGAAGATGCTAAGCAAATTGCTGTACAGAAGTGCAAGGCTGATGGATTCCTTCTGCTTGATAGTGAGTTTGAGGTGGAAGTTGTTCACAGCGAAGAGTTAGACGCAAATAACGAGTTTCACGTAGTGATACGATCTGACCGCGAAGGCCATGTAATGCCAATTCCAACAGAAGTTGTACCGCTTGAGGCTGAGCCAAAAGATGCCTAATGTCTCTTATATATTTGGTGACGTTCTCACCGGAGGGATAATTGAGGAGATCTCCCTCCAAGGTGTGTCAATGACCCGTGGGTTTGGTCAGGGTGAGCTGCGTGGTTCATTTCAGTTAGACCAAACTGGCAAAAACAATAGCGACTTGATGTCCGCCACAGAAGAGGGCAGAAGCTTCGTCATATGTACCCGCGACACCCAACCAGTATGGGGCGGCATCGTATGGACGAGGACATATCAAAGTCAAGCAAAGGTGTACGAACTTTACTGCAAGGCTTTTGAGCATTACCCAGAAAATAGGATTATGCTCGAAGACTTCTCTAGCACCAACATAGAACAGCGAGTAATATTTTTGGATCTGTGGGCGACAATGATGGCAGATCCAAACAGCCTACAGGTAACTCTGCCTGCAACCCCTGCTACGGTAGTACCAAAGACGCTAGATGTAAAAGGTGTTGAGTATAAGAAGTTCCGACAGGCGATGGATTCAATCTCCAACGGAGATGATGGGTTTGACTGGACCATCGACATAGCTCTGGTTGGTGGAGTATTCACCAAAACATTGCGGATTGGTTATCCCACCTTGGGTTCGGTGGAGCCGCAGGTATTGTATTACGATGGTGAAATCACCAACTATTGGAACAATGGCACCATGGGCGGGCGTGCCACTCATCTTTATGGCGTGGGAGCTGGTGAAGGATCTGCGGGCTTGGTCCAGGAAGTTATCCATACCGATTTAGTAAGTGCTGGATTCCCAAGATACGATTTAGCACTCAGCTATAAGGACATAACTGACGCTACCATTCTTTCCAGCCTAACTGCACAAGCAGCTAGATTCCGAAAAGCTGGCGTTCCCATCTATACAATAGAAGTCAAGGGGGATTTGGAACCTCAGTTTGGTAGCTACGGCCTAGGTGACCGGGTACAAATACACTTCAATGATCCATCACACATTGGAACAAATTCGGTTTACGAATCCAGAATTGTCGGTTGGGAATACTATCCGCCAAGCGATGACCATGTTGAGTATGCCAGACTTGTGTTTGAAGGTGATTTCTCATGAGCGATAGGTATGAATCCAATCCTCTCAGACGCCGTGGTCGTCCGGATATTGTTGAGCACATTAAAGATCTCAGTGAACGACTTGGTACGTCTGAGGTTGGACTGAGAATTGGTCACACATCGATTGAAGATGGTGACCTGATCGTGCTTAACGGTGACATCAGGGTTGCCGAATCTGATGGAACTACTGTGCTTCGTATTTTGCATGGAAGCACTCCGGAGATCCGGATGTACCCCTTGGGGGACACGGACACCCACGAAATTGCCATCTTTGGTTTCGACTTCGGAACACCACCTGACACCGATCAAGCCATGATGTTCCAGGTGGAACGAATAGCTGATTTCTTCCAAGATGGTGGCAAGCTGTTCTTCACCAGAAAATATGCAATTATGTCTCACCTGGCTTTTGGTGGAGAAGAGACATATGTGTGGTGTAGTGCAGATGCAGTACTTCCAGAAATTCTTTTGTTCCGAGGAAAGCTTCGGGACTCTTGGCAATACGATACGCGCCAAACCTTTTATCCTGGTACGTTGACTGCGAGTGCGGGGTTTTCTACTTGGACACATACGTACTTCAGTGCCTTTGCTGACCAAATGCTCCCAATTGTTACTGTGGTACAATCCGGTTCGGTGAACACTTGGGGACTAGATGGCTTTTCTACTTCAGCATTCACCGTAAGGTTCGGTAGCACTTCAGGTAGCAAAGTAGTTAACTTTTGGGTGGTGAGATGTAGCTAATGAGAGATATGAAGGTTATCTGTTCCAGATTCAATGAACAAGTCGATCGAATAGAAGTTGTCCGTGAGATAACCAACGACGATGGCTCAGTTGAATACAACTGCCTTTCTCTGCCATCCAACCGCCTCGAATGGATATCTGCGGAGTACGGAATCGATGATGCAGACGAGTTGGCAGAAATTGCTGTATATGAGTCGTTCATGCCGCCTGCCGACACGTATAAGGATGAAGTTACCGCGCGCAACCAGGTGAGAACTGGAGTGACGGTACTTAAAGCCAGACTTGGTCCTACGACTCCGGCCAACAACAAAGTGACACTGAAGTCGCGATTGCAAGCGGCAGGCATTCCCCGAGAATTTGTCGATGCAGTTGATGACAATGCAATTGATGTAATAAAAAGACACTCGAACATCGATGCTGGTGCTGTAACGAAAAAGCGGAAATTGATTCGATCGAAGAGACTGGGCGAAGCTGTATCAGATTACCCATCGCCTTCGGAATCGGTTCCAGGAAAAGATCGTCTGCCAGCACAGGCGGCAAGGTCAATGGTTAAATTGCCCACTATTCAAATGGCAAAAGGTAAACGAATTGGGTGATGTTATGTACGAGGGTATGTGTCTCGGTGGTCCGATGAATGGTGAGTTTGGTCAGTCTAGGTTTCCAAAGGGATTTCTCCTAGTTGACAAGTCCACCAACCGTTGTTGGCTGTACGACTGGTCTCCAGAGTCTGGAACCTTTGCCGTACGAGACGAAGAAGCAATGGAAGTTTCAAAGCAAGGACGAATTCGAGCAGCAAACGAATCGGATTATGATGTGGTTGCAGCTCCTTGGGTAGGTGCATTGTGAGTACAAAGGCACATGATGTTACCAAGTATATCGCAGATCAGTGGGAGAGCTACTTTGCCTCAGCAGTTTGTTCGGGCATTGTGGGAGATGCTGCTCACCAGCAAAAGAACAGTTACCACAACTCCCTAGAAGACAACCCAGATCAGCATGGATTTAGCAACAGCCGTCCCGATGATGCAGCGCCTCCGGGAACGTGGCCAAGGAATTTGGCTGCGGCTATTGACATGTCCATGAGTGCAACTGATATGGCTCTGTGTTGTGGTCGGTTGTGGAATGTTTGGAATGACACTTCCGATCCACGTAGAGTTTACATTAATGCCTTCAACGGGTGGTTTAACGAACCGAACGTTCCAGCCAAACGGTATGACTTTGTTTCTCAGGCTATATCTGAGACTAGTAGTGACCACAAATGGCACTGTCACCTTTCTATTCGACGCAAATGGGTCGAGAGTATGGAGGCAGCTAGCGCAATTCTATCTTCACTTTTTGGCCAAAGCAAAGCTGATTTTATCTCCCAAGGATTTGGATCAGGAGGAGACGATATGTTCTGTTCTTTCGGTGACAAGAACGACAAGGTAAAGGCTATGCAGCTTCAACTGCTTCAGCTCGATCCTAACTGCCTGCCGAAGTTTGGTGCAGACAGTGGTTTTGGTACAGAAACTCAGGTTGCTCTATCGCGTCTGGTGACGGGTGGCGAGCCCACATACTACGGTCCAGATGCTTGGTCTCTTATGCAACAACTCGTGGCACAGAAGTTTGGCCCAAGCAATGGCGGTAGTGGCGGCGAAACTATCCAGTGGCCACTGAAAGGAACTTTCACTTTCCCTGGCACCACTATCACCATCCCACCATCTACCTTCGAAATTGACATCGTTGAGCAGGAGTAACAAATGCCCGACCTAGGTTTAAACCCGTATGTCAACCTAGGCGGTTGGTTATTTGTTGTTCTGCTTGTGGTCGTCAGTATGGTACGTGGCTGGCTGTATTCATCCAATCAAATTAAACGAATTACCGATGGGTACGATAATCGGATAAAGGAGCTGATTAGTGTATACGAAAGGCTACTTACGGACAAAGACGCACAGATAAATAATTGGAAGGAGGCATACAATAATTCGGATACTAGAGGTGATGTCTTTGCGGAAAATCAGCGTAGTCTTGTAGAATCTGTCAAGACAAACAACGCGTTGATCCAGGCCATCATCTCGAACAGGGAGTCTATCTCATGAGGTGGTTTGGATGGTGGCGCATGCGGAGGAAAATACACCCTCCACACAAGATTGAGCTACCAGAGCATGAGAAGCCGGGCAATCACTCTGCCGAAATGGTCAAGCAGTCTAAGCAAAAGTTAAATGAGGCTCTGAAGACCAAGAAAGAGGTTAGTCAACTCATAAGGGCAAGTGATGATTTCGCTGAGGCGCTGCAACGGTCGATGCGGAGGTCTCATGGTTAATTACATATTGTTGGGGACACTAGTCATAGGACTTGTATCCTTTGTGCTCATGTATGCAACTAGGTCCAACTGGCGAGCCACCAAAGTTGGAAAGTACATGTTGTATTTCATGGCTACAGTTACACTAACCTTCGCATACCTGCTAATCAGTCCGCTGGTTGGCAGGTATCCGGGGAGAGATATAATAGACTTCCTTGTTCTAATTGTATTGAACTTTACTGCCTGGCGGTTGACATTACTACTACGAAAGGTACAGCAAGGTGAGCGAAAAGCTAAAAAATCTTCTAAGGAAGGTATTTCGTAGGGAGCCTACGCTGTGGTTTGCTGTCATCGCGGGTGCGATAAATTTGCTTGTTACATTCAATCTGGACTTCCTCTCAGCGGAACAAGCATCGCTGTGGATAGCCCTAGTCAATGCTGTTTTTGGTGCTGCTGCGGCATGGAGAACCCGTCCCATAGCCCCTCAGGTATTCACTTACGTTGTCTCTTCGGTGTTGGGAATAGCAGGCGCTTACGGCGCTCACTTGAGCCAGTCCCAAGTTGGTCAATTAAACTTGCTAGTACTGGCTATCCTTGCTTTGCTAACACGTAATCAGGTATCTCCGGTGGAAGATGCCCATATGACGGGGGTCCTAGGACCTGAGCAGTAAAATAAGGCGGGACATTTGTCCCGCCTTGTTTATTGTGGTGGCCAACCGGGTTGCCATTCTCTTAATTCTGTGCCTGAGATACTTGAAGTCGTGTAGACAATATTCTTCTCTTCAACAAAGACTTCTATTCCATCATTGAGGTTAATAGCGTAGTATATGTGGTCTTTTACATCTAGTTCGGAAAAGCTGTGCTTAGATGAAGAATTTTTCGTTACCCTAAACTTGGCTTGCTCAATTGCGGAGTCAGCCCCACCATATGCCTCTACTAGGAGAGCGCCATATCGAGTCCTAGTCACTACAATATATACTTTTGTTTGCATTATTCCTTCAATAGATTAAGATCTAATACATTGTTACGCATCATGAACTGGTACAGATGACGTAGGGCATCCATGGCGTGTGGGCTTCCTGGCTTGTATACAGCTAGCCGCTTGAGCTTGTCATTAGTAAAGTAACCTTTACCAAGTCCAGGGGTTTGAAGGACAAGTGGAATACGCCTACGCTGGGCAAACCATCTACCCAATCCAATATACTCAATTGCCGTGAAGTCCGTTTTATCCCTATGGGTCATGACGAACTTTTCGATAACTAAGATGTCTGGATAGAATTCATTTATGACTTGAAGAAAGTCATCGTGCATAATGAATTTCTTCTGGAAAACTTGATGGTCAGACATCATGGGACCGGCTGTAGCGAAGCCACACGTAACTCCAGGATCAATTGCTATGATCCTGGAGTTATTTGTTACTTCGAACTTGAATTTCATAGGTTTTACGTCCACGCTAAGCCCTCTTGATCTTACTATGCAGGGTAAGGTCTAGGCTGGTCTCAAGATCATTGATCTTGGGGAGGCACTTCCACCCAATCCTCAACAACTATTATCTTTCTGCAGTAAACCTTTCCCCCGAACCGTTGTTGATTTCTAATCCAATTCTCTAATGGATAGATAGACTCTGTTTCTTCATCACGAAACGCAATTAGCATGGACTTGCCTGTGTATTCGTTTGCGTATTCAACTATCGGCTCGTTCATTATTTCTTTGCTCCAGCTCCACCAACCGATTACGAATGGCCACTAATCGTTCAATCCTAATATCTATCCTTTCAATTACCCGGTGGATAATTTTTCGTCTACGTAAATCAGGTTCCTTTTCAGACCCATCCATGAGGACAATCACTAATCCTCGCGTGTCTGCAAGATACTGGATGGGCTGATTGGCAGGTATTCTCTTCGTTTATGTACTGTAAGAGATCGTCGTGTAGCCATCCTACATTTGGATACCAAAATATAGGACGACGGCAACTACGACAACTCTTCTCTGCCTCGTTAGGAGCCATGGCGACCCTCCAACCTAGTTCTTTAGGCTGAACTTAATCCCTTGGTGATCACGATAGCGCTTCACGGCTTGGTCCCTAATAACCTTTACATCGGGATCGTGCGGGCGGAGCAACATCGCTATGAACAAGCATGCAGTTTCTGCCCGCCCTTTGTCAAGTCCGTCTTCGTGCTCGCGCTTCTCGATAATTCGGGCAATGATTTCGTCTAGTTCTTTCCAGTACTTTTCTACCAACACTACATTAATCCAAAAAAGATAGGCGGGCTTGCCGCAAGTTGAGTGAACCCAGTTTTGGTTACCTAGGTTCCTATATCCTTCGTTCTTTCCTCTGCTACAGGTGCAATACCAGAGATCTTGTTTAATCGCCATTGTTCTCTTTGCCCTTAGCTTCTTCCAAGCGGAGAGCAACCTCGTTTGCATCGAAGAGTAGTAGGCATGCGTTTCCCATGTCTGATACCGTTGGATCATTGACTGACGCAGCAAACAAGTATTTGTTCCCTACACTTAGCGTTACACAGAAACCGTCAAATAAGATTCCTAGCTTGACTCCATTACACTCGATCTCTGTGCTATATGGTTCGGTCATTCGTCCTTCTATCGATAGACTCAATCCAGTTGACGATTACTGCTGCCGACTGAATAAGTTCGGCGCGAACTTTGGCTTCATCGGTTTCGCCGTATGCTTCCCAGATTTCTTCTTCCAGAATATCGCGCCAAGTAAGATCACCGTTTTTAGCTTTCAGCTCACACTTGGCTCGCATGCCATCGGCGACCTCAGCCCACTTTTCGTTTGTGCCACTGGGATGATTCTGCTCACCCCATTTTTCTTCCTGGCGTCGGCGTTCCTTGAAAATTTCCTTTAGTATAGCTGCTGACATCATGTCGTTCATTTGTAGTTAACCCATCCACCCTCAAGTAGCTTTGGAATCGGATCGTCGTCGAATTGTGTGTACCAAGTGCTCTCTGTTATAATCTGTCTTCCTGAGACAAGTCTTGCCTTGAGTGAGTCTTGCCACATCTGATTTGGGTTAACTATCATCTTGGCTAGTTCGATAGACCACTGACCTTCTGCACCCATGTAACGCCGTTTAACATGCCAAATGGGACCGTCCCATTCCTTGCCATCTTCTATGGTTTTCCATAGTACGACCTCGTCCGTTCCCGGCAGAGGAACGAATCCAGTTTCTACTGTCTTGGTATACAGATCTCCATTGGTAGTAAAGTTACCCTTTGATCCGTCTATTACTAGCAAAAACATTTCTAGTCTCATCTATTCACTTTCTTTTGGTTCCATAAACTTTGTTTATACTTGCACGGACGATTCTGTCTACTAAACATTTGCGATGGATTGGCCAATCAGGTGTCCAGAACCAGACCGGGTTTGGTACACGATAATAGCATTCAATGCACCTTGGCTTCATTGTTTCTTCCATCTAGGTTTTCCATGCACTGGACATCTTCTGTCGTGCTCCGCTATTGACTGACACAACACAGGCTCTTCGAACCAAAACTCCCACCATTGGTCAAGCTTACAACTACAGCTCTCCCAATCGGAATCCCCACGAAGCATCCACCTTGAATGGGACGAATTCTGTGTAGAGTCTTCCACTGTAAACCATCTCCTGACGCATAAGCTCGACTACAGCTTCGCGGTCTTGTGGGCGGCATTCAGTCACAATGGCATCGTGAATTAGCAGCTTGATATCCGCGTCGAACTGCTCTTTGAGCTTTGGCTGAAGGCTTACCGCCGCGCGTAGGCAGATGTCGGAGGCAATGGACTGAGGTTTGAAGCTTAGTGCCTCATTAATGACATCTTCAAGATTCTCGTTAGTAATGAGGTGGAAGGAACGCTTGCGTCCGAATGGAGTCCATAGCTCTTGTTTTTCCAAGACTTCATGGCGGATTGCTGCCTGCCAAGCTACCACGTCAGGAATAAGTGCCTTGAATTCATTCATCAATTCGACGGCGTACTCAACCGGCTTGTCTAGTTCCCGCGCAATAGATTTGGCCTTACGACCATAGCTGTAACCGTAGAAGATGGACTTAATAGATACGCGGTTCTCTTTGTTCCAGGCTCCTGATCCCCAAATTCGATTACACATATCGTTGAAGATATCAATGTCGGGATCAGAGAAGACCTTCTGTAAGTACGCATCGCGAGCAAGGTCGGCTATGGTCCTTCCTTCGGCTTGGGAGTAGTCGCATTGGACCAGTATCTTGCCATCAGGATTCTCTTCTGATGGTGGCTCAGCGGTAAACTGGTTTCGAATGGGCTTGTCTCGTTTGACGTTCTGCAAATTAGGTTTTCTCGAAGCAGTTCTTCCAGACGTTGTGGAGTGAAGTGAAAAAGTAGTATTAATCTTCCCATCTTTTACTTTCTTCCTCAAGCCTTTGACGTAGGTTCCGTACGCTTTGGCAAGGTTACGGTTGATTAGGATAAGGTCAATAAATTTCTGAATTTCCGGCGAACACAACGGATGAATTTTCTCAAGGAAGTCTCGATTGGTGGTTGGGATCGTCATGCCTTTGCTGGCAAAGTACTTCATGATCTGGACCCACGAACGAGGGTTAAAATCATGACCAACGTGGGATTCGATATCTCTTTGGGAGTCGTCGATTTTCTTTTTGTAGATATCCTCTAGTTCTCCATTCCAGCTCAAATCGAAATGAAGCGGGGACATCTCCACGTGCATAAGCATGTTGACCGCGTCGATAAGGAACTTGTGTAGCTTATGTTGCTGCGGTCCCATGAGCATGTCGAGATATTCCATCTCGTCCCATGTTCCACCACAGTCATAGGCATTGTATTTGTACAGAAGATCCTTTGGGATGTTGGCAAAGCTGCCACCTTTGCCTTTTGTATACTGAGCAATTTCGTCATCGTATCGCGGTGCGTTCTGATCCTCGACCAATCGCTGCTTTAGTCCATGTTGTCGCGGACGCTCGTCCAATGTGTAAGACATAAGCATGCCGTCGGCATGCGCCTTGAGCAAACCAAACAACGGTGACATTCCTAGAAGGTCAAACTTGACGTTCCAACCGTCCACTTGTACAAGGCGAAGGAGTGTTCCAAAAGCGTCAACACAGGCCGGATCTTTGAAAACCTTATCCCCAAAAACCACAACCTGTCCCTTCGCATATGCAATACCAATGCAAAGTAGATCGTAGTCCTCGGGATGTGAATCATCGATATCTTTATCCGAGGCAGCTTCAATGTCGAGGACAATTCTTTTGACCGAATACAGTCTACGGATAGCCACCAGCGCAGTAACTGGATCGTTAAATACCTTGTAAGTAGGAGGCACCCACGGCTCTGCGACTTGTCCAATTAATTTTCCTGTGTCACGGACGAACGAAGGGAACGAATCTGGTGTTCTAAGGCAGAACGCAGGATGCCAGGTAGCAACCACGGGACCAAACCTAGATTGGCGGGCCAAGCCAATCCGCAATTTTGATATCGGAGCGCTATCTCCAAGAATTTCTTTGGCACTGGTGCCTCCTACCGCGAGGATCTGTGGTGCGTCGGCCCGGCGCAGATCCGCCTCCAGGCGTGGCCTACAGGCTGCTATAGCACCCTTGGGAGGCTTCTCCGTGGGTCCGTGCGGTCGGCACGCCACTGTGTTGATCAAGGCAAGGTCTTTGCGCTCGAACCCGTGATGTTGCATTACTCTGTCGAGTAGTTCGCCCGATGGGCCAGTAAATGGAATTCCAGTTTTTGCTTCGTAAGCACCAGGGGCTTCACCAACCACGGCTACTTTGATGTTGCCCTTGGGTATGAGGCTAGGTACATAAGCACCTTCCTCACGCCAAGGGCAATTCTCGCAGTGAGCAAGTGGATGCTTTCTAATCTTCTTGTTGTCCACTTGGGCGCTCCGGGGTAATAGATACGAACCCATCCTTAGGTGCGTTTACCACGATGTACAGATTCTCCATCAAGTTCATGACGTCTGCAATAGTCTTGTTAACTACTTCTAGTACAGTTGATGCTTCATTGACTTCTCTGGCATTCAGTTGATTAATTCTTGATGTTCTAAGTTCGAACAGATCGTTTTGCATCTCTTCAACCGGGTCCACTATCTCTCCCATATGTTTAGGAACCTCCGCCCACGGTATCGTTTGCGGAATGTTTCACTACGATTGTACCTTGGTCGAACTGGAAATAGTATTGAATCCATTCGGTGTGCACCACCGACGCCATGAATTCGAAGGATGTTACGCTTGATGCCTACGGCTAACAGTTTAATCAGGTGTCCGAGATAACTAATAGTCGTACTTATCCTCGTCAGTAACATCATCTATTACGGCTCCTTCAATAATGTTACCCTTGTCATCGACTTCAGACATAGTAGCGGCGTACACCTTCTCCCACGGCTTAGCTCCATTAATCTGGACATTAACCTGTGGTGGAAGGATCGCCCCGCGTAGTTGAGCTTTAAGCTTCAATGCGGACAGGACGAACTTTGCCGCCTTCTCGTTACCGTCGAGCGCAGGTGCCATGTATACAGTAGTCAGATCATCTATTTGAGTTTCAATCGAGTCGCGTACTTCTTCGACGTTGATCGGTTTTACATTCTTATATATCTTGTTCAGGATGTCTATTACTTCGAATCTGCTTTCATAGCCAAGTTGCTCGGCTATGTCATCGTAACCGACACCTTTGCGACGCAAAGCCAGAACTGATTTATATTCCAAGGGTAGAGACGCAGGCCAAAAAGGCGTGTGTTCATCACGCCTGCTTAATCCCTGACCGGCCATAAAATCACCTACTCAACCAGGTATTCGGTATTATCGAATACGATGGTGTAGTCGCTTCTGAGTTTCGACATACGCTCAACCACGTCGAGCGGGTCTCCCTCAATGAATTCGCTGTTTATGTCAACTCCATAGTCACTTGTAATATCTCTCAAGTCATCCATACTAGCGAACATTGTAGAGTAGACTACTGTATCTTTCTTAGGCTCATATAAGGCTTCTGGTCTCCAACCATTTATGAAATCTCTGCGTCGTATCTCTGATATCTTTATGGTTTGTAGCTTAGCTATTGCGGCTGCGCGGGAGAGTGAATTCAATGTCCAAGTTCTTGCTTGAACGGTAGCGGAAGCTAGGATATACACTGAATCAGGGAACTTTAAACTCAGTGCGGAGATCTCCTTCTTCCTGAATAGCTTGCAGATTTTATTTAGTTCTCCGTGCGATACAACCGCATCGTACACCACTGGCGTGTCAAGTGTGGCATCAGCAAAAATTTGCGTTAACTCGTCTAGCTTCGCTTTAGAACATTTTTCGCATGACCAACGCTTACAAGTAGTCACCATGGCTGCATGTCTGCCGGACTTCCATATGCAGTATAGCAGACCTGGACAGCCATATTGTCCAGTTATTCTTCCGGATAATTTAGGCAAATCTCCTGGATCAGGATTTGTTGGTAACAGTTCCTGAACTGTTAGAGTATTGCCTGGTGGCCAATGGTGTTGTAGGGCCATGGGTCACCCCACGAGCAATAGGTTGCGCTTAGCCCTCGTTATCGCAGTATAAAGCCATCGACTATATGATTGTCTTCCCAACCAGTTAGCGAATCCCTTAGGAGGTTCAAATACCACTACCGATTCAAACTCTGATCCCTGTGCAGTGTGGCAGGTGAGTCCATATCCGAAATCCCATTTATCCAGATGTTGTCTTCCCCAAATGGCTTTGTTTTGGCCAAGCTGCTCACGGGAAATCAGTGCTTCGTACTCTCGTTCGTCATCAAGAAACATTTCGACTCGATACGATTCAGCATCTTTTATTTGTATTGATTCGACAATGCCCATGGTTCCCTTGGGGATTCCCAGTCTGCGAATATACTCACGACAAACTAGGCGCTCCCCGAGGTTTGGTTGGGTTCCCTCTATTCCTAGATTTGCTCGCCAGATCTGGTTGAGATCGGTGACTGACAACCTCCCGCGATGTTGCGGATTAGTATGGTCAGCGTTGGCGAAGTACGTAATTCCTACGATGTTAGGGTCGTCGGCATCAAAGTCCAGTTCATCGCTTAGTCGGATTTTGTCCACACCTGGACCATAGTTTCCGTAATCAATATCCAAGCCCTTACGAGCCTGGTAGGCCAATTTTAGGATTGCTGAATCCTTAGCCTGCCGTTGAATTTCAACTAAGGTGAAGTCTGGATATCGCATAAGCTCGAACTTGCCCATGATCTTTGAAACTTCGACGTTGTCCTCGATCGCCTCTAGCTGTCCATGGTCGCCAACGAACAAAATTCGTACTCGCTTAGGCAACGAATACAGTAGGTCTTCGTAAACTTCTCGATTAACCATGGAACTTTCGTCACAGATGATGAGCTTTATTGTGGAGTTTATCATGACCCGTGCATGGAAGTCCAGATAACACCCACAAACATTGAAGCCTGATCTGCCGTGACAGATGTTACGGAGAGATTCCTTTAGTGGACAAGCATCACAGTGACGCTCTTCTTTGCGGTAGAAGGTCTTGTGGATGGTCATAGCGTTTGCTACGATATCGTTTAGACTCAGTCTATTCTGGACTACCAGTGCTGCTTTGTTCGTTGGAGCGGCGTAGATTATTTCTGACGGCTCCAATCCCAAGTACATATGCACCAGTGGGATAATTGAGCTTTTACCTGTACCGGCCAAACCTCCAAGCTTGAAGACCCTATTTGTGGTTTGGTGGAACCACTTATGGATTTGCGTAAGCGCTTCCTCCTGGTCACCTGTAGGAATCACGTTAACCTGCCTCGCTTGCCTGTTAGGTAGCGAATGGCTCTGAACTGAGGAATCCCAGCTCTAACTAGTAGGGATATTTCAGCCATCAGTGCATTCACTTCAATTTTTATTTCACTGTAGTTTGGTATACTTAATTCACAGACATCTACTTGACTAGTTTCGTTGGTTGGAATGTTAGCTAAAGCCCAATCGAGGAGGTTATTCCACTCTGCACCTAAGTCACGAGCCCGATTTGGTGCACAGCAAAATACCTCTGATACCTCTTCCATGGATTCGACAACCCCGGCATGTCCATTTACCGCTGCGGTCAGCAAGGTAAATATCACGGATATACCAGTATCATGCAGACCAGAGTCATAGGCCGCGAGGAGCTTTTCCTTGCACATCTCAGTTAGAGTGTTCATGTAAGTGCAAGGTGGGTCTTGATTGAAGGAATCTAGACCGAAGTTACTCACCTCTGAGTTAGAGTCGAATATCATTCGGTCTTCCTTCTTAAGCGCGAGCGCCCATGCGTGTGGCAACTCGGCTATGTCATCTATCGATGGTATGTGGAAGTCCGGAACTAAATCGCCGCCCAGACCATAGTACCACATATATCGGGATTCCGATTCCCTGTTATAGGACGGAAGTACCATCACGTAACGATGGGTGTGTTGAACTATAGTAATTCCGCCGATGTTACTTCGCCACTTTTTCGACTCAACTGATGCAGGGATTCGATATAGTAACTTACCGCCCTTGCCACCACGGGAGTCCGAATTCCATGTAACGGGTAGCGGTCCTAGTTCTTCTTCAAGCTTTGCTAGTCTCTCAAGATCTCCCTTGTAAGCATCTATGTCAATCGCTATCACGTTGGGTGGGAGCCTTAGGGCGACATTAGATGACTTGTGGGTGATCAGCCATTTTTTTATTCTGTCAATGTCTGCTAGTGGATACCTGCCGGAAGCTTCCTTAACTGCGAGCAGCTTGCCGATTGCTGGTAGTGGGCTGAATCCAGCCTCATAATATGCTACAGCACTAATCTCATATGGGTTAAACAACTTTCACCGTGTCAATGTTATACAACCCAGTAAGGTACTAGACCTTACTGGGTTGTAGGGTTAGCCGATTAATTAGGAAGGAATTGGCAATCCGCCAGTTGCGGACTTCGAATCACTCTTGGTAGAGCGGTAGCGCACGTTGAATTCATCAAACTCGCGGGTGGAGCTGTCCTTGCGGCGAGTACCAGCAGCCAGCTTGGTACCCTTGATCTTCACTAGCTGTCCCAGCCACGGATCGGGATCTGGAGCGCCATTCTCAATCGATGGGAGCTTGATCTCTTTACCATCAATGAATTCTGGGTGAAGCGCTTCACATAGCTGCTTAATGGAATACAGTGCGCCTGCGTAAAGCATGACTGTAGTTGGAATGGTAGAACCCTTGTACTGACCTTCCTCAACCACGAGGGTGAGTTTCCAGTATGGGTTGCCGAAGTTGTCGCCAGCCTTGGCCACAGACTTTAGTTCGATATCAGTAATCCTGCAAATATATTCGCCACTCGGAGGATACTCGAATTCTTTCGACTCTGCCTCTTTGTCCGACATATTAAGCTTAAAACTCACTGAGATCAGCCTTCCTGATTAACGTGCTTGTAAATATCAGCCATAGTAGGGTTAGCCATAAGCATCGGTAAGAAATTCGATCGGTCTTTGGCTATTGTTCCTGGAGTGTTTCCTGTCTGCAAGATTCTAGTCGGTACCTTATCCACTTCCTCCATACCCAAATATGTGACGATATCTAGGAATCCACACACTTCGTCAGCAACTTTACCATTAAGCGAAGGCTTCTTTCTGGACATACCAGTTCGCTTATCTACATCCACCCGGACAAGTGCTGTGAAAAGTGTATTAACTCCTTCGAGATCCCGAAATGCCCTAACGTATCTGCGGACTTGTTCGATGTTGATGTTCCACTCTTTCAATTCAGGAACAACTTGATCGTCTCCACCCTTGCGGGTGAGCATGGTATAGTCCATACCAATTTTTTGCATTTCGGTTATACTATCGATGATGATAGTTTTGTAGCCATGATCCGGGGATTGCTTCAGCCTAGCATGAACCTTCTTCAGCTTATCCCAAGTGTCGATACGGACGCATTCAAGTTCAGGGTATATGGATCGTAGGGTTAGACTTCCACCTTCGACATCAAGTAGGAGTGCCGGACACAATTCTGGGACATCACATACAGTTCCACAGAACCTAGTCTTTCCAACTCCACTCTCACCATAAACCAGAAAATTGAATTTTGGCTCTTTGTCTTTTACCTGATAGATTGGCAAATCAGCAATTTGTTTGACTGACACATTGTCGCCTTTGTCCGTCGTGTTGTCACAGGTGTCAGTAGCCTATCATGGGCCAGTCTCACTGTCCAGGCATGGGTTCATATCGATCGGTACCTATCTTAGTGTACTGTTCATAAGCCAAAACGCCAGCAAGCATTGCTGAATGCCGTTCCACTTCACCCTTCCAGAAAGAGTATTTGCTAAACACATCTTTCAGGGTTCGTGCCTTGTCTTTAACATCTGTAATTCTGTCGCCAAGAGTCACTTTGTCAAGTCCAACGTTCTCTGCGTAGATCCTCTCACGTTGCTTAATTGCATCGCTGAGTTGGTTCCACTCGTCGGACGCGGCAGATGCCTTGTTATATGCTTTAATTAAGTCTCTATATACATCGTGTGGAGTAGTCATAGTCTGCTCTCAGTAAACATAGATTCTAGGGTATACTTGTAATCCTCCCCACGGTTTTGTCCATCACACGGAACCCGATACATACAAGAGCTGCAACTGAATCGGGAAGGTTGTGGGTAAACTCGTGGATTGCCGAGGATATCCTTGGCCTCGTTAATTAGATCGTTCCAGAAGTTTTGAATTTGTATATCAGTCTTGTATATAACGTGGCGCTGGTAGAACTTCGGTGCCATCTTACCTTGCAAGAATTCCAGGTATTCGTCGTAGCATCCCATGTTATAACCGCGAACGTCTTCGGCCATAATGGTGTTAATGAAAGTTTCGTATTCCATGGGAGCATTTCTGTCTGTACTGAAAGCTCTTCCTTTATACTCTCGTTGTAAGCGCTTGGGCTTCTCCGGTACTGCCTTGCGCTGTTCGTGGTAAATGAAGCCGTCCACGCGCCTGCCAAGCTTGCGAATCGCTACCGGGTAGCCTGCAACCTGGTCGTCCAGTTCTAGGAAGGCAGCTTCGTCGAAATCATCTAGAATTCTGGCGGTTGTTTTCCAATCCACACAAAGTATCCTGTGGTCGGAGTCTTCGAAAATGGCATCGATTCGTCCACCAAAGGTGACAGGTAAACCAGCCCATAGTTTCCAGTAGTTGGATTCTGTTGCGCAGAACTGCCGGGCTTTGTCGGGTCCTCGTCCCTTGTTGATGAAGTACTGGTAAGTTTCCTCTTGCCATTTGTCATGGTGAGCAATCCCATCGGAAGAAGTTTTCCATCTCACCTTGCAAGCTTCACAACCACAATTGAAGCCCAAGCTTACCTCGAAGGGAATCTCTACAGCTAGTGGAGTCAAACCCTGATCAATCTTGGGGCTTATCTTTGTAGTATAATACTTCACCATGTCTATGCCTAGTGACAGGCTGTGTTTGTATCGCTCAATGACATCATCTTCAGGTCTACCATTAAGCTCAATGTATCTGCTGTATTGGTCCTGAACCGTGTCCTTGAAAGCATCAATTGCGTTGCGCGACTTTGTCCAGTTATCTTCTGCCCAAGTGTCCGGGTTATAGTAGGTCTCCATGGCAACGTGATAAGCCGTACCAAATTCCAGAGGTGCGGGCGTTACCGTGGGGTGATAATTTTGCCGATAAGCCCAGTCCCAACGGCGACGACAGCCACGAAAAGCTCTGCGCTCAGAGGTGTGAATTGAATGGATCAGTCCTTTATCGATGTACTCCTGAATTTCCATCATCCCTCTTTGTTTGTTTCTTGTATGCTCTACGTGCAGCTCTGTTGCCGTTGGGATCTGGTGCTTGATCTAGGGCTTCATTTTTCAGAAGCTTACGCCAGTTCGTTGTGTTAAGCAGCTTTGCTCTGGGTGCTGGGTTCACCTGTCGAATCCTCCGGAAGGACATATTGAGTTTTGGGAGTTTCGTTCCAAGCAATGTGCTCTTGCTTGAAGTTCCTGGCTATCCTTGACAGCTCTTGCCAAAGATTGTGCTTGAGGAAGTTCTCAGAGTTAGGTAACTCAATACACCAGTGACAATTCATCGTGTGCGAGGTTGGTTGAGAGTGAACCATGCTGGCAAAGGTAGCTATTGCATGAGTCCGAACTACTCGATCAACTGCTTTTATGTACTCTGCCCACAAAGGTTGTGAGAGCTGGTCGTGTGAATTGTCTATGCTGATCCAAACTATTATAGAAATTTGACTCTCTCCTTAGTTCCATCTTCGTATTGGAAGAATAGAGTTGCACCTTCATTTTGAGCTTCTATAAAGTACGCATAGGCTTTGAGAGATTTGGCGACTACATCAGTCTTATTAATTCCTTCGCTCTCAGCTACTGTACTCAAGGCTATGGCAGCGCTCTTGGTAAGGTTTACTGTGATTCGCTCGCCGTTTTCCATCTATCACGACCTCGTTGACACTCAGTGCAGTATATGACGTAATTGTAAGGATCTCTTGCTACTAGTTGATTCTCATATTCCGTAAGAATCTTTATCACTCGACCACAGTCTTGACATTCTAGAATTTTTGTGAATTCATTCATCGACGTCAACCCAGTGCCACTTCTTTAATGCCGTGAGTGGATACGACCCTAAGTGCTTTCTTGTTGGGTACGAGTTGTAGTTATTATCTTCTATGTATTCAAGTTGGTCATAGACCCTGAGTACGCCTTCTTTGACTTCAGTTCTGCGCGCACCTTCTACAACTTCATCCGTCCCATCTATATACCATATTTTTAATTTCCTCATGCTGGAGTACTAGGGTTCGAACCTAGAGTCTTCAGATCCAAAATCTGACGTGTTGCCAATTACACCATACTCCATAGTGGAGGCGCCTCTTGAGCCTAGTCGTATCGTTGGAGCCAGGGGCCAGAACGGTCGCAAACCCCAACACACCCCTGCATCAATCAGTTCATCGATTCGGTTATGAGCCGACAACGATAAAGGCGCCTCCTGCTTAATTGGTGATAAGAACCATCTAACGAGGTCAGCGTCCGATCAGCCCGACACTATGGTTCTTATTCTTACCTGGCTGCCCAGACCAAAAAGAACATAGACAGACCAAATAAGCAGTTAATTACCATCAAAACTGCTAGTAATAACCCGGCCTTGCCATCGTTGGATAGACCGTTAAACCAGCTTCGGCCAGCACCAAGTGCCTGGCGGAATTTTCCCATCCTCCTGTGGAGTCCCATGGGATACATTGAATTCTTCAAAATGTCCTCTGGCCCCCGGAGTGATCACATGCAAGTGAACATGCATTTCATCATCCAGATCTGAAATATTTCCATCCAGGACATTTTGCTGATCCAACTCTTCGAGTGTACAAGAAACGATTGCCGCGCGAAGCGCTTGCACGCCTTCCTTGCCGCGATAGTGGACAGTTCTACCTAACGTTGGAACTTTCACTTCTTCTCCTTCGAAGGCTTCCAAAATGACTTGGACGGACTTCATTAAATCTTCTAGAAGCTGTCTACTTGCTTCATCTAAGACAGCCTTGAGCTTAATTAACAGGTTGGCTTCTTTTACCATTTGGTCCGCCTAACCTTGTCGGAGTCGATATCAAACTGCTTGCCATTTTTCCAGGCGCGGAAGGCTCGCAGATCCGCCCCGATATTCTCGCTAGCCTCGATGTAAGTCTTGTCAATTTCCGACTTTTCCACGACTGGGTGCAAGTGCTCAACGACTACCTGTGGTACATAAGATATTCGCTTAGTTTCGGTACCCAACTCCATAATGACATTATCCACATACATGTGTCTGCATGAGGGCAACATCATCCAGTTAAGTTCCTCGACCACTTTAGCAGATGACATCCAGGCTGTACATAGTCCAGAACCATTGATCATATCATCGCCATAGGCGAAGCCTGGACCATCAAGTTTCTTGATTGCTTCAGCTAATTTCTTGTTCCAGAAACTTGTGTTTACTTTGTGGTCGTCTCCCATGGAAACCAGAAATACATCGTCGATGCCATAGCTACTGATAGCTGCCTCGGCTAGGAAATTTGTCCAGCCAGACAGGGTATCTCTAGGACCACCGAATACTTGTAGGTTTTCGTATTTCAATGGGAGCTTAAAGTAGGAATCGCAGTTCGGATCATCCTGGTCAACCGCAGCCATTACGATTGTTTCCCCGAATGAATAAGCCGAGATCGAAGTTACCGTCCTAGCTAGCTTCCGGGGTCTTCCCCGAGACGGGATCAGAACTACTGTTTTCACTCATCGCCTCATTAAACGCTTTGGCTGCTTGAAATCCCAAACGCATGAATTCCTCTAGCTTACTTTTGCGTGTGGTTAGGGCAGACTCAACTACCCTAAGGATTCCAAGGATTACTTGCTCTTCGGTTGCATTCTCGATGTTCAATGCATATTCCTCGCGGAACTTTACATCGTCATCAATGAACAGACTAATAGATGTAGTCATGAAAAGATCTTATGTCCTTTGCGATGGAAGGTCTTGAACACCTTTTCGGTATCCATCTTGAACCATTCTTGCAACAGATAAAGAAAGATTGGTGTATCATACAGCTCAACGCATTTTTTGCAACTCATTCGAATGGCTCCATCATGACACTTCGACTCTTCGACACTGATTGAACTGCTTGTATTTTCTGCATAACCAGAGTAACCCGCTTTGCTTGTTCATCATGGCTAAACCTCTTCAGGTATGCTCCATGTCTAATCAAAGCTTCGTCGATAAGGTCGAGTTCTTCCTCAGACAGCTTTGCCTTCATCTGCCTTCTCTCCGTGAGTGGGGCAGTGATAGCTGCCACAGGTAATGATTCCGACCCCGACATCAACCTCGCAACAGGGCGAATCACACGAACAGATTTGTGCTTTCTGTGGTGGAAGGTCATAGCATGACTTGCAAAGTCGATGTCCACAGTCGTCGCAATTTTGATCATCTGCGGCGATGTGACCTTCTTTGTTAAGTGCAGCGCAAGCGCAACACAAGTTGCATAAAGGCATGCCAAGACGAGCAAACTCCATGTCTTTGCAGATGTAGCAATTATCACGGAAGACCTTTGGGGTAGTTTTGAAGTCGTCACTTAATAAGTGACGTGCAGGATCGTGTGGGCCAATGCGAGGTGTCCCGTGCCTACTAGTTGTTGCTAACCATTCATCTATAAGTTCTGGGAATTCGACTACTTTATCTATATTTCCTTTTTCACCGAACCATGACCCTTTACACCTGCATACATGAGGTACATCTTTGTCGTGTGGGTCTAATATACAACGGCAGGTAACATACATTCCGTGTGATAATACGTATTCAAGGCATTTTTTATCGCTCATGATATTTTAACCCAAATTCTATCCCTATTTTTGTGTGGTGCGAGTGTGAGTAAGATATGTGAGAATAACAGTCTTCGCTTGATGCATTTCCATCTAGCTCCACATTCTTCGCACTCTACTACGGTGCCTAATGGAGAGTTTCCCATGCACCATAATCCGTTTGTGCAGCTATGGAATTGCTTCTCTTCCGCCACTATTCTCATAGCTCACCTAGCAACTTCTTAATTACTTGCCAGTCAAGTGCGATATCCAGATTTCGGCTTTCGTCCAGCGCATCTTCGGTGACCACATCGATAACGTGGACAGCGTTCTTTTGTCCGATACGATGTGCGCGGTCAATAGCCTGCTCGTTAAGGGCTTCTGCCCACTCACGATTGAGCAATATCACAGTTGATGAGGCAGTCAAAGTCAAACCCTGACCACCGGCCTTAATACTTCCAGCAAATACCTTCAGCTTGCCCGCTTGGAAATCTCTAACCACTTGGTCACGTTCAGCTTTGGGAACCTTGCCAGTGTAAAGCCCACAGCTAATTCCTAGTTTTTCGCATCGCTTGGCTAGTAGTTCGGCCATCTGGGCAAATTGACTGAACACGATTACTGGCTCGTCAGTCTCTTGAATCTTGGCAATTGCTTCGTCAATCTTACAGCTTGGCTCAGACAACTGCACGAATTCGAATGGGTGGCCAGTACACTTCACAATCTTCAGATCTTCACAGGGACTCTCAAAATCAGGAAGCTCATCATCCTCTTCGATCTCGTAAGCACTAAGCTCATATTCTCGATATAGAGGCAGACACACTTCACAGTTGTTGATGTGTTCCTGTGCGCACTCAGCGCAGTTTCTGCGCTTCTTTGTAGTCTTGATGATTTCAGCGTAAGCCGAGGCAAACTGCTGAAGCCTGGTGAGCTGAGCGAGGACCACTGGTGCATTGATAGGGTCACTCTCGTGCTCACCTACCCAAGCCAGCATATCTTTCTTCATTTGCTGATAAGCCTTGGCCTGCTTGGGATGCATCTTGGATGTTATTGTGCTGAAGTACTTGTTCGGCAGATCCTTGACAACGTCTTCTTTCTTGACTCGACTGTAGAATCCACCGATAATGCTTTGCAGTTCTTCTTCGTTGTCCACACCAATTATGGTCCGGTACCCATCGTATTCAACCCACTTGATATACCGCTTGAAGTAGTTCCAATAGCTGGTCCAGTACTTCGGATACAGCCAATTGAGGATCGACCAAAGGTCATCTGGCTTGTTGAATACAGGTGTTCCGGAGAGTCCAGTTTTATAAAATGCCGATATTTTCTTGACTGCTTTTGTTTGGGAGGATTTTCTGTCTTGCAAGCTATGTACTTCATCACAAACAACATGAAACCATGGATACCTTGCAACGTCTGGCTCAAGTCTTACGGCTGCGTAATGCATAATGAACACATCGTAACCGACTTCTTGAGCCTTTTGGAATGAGGCATCCATGGCTTCCATAAACGGTCGCCTATTTTTGTTGTTAACAGCTATAACGTTCAGATGTGGCGCCCACGCTTTGAAGTGTTGAATCCACGACTCAATAACAGCTAAGGGACAGATAATCAGTGTCTTGGCTGGGTTATCAAAATTGGCTCTTCTTTTCTTATCCAGTGCAATTGCGGTAACTGTCTTGCCTGTTCCCATGTCATGGGCAATAAGCGCACCACGTTTAGGTTCAAGCTTAGTTGCCGTCTGCTCTTGAAAGTCAAACAGTTCCATTAGTTATCCAATGATTGTTGGACCAATCTGTCAAGTGATGCCCTCGCTCGATCAATTCTTGCACGAGCTACACCACGATCCTCCGGGAAGGATTTCTCACGATGCTTCGTTGGCTCTGGCACAGTTCCATCGGGTCGTACCTGAACTATCCAGTCCCTATCGAACTTCTTACAGCGTTGATTAGCACATTTGAAGACATGCAGTTTTCCTTGACGCCTGCTCTCCATCGGCCTCACGCCCGCTGGCTGGCCCAGCTCACTACATACAGGGCATCTTCGGGCCTGGTCAAAGGTTGTGTCACTCATGCGCTTACCCAATCTTTCCATATCCTTGTGGCAGCAATCAAAGAATCCTTCATATCTCGATCCTGCGCAAAAGCTTCCACAAGCTTGACAAATGCATCTATCTCAAGACACATTTGACAATCTATTATTGCATCAGTCCAGCTTTTATCTGACAGGTCTTGACCGCACAACGATTCATTGGGGTCGTCTTCCCATACCCAATGGTTCATTTTGCATCTTCATTTGTGTCAAAGCCAAACTTCTGCCACTTCTCGTACAGACGTTGGCGAGATAGCCCGACCATACGAGCGATTACTACGGTTGATAATAGTGGTCGGCAACGCCACAGGAAAGAAAGCATCCTGCGATCATAGTCCTCTAGTGTTTCTCTGTGAGACTCTTTGAGAACTTTTCTTCCCTCGACCATTGAGGAGATGACAGACTTTAGCTCCTGTGCATTGCTGCTTAATCTGTCGAAGATCTCTTCTTCTACTCTAGTTTCCTGGTTGCTGGTTATCATGAATTTCCAAAACGTTTAAGACATCGGGACGGTAGAACCGGTGATGCCCGCCTGGCGTCTTGAACGACCTAACCTTACTGAATTGTAGATTTCCCTCAAGCCAGCGGTTCACCGTTCGAGACTTTACTTTGAACAGGTCTGCTACTTCTTTGGGTGTCATCCATTCATCAGGATTAAAGGCATCAATTAATGGCACTTTTTCATCGTACAGTTTCTCTTCAAAAGTTGGTGCGCTCACTTTTTCTCCTCTTGATAAAAGATAGCAGAAGGTTATTCGCGGCTGCTAGCTTTAGGGAAAATCGGACAAAAAACCCAAAGCGAGCCGAAGAACAGAAACGTTGGCTGATTTCTGCGTTGCCATGAGCGTGGCAACAGTTCCCTTCTGCTACGCCTATAAACAACTTAGGCGTGAGAGCTAATGCCCTCACGCCTAAGTCTAGCGCGGTCCTTACACTGGTGTCAAGCCTCGACCGATTGACGATCGCCTATGCTGCTTGGGGCTTTGATCACAAATGTCCAGTCTTCCGCAAATGAATTGTCTGGTAAAACCACTTTCGGTTTTGGTTTCTCTTCTACCTTAGGTGGCTTGTAGGTGAAAGCCTTAACTATAAAGTAGATTGAGAGTACTATGATCCATAGTGGAATCAGAAGTCCACATGTTGCTACTGAGGATATGATTGCCACGAAGACCAATTTTCTATCATCCATGGCAAGCTCCTGTATGCTAAGGGATTATCTTCCAGGGCCAGTTGCCATGACGCAAGCCGTCCGAGATGGAGTTGCACAGCATAATGACTACATCTCGGTTGGTTGCGCCTTCCAGTACCATGTTATTTACCAACTTGGCGCAGAGTCCTTGCTCTTTGTAGCTTGGAGCGTAACTCTGCAAAACGGCGAGTAGCTTGAGATAATTTTGCCTGTGGTCTCGCTCGGCGTTGATGCTATCAATCATCTGTGACGGTTCCCTTCTTGGGGATTTCAAAGTTACCATCTTCAGATTTGAAGACTTCTACATAAGTAGAGTCTTCCGTGAGTGCATAGAACCTCAGACAGTCGCATTGAATAACAGAGTTGGTACCTAAAATATATGCCGAATGTTTAACTATAAGTTCCACAGTTGGGAGGCACTGTGTCTCATAGTCATCGTGTCCTATTTTACAAACGGCTCCCATTTTCATCCTTTCATTGAAGAAAGGGTACGTGCACCTATGGGCGTATGAACCAGATATTTCCAAAAGTAAAACGTACCCTTTCAGTCTCCAGGATGGGATTCGAACCCATACGTTTACCCGTTTTAAGTGGGTCTCCTCTGCCGTTGGGATACCTGGAGGAAAGGACCTTGGCCCGCTAATAATCGCACAAAGCCTGTGATCTGTGTAATTCGATTACTATCCGGCGCGGGGCAAGGTCCATATTCTAGATCGGGGGATATCGGAACTACCCAAGGCGCCCGATCAAGTCTTGAATTATGAGATATGCAGTTGGTGGTCCAAATATCCAAGTCACTGCCCACAGAGGGCAGCTACCCTTCTTTTTGTGTACTGTTCTACCTGGCGGAGGGTTTCTGACTCTGTTGTTTCCGCCACTTCCTGCCCTGCCTGATCCACGCCCAGATGAACTATAGCGCGGATTGCTTGGCATTTTTGGCAATGTATTCCTTAATTTAGTAGTGCAGTATCGAGGACTGTATAGGAACCACGAGAGATCCAAACATATCCGTCGTTATTGCTGTCGTCAATCTTGAACATGGTGCTCTTGTCCACGTCGGTGGCGAAGCCAGTCACGTGGTTGCTAGCAAAAGCTAGAATTGGATTGTTGTTCTGATCGCAAATCTGAGCAACTCTAGCAGTACCGACGAACTTATCCTTCACGCTGCGCCAAAGGAAGTTAACCAATGGAACGCCACGATCGTTGTTCTTAATCCGAAGGTTGTAGAACTGCTGTGAATTTGCCATCAGGTTGTCCATGGCACCATCTGTGATGTAAACCGAAGTGAATCCTACGGTTGAGAAAAGGTTATCTCCACAGGAGACCTTAACCACAGATGAATCTTCGATCTTCTTGCCTTCGGCATCATGCCGATCATATTCCGTGTCGCGGGCGAAGTCAAGACTTCTACAACGCGCCTGAAATACGACTTGTCCGTCAGCACCATAATTGTAGAAGGTGCCTGGCGTTGATCCCAACACCCGCATGATGTCGTCGATTTCCTTCTCGCAAGCACTGGCCATAGTTAGCGGCAAGGCCGAGACAAGAAATGCAGCAAACAAGAGTTTCTTAATGCCCGTTTTCATTCGTCCTCTTTAGGTTTTATTTCTTGTTTTATTGCGTGCCCCCGGCAGGACTCGAACCCGCGTCTATGCGTTAAAAGCGCACAGCTAAACCATCTCAGCTACGGAGGCATCTATTAAGTTATAGTGTCCAGAGGAACTTTGTGTCCTTCAGCAACTTGCGATTGACCGAAGTTGACTGGATGAAGATTGTGTAATCCGGATTGAAGTTTGCTTTGACTCGGACCTCCACATCCGGTGGCAAGCCAATCAAGTCGCGCGCCTCACGTCCAAGATAAATCTTACCAGTCTTGTCTTCCATCACAGCGACAAGCTTCTGTGGCTGGATGCTTACTGTGTTAGTGAGTTGGTAGTAGCCACGACCAAGAATGTAGGTCAAGCCGTGATCTTCCACAAACTCGCGGATCTGACAATCGTCTTCCACATCAAACAGTCTGTATTGCTTCTTCAGCAGCGGCTTGACACCCATGGCAGTGACAGTTTTCTTGTTCACTGCATCAGTGCCGGTGGAGAACAGTTGCCGTGTTCCACGAACGCCCTGTGACCTGCTGGTCATATAGGCATCAGTGGTCCGTCGGATCGTCTCGCCAACCTCAGTAATTCCAGATTCTGAATTGACATTCCAGACCATGATGTTACCTGGCCTGAAACCCCACTTCTTGGCTTCATGCATAGCTGGAATATCAGGAACGAAAACTCCTACTGTCCAGTGATCTGGCTGGTTGTTGAGCAAATTAGCCAACTCACTTGGCCGATGCCTGGACATGTTCTCTTGACCATCGGTGAAGATGTAGGTCAAGAATGAGTGATCTCCATAAATCTCAGGGGTCAATGCAAGATCCTGCTGAGATTTAATGGTTGCATCAATCAGTGCAGTCATGCCACTTGTGCGATAAAACTGGGAAATCGACGGGAGTCGCAAAACATCCTTGTCGTATACGACGCACTTGACCGTGTCCGAAAAGACGTAGATTGTGACCCGCGTTTCTTGGTCTAGTTCTTGCGACCTTCGTGCTAGATGCTTGACTTGATCGTCAACTACCTTGATAACTTCACTAGCCCTATGACGCATCGAGTCGCTTTTGTCGATAACAAATACAATGTGATTTACGTAATTAGGGATACTGTCATTCATCATATTCCTTAGGGATTATTTCAATGCGCACCCTCAGTAGGATTCGAACCTACAACATACGGGGTAGAAACCCGCTGCTCTGTCCATTGAGCTATGAGGGTTTATGTGTGACCTCAGCCCCTAGTCACTGCGTCCGGCACGATCTTGCACTCTTTCTGCATGGCTTCCATTGCCCGGATTCACGCCCGCCTGTTATTTTACTCGTCGTCTTTTTCCCAGTCCTCCGAGTCATCACCCTCAAAGGTGAAATCGGCGAGATCGTCTTCTTCTTCGGGAGTGGGAGTCGTGATGGCACCTTGGTCACCAACGACATTTTCGACAGTGGGGATCGTGTCATCCTGCATGGGGTTTCCCTTTCTAATGGGCTTTTGACGTGACCCTAGTAGGACTTGAACCTACGACCTTCGGATTATGAGTCCGCCGCTCTGACCGGCTGAGCTATAGGGTCCTATTTAGATCCCCAATTAGGATCATAAAAGTACTCGTAATAGGTTGTCAAGGCAGACTCCTCTTGCGGAGGTGGCTTTGTAGGTGGTCCGGCTATCTTGCAACCGCACCAAGTACAGAAGCCATCTCTATTCGGAACATTATGTTGTCCGAAAGCGCTACCAGCACAAGTCTTCCATACACTCATCGTGGATATCTACGAGATGGCGTAGGAGATGGTGCCGAAGGTGAAGGGTGAACATTTCCACTAGGAAGTGGATGTGCTCCTCCACCTCCGCCCCCCACAGTTTCATTGGAAGCTGAAGGAGTTGGTGTGGGATTCGGCTCTGGTGTAGGTGTTGCCGTTGGTTCAGGCTCTGGAGTGGGAGTCGGCGTCGGCTCATCCACCAGAATCTGGAAACCAAATGGTTGTTCGTGGACAGTGCTGTTACTAACGACAACGTTAGGAGTTTCATTGGTTGAGTTGTCGCTAACTACAGCAAGTCCACCAGCCGTGAAGGCGCTCGCGCCCAAAACTGCCAGAGCAGCCACGACAGGTGGACTAAGTACATCTTTGAGCTTCATTTCTACTTCCTAAATTTATGATGGAATAGGATGTTCACCCAAGCCGCATAACTCGCCGATCCGGAGTTCTCCTCCGACTTCTATTTCCTATTCCATCCCGGTATATTGACCGCGATCAAATCAATATACCCTCAGTAACGCTTAGATCTTTCCCTTACTAAACTCAGCAATGAGCTTAGGCAGGTTTGCGTCAGCTCCAACAACATCCAACATGCCCGAGTCGTTCGGGTCGGCAATGGTGAAGTTGCTCGCAGTTACACCAACCACCACAAGACGAGATGGGATTCCCATTGCCTTGCGGTATTTCTGAAGGGCAACGTGCGGGTGGACCTGACCAGACCACGTTTCGTTATCGGTGATGACGACGAACGTGTCGATTTCTATGCCTCGACTGTGCGCCCAAGTCATTGGCAACGAGCAGTCTGTAGAACCAAAGTTCTGGTCCTGTACTTTGCTCATTACCGACATGAGATCCATGTTTGCATGGATTCCCAGATCCTTGAACGTGTGGGCAAAGCCCATGATGTGATGGTAAGGCTCAGTCTTGGCGATAGCCGTAGCCATAACACCAGAGACCTGAGCTGCCGTCAAATCAAGACCCATGCCAATTGCGCCGGACATGGAACCCGAAACGTCCAACGCCAGCAGAGTGCGCTTGTTGGTTGGCTCAATGTGCTTGAACGCCAAATGAACCCCGGCATCAAGTGCACTGAGAATTTGTGGTGAGGAGACCCAATCCTTGGCGTTTCTGGCCCAAGGATTGTTGCGGTCTCGCTGTCCTTCCGTGTGAACAACCAAAGCGTTGAGGTAATTGAGAGGGTGAAGGCGCGTGCGCGCAATCATCTCCTCGTTCGTCAAGGCATTGGCGTAATCCGTGGCGAACACCAGGGAGTCAAAGGCTTTGAGCCTTGCCAACCGGGTGATGTTTCGCACCAGAGCCTGACCCTTAAGCTGTCCCGTGTAGAAAAGCTTTTGCCAAACTTCTGGGTTCTTGTGGAACTTGGTCGGCAAAGCCTCCCAAGGCAGTTTGGTGCGCTCCAGGATTTGAAGAACATCATGGACATTATCGGACTTTTGAACTTCCTCAAATGCTTGGATGACTTCTGGAAGCTGACCAATGTCTCCGTCGTACTTACCAAGAATCCACTTGGCCACGTCGTCATAAAGATCCGTGTAGAACTTCGGACGAGACTGACGTAGTGAATCTCGGTGAGTCCAACCTTCACGTTGGCGGTACTTCACTGCCTGATAAGCAATGTCCTCCGGCGTCTTGTCCTGGTACCAAGAGGCAATTGCCTTGTTGCGCGAGCTTCCCAAGCCTGATCCAGGAGCGAGCGCCTTTAGGAAGGACTCGAACTGGAAAAGGTGAGTTGCCGTACGAACAATGCGGTTCACTTGCGAACGCGCGTAAACCTTGGCTTCCTCGTTTCCTACAGTCATAACGAAAGCCAGAACGAAAATGGCTGCATCGTTACGGTAAGAACGACCTTCGTCTGAGATTTGTGCAGCCAAATCGACAACAGCCTTTGGCTGAGTTGCCGTCAAGCTACGTAGGTTGTCCAGATTTTGCTTGGTCAAGTCCTTCTGGCCGATGTAGTACGTCCCACCCTCGGAACCAAGGATAAGGAATCGTGCCAGCCGATCCATGGAAGAGACCTGGAACGAAAAACCTCCGGCAGAGTTAGCGATTTGCAATTGGCTCTCTGGCTCATTCTGTGGAATGTCTCTCGTCGCATGCATTCGTAGGTAGTTGCTCACTTTTTCCTCTTTCAGTCACTTTTCAGTAACAAGGATGTGGTAGTTTGATTATAGCCACCAGATTCGGCAAACCCCCATGCCTTACTGGGCGCTGACGACTTACACTATCCGACAAACTACCAAAACGGGTCGCTGCCAGGGCAGGAATCGAACCTGCTGCTTCCATACCGTCCTGGACTGCGCAGTCAAGCAGGACATCCTGGCAATGTTCTTTTAATTTTCGTGTGGGAAGAACAGGATTCGAACCTGCGCAAGGGCAACCACATTTCTGTGGATTCGGTACCATCTCCTCATTATGCCTATCTTCCCTTTGGGTGGGCTTTTTTACCGACTCCAACGGCTAGGTGCCCACTTGAACCTAGTGTTTCCCATTCTTTACTGGGCAAGATAGGTGCGACCTATCCTAAACGCATTGAGGCTAGTAGGGACTCGAACCCAATTGTTCCTCCAGTATTGCATGACTCTCGCGAAAGTCAACTGGATAACCTAGCCATGGTGAGGAATCCTTATTCCCTCATAGGGCACCATGGTTGCACATGGGCCTCGGGAAATGGCCGATCAAACCATCTATATAGCAGATAGGCGCCTAGCTGCAATTTATATATTTCTGGATTCCCCGTGCGCTATGTAGGACTCGAACCCACAACTTCTGCTTGGAAGGCAGACGTGTTACCATTAAACACTAATAACGCTAAGTGAGGATGAAGGATTCGAACCTCCTCGCCGGGCCTAATCGGCTTTAACCGTGATGCCTAGGACATCTCCTCAACCCTTACCATCCCAACCTGCCAGCCAGGAAGTTTACTGCATAATCAAGTTGCCGTCAGAGCCGATGATAAGTCGGCATTCCTTGGCAACCTTACAGGCTTCAATAATAGCCTTGGTATTTTCAATTGTCTTCTGAAGTGCGACCCAACCAGGCGAATTGTACAATGCCTGAAGCTGTCGAGCCGACTCAGCTTCGCCTCTTGCCTTTTCGATCAGGGCATTGGCAATACCTTGAGCTTCAGCAAGTTTCGCTGCGGCAAGTTCGAGCTGCTTTTGCTTCTCATTACGCGCCGCACGAATGCCGGGGTCGGCATAGTCAACGTCGATAATCAAAAGCTCAAGCGGTGGACAATCTTCCTTTGTTCGGTCGAAGGACGGACCACAGAAGAAGTTACCTCCCGCAGTACGATTAAACTCGACCGCAAGTTGCTCGCCAATCTTCTTTTGTAGAGTTGCTTGAACGCCATCAGCGTTTGCCACGAGGGCATCTGCCGATGTATCTGAACCGCGAACCACATCACGAACAATCGTGCGTAGCGTTGGGGCCAGAATTGCCTCAAGCATGTCCTTCCACCAAGTTTGGGGATTGGCAACGTAATAACGTCGTCCAATCTTTTCCCAAAAGACCTTGGCTACTCCGCCCTTGTCATCACAGAATGTGTTGAGCTGGAATGCAGTCTTGGTGGCAACCTTGACTTGAATTCCGGACGGCTGGTCCTTTTCTGGCTTTGCCGAAATGACCGTGACATCGGCCGAATCGGCACCTGGAGTGATGATGAATTTGCCAGGATTTGCTGGGTCTGGCATGTCATCAATCGTCCAAGTCCGCATGTTCGCGGGCAAGTAATAAACTTGATTGTTCCATTCAGGAGAACCAGTTTCGCCCGGCTTAATGCACTCGCCGAAATGGTCTCCATCGCTAGGTCCCTGCATGTAGTAAAGACCAACCTCATCAGGGGCTGAAGTCGTACTGCACGCTCCCAGCATTAGCATTACGCCTGCTCCCGCAGTAATCGCGGTTGCACGGAGGAACTTGTTCACCTGTAGTCTCCGATTTGTTTTCTTTTCTCGGCTCTGTAATGGTTAATTCGCGCGATCCGCTTACGTGCTCCATTAATCAGGATCACAGCTACCCATGTACATAGCCCAAGTCCAACAAATCCTGTGGCCACGTAAAGTGCCTTCATTTTTCCTTCCTTATAGAAGGATGCCGAACAAGTTGGCTACTATCGAAAGTTTTTGTGCTATCCGTTACACCACTGGCCCATGAGCGGGCCAGCCAGGAGTCGAACCTGGACCTTCTAATTAGCAGTTAGATGATAATCGATAATAATTCAGTCCGACATCGTGGGATTAGCAGGATTCGAACCTGCACTATGGACTTGGCATGTCCACGCCAGCGTCTACCAATTGCGCCACAATCCCATTTGTATTGCACGTAGGAACGACAAGAATCGAACTTGTACCTTCTGGCTTAAGGGGCCAGTGCTCTAAATCCTCGGTTTCGGATATCACTCCACCTTGTTAAGCTACGTTCCCATGTTTTTGTGTACCGTATTGGGCCACGTACGGTACCAGACGTGGATACCATCCCCCGGAAGGGGCATCGCCCGTTTTGGTTTCCCTCATAGAAATCCGCCCAACGGCGAAGCAAGACAAACCCCAAGAGAGAACCGCTGGCCCAACAGGACTCGAACCTGTAACCCGTTGATTAACAATCAACTGCGCTGCCAATTGCGCCATGAGCCATTAATAGGGGATCAGCGTTCCCTTTTACGTTGTGGCTAGCCGTTACGCTGATCCCCGATCCTTCCGCGACCGCAGAAGTTTAACCTACGGTATAAGAACCATAGAAATCTATAAACCTTAGACCTTCATGATTCTCACAATCAGCCAGGTCATCTTCAGCCCAGTGATCGTAAAAGTCATTTTCTTGCCAGTAGTAAAGGTCTGTTTTCCATTGCTTGATTAAGCTCTGACGCTCGTGGCGCCAGTTCATTCTTTCACGACCATCTTCAAAGTAGAAAGCATATTTCTGACTACAGCACCAGCATTTGTGCTTAGCAAATAATGGCTTCCAAGTCCATTCGTAGAGTTCGTAAAGTCCAGTTTTCATATCGAACGCTCTGCGAATGTGTCCAACCATGCGAAACCTACGGTTCAATGGGTCTTTCTCTTGAACCCACCATGGTCGCGTTTTGTCTGTATGAGACATGATAACCTCCTGTGCCGGTTAGGTACCGGCTAGACTAGGTTTCTCATGTCTTTCTCCTTTCTACTTTAAGTTTGGCGGGCAGGACTACGACCTACTAAAGCAATTTATCCGGAACATCCTAGGTTCGGTCTCGGGTGCTACCCAACCTGCCTCGCTGTACCCCCACTAGGATTCGAACCTAGAACCTGATAGTTAAGAGCTACCAGCTCTACCCTTGAGCTATGGAGGCTTGACCCTAGTATGTAGTATTTTGAAGCTGACGAGTAACTACATACTAGGGGGATCGTACTGTACCACAGACTTCTGACTTAGCATTGGAGAGGGTTACTTTATCTAGAATTTTTCGCCCCCCACGCTTTCTCCCGCACTCCGTTAACACTCGACGTTGGAGAGTATAGGGTTGAGCGTTAGTTATACTTTGGTCATTCCGTCCATCCTGGTCGAGACAATTCACGTCTATGACAAAGTAAAAACTACCGTCTGGATAGCAGGATTCGAACCTGCAATCGCTAGCTCCCAAAGCTAGTGCCCTACCAAGTTAGGCCATATCCAGATTAGATGCTGAACAAGTATTTGCATCGGAGGGATATCTTCATTCATTACAAGTGAATTGATAACCGATACAATTCAGTCCAGCATCGGGGTACCTAACAAGTCGCAAATATCGGGTTATTTTGGCTGGAGGATAACCGATATTCTTCAGTCAGGCACTCGCCCGAACGACAGGAGTCGAACCTGCATCTTCCGGTTTTGGAGACCGGCGCTTTTCCATTAAGCTACGTTCGAAGGCTCCGCAACCTCACATTTGTGGAAACAACAAACCAGGCGGAGGTAAAGTGACCTTTGGCGCTTGTGAGGTTGCGGAGGTTAAACAGCCAAACAAGTTACGACAATTGCTAGATTAAACATTAGCTGCGAGCCATGCTTCATCCACTAGTAATTAAACTTTTGCAGTGATAAGCGATCGTCTTCAGTCTGACTTGCGCTTTGGTCTTTCTCGTTTAATTCTGTCTTGCGGGTTGTTCATTGAATCAGTGATCAGTTTTTCTATGTGTTCTGGGAGCCTATCGGGTGGTCCTTGTGTGCGTTCAAGCTCAATTCGTCTTGCCTCTTCGGTTATTACCTTCATAGCACAAATCTTAGCCTTGTCCAAGGACATCATGCGCAGTGTATATTCTAGTGTCGTCTTGCATATCACTATCGCTTCCATTGCGCCTGCTGCTGGTCTGTACCAGACTAACTCAGTGCCTACTTCAGAGCTAAAAGCTGAACTTGCTTGAGTATCCATAAGCAGTCGTTGCTGTTGATCTGCACTTCGCAATTCAACATCGATCGTTATTGATACAAACCAATTTTTTCTTATATCGTCCCACTTTGTCAATCTTGCTCTCCTTTTGATACTGCCGAACAAGTGTAAGCAATCGGTATTTTTGGCGCTCTCCCACTGAGCTACATCCCGAAAATCAGGATGACAGGACTCGAACCTGCGACCTCCCACTCCGAATGTGATAACCAATTAGCATTCAGTCCGGCAGTACGTATGGGTATTGAACAAGTGGCTAGATTCGGCCTGTGGTCGGCATCAAATAGTTGTCGATAACCAAATCTATTCAGTCCAATACTTGGAGCTTTTAGTGTTGAACAAGCTATCGTAATCGTCCATTGCCCTACCATTAGGCGATATCCGGCGTGCGGATAAAAAGATTCGAACTTTTAAGATAAACAATTACTATCAGTCCAACACCAAGTTGGGTGTACCTAACAAGGTGGAGAATTCGGTCTTACTTAATAGACGCTCAATATATCGAGCTTCCTTCTATCCATCCTGATAACCAAATTCAATCAGTCAGGCACAACGTTTGGATGTCTAACAAGTTATTAAGATTTCGGGTGGCCTACCTCGTGGTGGTTAGCTTCGAGGCTAGATTTCGCATGTCTAACGGCCGAGTCTGGTGCGGTAACCGAATTCTAATTCAGTCAGACATTACCAGGTGATTGTTGGGGGTCGAACCCAAACCTCTAGATTCACAGTCTAGTGTGCACGAGCCGGTACACTACAACCACCATGAGTTGCAAACAAGTTGACAGGTATCGGTATAGTTCCATACCAATTATAGATAACCGAAACCAATTCAGTCTGCAACTGAGAACCATTTAGCTTCCGCTGTTTAGTTCTCAAGATACATTATTCATTTGCTGCATGGGTAACCCTTTATGGCTAGGCCCTGGAGAACCACCACGTTCCCACCCATGTATATCAAAGGTAAGATTTCTACCTTCAAGAGGGGGTGAGAGGAATCGAACCTCTCTAGCATACCAAGTTGGGACCGAGATACCGTTTGCGCGCCGCGCGAATATCCTAGACCAACTACCCCCAAAAAACGTCCTAGTAACTGGACGTTCCTACGGTATTTCTCCGTGTCGTTTTGTGCTTGAGGTTTTGTACGGCATTCCCTACGTTTTTGTCCTCAAGCCGACCGAAATAACACTGTATTAAGCGTACATCCGGCTTCGAACCGAACACCCAATCGGACAGATAGGGGCTTTACGTGGTGAAGCTTTGTTTCGTGGTCCAGGTTGCCTGTCGCTCATGCTGGGACGTATTTAGGATCTCCCTAAATCACCATACGCTTCACCACTAGTGGCAGGCGTCCGATTCGAACGGCGTCTCCGGGTTATGAGCCCGGTATGGGACCTCTCCACCACGCCTGCGACGATTATTTAATTGGCGCTAGCCTAACCCCCACTAGCATATGGACCCTTTGGTGACCACTTAGACGTTTGGGGGGACTATTCTCAATGGGGATCTCGGGGAGGGCCATCAACAACAGACCTTACGTCTTAGTCCAATTCCAACCTTTTGCTAATTCAGGTGTGCGTTGAGTAGCTTCTCAATGTCCGCATCGGTGAGCTTAGCTCCGCATTGGCAAGGGGTCAAGTCTTTCGTGCTGACTCCATGCTTGAGTGCATACTGACCAAATTCGAACATGTTTGCGAGAAGCTGTCCAAGTGTTTGCTCATCAAGGGCAACAGCAAAGCCACCCTCAATTTCATGGAGTCGTTGCATAAGCCCCATGAAGATCTGAGCACATGCTTTCAGCAATGCAGGAGGGAAATGTTCTACCTCCGAACCATTGACCTGTTCATTGATGAACTGTTGCCAGACTTCGTAAATCTTGTCAACATCTCTATCGAACAGATCTCGCTGCTCATCAGAGAAATGCATTGGTGTCCTTTTTCGTGCTTCTGGGCGACCCCTCCGGGCCACCTCCAACATTACATGCTCTTGACGGAGCTGTCAAGTGTACTCTGACCTGCTATGATGCATAAATGATCTTGGTCGGCCTCGACCGGCTAAGATTGTTTTTCTCCTGCCCACAACAAATGTCCCTCATTTATCATTACAACTGGTTCGGGACCATTTCGTCTGGCTTGGATTATTTCAACTATTACATTGGCCAATTCGGTTTCGTTGCTGCACGAACAAATCGCTTCCATTTCCCTTGGCCAAATATCATGAATGACATATACAGTATCGTATAGTTCATCCATACTAACGGAAACGTCTATCTTTTTTCGATTACGAAATCGTCCAGAGCAGAACTTTATCTCACCTACTCCGGGTTTGTGTAGTACCTTATGTTTGTGGGTTATTTTGTGTAGCATCATTCTCCTCAGTAAGTTTTAGTGAACGCACACCTGAGTGTGCGCTCAATGAAACCTACCCACGCTCTAGGATCTTCTTTCGACACAAGATAGCGAAATCTACCGCCGCGTCGCGCACGTCCGCCAACTCGCTCAATGTCAACAAGTCTAGGTTGTCGGAAGCTTCCGTTTTTCGCGATCTTAACATAGCTTGGAACGCAAGTACGGCTTCGCTTGTAAGACTAATAAGCGAGAGAATTCTTACGTCGTTTGTGATGAGCTGGACCTCTTGGGTGAGATGATCCATCACCATCATTTGATTCAACTTGCCAGGTCCAGTTTTTTCCATCCCAAGTGTACTTTCCCTTGTGTGCCCTGACCAAATCAATCATGACGATTCCGTCCCAAGTCTGGGAAGCCGTTAGCTTGATTCCGTCTCTTGGTCCACCTATGGCTTTTCCAGTCACCATGGGTGCATGCGGTCTAGGACGATATGGTGTGAGATCTAGATCTGGGTCGGGCTTTTTCATTTACTAGACTCCGTTGGTTTTGGCTGCTTGCCTTGTTGTAGGCCACAGCAGGATGGAGACTGACTAGGTTCAGATTTTCCCTTTGTACAGTCTGCCGCCCCCAAAAGAATCGCCACTGCCATAAGTGCGGCAATGAACGTTGTTACTAGAATTCCTTTTCTCAATTTTATCCAATCGAATAGGTGCCAACCTCGTCATCACGATCCAGCAAGACACTAGCTATCGCCTCGCCGGTAATCATGAGTCCAACAAAGCTGGTCGGTGCCATGTAGTAATAACGTCCGGTCTCTTCGTCTACAACGCAGAAAGCCAAACCTTCTGACACCAACTCATCCAACATTTCTTTTATTGATTGCATACTTTCCCCTAATGTTGAACTTATTGGACATACCTCATTTGAGGTACATCCAATGAACCCAACATTAACTCGTCTTCCAGTCATCTGGAAGCGTCTTGTAGCGCTTGATCCAACGGTCCAGGGCTTCAAAGCACGCCTGCGCCGCGCCGTAGGCCGAAGCCATGGCGGTATTCTCGCCGCCAAAGGCGTGAGACTGTGCCTGCTCGAAGTACCTTCTAGTAAGTTCAAGCTGTTCGTTTACCGTATTTTGGATCTTGATTTCATCCAGCATGATTACACCCTTTTAGTTGCTTGGTGCCTTGAACTTCTTGGCAGCTTCGTCTATCGCTCGTCCTACATCGCGGGCGATACGTTCCGCAGCGACAATTTGATCCACTGCCTCGCCCATTTCCTTGCACAGACTGTCACGAAACTGCATCAGTCCTTGTTCGTCGTTCATTCCTTCAACAAGAGCCGACACCATAGCCATAGCGCAGGCGTCACACTTGCCTTGGCCAACCTTGTACTTGTGTGCAGTGAAGAACTTGTAAGCGTTAAACCCATCGACCATAGACGCCAGAAGCTGCAACATCTTGGTCTCACGCTCGACTTGCACGGGGTCCAATTTTCTCTCCCTGTCAAACGAAAAGGGGCCTGGTCAGCCCCTATTTGTTTTGCGTTTTATCTGGTCCTCAGCCCGACCAATCTATTACCATTCTAACAGATCAACTTGTAGCCTGCTAGACATTTACTCGATCCTTCCGCTTTCACCTACAGTACATCCGTAAGCAACTTCCTCGGAAGGATCAAACAGTATTTCCCTATCGCAGTTGTCGCACCATATGCCCACGCTCGGCTTCATCACAGGTATCTGTTCATCATCCGAACACGGACAGTAGTGGAAATTACAATCAGTTACGAACCCGTTCATATCCAGGTTCGCCCATTCATGGTCATGCATGTGAAGATTACACACCTCACACGCCCGACCTGTTGAATCTAACCCGCGTAACTCTTCTTTGTGGAATATCATTTGAGCCACCATTGTGTTGTGGATGTTACGTGGTGTGCACCACAGTATCGGCAATGGTAAACGTTGGTAAGTTTTGCATTTTTCGCAAGGATCTTATCCGCGACTAGTCTAGTCAGCTTTGTCTTACCGGTCACCTTGCACGTGTTGCTTTTCTTTTTCGGCATGGATTATATCCCAACGGAACATTGCCATACAATTTAAATTTTAATGAACCTGCACCCTTTAGAGTACAGGTTCAATGAAACCGAAATTGCATTAGCGCGAACGCCAAGGCGGAAGAGCCTTAGACCGCTTCATCTTGTTGTATGTCTCAACGGCAAGATCAGCGACTGCATTGGCCACATTCTTATTGTAAGCCGTGTGCACGCCACGCGCCATACCCAGGAACTTGTCTGGACCACCCTCAAAGAGGGCAAGCCGCTCGACAAGAGACTTGTCGTTGATTTCCTCGCCGTAACGGGTGTACACAAGTCCGATACCCTCAACGAGAGAACCATTGACGGCCGAACTGTTGTGACCCCACGCACGAGTGATGGTGGAAATGGTGCGCTCCACCGCATTCTGATCACGGTTCCAGATTTTCTCGATCGAGCTTACGGCCGCAAAGCAGCCCTCGCCCGTTCCCGCAACTACCTTCCAACCATGCTGGTTAAGCACAGCGTTGATGGCGACTGCGGAAGGCTCCTGCTCCTCAATCCTAACGAGGAACTTGGTCAGAGCCTGGAGCTTTGCCGTGTTGTTGTAGAGTCGGAACAGCCGCGCTTCGTCTTCCTTGGTAAGATCCATGAAGACTCGACAATCGACCTTTGCCTCATCGCCCTCGGCGATACGAACCGTTTCGGTCCTGTGCTGTCCGTCGATGATATGGAAGTATCCATTTCCACGATCGGAAACGACAAACGTTCCCAGCGCATCCCGATCGAATTCCGCAGCCATCCTGTTGACTCGACGCCAATCAAGACCTCGCTGCAACTTCGCATCAACAATCAGCTTAGAAATCGGAAGCTCTCTTTTAACTGACTTGTGCATTCTTCTTGTCCTTTAGCCTTCTGATGATTTGTTCGATATTTCGGCGAGTGTCCGACAGGCTCTTGATCCATTGATCCAGTTCGTCGTCCGTTATTTCTGAATTGATTTTTTCAATTCTTTGGAGCAACATTACCGTACCAGACATACTCGGCAACCCTCTTTCAAAGGCATACCTTTGCTCTCTGGCTTCGGCACTGGTTGACTTCCTTTTGCTCAACGTTGGTTGAGGCTTGGTAATTTCCAAAATCTTGTTGTAACTCGTACTTACTATTCCACTAGCGTTCATCTCTGCTAGTGCCTGCTTAGCTACGGCTTGCTGCTTGGGATTAAGACTTTCATCGTTGGCAGCTTTAACCACAGCTTTTGCTCTTGCGTAGGTTGTCCGAGATAGCCCAATGGCATCCCCAACAATCTCGTTTGTCCTAGTTGAATTTCTGTTTTTAGGCGATTCGTCTGACTCAGTTGACATCGGTCTCACCTGAGACCGATGTTTGTCCAAGTCTGTGCGTGCGCCTTGTCGTCCTTTGGCTTTCGGTCTTTCTAGCTCTTCCAATGCCAAACCAAGATTGACCAACTCTTCAGGGGTCATCTCTTTGCGTTCGGTATTTTCGTCGCGTTCCGCAGTCAACTTTGTTGCTGCGGATTCCAGGTCATCTGTTACATAACATGCGATTATCCGCCATCCAAGGTGTTTGCATGCTTCCAAACGACGCTCACCAGCAATGAGTAAACCTTCACTGGTCAAGGTAATAGGATTGAGCAAACCAACTTTCGCAATGGATGCAGCCAGACTGGGAATATCTCCCAAATCCTGCCGATGTCTTGGTCCGACCTTAATTGAGTCTATCGTCCGTTTGATTAGTCTGCGATCTCTCATCGATCAGACTTTCTCGGCCCTTCCACACTGTCAATGTGGTTCTGAAGAATCTGTGCCACCAACTTACTCATGTCGGTGTTCGATTCAGCAGCTTTTACCTTTAGCCAGTGGCGTGTGTTCGCGGGCAAGTTCAGCCCCACACGCACCATGGCTTGCTGTTCATTGGTGCTCATACCACTAGCGTAGCACACGCACACGCACTCGACAAGTGTGTAGCACACACGCGTTTTGTCCGAATTGCGTGGAATTTTTCCGATTTTGCGATCTTAATAAAAAGGACCACCAAAAAGGTGGTCTTTTTTGTGGGTTAAAAGGGAATCGAACCCAAACTACATATCTGATTGGTTGCCAGACCTCACAGATACGGTGAGAAATATGAATCGCTGGCACAATTCATACCCACGGTACCATACTAACCCATGATGCTGGAATCACCCACTATCCAGCGTTCTGCCACCATCACCACGCAACAACCAACAGGGTTGATAGTGCCTAAGCTTCAACGTCTCCCACTTGCTCAACGTATGTGGTCTCTCAGTGTTGACTCCACTTAGGCGCTCAAGCTGATTGCTATTGGCAGTCCCTTTATTCATATATTTTAGCGAGTGGCGATTCTTATCGAATCTTTAAACCGTTGACTAGACGGCCCTATCCGGGAGTCAGCCGGACCACCCTCGCTTACGAGCTTTGCTAGAAGCTCAATTGCCCGCTGCCTCCACCGGGTTTTGGTGGACGTTAACGCCACCTTAGACAGATTCCACTAGCAAAGCTCTAGACGAAAG
>Ga0209382_10000385_pt1 | contig 72601 bp, 63 predicted proteins | sample SoiMetdeltSBSDD5_FD_187599 | JGI IMG/M metagenome (GOLD analysis project Ga0209382, IMG submission 187599) | Bulk soil microbial communities from a Populus tree surrounding site in Tennessee, USA - Soil MetaG P. deltoides SBSDD5 (SPAdes) (version 2) | ecosystem: Environmental > Terrestrial >... | reverse complement strand
CCGCAGTCGCAGCGGTTGAACGAGCCGATGATGTTGGCCTTCTCGCCCACGTACACGTCGTCGGAGCCGATGAAGCCGAGGGTGTCACGGAACCACTGCACGGTCTCCTTCACCTTCGGCGTCCCGAAGACGCCGTGCCCGATGCGCTTGATCGGCGTCGGCGACTTCCGGAGCCGCATGAGCTCCCCCGGCCGGCGCAGCGGCTCGACCCCGGTGTTCATGTGCTGGTGGGGCACCGAGATGCCCGGCGGCATCTCGATGCCGTGGACGACCTCGATCTGGAAGCCGTTGGGCTCGCGCAGCCGCACGCGCTTGCCGCCGCCCGGCTCGTCGATCGACTCCACCCCCGACGCGCCCGGCGCCTTGGCCACCCGGGCGAGGTCCTCCTCGCTGGCGGCGAGGTAGGCGAAGCCCACGAACGCGGGGTCGCCCTTCTCGGTCACGTGCAGGTGATGGCGCGGGTCGGTGCCGCGCATGTAGAGGGCGGTCGGTGTCCGCGCCGAGCGGATCAGCCCGAAGTGCGTGAGGAACTCCTCCATCGCGTCGAGATCGGGCGCCCGCAGCCGCCCGTACGCCAGGTCCCGCACCTTGATCACCGGCATCGTCGTGCCTCCTTCAGGGGTGGATGTCACCGTCTCGGAGTCCAAGATACGCCTCCCGGATGCGCGATTGCTGGCGCAGGGTCGCCGGCGGGCCGTCCGCCACGACGCGGCCCTCCTCCAGGACGTAGGCACGCGCCGCGATGTCCAGGGCGCGGACCACGTTCTGCTCGACCAGCAGGATCGCGACGCCCTCGGCGTGGATGGCGCGGATGATCTCGAACATCTGGTCGACCACCGTCGGGGCCAGCCCCAGCGAGGGCTCGTCGAGCAGCAGCAGGCGCGGCCGGGCCATCAGCGCGCGGCCGATGGCGACCATCTGCTGCTGGCCGCCGGAGAGCGAGCCGGCGAGCTGCCGCCGCCGCTCGCGCAGGATTGGGAACAGCGCGTAGACGCGGGCGAGCGAGTCCGCGCGCGCCCGGCGCGCCTCGCCGCGGTAGCAGCCCATCTCGAGGTTCTCCTCGACCGACATCCGCGTGAAGAGCCGGCGGCCCTCGGGGACCAGCGCGATGCCCTGGCGGCAGACGAGGTGCGCCGGCACCGCGCCCAGGTCGGCGCCGTCGAAGCGCAGCGCGCCGGCCCGGGCCCGCTGCAGGCCGGCGATCGTGTTGACGAGCGTGCTCTTGCCGGCGCCGTTGGGGCCGATCACCGAGACGACCTCGCCGGCGCCCACCGCGAGCGTCGCGTCCCACACGGCGGGGGCGTCGCCGTAGGCGATGGCGAGGCCGCGCACGTCAAGCAACATGGGCCTTGCCCAGGTAGACCTCGACGACGCGCTCCGCCCGCATGGCCTCCTGCGGGCTGCCGGCGGCGATGACCTCGCCCTCGTTGAGGACCACCACCCGGTCGGAGAGCTCGAGGACGGCCCGGATCAGGTGCTCGACGAAGAGGATGGCGACGCCGCGGGCGCGGATCTGCTGGATGAGCCGGATGGCGCTGGCGATCTCGGCGGGGTTGAGGCCCGACAGGACCTCGTCGAGCAGGATCACGCGCGGGCGGCCGGCGAGCGCGCGGGCCAGCTCGAGGAACTTGCGCTCGTGCAGGTTCAGCGCGTGCGGCAGCGCCGTCGCGCGCCGGTCGAGGCCGGTGAACGCGAGCCAGTCGCGCGCCTCCGCCCGCGCCTGGGCCGGGGTGGCGCCGCCGGCGCCGAAGGTCGCCGCGACCGCGACGTTGTCGAGGACGGTGAGGTGTGCGAAGGGACGCGGGATCTGGTGCGTGCGCCCGACGCCAAGCCGCGCCACCTGGTGGGCCGGGCGCTCGGTCAGCGTCTCGGTGCCGAGCGTGACGCGCCCGCGGTCGGGCGCGTAGTACCCGCTGATCACGTTGATGAGCGTGGTCTTGCCGGAGCCGTTGGGCCCGACGAGGCCGACGATCTCCCCCGGCGCGACCGCGAGGCTGACACCGCGCAGCGCCTGGATGCCGCCGAACGCGCGCCACACGTCCTCGCACGCCAGGGTCGCCGCGGGCGCCGTCGCCACGACGGGCGCGGCCGCGGGCCCGGCGAGGGCCACGGCCGGGCGGGGACGCCAGCGTCGCCAGCGGGCGAGGAGCGCCGGGACGATGCCCTCGGGCAGGAGCAGGATGACGAGGATCAGCACGAGCGCGACGAGCGCGCGCCCGAGCACCGCCTGCTGGCCGCCGGTGAACACGTACAGCGACGACGCGATGATCGTCGCGCCGACGGCGGGGCCGAGCCAGTGGCGCGCGCCGCCGAGCACGCTCATGAGGACGACGTAGAGCGGCACCGTGATGGAGAACGTCTCGCCGACCGTGACGTAGCTCACGTACATCGCGTGGATGCCGCCGGCCACGCCGGCCACGCCGGCCGAGAGCGCGAAGGCGATCAGCTTGTACGACAGCGTGGGCACGCCCTCCAGCTCGGCGACGTCCTCGTCATCGTGGATGGCGTAGAGGCCCAGCCCCAGGCGCGAGTGGACGATCACCCAGGCCGCACCGACGGTGACGACCGCGAGGGCGAGGCCGAGCAGGTAGAGCGTGCCGGTCGGTGAGGCGAGCAGCCGGGGCAAGGGGACGGCGCTCAGATAGACGCCGGGCCCGCCGTCGATGCGGGTGTTCAGCACGATCGTCGCCAGCACGAAGCCAACCGCGAGCGTGAGCAGGCCGAACAGCTCCCCGCGCAGCCGCTTGACGCGGAAGACCACGGCGCCGATGCCGGCGCCGAGCGCGGCCGCCAGCACGCCGGCCAGCGGCAGCGTGGCCAGGAACGGGACGCCGAGCATCGTGGTCAGGGCCGCGGTCGTGTACATGCCGGCGCCGAAGAAGGCGCCGTGCCCGAAGCTGAAGTAGCCGGCGTAGCCGCTGAGGAAGCTCCAGCTCGTGGCCAGCGCGATCCACGAGAAGATCAGGTAGAGGAACGACTCGTAGAAGGCCGGCAGCCCGGCGACGGCGAGCGCGGCGAAGCCGAGCCCGGCGACGAGCAGTCCCAGCAGGGGCCGGCGTCCCGCCGCGCTCACACCCGGCCCGGGCGCAGGATCAAGATGAGGATCAGCAGCGAGAACGACACCAGCGGGGCCCAGGCCGGAGCCGCGACGGCCATCGTCACCGACTCGCTCACGCCGACGAGCAGCCCGCCGAGGAGCGCGCCGATCGGGTTGGCGAGGCCGCCGATGATGACCACGGCGAACACCACGCCGATCCACGCCCAGATCTGCGAGGGCGCCAGCGTCGCGATGAGCGCGATGAAGGCGCCGGCGATGCCGGCGTAGGCCGCGCTCACGCCGGAGAGCAGGAACCCCTGCGCGCGGTGGTTCACGCCGAAGGCGGCGGCGATGGCCGGGTCCTCCGCGCTGGCCCGTAGCGCCTTGCCGACGTAGGTGAAGCGCAGCCACGCCCACGTGGCCAGCGCGAGGACGGCGGCGGTCAGGCACGCGAGGAGCTCGAGCGTCGGCACGAAGAGCGGGCCCACGCGGAGGGACGCCGTCGCCCAGGCCGTCTCGTAGCGGCGGTAGTCGGCGGTCCAGACCCACTGGATCACCGACTCGATGATGACCGTGATCCCGAAGGTGACGAGGAGCGAGGTGAACTCGGTGACGCGGAAGTAGGTGAACACCGCGTGGAGGGCCACGCCGAGCCCGAAGAAGGCCGGCACGATCGCCAGCGCGGCCAGCCACGGCGGCATGTGAAACGTGGCGCCGAGCTGGTAGGTGAGATAGGCGCCGAGCAGCGCGAGCGCGAAGTGGGCCAGGTTCACCAGGCGCAGCAGGCCCCACGAGAGGCTGAGCCCGAGCGCCAGGAGCCCGTAGATGCCGCCCGCGAGCAGGCCCGACACGAGCGCCTGCCCGAGGAGCGTCAGGCTCGGCATGCGCTCAGGGCGGGAGGAGTCGGGCGCCCGGCGCGGCGAACTCCTTGGGCCACACCACCACCCACTTGCCGTCCTGGACCTGCTTCACCTTGAAGAGGTCGTCCCCGTAGTTGTTCGGCCCGTCGAAGCGCAGCGTGCCGATGATGGTGGGCACGCGGTTCTTGCGCAGCCACTGGCCCAGCACCTTGTCGTCGAGACTCTTCGTCGCGGTCACCGCTGCCTCGAGGATCTGCCAGGCCGCGAACGAGCCCGCCGCCTGGGTCTCGACGTGCGGGTAGGGCACGTTGGCCTTGGTGGCCCGCTCGACGAAGAGCGGGACGAGCTTGGCGGCGCCGGCGTTGCTCATGAACGGCGGATGCTCCTCGAAGACGGTGACGGACAGCGCCGACTTGCCGTCGGGCGCGGCCACCAGGGGACCCGGCGCCGGGAAGAGGTGGAAGTGGCGGGGCGGCGTGTAGTCGAGCTTCTTCATCGCCTCCAGCATTTGATTACCGTCGAGCCCGAGCGCGCCGATCCACACGAGGTCGGGCTTGGCGTCCTTCACGCGGGCGGCGAGCGCGCCCCAGTCGCGGGTGCCGAACTCGTACTCGAGGTAGAGCACCACCTTGAGGCCGCGCTTCTCCGCCACCTCGCGCGCCCCGTTCGACTGGAACTGCGCCGACGGGAACTTGCTGGTGACGATGGCGACGGTCTTCGGCGGGGTGGCGGTCGCGGCGAGGGCGTTGAAGACGGTGGTGGGCACCGTCACGTTCGGCTCGGGGCCGAAGGCCGCGGTCGGGAAGTGCATCTCGTACTTCGCCAGGTGCGGCATGCCGAACGAGTGGTGCGGGAACACCTTCTGGTAGCGCTGGGCCACGCCCATCGCGGCGAGGATGCCGCTGGTCGCGTACGGCCCCATCAAGAGATCCACCTTGTCGACCGTGATGAGCTTCTCGTAGAGGCTTCGCGTGACGTCCGGCTTGGACTGGTCATCGAGCAGCACCCACTCGACGGGGCGACCGAGCAGGCCGTTGGCTCGGTTGAGCTCCTCGACGTAGATCTCGCCGGCGATCTTGTGGAGCAGGGCGGTGGGGGCGAGCGGGCCCGTCAGGGCCAGCGTGCTGCCGATCCGGATCGGCTGCCCCGACGGGCCCGCCGCGACCGGCGCGGCGAGGACGGCGACGAGGAGCCAGGCGAGTATGAGTCTCAGCATCGTGTGCCCTCCGCGATGAGGGATGGACCCCGAATCGTGGCCGCAGGGTAGGGACGCGGCCGCGTTTTGTCAATGACGGCGGGGCGCCGTCGCTTGACAGCGCCCGGTTCAGCCGTCAGAGTCAGGCCCATGCTCAACGCTACCCGCGGTGTCGTCCTGCCCACGACCATCACCGGCTCGTACCCGCGCCCGCAGTGGTTCACCGAGGAGCTGCGCGGCCGTGGCTTCAAGGACGCGCTCGGCGACGCGCGATTCCGCGAGCAGTATCTGGACGCCGTGTCGTGCCTCGTGCGCGAGCAGGAGATGGCGGGGCTCGACATCGTCACCGACGGCGACTCGCGCTTCGACCTGACGGTGGGCGGCAAGTCGTGGTTCTTCTACGTCATCGAGCGGCTGCAGGGCATCACCGGTCACGTCGACCGCTCGACCGGGGGCGGCTGGCGCGGGCTGCCGCCCGGCCACATCCTCCGCGAGGTGATGGAGGCCTACCAGCCGGCCATCGTCGGCGGCCCGGTCGCCGACCGCCAGCTGCAGTACGCCGCGCTCTTCAAGACGGCCCAGCGGCTCACCTCACGGCCCGTGAAGTTCGGCAGCATCAGCGCCCAGTCGCTCGTCAAGATGCTCGTCAACCAGCACTACGCCTCCGACCGCGACCTCGTCCGGGCGGTGGGCGACGTGCTCAACGCGGAGCTCAAACAGGTCGCGGCGGCCGGCTGCCGGGTCATCCAGCTCGAGGAGCCCCAGCACCACATCGCCAGCGCCAACGGCACGGCGACCGACAAGGACCTCGAGTACTTCACCGAGGCCGTCAACCGGGAGATCGCCGGCGTCGAGACCGAGATCTGGCTGCACACGTGCTGGGGCAACCCCAACCAGCAGCCGCTGCACTGGGAGCGGCCGTCCTACGAGAAGGCGTTGCCCTACCTGCTGGCGACGACGGCCGACGTCCTCACCCTGGAGTGCGCGTCCACCAACGGCCGCGACCTGCCGCTGCTGAAGAAGTTCCCGACCGACAAGAAGATCGCGATCGGGGTGGTGAACCACTCGACGGCCGCCGTCGAGCCGCCCGAGTTCGTGGCGAGCCTGATTCGCCGGGCGCTGGAGTACGTGCCGGCCGAGCGCCTCATCCTCGCGAGCGACTGCGGCTTCGGCCGCGAGGGGCTGTCGCGTCGCATCGCCTTCTATAAGTCCGTCGCCATCAACCTCGGCGCCAACATCGTCCGCCGCGAGCTGAAGCTGCCGGAGGTCGAGATCGCCGCCGCCGACCCCCGCTGGACCTTCGCGGGCTGAGGCCCGCCCAAAGGAGATCGAGATGCGTTTCGGCCTGTTCACGAGCATGGGGATGCAGACGTGGCCCGTCGTGCTGGACCTCTGGGGACACCTGGAGTCCACCGGGTGGGACGTCGCCTGCGTCACCGACCACTTCATGCCGAACACCAAGGAGCGCGAGGGGGCGATGCTCGAGTCGTGGAGCACGCTGAGCGCGCTCGCCGCGCTCGTGCCGCGCATGCGCGTGGGCACGATCGTGCTCGGCAACACGTACCGCCACCCGGCCGTCGTCGCCAAGATGGCCGCCCAGGTCGACATCATCTCCGGCGGCCGCCTGCTGCTGGGCATGGGGGCCGGCTGGCAGCAGAACGAGCACGAGGCCTACGGCATCCCGTTCTACACGATGAAGGAGCGGCTCGAGCGCCTCGACGAGGCGTGCGAGGTCCTGCGCTCGCTGTGGACGAAGAAGCGCAGCGACTTCAAGGGGCGCTACTACCAGCTCTCCGACGCGCCGCTCGACCCCAAGCCGGTGCAGTCGCCGCATCCCGAGCTGATGATCGGCGGCGGCGGCGAGCGTGTGACCCTGCGCATCGTGGCGAAGCACGCCGACCACTGGAACGTCTGGGGCGGCCCACAGGTGCTGACGCGCAAGGGCAAGATTCTCGACGAGCACTGCGCGGCGGTCGGTCGTGATCCGAAGACCATCACGCGCTCGGTCAACATGGCGCTGCTGATCACGGACAAGAAGGACGAGATCGAGCAGCTCGCCAAGACCATCGAGACGCGCATGGGTCGCCACGCGGCCGACGCGCGCGACACCTGCCTGGCCGGCACGCCCGCCCAGATTCGCGACCAGCTCCAGCAGCTCAAGGCCGCGGGGTGCGGCACGCTCTTCATCCCGAGCATGTTCCGCCCGCTGCCCGACCTGCGCCGCGACCTCGACCGCTTCATCGCGGAGATCGCCCCCGCCTTCCGCTGACACGCGGCGGCCGGGCGGGGAGGAGGACGGCGCACTGCCCTCCTCCCCGCCCCCCGGCCGACAGCGAATCCGAACCTCGCCCTCACCCGTAATTCAGGCAGGGCGCGCACGGGGCGCGCCGGTGGTCAAACTTGGACGAGGGGAGACGAGCACATGCACTCGGATCGTCGCACCATTCTTGCCGCGGTCGATTCGGAGATGACGGCCACGCGCCGGGAGATCGTGAAGGTCGCGGGCGTGGCCGGCCTGGCGACGCTGTTCGCGACGCTGGGCGCGCAGATCCACGAGGCCCGGGCGCAGGGCTACGGGGACGCGGCGGCCGCGGATCTCAAGATTCTCAACGTCGCGCTGGGGCTGGAGCACGAGGCGATCGCCGCGTACCAGGCGGGTGCGGAGTCGGGATTGCTGGCCAAGCCGGTGCTGGACGTGGCCGTCCTGTTCCAGGGCCAGCACAAGCAGCACCGCGACGCGCTCGCGGGCACCATCCGCAAGGCCGGTGCGACGCCGGTGGAGCCGAAGAAGATGGGCGACTACGCCTGGCCGAAGCTGGCCAGCCAGGCCGACGTCCTGACGTTCGCGGCCAAGCTCGAGGCCGGGGCCGCGTCCGCCTACCTGGGCGCGCTCAAGGCCATCCAGAACAAGGACTACCTCACGGCCGCCGCCGCCATCATGGGCAACGAGGCCCAGCACCTGGCGGTGCTGCGCCACGCCCTCGGCGACAACCCGGCGCCGAGCGCCTTCATCAGTTGAGGCTCGCCGGTCGCGGGCCGAGGAGGGCGGCGCTGGCCGCCCTCCTCGTGCTCCAGTCGGTCGGCGTCGCGACGGTCGCTGCGCGTCCCGGCGTCGAGGTCTTCGGCCAGACGTGCGCCGTCTGCCACTTCGCCGACTCGACGGAGCGGAAGGTGGGGCCGGGACTGGGCGGGCTCTATCGGCGCGAGCGCCTGCCGGTCAGCGGCGACCCCGTGAGCGACACGCGCGTGGCCCATCAGATCCGGCGCGGCTCCGGTGAAATGCCGCCGCACCCGCTGCTGACCGACGAGGACGTGCGCGAGCTCGTGGAGTACTTGCGAACCCTCTGAGCCCCGGCTCAGCGCGCCGTGGTGGGCGGTACGAATCCCGAGAGCGTCGCCAGCGTGTCGAGCGAGGTCACGCCCTCGCGGCGGTTGCCGCGGATCGTCCAGGTCGGGAACGAGCGCACGTTCGCCTGGGCGCACAGCTCGGGGCGCGCGCCGGGGCCGGCGGGATCGCACTCCACGTAGGGCAGCTCGTCGGCCGCGTTGCCGAAGAGCCGCTTCTGCTCGCGGCAGGCCGGGCACCAGTGCGCGCCGTAGAAGCGGGAGCCGGTGTCGCGCAGGTGCCGGGCCAGCGCCTCCTGGTACGGCGTGCCGGGACCGCCGACGCTGAAGGCCGCGAACGAGGCGCCGACGGTGGCGAGCGCGACGAGCGCGCCCAGCACCGCGAGCCGCGCGGGCTGTAGCCACAGCCATCGCGTCCCCGGCGCCGGTCGACGCCAGATCAACGCTGCCAGCAGCGCGATCACGATGACCGCCGAGGTCAGGCACCAGCCGCAGGCGGCGCCCAGGACGAACAGCGAGATCCCGGTCAGGTACAGCGAGAACGCCACGCCGGCCGACGCGAGGCCGAAGGCCCACAGCCAGCGCCGGCGCGTGAACGGGCGGGCGGCGAGGACGCCGAGGGCGACGTAGAGCGCCGCCCCCCACAGCGCCGTCGGCACGCCGAGCAGCTCCGCGTAGCGGCTCGACTGCACGAGCTCGCACGAGCCGCCGGCCCCGCAGAGCAGGGGTGCGGACTGCGCGAGCTTGGTGATCGCCAAATAGAGCGCGACGCCGAGCCCGGCGGCGGCGAGCGCCACCACCTCCCAGGCCGGTCGCGACGCGGCCTCCTCGTGACGGTGCGCGCGGGCAGCGGTCTTGGCCATGGGTTTCATAGTACCCACCGACGCGAGCGAGCGCGCTCAGAGGATCTTCAGGAACTCCACCAGGTCTTGCAGGTCCTCGTCGGTGAGCTTCTCGGTCGTCCCCGCCTTCTGCAGGTACTGCCACATGAAGCGCACGGCCTCGTCGAGCGTGGCGAAGCGGCCGTCGTGGAAGTAGGGCGCGGTGCGAGAGACGGCGCGGAGCGAGGGCACCTTGAACCTGCCGCCGGAGTCCACGTCCTCGAGGTCCTTCTTGTCGTAGACGGGCGGCAGGTGACAGGCCTTGCAGCCGGCCTTCACCGTGAAGATCTCGAACCCGCGCTTGGCGGCGGCCGGCGCCGCGTCGGTCGGCGAGCCGTCGGCCTTGAGGTACGGATTGGCGGGATAGTCGAGCGACCGCACGTAGGCGACCAGCGCGTCCAGCGTCTCCGGCGACGGCTCCGGGCCCTTCATGCGGTTGACGATGATGCCGCGGATGTTCCCGGCGAGGCTTGGCGCGGTGCCCGCCCAGGAGTACGCCTGGCGGGTGCCGGCGCCCCACAGCGTCGGCGTGCTGCGGCCCTTGGGGTCGCCGTCCTTCACGACCTCGACGCCGACGTAGGTCTTGTTGTCGGTGTGGCCCTCGCTCGGGTGGCACGTGGCGCAGGAGTACTTGCCGTCCCCCGAGAGCTTCGTGTCATTGAAGAGCGCCCGGCCCCGCGCCACGAGCGCATCCTGCGCCGAGCCGGCCGGGAGCTGGACGAGGAGCGTGAGAATACCGACGAGCAAACCGGAGGCGTGGAACCGTCGTCTCGACATACGATCCCCCTCGCTGGTGCCGCACTGGTGTCGAACGGGCAGGCGCACGCCGCTACGATAACGAAGCGCCCACGCCTCCTCAAGGCCTAGCGTCACGTGTCAGAGGTTGGGCCGCGCGCCACCCGACGTGGGTCGGGCGCGAGGTGAGCCCGGGTGCGGCGTGTGTCGCGTGCCCGCGCTTCATGGCGAGCCGTTGTCGCCGTTCGAGCGGAGGGCTCGGCGAGCGAGCCGCCGAGGACTCTGCTGGCCGCCGACCCAGCCCCCTCCGGGGGATGGGGGGCCCGAGCGAGCCGAGCCTGGAGCGAGTTACGGCGACAGGCGAGCCATGCGCGCGGGCGCGCGACACACGCCGCACCCGGGCTCGCCTCGCGCCTGGCCCACGTCGCTCCGGTGCATCGGCCGAACGTCCGACGCGGGACGCTAGCGGCGCGGCGGTGGCGTGCGGCCGAGGACCTTTTCGATCGCCAGGCCGATCGCCAGTAACCGCTCGTCGCTGCTGCGGGGCCCGTCGAGCGACAGGCCGACCGGCAACCCGGTGCTCGGCCCGAGCCCGGCGGGCACCGTCAGGCCCGGGATGCCGGCGTTGCTCCCCGGATCCGTGTTGCGGATGAAGAGCAGAAACGTCGGCAGGCTGCTCGCGTCCGGGCCCTGGCGCGCGGCGACGTGGGGCGTCGTCGGCGCCAGCAGCGCGTCGATGCCGTATTTCTGGAACGTCTCGGCGAAGTGCCGCGCGAGCGCCGGCCGCGCCTGCTCCATCGCCGCCTTGTACGCGGGCGCGGCGTCGACGACGCCGTTCGGGGCCGGTAGCTTGCGCGGCAGGACGAGGCCGTCGTAGGTGCCCTTGACGTCCTTGCTGGCGATCGCCTGGGCGACCTGCTCCACGGTCTTACCCGTCTGGTACTTCGCGAGGTAGGCTTTGAGATCGTCGTAGGCCTCGTAGAGCGCCACCGGGAAGCTAGCCGCGTCGTTGAGCTTCTGCATCTCCGGCATGTCGACGTCGACGATCGTGACGCCGGCCGCGCGCAGCTTGGCCATCGCCGCCTCCGTGACGGTGCGGGTGTCGTCGTCGAGGTCCTTGAAGAAGTACGCGCGATAGACGCCGAGCTTCACGCCGCCGAGCGACGCCGGCCCGGGCACGCGCCGGCTGGTGATGACCGAGTCGATCAGCGCGACGTCCGCCACCGTCTGCGCCATCGGGCCCACGGTGTCGCGCGAGTGGGCGATCGGCGTGACGCCGGCCTGGTCGTAGCGCAGGTGGGTGGGGCGCAGGCCGGCGCCGCCGGTTAGTGCGGCGGGGATGCGCACGGAGCCGCCGGTGTCGCTGCCGAGCCCGCCGGGCGCCAGCCGCCCGCCCACGGCAGCGCCGGTGCCGCTCGAGCTGCCCCCGGCGATGCGCGTGCGGTCATAGGGGTTGCGCGTGCCGATCGGCTGGGCGGTGAAGAAGCCCTCGGTGTAGCCGGAGATGCCGAAGGCCAGCTCGTGCATGTTGGTCTTGCCGAGGATCACGGCCCCGGCGTCGACGAGCCGCTGCACGGTCGGCGCGTGCTCCTTGGGCACGAACTCGCGCAGGGCCGGGGTGGCGGCGGTGTTCGGCAGTCCGGCCACGTGGGTGTTGTCCTTCACGACCAGCGGCACGCCGTGCAGCGGTCCCCGGACCTTGCCGGCTGCCAGCTCGGCGTCGGCCCGCTGGGCGGCGGCCAGCGCGCCGGCCCGGTCGAGCGTGATGAACGCGTTGAGGTCTGCGTTCGCCTCGGCCCGGGCCAGGTAGGCCCGCGTCAGCTCCAGGCTGGTCACCTGCTTGTGGCGGATCAGGCCGGCGGCGTCGACGACGCTGAGCTCGGTGAGGTCCGTCGGGCGCGGGACGGTGGTGGCGCAGCCGGCGAAGGTGGTGGTGACGAGCGTCAGGATGGCGGCGGCTGACCGAAGGCTCATGGCGTCTCTCCCTCGTCTGGTGGACGGCGGCCGTATTCTGGCGCACCCGGCCGCCCTTTGGGAAATTCACTGGCCGCGGCCCTCGCGTTTCACGCGCGCCCCCGACCGGGGTCACAACCCGATGAAGGCGATCGATCCCCAGGGAGGCGGCCATGAGTGACAAGTCCACGTTGCTGCGAGAGGCGAACGAGGCGTTTGGCGACCTGCGCCAGACGATCGACGGGCTGGACGAGCAGGCGATGGGGCGCGTGTGGCTCGGCACGTGGGGCGTGCGCGAGATCCTGATCCACATCTCCGGCTGGCACCGGGAGGCGATCCCCGGCTTCGCCCGCATCGGTCGGGGCGAGTCGGCGCCGTACCCGCCCGGGACCTACGACGACTACGACGCGTGGAACGCCCGCTTCGTGCGCGACAAGGCCGGCGTGAAGGTGGCCGACGTCCTGACCGAGCTCGACGACTCGTACCGTGACTTCGTCGCCGCCGCCGCCGCGCTGGCCGACGCGCACTTCGCCCCCGACACGCCCGTGCGCGGCCTCTTCGAGGGCACGGGCCCCGGGCACTACCGCGAGCACGCTGCCCAGATCCGCGAGTGGCGGCAGGCGGCGCGGTAGCCGGCTAGGGGCCCTCGTCGCGCGGGGCGGGGACGGTGCGCGCCGGGAACTCCCGGTATGCGTGGCGGGCCAGCACGTCCTCACGGAGCTCGATGCCGAGCCCGGGCGCCGTCGGCACCGTGACGTAGCCACCCTCCACGCGGAACGGCGTCACCATGATCTCCGTCCCGCGCGGCTCGAAGTTCACGAAGTACTCGGTGATGAGGAAGTTGGGAATCGCCGCCGACACGTGCAGCGTGGCGGCGAGGCCCACGGTGGTGCTGTTGTAGTTGTGGGGCGACACGACCACGTGGTACGCCTCGGCCATCGCCGCGATGTCACGGAGCTCCGCGATCCCGCCGACGTTGCACACGTCGGGGTTGACGATGTCGGCCGCGCGCCGCTCGAACACCTCGCGGAACTCGAAGCGCGTGTAGAGCTCCTCGCCGGTGACGATCGGCATCCGGATCTCGCGCCGGCACTCGGCCAGCGCGCCGACGTCGCGCGACGACACGGGCTCCTCGTACCAGAACGGGTCGAACGGCTCCAGCAGCCTCGCGATCCGCACGGCGTGCATCGGCGCCAGCCGCCGGTGGACCTCGATGAGCAGGTCGATCTTCGGCCCCACGGCCTCGCGGACGGCCCGCACGGTGTCGACCACCTGCTGCTCGGCCTCGCGCGCGATGTGCGTGCGCCACGGCCCCGGGAAGGGATCGAACTTCAGCGCGGTGAAGCCACGGGCCACCGTCGCCTTGGCCTTGGCGGCGTAGGCCTCCGGTGTCGTCGCGCCCGAGTACCAGCCGTTGGCGTAGACGCGGATGCGCTCGCGGCAGGGTCCGCCGAGCAGGTCGACCACCGGCACGCCGAGGCGCTTGCCGGCCAAGTCCCACAGCGCCTGCTCGATCCCGCTGACGGCGCTCCAGAGGTCCATCGCGCCGCGCTTGGCCGCGAAGTCGTGATAGGCCCAGTGCGTGAAGTGCCGGATCTGACCGGCCTCGCGGCCCACCAGGTAGCGGGCGAGCTGACGCACGTGGGCGGCGATGGACTGGTCGCGGTCGGCCTGCGTGTAGCACTCGCCCCAGCCGTGTAGCCCGTCGGAGGTCTCGACCTTGACGAAGAGCCAGTTCTTCCCGTAGCCCGGATCGACGATGAACGGCGTCACGGCCGTGACCTTCATGACGACCTCCCTCGCGCGTGCTCGCGCCGCCCGAGCCTACGGGCTTCGCGCGCGGATGTCGAGGGGCTCAGTGGGCGGAAAAGAACCTGAACGGCTGCGCGTCGCGCTGCAGCGCGATGCCGTGGTCGGCCACCTGGCACGTGTAGAGCTCGTGGACGGTGCGCCGCACGCGGGCGTGGGCCTCGGTGGATCGCGGCGGACCGGCCTTGGCGAACACGTAGAGGAAGCCGGGGCCGCGGAGCGCCGGATGACCGGGATTCGCCGTCGCCCAGTCGTCGACCCGGCGCGCCACCACGAGGCAATCGGCGCGCGCGGCCGGGAGCTGGCGCTGCAGCAGCGCCTCGCACCGGTCGAGCGCGCGCGCCCGCGCGAGGAGGTCGGCGGTCTGGACCTCGGCCGTCACCGCGACACGGACGTGGCGGGCCCGCGCGTGCCCGACGTGGTCGGAGCGCTCGATGGCGGCGTGATTGACGAACGCCACGTCGCCGGCGGTCTCGAAGAACGGCTCGTGGTCGCCCTCCCAGGCGTGTTGACGCGGGCGGAAACCGAGCTCCTCGTCCAGGAGCACCACGTCGCGTCCCCGCGCGACGGCGTCGAAGACCGCGTCGGGGAGGAAGCTGGTCATGCAGCTGGGGCCGCCGGGCGCCGACGCCGGCGGACCGTCGGCCGGCCCGCCCACGATCGCGGTCACGGTGAGGTCAACGTGACGGAACGCGCTCGTCGCGGGAGCCGAGGGCAGCGTGATGGTGGCGTTGACGAGATGGCGCGCCAGGGACAGAGGCCCCGCCGTCTCGATGCCGCGCCGCCGCGCGACCTCGATCTGGTCGGCGAGCGGAAAGACGTCGGGGATGGTCACGAGCGAGTAGGCGGGGCGGTCCTCGGACGAACGCGGCGCCCCCTGAACCTCGGCGACCACGCAGCCCTCGCCGGTCTCGTCGGTGAAGCCCGCGGCGAGGGGCCCGCCGGCGCGCAGCGCCTCCTCGAGCTCGTCCGACGCCAGCTGGACGCCGAAGGCGGAGATCTCCATGGTCGACGGGCCGGAGCGGGTCGGGCCGCGCCGGACGTCGCGCGGGGACGGGCCGTGGAAGTGCACGGCCGGTTCTGTGAGCCGCGTGTCGTGCGCCCGGGGCATCACGAGCACGGAGGCGCCGACGGGCTGCAGGCGCACCCGCGCCCGATCGCGGTGAGACGCTGCAAACCGCACGCGCATGTGCTTGCCGGCGAGGCACTCTCGCCCGCTGAAGAGCTTGTGGACGGGGAAGACGTAGTCGCCGTCGATCGGGTGAGCGCCGCCCAGCACCGAACCGCTCTCTGGGGCGCGCCCCCGACGCGCCAGGAACGCGCCGTAGCGCGCCGGCATCACCGCGATGCGCTCGTCGCCGTCCTCTGGGAGCACCCAGAAGCTTCGCCGCGCGCGCGCGTAGTGGGCCGGGGCGATGCCGACGCGCGCGATCCCGGTTCGGGAGAAGGCCAGGTCCGCGTGCACGCCATGCGACGAGCGTCGGGCCGGCCGGTACTGGTAGGCGAAGACGGCCACGAACGTGTCCCCCACGTCCTTGCGATCGGCGACGAGGCTGTAGATCAGGTTCTCCAGCGTGTCGAGCTCGGCGAGCGTGGGGTAGGTCGTGGCGTCGCCGAGTGGCCGACCGCCCGGCGAGGGGTGCACGTCGGGGCTCGCGAGGGCGTGATAGAGCAGGCTCGCGCCGGGATGCCCGGGCGTGAGCAAGCGGTTGCCATGCCGCGCGAAGTCCCCGAAGCCGGGCTGCGAGCGGTCCACCGTGAGCCGGGTCTCGGTGAGCTCGTCCCGCAAGGCGCGGTCGCCGAGGGCCTGCAGCTGCGCGGTCGTGCGCTTCCACCCGTGGGCGGCCAGGCAGCGGGACCACGTGGCCCCGGGGTGGCCCCACAGGCGCAGGAGGAGCGCACGGGCGTCGTCGATCAGCGCCATCCTTTGGTCTAGACGCCGCTCGGGGCGGAATCTTCCCGGGCGTGTGCGGCGCAAAGTCGGGATATCCTCCCCCGAGAGGCCCGGAGGCCGATCCCATGACCGACGCCCTGTCCACGATCCTCGAGCCGGGCCCGCCCGAACGCCTCGCGACCGGCTTCGGCTTCACCGAGGGGCCGCTCTGGCACCCCGACGGCTTCTACTATTTCGTCGACATCCGCCGGAGCGCGCTCTACCGGCTCACGCCCGGCAAGACGCCCGAGCTGGTGCGCGCGGAGACGGGCGAGGGCAACGGCACGACGTTCGATCTCCAGGGGCGGCTCGTCATGTGCGAGGGCGGGAACCGGCGGGTCACCCGCGCGGCCACCAACGGACGTCTCGACGTGCTGGTGGACCGCTACGAGGACCACCGCCTGAACCGTCCCAACGACGTCGTCTGCACGTCGGACGGCAGCCTGTGGTTCACCGACCCGGGCCTGCGAGTCCCGCTCGCGCAGCGCGAGCTCCCGTACGCGGGCGTCTATCGCATCGATCCCGACGGCACGACGCGGCTGTTCGCCGACTGCGAGTATCCCAACGGGCTCGCGTTCTCCCCCGACGAGCGCACGCTGTACGTCGCCAACACGCGCTGGACGCAGTACATTCACGCCTTCGAGCTGGACCGCACGGGTGGCCTCGTGCGGCGGCGCATCTTCGCCGACATGTCGTCCGACGAGACCGACGGCGTGCCCGACGGCATGAAGGTCGATGTGGAGGGGCGCGTGTTCTGCACCGGGCCCGGCGGCACCTGGGTCTTCGCGCCCGACGGCAGCCGGCTCGGCATCATCCGCACCCCCGAGGTGCCCGCCAACGTCGCGTTCGGCGGCGCCGACCTCCGGACGCTGTTCCTCACCGCGCGGACGTCGGTCTACGCCCTGCGCGTGAGGGTGGCCGGGCAGCCCCATCCCTGGCATCGCATCCGCTCGAGGTGATCATGAACTTCGGAACGTTCCTGCTCATGCAGTCGCCCTCCGCCCGCTCGTCCCAGGAAATCTTCACGCGCGGGGTCGAGATCGCCCAGGCCGCCGAGACGCTCGGCTTTCGCAACGTGTGGCTCGCCGAGCACCACTTCTCGACCTACGGCTACCTGTCGCGACCGGTCCAGCTCGCGACGTACATCGCCGCCAAGACGACGCGGCTGCGCGTGGGGACGGCCGTCATCGTCGTGCCGCTGCACCATCCGCTCGTCGTCGCCGAGGAGATCGCTACGCTGGACCTGCTGGCCGGCGGCCGCGTGGACATCGGGCTCGGCCGCGGCTACCAGCACTACGAGTTCGAGCGGTTTGGCCTCGAGCTGTCGACCAGCCGCGCACGCTGGGAGGAGGCGGTGGACGTCATCCTCAAGGCGCTCGAGGGCACGCCGTTCAGCTACGACGGGAAGTTCTTCAAGATCCCCGAGACGACGGTCTTCCCGCAGCCGGTCCAGCGGCCGCGCCCGCCCATCTGGATCACGGCGCAGAGTCCGGACTCGGTCGAGGCCGCCGTGCGGCGCGGCTTCAACGTGCTGACGGGTGGCTTCGGCATCCCGATCGAGCGCACCGCCGAGTTCCGCAAGCTCTTCGACCGGCTGGTGGGCGAGGTGAAGCCGACGGCGCCGCTCGCCGTCGGCGTGCAGCGCGCCGTCTACGTGACGGACAACGAGGCCGACGCCCGGGCGGCCGCCGAGGAGGCGCGCTGGAACATGCGCGTCACGCTGAGCCTGCGTAACCACCAGGAGCGCGTGGAGCAGGGACGGGCGATCGCGGTGCCGATGCCCAACGAGCCCACCACGGACGACCTGCTCGACCGCTTCCTGGTCATCGGCACGCCGGACACCTGCATCCGCCAGCTGCGGCGCATCCGGGACCTCGTCGGCATCACGCACTTCAACTGCAGCTTCTGGTTCGGTGACCTCGAGCAGCGCCGCGTGCTGCGGTCAATGGAACTGTTCGCGCGCGAGGTGATGCCAGCGTTCTGACGGGCCGGGGGCAAGGTGGGCCGGGCATCGTGGGCTCCGGTCGCGCCGCTGGCTCGCCTGTAGAGCGCAAGCGGGGTTCGCTCGGGCCCCCCAGCCCCCAGAGGGGGTGACGCGTGGGCTGTCGATCGTCGGCGGCTCGCTCACCCCGCCGCGGGAGAACGCGCGGAGCACGGCTCACCAGAGGCGGACCGGAACCCACGATGCCCGGCCCACCTCGCCCCCGGCCCGTCAGAACGCTGTGCGGGTTCGATGGAGACGACTGAGACCATGGGCGTGGAGGCAAGCCCCGGGTTCTTGTGACCCGTCCATCTGGTCCCGCCGCCGGTCTTCAGTCGCCTGAAGGCGACCGGGCCGCGGTCAGCGGGGTTGGGCGGTGGCGGGGGCGAGGGGGGCGGTGGTGGGGACGGGGATGCGGCCGGGGAGGAGGGAGACGAAGAGGGTCGTGAAGGCGGAGATCACGGCCATCACGGTGAGCAGGGTGCTGAAGCCGGCGGCCTTGACGGTGGGGCCGAGGAGGTAGACGGCGAGCGAGCTCACGCCGAACGAGACGGCCAGGCGGATGCCGGCCACGCGGGAGCGCATGCGGTCGTCGACGTACTGCACGATCATCGCGTCCACGAATGGGATGGCGCCGAAGACGAACACCATGAAGGCGAGGACGACGACGTAGAGCGCCCAGCCACCGGCGCCGGAGGCGAGCAGGAAGAGCGGCACCTGCATCGCGACGATCGGCAGGTACACCCACTTGAGCGGATAGCGATCGATGAGCTTGCCGACCACGAGCTGCGCGAGCGAGGCGATCGTGTAGACGATCGCGAGCAGCACGCCGATGCGCGCGGGGTCGTCGATGATGCCGCGCAGCCGCTCCGTCAGCAGGTGGCCGTTGCCGTTGGTCGTGAAGTTGAAGATCAGGCTGCTGGAGATCGCGGCCAGCGTCATCACGAGCAGCACGCGCGCCATGACCGAGCGCGGCAGGTCGACCGACTTCTTGGGACGCTTGGCCGGCGCCATCTCTTCCTTCGGGGCCAGCGCGAGAAACAGCAGGCCGCACACCACCGCGAGCACGGCCGGGACCGCGAAGGCGGTCCGCCAGCCGGCGTGCTTGACCAGGAAACCGGTGAGGATCGCAGCGAAGGCGATGCCCAGGTTGCCGAAGAGACCGTTGACGCCGATCGTGAAGCCCGGGTTCCGGGCCTGCTGCACGAGCATCGGAATACCGACCGGGTGATAGATGGACGCGAACACGCCCATCAGCGTGAGCGCTGCCGCCAGCGACCACGCACCGGTCGACAGCGCGACCAGCAGGCCGGCGCCGCCCATGCCCAGGAAGAAGATCACCATCATCGCGCGCCGGCCCCAGAGGTCGCCCAGCCGGCCGGCGGGCAGGGAGCCAAGCCCGAACATCACGAAGGCGCCGACCGTGTAGGGCATCAAGTCCTGCCACACCATGCCCCACTCGGTGGCGATGGCCGCGACCGCGGTGGCGAAGATGAGCAGGAAGAGGTGGTCGATCGCGTGGCCCGCGTTGAGGAGGAGCGCCGTTGCTCGAGGCATGGGGGGATTTTACACGACGAGGCGGACGATCGTGGCCTGGAGTGCCATCGGGTCGACCGGCTTCACGAGGTGCGCGTCGAAGCCGGCGTCCAGCGCGCGGCGACGGTCGTCCGGTTGTCCGTAGCCCGTCAACGCGACGAGGTGGATCGTGGCGCCCGCCGCCGTGCGGACCTGGCGCGCGACCTCGTAGCCGTCCAGTTCAGGCAACCCGACGTCGACGAGCGCCACGTCGGGCCGCACGCGCAGGATGGTCGCGAGTCCCGCGGGGCCGTCGGAGGCCTCGTGAACCTCGTGACCCCCGAGCTCGAGCGCCACGCGCAGCATCTCGCGGGCGTCGGCGTTGTCCTCGACGACCACGATACGGCGCCGGAGCCCGTCCGCCGCGACGGGCGCCGGCCGCGACGCGGCCGCCGGCGGCGCCGCCATCGCGGGCAGCCGGACCGTGAAGACGCTCCCACGTCCCGGCCCCTCGCTGGCCGCCTCGACCGTCCCGTCGTGCAGCTCGGCGATCCGACGCACCAGGGTCAGGCCGAGCCCGAGGCCGCCCGCGCCGGGGTGGGGGCCGCGCGTTCCCTGCACGAACACGTCGAACACGCGCGGCAGCATCTCGGGCGCGATGCCGACGCCGGAGTCGCGCACGCGGAGCACGGCGATCTCGTCCTCGCCGTGCAGCGTGACGTCGATGGCCCCGCCGGGCGGCGTGAAGCGGAGTGCGTTGCCGACGAGGTTGGTGACGATCTGCTCCAGTCGGGTCTCGTCGACGTTGGCCCACACGGACTCGAGGTCGAGGGTGACGCGGTGGCGCTCCGCGCGCCCGCTCGCCGTCAGCGTCGCCACGCCGTGCCGCACCGCCTCGGCGAGCTCCAGCGGGCCCCGGGTCAGGACGATCTTGCCGGAGGTGACCCGCGCCACGTCGAGGAGGTCATCGACGAGACGGGCGAGGTGCGCGTTCTGGCGCGCGATGACCTCGCGGGCCCGGCGGGCGCCGTCGGCGGCGCCGCTGAGCTCCCCGAGCACGTGGGTAGCGCTTGTGATGGCCGCCAACGGATTGCGCAGCTCGTGGCCCAGCATGGCCAGCAGCTCGTCCTTCCCGCGGTTGGCCGCCTCGGCCTCGGCGCGGGCCGCGTGCTCCGCGGCGAGCAATCGCGCCTTCTGCACGGCCACCGCGGCGTGGTCGGCCAACGTGACCAGCGCCGCCTCGTCGGCGTCGGTGAACGGGCGTCGCGTGAGGTTGTTGGCGTAGATCACCCCCACGACCGCGTCGTTCGCCACGACGGGCACTGCCATGCAGGAGACGATCCCGTCCGCGCGCGCGATGGGCAAGTAGCGGTCCGCCGCGAATCGGGGGTCGGTGGCGAAGTCGTCGCAGCGGACGGGCTGGCCCGTCGCCCAGGCGACCCCGCCGATGCCGTGGCCACGCTCGATCGCGAACCCGGGCGCCATCGCGGTCGAGTCCTGGGTCGAGTAGCGGAGTACCAGGCGCCCGGCGGCCTCGTCCACGAGCGCGATGCGAGCGGCGTCGGCCTGCACCAGCGTGCGCACGGCGTCCACCGCCGTCCGCAGCACAGCGTCGAGGTCGGGCGAGGCGTTGAGCGCGTGGGCCACCTCGGCCAGGGCCCGCGCCTGACGCTCGCGCGCGACGGCCTCGGCCTCGCGGGCGCGCGCGTGGCCGGCGGCCGCCCGCAGCTGCTCGCCCAGCGCGTCGACCTCGGCGACGCCGGTGGAGAGCGGCTCGGCCGCGTCGCCGCGCTCCACCGCGCGCGCGATGCCCACGAGCGAGCGGACGGCGCCGGCGATGTGGCGTCCGAACACGAAGGTGAGGAGGGCGGCCAGCCCCGCCGCCAGCGCGGCGCCGGCCACGAGCTGCCAGAGCGCGCGGCGGAGCGGGTCGTGGATGACCTCGACCGGCACGGTGAGGACGACGCGCCAGCCGGACAGTGGCGCCGTCGCGTAGGCCACGTAGACCTCCACGCCCTCGCGTAGCCGGCTGCGGGCCCAGCCCTCGCGTCCCGGCGAGGGATTGCGGATGCGCTGGCCGACCATCTCCGCCTCGGCCTGGGTCCGGGCGACGATGACGTTGTCGCGATCCTGAAGGACCGCGATCGAGCTCGGGGCGAACTGCTGGGCCCGCAGGACGTCGCCGAACCGCGACGCGGGGAGCGCCGCCGACAGCACGTAGCGCACGATGCCATCCCGCACGACCGGGACGTACACGGCCACGATGTGTCGACGCCGCATGCCGTCGAAGAGATTGGACACCGCAGGCCGGCGCTCGTCGCGGGCCCGGAAGAGCGCATCGCTGCGCGCGGGCGACGGCAGCGACGCGTCGAGGGGCAGCCCGGTGTGGAGGATTCCGTGTCCATCCGCGTCGAACAGCAGGATGCTCGACCACGCCTGCGTCAGCGCGACGCGCTGGGCCTGCGCGTAGAAGTCTGGTAGGCCGGCCGCGTCGAGGGTCGGGGACTCCGCGAGCGCCTCCAGCGCCGTGATGGCGGTCTCCAGCTCCTTGTCGACCGTGCGCACCACCGCGTGCGCGGTCTCCCGCATGCCGCGCTCGGTGATCGCGAGCTGCAGGCGTGTGTTGTCGCGGATGACCAGCGCCGTGAACCCCAGCACGGGCACCAGCGCGCCGAGCACGAGAATGACGAGGTGGGTCCGGAGTCGCATGGGTCGGCGCGAACGCCTCTGAGTATACTGGATCGATGCCGCGGCCCCCGCTCCGCGTCGGCGTCGTCTACGACTTCCGCAACCCACCCGATTCCGGCGTCGCCACGCCGCGCCTGTACGCGGAGATCCTCGACCAGGTCGCGTGGCTCGACGGGCTCGGCCTCGATCTCGTATGGTTCACCGAGCACCACTTCGTCGACGACGGCTACCTGCCGTCGTGGACGCCGGTGGCGGCGGCGATGGCCGCGCGCACCCGCCGTGTCCGCTTCTCGTCGGACATCTGTCTGCTGCCGTTCAACCATCCCGTCCGCCTCGCCGAGGACCTCGCGGTGCTCGACAACCTCAGCGGCGGGCGCGTCGAGCTCGGCGTGGGGATGGGCTACGCGCCCCACGAGTTCCGCGGTTTTGGCGTGCCGCTGCCCCAGCGCGTGTCGCGCACCGAGGAGGGACTGGAGGTCCTGCGACGGTGCTTCGCGGGCGAGCGCTTCAGCTTCCACGGGACGCGCTATCGCTTCGACGACGTCCAGATCCGTCCCGGCTACGTGCAGCCGGGGGGACCGCCGTTGTGGGTCGCCGCGATGTCCGCGGGCGGCGCCCGCCGGGCGGCGCGCTTCGACGCGCACCTGCTGCCGCAGGGGCCGCGCGACCAGGTGCTGGAGCCCTGGCACGCGGCGATGACGGCGGCGGGCCGCGACCCCGCGACCTACCGCGTCGGCATCATCCGGGGCTGTCTCGTCACCGACGACCGCGAGCGCGACTGGCCGGCCGTGCGCGCCGCCGAGCGCTATCGCGGACAGCTCTACGCACGCTTCTTCGCCGAGTCCGGCCGCTACCAGCCGGTCGAGCGGGACGGCCCGCGCATCCCGCAGACGTGGGTGGTGGGGAACGCCGAGCACTGCGTGGCCGAGCTGTCGGCGTTCGTCGCCGAGCACGGCATCACCGACCTCGTCAGCTGGGCGGTGCCGCCCGGCCTCCGCCCCGAGGCGATGAACGCCAGCCTCGAGCGCTTCGCGCGCGACGTCGCGCCGCGGCTGCGGGCCGCGGCGCGGTCGTGATCAGCCCTGCAGGAAGGTGTTGATGTCGGGCGTGGCGAGCGTGCGGTCGAGGTAGCCGAACGTGCCCTTGTCCTTCACCTCGCGGGCGCCATCGAGCGCGGCGGTCATGGCCACGCGATAGAGCGACGTCGCGAGGCTGATCCGCCGCACGCCGGCGGCCTGCAGCTCGGCCACCGTGAACGACTTCCCCCGGATGCCGGCCATGAAGTTGACCGGCTTCGACACCGCCGCGCACACCGCCCGCACGGCGGCGAGGTCGGGCAGGCCGGGCGCCATCAGCACGTCGGCGCCGGCCTTCTCGAAGGCCTGCAGCCGCTTGATCGTGTCGTCGAGATTCGGGTTGCCGCGGAGAAAGCTCTCCGTGCGCGCGGTCAGCGTGAACGGGAAGGGCAGCGACCGTGCGACCTGCACCGCGGCGGCCACCCGCTCGGTGGCCTGCGCGAGGTCGAAGAGCGGCCGGTCCTTGTCGCCGGTGGCGTCCTCGATGGAGCCGCCGACCAGCCCCACGCCCGCGGCGAGCCGGATCGTCTCCGCCGCCGCCGCTGGCGCGTCGGCGAAGCACTTCTCGAGATCGGCGGAGACGGGGAGGTCGGTCGCCTCCACGATCGCGCGCGAATGGGCCAGCGCCTCGTCGCGCGTGACTTTGCCGTCGCGCCGGCCGAGGGTGCCGGCCGACGCGCCGCTCGACGTGGCGAGCGCCTGGAAGCCGAGGCCGGCGAGAATGCGGGCCGAGCCGGCGTCCCACGGATTGGGAATGACGAACGCGGCCGGCCCCTCGTGCAGGGCGCGGAAGCGGGCGGCCTTGTCACTCTGCGTCGCAGCCATCACGGTCCTCCTGGTTCGTCGCGGCCCTACCAGGCCAGCGCATACGTTGGTCGTCGTGGGTCGGCCCCGGCGGACAGCGCGCCCGTCTGCGGGTCGCGGTGGGTCACCACGGCACCGATGCCGCAGGCGCCGATCTCGCTGACCGCGTGGCCGAGCGCGCGCAGCTCGGCGCGCGTCGACTCGGGGATGCCGGGCTCCACGTTGAGCTGCCCGGGCCGGTAGACGCGAGGGTAGAACGAGTTCACGAGCGTCTGGGTCGAGAAGCGTGGTGCCTCGACGGCCTGCTGCGGATTCATGCCCCAGACGAGCAGGTTGAGGACGAGCTGCAGGTCGGCCTGGGCCTGGTCGTCGCCGCCGGGACAGCCGATCGTCGTGGTGGGCACGCCGTCCTCGCTGATGAGGTAGCTGATCAGCGTCGTCCGCGGCCGCTTCCCCGGGACCAGCGCGTTGGGGTGTCCCTCCTCGAGCACGAACATCTCGCTCCGCGTGCTGAGCGTGCAGCCGAGCTCGGGCGCGAACGCCGACTTGCGGAAGACGCCGCCGCTCGGGGTGAGCGCGACCATGTTGCCGTCGCGGTCGAGGGCGGCGATGTGCGTGGTGCCGTCCAGCGCGGCCGCCGGTGCCGCCACCGTGCGCGTCCCGGCGACCGGCGCGCCCCCGCGGCCGGCGACGTCGCCTGCCGGCGGGGCTTCGGGCATCGCCCGGTCCAGCCGGATGAGGGCCGCTCGCTCCCGCGCGTAGGCCGGCGCGAGCAGCGCGTCGAGCGGGATGTCGGGGGCGTCGCCGTAGTAGCGCTCGCGGTCGGCGAACGCCAGCTTCAGCGCCTCGGTCACCACGTGGATGTAGCGCGCGGAGTTGTGGCCGAGGGCGCGCAGGTCGACGGTGGCGAGCATGGCGAGCGCCTGCATGAGCACGGGACCCTGCGTCCACGCCGACTGGCCGATGATCTCGCGGCCGGCGAACGTCAGGCGGAGCGGCGCCTCGAGCCGCGCCCGGTAGCCGGCGAGATCGTCGGCACGCAGCAGGCCGCCCAGGCGGGCCGAGAAGCCGCCGATGGCGGCGGCGACGTCGCCGCGGTAGAAGCGGTCGCGGGCGGCGGCGATGCCGGCCGCGCGATGGCCGCGGCTGCGGTTGTCGGCCTCGACGAGCCGTCGCAGCGTGGCGCCGAGCGCCGGCTGCACGAACAGCTCACCGACCTCGGGCGTCCGCCCGTTCGGATAGAACACGCCGTGGCCGCCGGGCGGATAGACGTCGAACTGGCTGCGCGTCTCCGGGATGGCGAGCATGCGGTGCATGTACTCGTACATCGGGAAGCCGTGCTCGGCGTAGTGCAGGGCAGGGGCGAGCACCTCGCTCACCGTGCGAGTGCCGTGGGTCTCGAGCAAGGTGAGATACGCGTCGACCGCGCCGGGCACCGTGAACGACAGGTGCGCCTCGCGGCCGGGCCCGGTCGGGATGCGGTCGAGCCCGCGGCCGCGGAAGAAGGCGATGGTCGCGAGCCCGGGCGCGGTGCCCTGGCCGCTGAGCGCGTGTGTCTGACGCGTGCGCGCGTCGTGGACGACCGCGACGCACTCGCCGCACAGCGTGTACGACGCGGTCGGCTCGACCACGGCTGCGGCGAAGCCGGCCGCGACGGCGGCGTCGAACGCGTTGCCGCCGCCGAGCAACATCCGCATGCCGGCCATCGAGACCAGCGGGTGGCCGGCGGCGACGACACCCTGGGTGCCGGAGACGACCGGGCGCGTGGTCGCCCAGTCGGCTGAGTGGTGCTCCATCTCGTGGACGCGAGGGACGGGTCGGCTCATGGAGCACGCTCCTTGTGGTGGCATCAAGCCATGCGCGCCGGCCGTCGTCAACGTCGAACTCCGCGGACGCCGCGCGCTTGACACACCGGGAGGCCCGGCTTAGGGTCGGCGCGCAACGATCATGGGCGCGGGGAGGCTTCGCGGCATGTACGATCTCGTTCTGAAGGGTGGCAGGGTCGTCGACCCCTCCGGCGGTCTCGACGGCGTCCTCGACGTGGCGGTGGAGAACGGCACGATCGCGCGGGTCGCGGCGGGCATCGCCCTGACCGAGGCAGCGCGCGTGATCGACGTCGCCGGCAAGATCGTCACACCGGGGCTCATCGACCTGCACGCGCACGTCTTCGAGGGCGTCAACCGGACCGGCGTCAACCCGGACCTCGCCGGCGTCCTGTCGGGCGTCACGACGATCGTCGACGCCGGCAGCGCGGGCGCGGCCACCTTCGGCGGCTGGCGGCACATCCTGCCGCATTGCCACACCGAGATCGTGCCGTTCCTCCACATCTGCCAGACGGGACTGGCCACGCTGCCGGACATCATCGCCGAGAGCAGCGTGAACCTGACCGACACCGTGCGCGTCGCGACCGAGCACAAGGGTCTGATCCACGGCATCAAGGCCCGGATGGTCTCGCCCGCGCTGGAGATCATGGGTATGGAGATGCCGCGGCTGGCCAAGCGGGCGGCCCGCGAGGCCGGGATCAAGCTGATGGTCCACATCGGCGACACCGAGAAGCGCTACGACCCCAAGGTGATCCATCCGCTGCTCTCGCTGCTGGAGCCGGGCGACATCCTCACGCACTACTTCACGCCGAACCCGGGCGGCGTCCTCGACGGCAACGGCAAGCTCGTACCGGAGGCGCGCGAGGCGAACGACCGCGGCGTCTGGTTCGACACCGCGCACGGTCGCATGAACTTCAGCTTCGACGTCGGCCGGCGCATCATGGACCAGGGCCTGATGCCCCACTGCATCAGCACCGACCTCACGGTGCCCGGGCGGCTCAACACCGTGCACAGCATGACCGAGATCATGACGCGCTTCCTCGGTCTCGGCTTCACGCTGCCGCAGGTCGTCACGATGTCGACCGAGAACCCGGCCAAGGCGATCGGCGCCCAGGGTCGCCTCGGCAGCCTCGCTGTCGGCCGCCAGGCCGACATCTCGGTCCTCGACCTGAAGGAAGGGGACTGGGTCGTCTACGACATCCTCGGCGCGGGCCTCCGCGTCGACAAGGCGTTCGCGCCGCACCTGACCGTCAAGAAGGGCCGCGTCTTCACCCCGGACTTCGGCCCACGCTCGTGGGGATGGTGGCCCGACCGCGCGGTGGCGGGAGGGTGCTGCTAGGCGCGTCCCGAAGGCTCACTCAACGATCTCGAACGGTCCGTGTAATTCCCAGGAACCCCCACTGGGTCTGCACGATGATGGCTTCGTAAATCGAGTCGCCATGTCGCATCTGCGCATAGGTGCCGCGCATGGTTTCGTCACCGACATCGCTACCGTGGACGCGACGGACGGCGTTGACCTGACCTGACGTCACCGAGCCGATGAGGGTCTGCGCCGGCCTCAGCCTGTCCGCGCCGTAGAGTCGTCCCTCGAGGCGTCCGCCCTTGAGCTCCACGCTGGCGACTCCCTGCGCGGTCGACCAGCCCGAAGGACTGACGTCCCCCGAGGTCCACTTCCAGTCGGCTTCCGCATACGCCATCGAAGGCACCAAAAGAGCCAAACAGACGAGATGTTGCGCCCGCATACTCACCCTCCGACACGGAGATCTCAGGTTGGCTGCCTGCGCGAGAATCTGGCGGCATCCGCAGTCGTGCCGAGGGCGACGCCGCCGAGGATCAGCACGATGGCGAGGGTGAGGGAGAGCGTCACCGGCTCGCCGAGCCAGTAGGTCGCGATGACCGTGCTGACGACCGGCGTGACGAGCAGGCCGAGTGCCGTCGTGACGGCGGGGAGCGACTGGCTGGCCGCGGCCGTGGCCCAGTAGGCGACGGCGGTGCCGGGGATGCCGGCGTAGAGCATCAGCACGGTGAAGCGTGCATCCCAGGAGGCCGACGGCGCCCCGGCTGCCGTCCACGCCAGTGGGATCAGCAGCACCGTCGCGAGCAGCATCTCCCAGGGCACCAGGTCGAACGGGGTCGAGACCCAGCGGTGGGCGCGGATGTGCAGGATGCTGGTGGCCCACAGCAGCGCGGCGATGAGGATCGCACCGTTGCCGAGGAGGGCCTCGCGGCTCGCCCAGTCGAATGCCAGCGGGTTGAAGAGCACGAGCAGGCCCACCAGCCCCGCGATGACACCGACGACCCGTCGCGTCGTGAGCCGCTCACCCAGGAACAGCGCGGCGCCGGGCACGACCCACAGCGGCGTCGTGTAGGCGAGTACCACCGAGCGGCCGGTGGGGACCGTCTGCAAGCCCCAGGCGGCGAACACCCCGAACCCGATCATGTGGAGCAGCGTGATGCTCAGCACCACCGGAAGATCCGCCCGGGGTGGGGGCGCGAGGCGGCCGCGCAGCGCGGCGATGGCGAACAGCGCCAGGGTCGCGATGGCCGAGCGGATCGCCATCAGCCAGAGGGGCGACACGCTCTCGAGCAGGACCTTGTTCACGGGCCACACGAGGCCCCAGGCGAGGACGACCGTGAGCAGGTAGAACACGCCCGCGCAGCATAGCGCAGCCGCTGCTAGAATCAGCGCACCATGACACCCACCTCGACCGCCTGGGAGTCCGAGACCGTCCACGTCGCCGGCGTCGCGCTGCACCTGGCGCGGGCCGGCAGCGGCGCCCCGCTGCTCGTGCTGCACCACGACATCGGGAGCCCCGAGCATCTGCCCTTCTACGACGCGCTGGCCGAGCGCTTCACGGTGCTGCGGCCCTCGCACCCGGGGTACGACCGCTCCGCCCGGCCCGACTGGATGCGCAGCGTGCGCGACATCGCCGTGGTGTACCAGTCGCTGCTGGCCGCCCGCGGGGCCACCGGGGTCTCGCTCCTCGGCCTCGGCTTCGGGGGCTGGATCGCCGCCGAGATGGCCACGATGGCGCCGCGCGGCTTCCATCGGCTCGTCCTGGTCGGCGCGATGGGCGTCAAGCCGGAGCGGGGCGAGATCGCCGACCAGGCGCTGCTGTCCTACATCGACTACGTGCGACGCGGCTTCGCCGACCAGGCGGCCTTCGACCGCATCTTCGGCGCCGAGCCGTCGACCAGCACGCTGGAGCAGTGGGACCTCAACCGCGAGATGTCCTTCCGCATCGCCTGGAAGCCGTACATGTACAACTCCACCTTGCCGCACCTGCTCGGGGGCGTGACCACGCCGGCCCTCGTCGTGTGGGGGCGCGAGGACCGCATCGTGCCGCTGGAGTGCGGCGAGCGCTACGCGAAGGCGCTCGGGCAGGCGCGCCTCGAGGTCGTGGAGGGCGCCGGACACTTCGTCGAGATGGAGAAGCCGGAGGCGCTGGCCTCGCTCGTGACCCGTTTCGCGGCCCAGGCCTGAGAGGAAAGAGCCCAATGCACCTCATGTACTTCACCGAGCAGCCGATGTCGGCGTACCCCGCGGACGAGGGCCTGAAGTTCGGCGCCACCGCGCTGATGTTCTCCAACAAGCACTTCGACCCCGTCGCCGGCAGCCGTCTCTACAACGAGTACCTCGACCACTATCGACTGGCCGAGGAGGTCGGGTTCGACGGCATCATGCTCAACGAGCACCACAACGCGCCGTTCTGCATGCAGGCCAAGTGCAACGTCTTCGCCTCGATCCTGGCGGCGACGACCAAGCGCGTGAAGCTCGTCCTGCTCGGCAATCCGCTCCCGCTCGCCGACAACCCGGTGCGGCTGGCCGAGGAGCTGGCGATGATCGACATGGTCTCGCGCGGCCGCCTCGTCTCCGGCTTCGTGCGCGGCGGCGGCCAGGAGCAGCTCGCCACCGGCGTGAACCCCGCCTTCAACCGCGAGCGCTTCGAGGAGGCTCACGACCTCATCGTCAAGGCGTGGACCCAGCCCGGCCCGTTCCGGTGGGAGGGCGCGCACTACCAGCACCGTGTGGTGAACCCGTGGGCGGTGCCGCTGCAGAAGCCGCACCCGCGCGTGTGGATCCCCGGCGTGCTCAGCAAGGAGACGATCGTCTGGGCGGCGAAGAAGCGCTATCCGTACATCGCGCTCAGCACCGAGATCGAGGCCACCAAGAAGATCTGGGAGCAGTACGACCAGGTCGCGCAGGAGACAGGCTACGCCGGCGGCCCCGAGTACCGCGGCTACCTGCAGCGCTGCCACATCGCCGAGACCGAGGAGAAGGCGTTGGCGAACGCGCGGCAGTTCATGTGGATGCAGGGTGAGTTCACCGGGCTGGCCCACCCGGTGTGGTCGAGCCCGTCCGGCTACTTCTCGCCGTCGTACCGGAAGGCCTTCGTGGAGTACGCGGTCGGCCGGCGCTCCAACCCCCGCGGCGCGGCCTTCGAGGACCAGATCCACAACCAGCAGATCGTGGCCGGCACGCCGAAGACCGTCATCCCCAAGCTCCGCCGGCTGCTGGAGGAGACGCGGCCGTCGATCATGGGCTTCTGGGCCGCCGACGGCTTCGTCTCCAACGAGGACACGCGGACCTGCATCCGCCTGCTGGGGCAGGAGGTGCTCCCGGCTCTGCGCGACATCGGCAAGGAGCTCGGTCTCTGGAGCCCGTTCGAGGCCAATTCGCCGGTGAGCATCAACTTCGCCGAGCCGGCGCAGCCGGCGGGAGCCGTGGCCTAGCCGCCGATGCCGCGCCTCGACCGCCTGCCGGAGGGCAACCGCAAGAATCTGCTCGCGCTGCCCGTGCAGGTCAACGAGGGCGCACCGTTCACGCCACTGCGGCGGCCGCTGACCAAGTGCCGAGTGGCGATCGTCACCACGGCCGGCCTGCACCGGCGCGGCGACCGGCCGTTCGGTCCCGGCGAGCAGACCTACCGCGTGATCCCCGCCGACACGCCGACGGTCGACATCGTCCAGAGTCACACGAGCCTCGGGTTCGACCGCGTGGCGATCATGCGCGACGTCAACGTCTCGTTCCCGATCGATCGGCTGCGCGAGCTGGTCGCCCGCGGCGTACTCGGCGCCGTCGCGCCGTCCAGCTACTCGTTCATGGGCGCGCAGCGCGAGGTCGCGCGCATCGAGACCGAGACGGGCCCCCAGGTCGCCCGGCGGCTGTGGGAGGAGGGCGTCGACGTTGCGCTGGTCACGCCGACCTGACCGTTCTGCACGCACACCGGCGGTGTGCTGGCGCGGGCGCTCGAGGCCGAGGGCGTCGCGACCATCGCGATCAGCATGGTGCGCGAGCATACCGAGAAGGTGAAGCCGCCACGTGCGCTCTTCGTGCCGTTCCCGTTTGGCCACGCGCTCGGCCGTCCCGGCGACGCCGCGCTGCAGCACCGGGTGCTGGCCGCGGCGCTCGCGCTCCTGGACGAGCCGACCGGTCCCGTGCTGCGCGACTTCCCCGATGACGCCGAACCGGGGGCCGAGCCGCCGGCGCCCACCCAGGCCTCGGCCATCGCGCCGGCGGCGAGCATTCCGGATGACCCGGCCACCGAGGCGATGACCCTGCTCGCGACTCGGACGCAGTGGCTGGAGACGAGCGGGGGACGCACCGCGTTCGGGCTCGCCGGGATGCCGGTCGAGCGCGTGGGCGTCGTCGTGCGCTTTCTGGAGGCGTTTGCCGCCGGCCGCGACGCCGACATGCCGGAGCGTCCGCGCGAGGTCCCGCTTCCGGGATTCATCCGGTACTGCGCCGACGACCTGAAGGCGCTCTACGTCGAGGCGCGCATGGCCACGAAGCCCACGGCGGGCGGTGACGAGATCGCTCGGTGGTTCTGGGCCGAGACCGCCACCGGCCAGCTCCTGCGTCGCGTTCGCGACCGCCTCGACGCCTCCGACGACCCCCGCTCCAAGGCCGCCGCCTTCGGCGTCGCCCGCTAGGAGGGCCACATGAAGGTTCCCGCTCCGCTGATCCGCCAGCAGCTCGCGTCCGTCCTACGCGCGTGGGGGATGTCGGCCGCGCACGCCGACACGACGGCCGAGATGATGCTCGAGACGGACCTGCGCGGGGTCGACTCGCACGGGATCTCGATGCTGCCGACGTACGACCGGGAGTTCCGGGCCGGCCGGCTCAACATGCAGCCGGTGTTCAAGACGGTACGCGAGGGACCGTCGTTCGCGCTCATCGACGCCGACGCGTCGCTGGGGCATCCGGTGTCCGTGCACGCGATGAACCTCGCCGTCGACAAATGCCGCGAGAGCGGCGTGGCCGTCGTGTCTGTGTTCAACTCCCACCACTTCGGCGCCGCCGGGTGCTACTCGCGGATCGCGGCCGATCGTGGCGTCATCGGCATGGTGACGGCGTCCACGCGGGGCGTGACGATGGTGCCGACGTTCGGCGCCGAGCCTGTGATGGGCACGAACCCGCTGGCCTTTGCGGCGCCGGCGCGTCGCAACGCGCCGTTCGAGCTCGACATGGCGACCACGACCGTCGCCGCCGGCAAGGTGAAGGTCTACAAGCTGAACCATCGCCCGCTGCCGTCGGGGTGGGTCGTCGACGACAAGGGGCAGGCGGTGACCGAGCCCGAGCAGGCCTTCGGCTACGTGTTCGACCGGCCCGAGGGCGGCATCACGCCGCTCGGGGGGCCCCGCGAGGTCGGCGGTCACAAGGGCTACGGGCTGGCGGTCATGGTGCACATCCTGGGCGGCGCGCTCGCCGGCGCGTCGTTCTCTCCGATCCGGAATCGCACGCAGAAGCCGTCCGATCCGCACAACATCGGCCACTTCTTCCTCGCCATCGACCCGCGGTGCTTCCGGGACGAGGGCGCGTTCGAGGACGACCTCGATCAGGTGATCGACGTCCTGCACGGCGCGCGGCGGGCCGACCCGGCCCAGCCGGTGCTGGTGGCCGGCGATCCCGAGCGGGCCACGCGCGTCGAGCGGCTGCGCGACGGCGTGCCGGTGCCCGACGACCTCATGGAGCAGCTCCGTACCGTGGCGAAGAGCGCGAACGTGCCGTTCGTCCTGGGGGACCGTTGACCATGCACGAGAACGCCTACCGCACGCGCGCCGAGCGGGGCGAGGTCCAGATCGGGACCTGGATCACGATGATCCGCACCCCGGCGGTGATGACCCTGCTGCAGGCGGCCGGCCTCGATTTCGTGCGGGTCGACATGGAGCACTCGCCGTTCTCGATGGAGACCGTCGCCGACATGGCGACGCTGGCCCGCGCCCTCGACTTCCCGATGGTCGTGCGGCCGCCCGAGGGCAACCGGGAGTGGATCACCCGGCTGCTCGACGCCGGCGTGTGGAACCTGCACATCCCCCAGGTCGACACGCCCGAGCAGGCGGCGGCGGTCGTCGCGTGCACGCGCTACGCCCCGCTGGGCGAGCGCGGCATGTACGGCTTCGGCCCACACACGCAGTACCGGACGCTGCCACCCGCCGAGCACATGGCCGCCGCCAACGCGCGCGTGCACGTCACCGCCATGCTGGAGACGAAGCGGGCGTTCGATCAGCTCGACGGCATCGCGTCGGTGCCGGGCATCGACGCGCTGACGATCGGGCCGACCGACCTCGCGCAGGACCTGGGCTTGCTCGGCACGCCGAAGCAGCGCGACGTGCTCAACGAGTACCGGCGCCGGCTGGTCGACGCCTGCCGCAAGCACGGCAAGGCGGTGTCGATGGCGGTCGATTCGGTCGAGACGGTGCGCGAGATGATCGCCATGGGCGCGACGATCGTGAACTACTCGTCGGAGACTGCCGTCCTGCGCGCGGGATACGCCATGGCCGTCGCCGAGATCCGCCGCCCGGCCGCCCCGCGGGGCTGATCCGCGCGCCGCTCGACGGTCAGGAACCCCGGACGTCGAGCCGGTAGCGCTCCGTTGCCCGGGCACCGGACGTGTCCAGGATCTCGATCTGGATCAGGAAGCGTCCCTCGGGCACGGTGACGCTCTCCGCCTTCAGGGCGCTCCCCTCGATGAACGGTTTCAGGCGAGGGGTGAGGGACATCGAGAGGACGCCCTTCCGGGCCTTGATCTCCAGGGAGTCCATGTCGACGGGCGCGCCGTTGGGCTCGAAGACGATGAAGAAGCGGGTGGCGGGGGTCGTCTCGATCACCGCCCCGTCGGCGGTCTGCCGGACCACGGGAGCCCGCACGACGATCCGGGGCCCGGTGGTTCCGCGCACACCCGGCGGGGCGACGTAGTCCCCGTCACCCAGTCGGAGCCGGGCTGCTTCTTCCGGGCTGAGCAGGAGGAGCTGGCTGGGGGCGGCCACCGTCCCGCCGCCGACCGTCAGGCAGATGGACGTGGCCACCGCGAGGATCGCCCATCGCTTCATCGGCCCGCCCCTCCGCGATCGAGTGGCGGCGATGATCCCCAATCAGACGCGCGGAGTCAATCGACCCCCCACGCCTGACCCGGCCCCCACGCTCAGAAGGCGAGGCGGACGCCGAGGTTGACCGCGTGGCTCTGGCGGTCCCGGTAGCCGAGGAGCTCGCGGAAGTTGAGGAACGCGACGAGGCCGTCCGGCAAGACCATCGACACGCCCACGCCGAGGATGACGTAGTCGCGGTCGGGCGGATCGGTCTGGTACCGGAACTTTTGATTCGCGAGATCCTGGACGAGGCGGAACCCGACGCTACGCTGATCGTTCAGGAACTCGTGGATGTACTCGGCCGTGGCCTGCGGAACGATCACGCCCAGGCCCGTGTTGATCGCGATCGAGCCGTAGACACCGGCGTTGGTCGTGAGCGAGACGATGTTCTGATTGTCGTAGGCGAGCTCGATGCCCGTCTGCCCCGACTCCCGGTAGGCATCGATGGTCTGGTCGCGATAGTTGACACCCAGCCGCGGCCCGAGCGTCACGTTTCCGAAGATGAAGTCGTAGCCACTGTTCACGCTGAGCCGCAGCTCGTCGCCCTGGGTGTCGCCCTCGGTCGGACCCGAGACGTTGATGGCGCGTCCGCCGGCCGGCGTGGGGGGATTGAACGTCGCGCGACGCTCGTACCCGTAGTCTTTCCAGATGTAGCCCACCGACAGGTCGACGAACAGCCGCGGCAGCGGCGACAGACTCGTGTAGAGGAAACCGCCGTAGCCGTTGTGATCGAAGCCGCCGCCGACGCCGTCGTAGTTTCCGAACTCGTGCCCGTAGTTGAAGGCACCGCCGAAGATCACGGACGGGTTGAGGGCATAGTCGACCCCGATGGTGCCGCCAAGGGTGTCACGCTCGAAGCCGCTCTCGAAGCGGGTGTTGTCCTGATCGAACTTCTCGTAGTCGATGCTGGCGAACACACCCAGCCCACGACCGGCGTCGGCGCTGGCGCCCTGCCGCCGCTCCCGCAGCCGGCGCTGGAGGCGCTGCTCCGTGCCGATGGTCGAGACACGCGTCTCCGCCCCGGTGGTGCCACCGGCGCTCGCCCCCGTCCCGGTGTTGGGGATGTCGGTGCAGATCGGAGTGAGCTGCGGGCCAAACGGTCCGGTGCCTAGGGCGAGGCAGTTGTTGCTGAGCAGACCGCCGAGGACGTCGTTGAGCCCCTGGCCCTCCGCGACACCGCCGGCCACCAGGAGCAGCGCACCTGCCATCCCTCCGACCCACAGCCTCGGCAGTCTCATAGATCCCCCCGTGGACGACGTATGTAACCGATGGGCGGAGAACGGCGTGCCGACGATCGGTGACATCCTGCTTATAGCACGCGGCCACGTCCAGGCCTTGTAAATCGCGGATCTCCACCGGTGGTGGAGATCCGTGCGCACGGCACCTTAGGGTGCGGACTTCTCGACGATCATCTCCACGCGGCGGTTGAGCCGACGGCCGTCCTCGGTGTCGTTCGACGCGACGGGCGTGCTCGAGCCGAGCCCGCGGGCGGTGACGCGATCGCGGCGAATCCCCGCCTCGATGAGCGCGTCGGCGACCCGCCGGGCCCGGTCTTCGGAAAGGCGCTGGTTCTGCTCGTCCAGCGTGCCCTTCTCCCGGCTGGCGTGCCCCTCGACGGCGACGACCCGCTCGGGCGCGTGCCGCAGCAGGGCCGCGACCACGTCGCGGACGCTGCGCTCGCCGATCGAGCTGAGATCGGAACGGTTCACCTCGAACGAGACGCCGGGCAAGGTGATGACAACGCCCCGCGCGCTGTCGCGCGCCTCGATCCCGCGGCGTCGCAGCTCCTGCACGAGCGTGAGGTGCCACTCGGGGGCGGGGACCGCGACCGGAGCCGGCGCCGGCCGCGCCAGCAGCGCGATGCGCGCGTCGGCCGCCGACCGCAGCACCAGGAAGTAGATGACGAAGAGGGCGACGGGGATCGCCGCGATCAGGCCGATCCACAGCGCCGTCCACGACCGCGGAGTCGGGCCAGCGGGCGCCGGAGGACGCCGGTAGGCCTCGGGGAAGAGCCGCGCATCGGCGACACGGATCGTGTCTCCCGAGCCCACGACCAGCTGGTGATACAGGGTCCGTCGCAGCTCGCGCAGCGCGTTGGGGTCCTCGGCCAGCGCGAACTTGCCCTCGAAGCCGAGCGCGAGACAGAAGTAGTAGATCTCGGCGACGTCGCGGTTTGTGGTGGGGAGACGCTCGAGGCGCTCGAAGAACTGCTTCCCCGCGTTGAGGGTGCCGTAGTACTTGAGCATGAGGTGCTGCCACTGCCCCCGGTGCGGCCACGGGGAGTTCAGCACGAGCTCGTCGACCCACGACAGCACGGCGAAGCGGGCCTCGACGTATGCGTCCCACGGCACCTCACCGCCCCGGGCCCGTCGCTCCTGCGCGTCCACGAGAGTCGTCAGCCGCTCGCGCAGCTCGATCGGCGGCCACGCCTGGGTCTCGCACGTCTCCCGGAACAGGAGGGCGAACGCGAAGAGATCGGTGAAGAGCAGCCGGAGCCCCGAGCCGACCTCGGTCGTGTCGTCGCCGACGTTCGAGGGCGGGGCCACCGCGGTCAGTTCCAGCTGCTCTGCACGTTGATCTGCAGCCGCACGTCGGCCGCGCCGGCCACGCGCGCGAGCGTCGCTGCCTCCTCGCGCTGGGCCGCGTCCCGCACGACACCCCGCAGCGTGACGACGTTGTCGGGACCGACCTCGACTACCAATCCCGTCTCGGGATCGGCCCCGCTTCCACGCAGGAGACCGCGGCTGCGGAGTCGATCCTCGACCTGCGCGCGCAGACTCCGCTGCGGGGAGGGGGCCGGAGCCGGCGTCGCAGCGGCGGGCGGCTTCGTGACGATGTCGGGCTTCGTTTCCGGAGGAGCCGGACGCGTGGGGGCCGGCGTCGGCTTCGGCGGACGCACGGTCGATGGAGGCGCCGCCACCGGGGCCGACTCCGGACGGGCGGAGCTCGGCGGCGGGACCGACGCGACCGGTGGCGGTACCGCGGCGACGGGCGGCGGCGCCGATGCGACCGGCGAAGGTCCCGGCGCGGGCGGCGTCGCCACGGCCGGAGCCGGGGCCGTCGCGGTGCGGGACGGCGCGGGCCGCGTCGTCGGGGCCGGTGGGGAGGCGAGGTACAGCACGGTGCCGACGGCAATGCCCACGACGCCGGCGGCGACGGCGGCCACGATCACCGGTGTGCGCGACTTCGAGCCCGGACTGGGAGGTGGCGACGTCTCCTCCTCGTCGCGAGGAGTCGACACGACCATCGTCGCGTCCCGCGGCGGCGTCGGCGACGGCGGCATGGCAGTGCCGCGGACCCGCGGTGTCACCAGCGTGCCCGCGTCGACCACCATGGTCGATCCGACGGGGGCGCGCGCGACCGGCGTGGCAACGACCTGCCGTGAGAGCGCCTGCAGCGCGTGCGTGACCTCCGTCATGTCGCGCTGGCGCTGCGCGGGGTCCTTCGCCAGGGCGGTCATGACGATGGCCTCGACCTCGCCGGGGATGTCGGACCGCACGCGGCTCGGCGCCACCGGCGTCTCGTTCAGCTGCTTGGTCAAGATCGCGACCGGGGTGTCGGCGTGGAACGGCACGCGGCCGGTGAGCATCTCGTAGAAGACCACGCCGAACGAGTAGAGATCCGTCTTGTCGGTGACGTCCTGCCCCTCGATCTGCTCGGGGGACATGTACTCCGGGGTGCCCATCATGGTGCCGACCCGGGTGAGACTCGGGCGGTTGGCATCCCGGAGACGGGCGATGCCGAAGTCCATGAGCTTGATGTCGTCGCTGGCGTCGAGGACCATGATGTTCTGGGGCTTGATGTCGCGATGGACGACGCCCGCGCGGTGCGCGGCCTCGAGCCCCTCGGCGATCTGCGTCGCAAGCCGGATCGCCCGGGCCACGTCGAGGCGCTCGCGGTGGATCACCTCCGTCAGGGTCCGGCCCACCAGCCATTCCATGACGATGAAGACACCGCCGTCCTCGGCCTGGTCGAAGTCGTGGATGAGCGTCACGCGGGGATTGCGGGTCTCGTTGAGGGCGGCGACCAGCTGGGCCTCCTGCCGGAACCGTGCGACGAAGTCCTCGTCGTGGGCGAAGTCGCCCCGCAGGATCTTCAGCGCGACCTTGCGCCCCACGCTGAGCTGCTCGGCCAGGTAGACGGCCCCCATGCCGCCTCGACCGAGCTGACGCTCGACGCGGTACCGGCCCTTGATGACCCGTCCCACCAGCGGATCGGCCCGTTCCCCGGGGCGGCGCACGGTCGCGCCATCCTGCGGACATACCGTGATGTCATCCGGGTAGTCGGTCTCGCAGACCGGGCAAAACTTCATACCGTCGTGGCGTCGAGCTTACCCGAAAACCCTCCCGCCGCGGGTCCGTTAGATCATCTATGCTTCCCTGCCATGGGCAGGTGCGCTCGACCCGCATGACCGATCTCCCGTTGCGATTCGGGACGAGCGAGGAGTTCGCGGCGTGCCGCCGCCTGCTCCAGGACGTGGGCTTCAGCGAGGAGGCCCTGCTGTGCCGGTACGGTGTCGGCGCCTTGTCGGCGCTGCGATCCCGCTCCGGCGCGGAGCCCGACGAGCGCGCCCTGGGGGTGCTGACCCGCCTCTTCATCGACGGTCATGCCGCGACGTCGAGCCAGGTCACCTCGGCACTCCCGCCGAGGGCCCTCGACACGCTCAGGGTCCTGGGCCTGGTGGCGCCGGTCCGCCAGGAACCCGAGGCGTGGGCGGCGACGGTGATGCTCTATCCACGAGCGGGGGTCATCCTCGTGTCCGACCGGCCGACGAGCGTCGACGGCGGGCCGGCCGCGCCGCTCCGCGAGATCGTCTTCTCGGCGATCACCGAGAACACCGACCGCTTCCTCGATCTGATCCCCGACGAGCCGAGCGAGCGCGTGCTGGACCTCGGGACGGGCACCGGCGTGGCCGCGCTCATCGCCGCCCGCTCGGCCAGTCGCGTGTGGGCGGTCGACGTCACCGAGCGGGCCGCACAATTCGCCGAGTTCAACCGCCGGCTCAACGACGTGGCCAACGTGACCGTATGCCAGGGCGACCTCTACGAGCCGGTGCGCGAGCTGCAGTTCGACCGGATCCTCATCCATCCGCCGTACGTGCCGGCCCTCCAGCAGGGGCTGATCTATCAGGACGCCGGACTCGACGGCCAGGACATCACGCGGCAGGCCGTGTCGGGCCTGACGCGCCACCTGCGGCCGGGAGGGCGGTTCTACTGCCTGACCCTCGGGGTGGACGTGAAGGACGCGCCGTTCGAGCACACCGTGCGCCAGTGGCTGCAGCCGCACGACGCCGAGTTCGACGTCGTCTTCGCCCCGCGCAACACCTTCAGTGTCCCCTTCATGGTCCGCAGCGTGGCGGTCAAGTCCACCACCAGCCTGCACGACGCCGTGCGGCTGGAGGAGGAGTTTCGGCGCCTCCGGATCGAGGAGTTCGTGTACGGCGACATCGTCGTGCAGCGCCACGCGCGCCCCAGACCCGCGTTCACCGTTCGGCGCCAGCGGACGCAGCGGACCGGGCGGGCGGAGCTCGACTGGCTGCTGCGCTGGGAGGGCGAGCTGGCCGCCAGAGGCACGGAGTGGCTGCTCGACACTCGGCCGCAGGCGGCACCGCAGGTCGAGTTGCTCGTCACGCATCGCATCGCCGGCGGGGAGCTGACGCCTGCAGCCTTCCGGCTGCAGACCGCCTACCCGTTCGACATGGAGGCCAAGGCGGCAGGGTGGATGGCCGTACTCCTCGCGCGGTGCGACGGCACGGCCACCGGCCACGACCACCACGCGTTCCTGCGCGAGCAGGAGGCGATCCCAGCCACGGTGACCCCGCGCGACTTCGCCCGCCTCCTCGGTCAGCTGGCCTCCGGCGCCTTCATCGTCATCCCTGGGTTCGAGGTGCCCGAGATCCGCGGGGTCGAGGCCTGAGGCGCCCATGACCGACCCCGTGCCAGCCGTCACGCCGTACGACCAGTTCGCCTACCGCACGCTGGCCAAGCCTCAAACGCATCCCGACCGGCTCGCCACGATCGCCCTGCTGCACCGGATGACGCCGCGGCCGGTGACCCGCTGTCGCGTGCTGGAGCTCGGGTGCGGCGACGGCAGCAACCTCGTCCCCATGGCGTACGGTCTTCCCGACAGCGAGTTCGTGGGCGTGGACCTCGCCGGCATTGCCGTCGCCGCGGGCCGGTCGATGATCGCGGCCCTCGGCCTGCGGAACATCGTCCTGCAGCATGTCGACGTCATGGACCTGCCCGCCACGCTGGGGACCTTCGACTACATCGTCGCGCACGGGCTCTACTCGTGGGTGCCGGACGGAGTGCGCGACCGGATCCTCGCCATCTTCCGCACGCACCTCGCGCCGCACGGCGTCGCCTACGTCAGCTACAACACGTACCCGGGGTGCCACCTGCGCCAGGCGGTCTGGCAGATCTTGAAATTCCACGTCGCCGGCCTGGACGACCCGGCCGAGCGCGTCGCCCAGGCGCGGGCGCTCGCCCGGTTCCTCGGCGACTGTCCCCCGGTCGATGGCGTCGACAACGCGGCGCTCGTGGGCGAGATGCGGGCGGTGCTCGACCACTCGCCGGGCCTGTTGTTCCACGACGACCTCGCGTCGATCAACACGCCCGTGTACTTCCACCAGTTCGTCTCGCACGCGCGCCGGCACGGCCTGCAGTTCCTGGCCGAGGCGGACCTCCACGAGATGCAGACCCACGCCTATCCTCCTGCGGTCACCGCCCAGCTCCAGAAGCTCGCGGACGGGAGCGTGGTGCAGCGCGAGCAGTACCTGGACTTCGTGACGAACCGTCGGTTCCGCCAGACGCTGCTCTGCCGGGACGACGTGATGCTCGACCGGACCCTGGACCCCGGCGTGATCGCACGACTCTACGTGGGCTCGCCGACGCAGCCGCTCGCCCAGAACCCCGACGTTGTCTCGCCCACCGTCGTCGAGGAGTTCCGGGGGCCACGGGGCGCCACGATGTCGACCGACTACCCCGCGGCCAAGGCGACGTTGCTCCGCCTGGGCCGGGTCTGGCCCTGGATGGTCCACTTCGACGCGCTCGTCTCCGAGGTGGGCGTACACGAGGCAGAGGTGGCGGCGAAGCTCCGCGATGTGCTCCTCACGGCTTACACCGCGGGGTTCGTGTATCTGGGCACGCACGAGCCGCCCTTGGTCCTCAAGCCCGGGGTCAGGCCCACGGCAAGCCCGGTGGCCCGTCTGCAGGTCGAGAGTGACGCCTTCGTCACCACGCTGACGCACAGGAGCGTGTGCATCGAGGACGACCCCGGGCGCCGACTCCTGCGGCTGATGGACGGGACCAGGACGCGGGAGGAGCTCCTCGAGGAGATGCGGCGGTCCGTGCCGAACTCGACCGATGTCACCTCCGAGGGCTTCGAGCGGACGCTCACCCAGCTCGCACGCTTCGGCCTGCTCGTGGCATAGCGGTGATGTGAGGAGTGCGCGAGATGTAGGGGAGCCTCGTCATGGCTCCAGCGGAGGATCGACCGCACCCGCTTCACTGTCGTCGGCCTCGTCGGGGGGCTTGGGGATGATCCCCGGCACGCCGCCGCTGTTGATCAGCACCATCGTGCCCATGATCGTCACGCCGGCGGGATCGATCTTGATGAAGCCACCGGACGACTTGAGCGTCAGCTCCAGGCCCGACTCGATGACGATCTTCATGCCCGTCTTCTGGTACCAGTGCTGCCGGACCTCCTCGTTCTGCTCACCCTCGACGATCAGGTGACGATCGCCGCCGACGGTCTCGCGTGTCGTCTCCTTGATCCGGACGTCGAGATTCTTCTCGCCGTGGATGTAGATCTGCTCGCTGCCGGCGTCGTCCTCGAAGCGGATCTCGTTGTGGCCGCCGCCGCCAGTGCTCGTGTTGGACTTGTAGAGCACGGTCCGGGTCTTGTGCTCGGGGAGCGTGTAGGGTGGCATCTCCTGGGCGTTGTACAGCGAGCCCACGATGATGGGCTGGTCGGGGTCCCCTTCCTCGAAGGCCACGAGCACCTCTTGCCCGATGCGGGGGATGAAGAGAGACCCCCAGCGCCGTCCCGCCTGGCTCTGGGCCACGCGGATCCAGCACGAGCTCGCGGCGTCGGCCTTCCCCTCGCGGTCCCAGTGGAACTGCACCTTCACCCGGCCGTACTTGTCCGGGAAGATCTCCTCGCCAGGTGGGCCCACCACGACGGCGGTTTGAGGGCCCGGCACCACCGGCTTCGGCGTCGCCCGCACGGGCCGGAAGGGCAGGGCGATCGGGATGCAGGTGAACGTGTTGCTGTAGTCGAACGCCGCATCCTGCCCGGAGCGGTAGTCGGCACTGCCCGTGGTGACCGCGTGCTGCACGCCTGTGAGGACGTACGCCCCGTCGCCGTTGTAGTGGCGCTCCAGCGTGAACTTGTGTCCACTGACGAAGTTGCGACAGATCCCCGCGCCGGACACGACGAGCGAGCCCGCCGCCTCTTCCTGGATGCGGAGCTTGGCCGTGCGCCGGTTGTCGTCGAAGATCTTCTGCAGGTCGGCCGGCCGGTCGCCGCCGCCGCGATCCACGCCGTCGAAGCGCTGCGCGTACTCACCCGGGAAGTCGTAGAGCTCGAGCTGCTCGTTACCGCCGACCTTCAGCTTGTGCGTCACATTGCCGGCGGACACGCTGTCCTGGATGGTCTCCTCGGCCTCGAGGTGCTTGTGGGGCAGCTCGAAGCTGTGGTCCCACAGCGTCACCTTGCCCGAGCGCAGCTCCTGGATCTTCTGCCAGCCGTGCACGCGGAGATCCTCCTCGTGCCCTTCGGCCGTCTCATCGAACACGATGCGGCTGCCAAGCGGCAGGTCCGGGTGGCTCTGCGGCGTGTTGGCCACGACCATCTGGTGGCCGTTGCGCGAGTGCTTGAAGAAGTAGTAGATGCCCTCCTCTTCCATGAGCCGGGAGGCGAAGTTGAAGTCGGTCTCGCGGTACTGGACGCAGTAGTCCCGCGGCTGGAACGTGCCCTGGATCTCCCACGTCACGTCGAGGCCGTCCAGGACCTTCTTCAGGATGTCGGGCACGTTGAGGTTCTGGAAGATACGGCTCTGGGCCCGGCGCGTGAGGAGCCAGAAGCGAGGCACCATCTGCAGCCTGTAGTGGGTGAAGGTGACGTCGCGCCCGACTTCGCTGAAGTGCGTGCAGATGCCGTGGAAGAAGCGCTCGCGCTTGGCGGCCAGGTTCAGGCGCACGGCCACCGGGGTCCCCAGCACCTTGTCGAATACGACCTTCTGCGGATCCTCCGCGATCAGGTCGAGGCTGAATCGGAACAGGCGCGAGATCCCCTCCTCGCCCCGCAGCCCGGTCAGCAGTACGGTGTCGGGCCCGAGCGCGGTGAAGACCGCGATCGGCCGGTCCGCCTGGACGTAGCGCGCCATCACTCGATCTCGTAGCGGAAGCGACCGCCCTCGTCGACCCCGACGTGCACCCGCGTGATGCGCGCCTCCGCGGCCATCCGGGTGAGGTACTCGCGCGAGATCTCGGGCAGCAGCGTGCGGGTGAGGATGTGGTCGACGTTGCGGGCGCCCGACTCCACCTCGGTGCAGCGCCCGGAGATCTCGGTGACGAGGGCGTCGTCGTACGTGAACCGGACCCGGTTGTTGTCGTGCAGGCGGGTGCGGATGCGGCCGAGCTGCAGCTCGATGATCTTCCGCATCGCGTCGTCGCCGATGGGGAAGTAGGGCACCACGATCGCGCGGCCCAGGAACGCCGGCTTGAAGGCGCGCAGGAGGCTGGGCCGGAGCTTCTCCACGAGCCCCTCCGGGTCCTCGCGCTGGGCCGGGTCCGCGCACAGCTTCATCATCAGGTCGGTGGCGACGTTGGAGGTCATGAGGATGACGGTGTTCTTGAAGTCGATCTCCCGCCCCTCGCCGTCCTCGAGGGAGCCCTTGTCGAAGACCTGGTAGAAGAGCTCGATGACGTCCGAGTGCGCCTTCTCGATCTCGTCGAGGAGAACGACGCTGTACGGCCGACGCCGCACCGCCTCGGTCAGGACGCCGCCCTCGCCGTAGCCGACGTAACCCGGCGGCGAGCCCTTGAGCCCGGAGACCGTGTGGCCTTCCTGGTACTCGGACATGTTGATGACGACCATGTTGCGGTCGCCGCCGTACAGGAGGTCGGCCAGGGTGTGGGCGGTCTCGGTCTTGCCGACGCCGCTCGGTCCCACCAGCAGGAACACCGCCTGCGGGCGCCGCGGGTCCTCGAGCTTCGCCCGCGCGGTCTGGATGCGCTGAGAGATGGCCTCGAGCGCGTGCGACTGGCCGATGATCCGGCGCTCCATCAGCTCCTTGAGCGAGAGAACCGTGCGGATCTCGTCCTTGATCATCTTGCCGACCGGGATGCCGGTCCAGCCGGAGATCACCTCGCCGACCGTCTGGGCGTCCACGCACACCTGCATGAGCGGCGTCTCGCCCTGCGCCTTGGTGAGCTCCTCGGTGAGCCGCGCGAGATCGGCCTGGAGCGTCGACACCTCCGCCTCGGAGAGCCGGGTCGCCGGGGCGGGGGTCGTCGTCGCCGCCGCGGCGTGGGCCTCGAGCTTGTCCCGGATGTCGCGCAGCGCCTCGATCAGACGCCGCTCCTCGGCCCACCGCGCTTCCAGCTCGCGCAGACGCGTCTCGACCTGGGCCTTCTCCTCGGTCAGCTCCGCCCGTCGCTCGCGGCTGTCGCGGCCGGTGATCGCCTCGCGCTCGAGGATGCCCATCTCCGTGTCGATCTGGGTGATGCGCCGGTGGCAGTCCTCGACCGCGGGCGGCGTGGCGACCTGGCCCAGGGCGACGCGTGCGCAGGCCGTGTCGAGGACGCTCACCGCCTTGTCGGGGAGCTGCCGTCCGGAGATGTAGCGGTGCGAGAGGCGCACCGCGGCGTCCACCGCCTCGTCGAGGACGCGCACCTTGTGGTGCTGCTCCAGCGTGCCCACGAGGCCGCGCATCATGGCGACGGCCTGCGCCTCGCTGGGCTCGTCGACCTTGACGACCTGGAAGCGTCGCGTGAGGGCCGGGTCCTTCTCGAAGTACTTCTTGTACTCCGACCACGTCGTGGCGGCGATGGTACGCAGCTCGCCGCGGGCCAGAGCCGGCTTGAGCAGGTTCGCCGCGTCGCCCTGGCCGGCCTGGCCGCCGGCCCCGATCATGGTGTGCGCCTCGTCGATGAAGAGGATGACGGGCTGCGGCGAGGCCTTCACCTCGGCGATGACCGTCTTCAGGCGGTTCTCGAACTCGCCCCGGACGCCGGCGCCGGCCTGCAGGAGGGCGAGGTCCAGCACGCGGAGCGAGACCGGCCGCAGCGGCGGCGGGACGTCGCCGGCCGCGATGCGCAGGGCCAGCCCCTCCACGACCGCGGTCTTGCCGACGCCCGCCTCGCCCGTGAGGATCGGATTGTTCTGCCGCCGGCGCGTGAGGATGTCGATGAGCTGCCGCACCTCGAAGTCGCGCCCCAGCACCGGGTCGATCTCGCCCTGGCGCGCCCGGGCCGTGAGATCGACCGTGTACTGATCGAGGGCGGGGGTCTTGCCGCCCGCCGCCGCCGGCGCCGCCGTGCCGTCGACCACGCTCGGCGCCTGGTACACGTCCTCGACCGATCCGGTCGTGAGCTCGCCGAAGCGCCTGGTGAGGTCGTCGGCGGAGATCCGGCCCAGCTCGGCGCTGCACTCGATGGCGAACCGGCTCAGATCCGGCTCGGACAGGAGCGCCAGCAGGAGGTGGCCCGAGCGGATGGAGGTCGCCCCCAGCTCGACGGACCCGAGCGCCCACGCCTCGCGCAGCCAGCGGGTGATCCGCGGGGCCAGGGTGGGCGTCCGGGCGTTGCCCGTCTTCAGGCGGTCCAGCGCGCGCGTGAGGTCGCGCGTGAGCGTGCCGGTGTCGACGCCGTAGTGCCGGAGGATCCGGGGCACGTCGCTGTTGGCGGCCTCGGCGAGCTTCAGCAGGTAGTGCTCGACGTCGACGTCGTAGTGCGTGCGGGTGAGGCACAACCCCGCGGCGCCCTCCAGCGCGACCCGGCACGTGTCGTCCAGCTTGGCGACCAGTCCCTTGAGTGTGACCGTCATGCGGCTCTCCTCGCCGAGGCTCGACCGGACGGCGCGCTCGCGCGGGTCCAGTGGCGGCCCAGCACCGTGTCGTCGGCGTCGCGGGTTCGCGGCGTGTGGCGGAGCCACGTCGACCACCCGAGGCGGGGCGCGTCGGGCCCGCGATCGCCCAGGCGGCACGCCGGCACCTCGTCCGTCCGCAGCACGAGCCGAACGTCGAAATCGAGATTCTGCCCCACGAAGAATCGAGTGAGCTGCACCAGCGCGGCGAAGCGGTCTCCCGTGGGCAGGAGCGCCGAGAACTCCTCGAGGTGCAGGGGACCCAGGCGGACGACAAACCGGGCCTGCTGATCCCAGAATCGGCGACCCAGCACCGCCGTCCGTCCCAGCGCGTGGTGCTGTCCAACGCGGCCGAGCCGGGAGCGACTGTCCTCCGCGAGCGGCAGCCACTCGCCGACGAACTGGCCGACGCGGGCGGTCACCCGGAAGTAGTCGGTCAGCATCCCCTCGAGCGCCACCGCCGAGCGCGGTTGCTGGGCCAAGAGCCCGGCGTAGAACAGCAGCGTGGGGTCCTCGACGTCGAGACGGCCCCGCAGCGCGGGCGTCGCCATGCCGAAGTGGGCGTAGAGCGTCTGGGTGAACGGATCCTCGTGCCCCCCCCGGTGGGCAGCCTGCTCGTGCGCGATCGGCACCCGGTACTTCTGCCAGGCGCGGTAGAACAGCGAGATCACGCGGTGGTTGAAGACGTCGAAGAACGCCGCGATCGCCCTGTCGCGATGGCGGTCGCGCTCGAGCACGAGCTCGGTGTAGTGCCGGGGCAGGACGCCCGACGGCCCCGTCAGCCCCATGAAGGCGACGAGCATGCGGGCGGGATGATCGGGATCGGAGCGGGAGAGGTCGTGGATGGAGCTGGCCGGGAAGGCCAGCGTGTTGTGGACACCGAACTGAACGATCTCCTCGCCGGGCCTCGCGTCCCGCCCGACCGGCGCCCGCTCCGGGAAGACGCGCTCGAGCAGACGGACGGCCTGGAAGAATTCGAACCGGAATCCCTCGGAGAACAGCGTCTCCTCTACAGAAGGATCTGTTCGCCGGCTCTCGGGGGCCATCGCTTGAGGGGGTCCTTGCGCTGGCGCGTGCGCGCGACCAGCTGGGTGAACGAGTTGAGCGAGGCGTAGAGCCCGAAGAACTTCTCGAGCACCGAGGCGAAGAGGTAGGCGCCAGTGCCGACGTACTGCTCCTCGTCGAGCTCGACGGTGACCTCGAGCCCGCGGCAGAAGCCGTTCCACGGCATGGCCCCGGGCCGGCCCACGACCCGCCGGCTCCTGACGTCCTGGATCCCGGCGATCTGCTGGCGCACCACGGGCGAGTCCGAGAAGTCGTACAGGCGCAGGATCTCCTGCAGGGCGTCGCGCCCGCCCTCGCAGAGCGACAGGTAGTTCAGCGAGAGGTGCGAGATCAGCCGCCACTGGGCGCCCCGGCCCATCGCGGGCCGCGCCGTCGCGGTCGGCTTGGTGAGGCACAGGATGCGCGACAGCGGGGCGGCCCCCTCGAGGTCGAGCACGCCGCGCTCGCCGCCGAACGGCAGCCGGGCCGGCACGTCGCGATTGCTACACGTCACGCGGACCGTGAGCGTGTCGACGGGGGGCCGCGTCGGCTTGAAGTCGAGATCGACCAGCGACAGGTAGACCTCGGTCCCGGCGTCGCTCTTGCGAGGGGAGGGTCGCCGCGTTGTGTACCAGAAGGCGCGCTGCGCGTCGCGGTCGGCCGCGTGCTTGAACGAGTAGAACGGCCGGTACTCGATCGACTCGGGATCGTCCGGCGACGTGCTCGTCACCGCGTCGACCGAGAACACCTCGGTGGCGTCCTGGCGCCGTCCGTCGATCACGACCCGATAGTCGGAGTCGGTGTGGCTCAACCGGATGGGCTCGGCCACCTGCTCGTAGAGATTGATCACCGGCGCGCACCCGAGCCTGAAGGTGCCCGGCGTGATGGCGTCGCCCAGCCGGGGCATGTGATCGAGGAAGATCAGGATCTCCATCTCGTCGGTGAACCCGGCCCGAGCGGCCGCGCCGAGCCCCGTCACGTCGACGAAGAGGAACTTCTCCGGGAAGGCAAAGTACTCGTGCAGGAGGCGATAGCCCAGGAACGACCGGGGACCGTACGGGAGGAGGCCCTCGTCGGGGGCGAACCCGGCGGGGCGGATGCACTCAGGTCCGAGGCGGATCGGCGCCTTCGCCCGGTCGCGTCCGCCGGGACGGAGCTGGATCTCGCGGACGTTGTTGCACAGCAGCTCGTAGAGCGGGTAGGTCTGGTGCCCCTCGCCGTGCAGGAAGAAGCGCAGGCTCTCCGGGTTCAGGGCGGCGATCGACGCCCCGCCCTGGGCCCGCAGGCCGAGCCGGATCACGGACACCGCCCGCGGGGTCGCCGCCAGACCGTCGGCCGCCGTGAGGCGCGCGGAGGCGACCTCCAGGGGCCACAGGGTCACCGGGTACGCGGTGCGGAAGCGACAGGGCGTCCCGTTCACCGGCGGGGAGAACAGCCGCGCGCCGCGCGGGATGTGAAAGGCGTTCGTCAGCTTCCCACGCTCGGCGTCGAGGACGAACTGGACGATCGCGAGCGACGGCACCGGCGCCAGGTAGTGCGGGTAGAGCACGCCGAGCAGCGCGTCGGTGATCTCGGGGAAGTCGTCGTCGAGCTTGTGGCGGATCCGCGCCGCGAGGAAGGCGAAGGCCTGGACCAGGCGCTCGACGTGCGGATCCTCGCACTTGTCGGCCTCGAGCAGGAGCCGGCTGGCGATCTTCGGGTACTTGACCGCGAACTCAGCCCCCACCTGGCGCAGGAAGGACAGCTCGCGCTCGTAGTAGGCGAGCAGCTCGTCGGCCATCAGTCGCGGCCTTGCACTACGTACTCGCGCGTCGTGAGCTGGAGCACGGTGTCGAACGCGACCGGCGCCGGGGTGGGCTCCACGCGCAGCCAGCCCTCCACGCGGAAGCGCATGGCCCGCTCATGGGATGCGGGATCCTCCACGGTGATCCGCACCCGCTCCAGCCGGGGCTCGAAGACCGCAATGGCGTCCTCCAGGGCGCGCCGGATCCTCATGCGGTCGCGCGGGCTCATGAGACTGGCGTCGGTGAAGTCGGGGAGGCCGTACACCACCAGTGAGCGCCGGACCTCCTCGAGCGACTCCGGGAGCTCGCTCAGTGCCTCCTGGCGGGTGTTCAGCAGCATCTCCAGGTCACGGGCGACGGACCGCTTCAGCGCCCGGACATCATCCATCCGGTGGGGGGGTGACTCGCGCGTCGCTCCAGGCTCGTCGTCGAGCAACCGATCGAGGAGGGAGGGCACGATGGCGTCTGCCTGGGCGCGTCGCGGCGGCACGGCGTCCTCGTCCGGGAGGCCCTCGGGCGGGACGTCCAGTCTGGACGTCCCGCCCGAGGGCCTCCTGGGACCTTACCTAGACCTTCTTGTTCAGCTTGAGGTCGTAGCCAGACTTGATCGGGCCATCGAGCGTGCCGTCCGGCTTCTGCGCCGCGTACTCGACCTCGATCTTCGAGAAGTTGAACGAGATCTGCTCGGTGGGCACGACGTCTCCGGCCCCCGAGCCGCCCGTCTGGTACGAGGAGATCAGGAGGTCGGAGAACTTGATCTTCAGGAACTCCTGCTGCTCCTTGCCCGCCTTCCGGCACGTGAGGAGCGCGTCCTTGATGTGCTCGCCGTTGGCGCAGGCCAGCATGAGCTTCGGCGACGCCTTGTTCACCTTCATGACGAAGTGGAAGTCCTGCATCATGACCTTGCCGGCGCCGCCTCCGCCACCGCCGACGTGCGTGCCGGAGTTGCTCTCCCCCCACGACCACGACTCGAGGTCGATCTCGTTCTTGTGCTTCGAGTCGTGCGACTCGCCTTCGATACCATTGATCTTGAGGAAGTAGTCAACGGCTGCCATGGATTGCGTCCGCCTCCTTCGTGTGAGGGTTCGGAACTACTTCCGTGACGACTGGGGCAGCTCCGCCACCAGTCGCAGCGATACCGATAGCTCGTCCAGCTGGAAGTGCGGGCGCAGGAACGCCACGGCCTTGTACACGCCCGGCTTCCCGGCCACCTCGGACACCTCGATCCGCGCCTCGCGCAGGGGCTTCTCGGCCTTGTAGTAGGGCGACGCATTGTCGTCGGGCGTGACGTAGTTGGTGATCCAGCGGTTCAGGAAGTACTCGCAGTCGGACCGGGACATGAAGCTGCCGATCTTGTCGCGCATCATCGACTTGAGGTAGTGCGCGAAGCGCGACATGGCAAGGATGTACGGCAGCTGGGTCGACAGCCGCGCGTTGGCGTTGGCGGCGTCGGTGTCGTACTTCTTGGCCTTCTGAGCGGACTGGGCCCCGAAGAACGCGGCGTAGTCCGTGCCCTTGCAGTGCACCAGGGGGATGAACCCCAGGTCCGACAGCTCCTTCTCCCGCCGGTCGGTGATCGCGATCTCGGTCGGGCACTTGAGGGCGAGCTCACCCTCGTCGGTCTTGAAGGTGTGGGTGGGCAGGCTCTCGACGAGGCCCCCGCCCTCGACGCCGCGGATCGCGGCGCACCAGCCGTGCCGCGCGAACGCCGACGTCAGCCGGGTGGCCATCGCGTAGGCGGCGTTGGACCAGAGGTACTTGCCGTGGTCGCGGCCGTCGACGTCCTCCTTGAAGCGGAAGGCCTCGACCGGGTTGGTGTCCGGCCCGTAGGGCAGGCGCATCAGGATGTGGGGCAGGCACAGGCCGACGTAGCGCGAGTCCTCCGACTCCCGGAACGACCGCCACTTGGCGTAGTCGACGCTCTCGAAGATCTTGGACAGGTCGCGGGGCGTGCCGAGGTCGGTGAAGGACTCGAGGTTCAGGAGGTCCGACCCTGCCGCCGCCATGAAGGGGGCGTGGGCCGCTGCCGCGACGTTGGAGATCTTCTCCAGCAGGGAGATGTCGGGGCTGGTGCGCGAGAACTCGTAGTCGCCGATCATCGCCGCGTAGGGGGCGCCGCCGAAGGTGCCGTACTCCTCTTCGTAGATCTTCTTGAACAGCGCACTCTGGTCGAACTCGACGGCGCGCTCGAGGTCGCGCCGCAGGTCTTCCTTGGAGGCGTTGAGCACACGGATCTTCAGCATCGTGCTCGTCTCGCTCTGCTGCACGACGTAGTGCAGTCCGCGCCACGACGCCTCCAGCTTCTGGAAGTCCTTGTTGTGCATGATCTCGTTGAGCTGTCGCGTCAGGAGCTGGTCGATGTCGGCGATGCGGGCGGTGATGGTCTTCTCGATGTCCTTGGAGACCCGGACCTGCCCCTGCATGACCTCTTCGATCAGCGTGGTGACCTGCCGACGCGACTCCTCGCGCTGCTCGTCGTTGCGCGAGCGGGTCTGGCTGATGACGTCGTCGAGCAGGCTTCCTTCCTTCGCGGTGGCCGCGGCCGGCCGCGCCTCGCCCTTCGCCTCGTTAGCCATTGCCGCCCTCCTTCTTGTCGCTCACGCCGACCTCGCCGCCGATCTTCTTCAGCATGTCGGTGTTGCCGATGATCTCCTGCAGCTTGTCGGCCAGCTTGTCGTTGCCGTCCATCTTGGCCAGCAACGCCTGGAGCTGGAGGCGGGTCTCGAGGAGCTTGCGGAGCGGCTCGACCTGGCGCACGACCTGCTCCGGCTCGAAGTCCTCGATCGAGTTGAAGCGCAGCTCCACCCCGAGCTGCGTGTTGTCGTCGGTCAGCTTGTTGTCCGTGCGGAACGACAGACGGGGCTTCATGCCGCGCATCACGGCGTCGAAGTTGTCCCGGTCGATCTCCACGAACTTCCGGTCGCGCAGGCGCGGGAGCGGCTCCTCGGGCTGGCCGGACAGGTCGGCCAGAACGCCGAGGACGAAGGGCAGCTCCTTCATCTCGATGGCGTCGCCCGTCTCCACGTCGTAGGTGATCTGCACGCGCGGTGGTCTCACCCGGTCCAGCTTGTGTTGCGTGCTCTCTCGCGCCATGGTCGCTCCCCTCTATGCTCTCGACTGGGCTCGCGCCCGACTAGTTGTTGGCGTCCTGGTCCGGTTGCGTCGCGGGGTCCGCGTCTTTCAGTCCCAGCGTGTCCCGGAGCTGGGCCAGCACCGTCTCATCCTTGATCACGTCGCGCAGCCAGCTCTCCAGGGGCATGTGTCCCCACTGCACCGCCCGCTGGACGAGATAGGAGACGGGACTGTGCGGCTCCGTCCGGCGGAAGAACGCGGCAACCTCCGCGAGCTGGCGCAGCGCGGCCGCGCGGTCTCGGAGCATGTCGTCCCCCTGCACACCGTCATCCGCCGCCGCGCCGGCGGGGCGGCCGGCCGTCGCGACGGCCGCCGGCGCGGCGTCCGGCTCGAGCTCGCGCTTCCGCTTGACGATCGTCTCCAGGAGCGCGCGGCACTCGTCCGAGGCCTGCTTCAGGGCGACCAGGCTCGGCGGATTGGGGGCGAATCGCTTGTCGATCTCCGCATCGAGGGCCCGTAGCTCGGCGAGGGCCTGGCCGACGTCCTCGAAGAGGCCTTCGTAGTAGGGCCGGCGCTGGGTCGCGACCGCCTTGTCGAAGTCCTCCCCGGAAATCTTGCCCTCGGCCAGGGCCGCGGCGCGCGCATCGGCGTTGGTCCGGCCGAGATTGTCGACGGTGCGCGACTCCTGCCAGTGCCACCACCCGTACCGGTCTCCCCGGCTGGAGCGGGCGAGCGGAATGAACCGCACGGTCTCGGGCAAGCGCTGGTTCATCCACTCGAACGGCGTGGCGCGGGCCTCGGTGTCGCCGTCGTCGATCTCCGGGTACAGCGTGTCCCAGTACCCCTCGAGGAGCTGCCGCAGCAGCTGGCAGCCGTCACGCAGCCCGGCGAAGCCGTGCAGCTTGACGAGCGCCTCGGTGAGCCAGGCGCCGATCTGGAGATCCTTGCTGCGCTTGGATAGCGCCTCGGTCGCGAGCTCGACGACCCGGCGCCAGTCGGAGGCCTTGGTGTCGCGCTGCCAGTCGCCCTGGCTCAGGGCGTCGTCGGCGCGACGGGCTTCCTGGATCGCGTCATAGGGACCTGCATAGCGCAGCGACTCACCGCCCGGCTTGTCTCCCGGCACTGGTGAGAGGAGTGACTCGATATCGATGGTCCCGGCTGACGCCATGGTCTCTCGGCACTACCTCCGGCCGATCACCATCCGGCCCAAAAGCGGTTCAATTTACGACTTTACGGCGATCAGTTCAAGCCTCAACTCAGGGAACTCGTCGGGCAGGTAGAGCGCCAGCGCCTTGGCCCGGTTGATCGCATCCCAGGCGCGGCCGTGGCGGCTCAGCTGGAAGTACTTGAACCCAGCCCGCACGGGGATCGCCGCCGGCGGTACCGGCTCGTGCAACAGCTCCACGCCGGGCACCGCCCGGCCGATGAGGCTGCCGACGTGCTCGGGCGAGCTGATCTTGGCCTTGGCGGGGAGCTCCTCCACGAAGCGACCCGCCGGCATCTTAGCGTCCGCCCCGAGGTAGAACTGCGCCGTCTGGAGCAGTCGCTCGTCCTCGACCCGGCCGACATGGAGCAGCTCCGGCGTCCGCACCAGCGGGATGATGACGTAGCGGATCGGGATGACCCGGTCCAGGAGCAGCCGGATCCGGTTCACGAGATCGCTGAACACCTCGCCGAGCCGGTCGTGATCATAGGCCGGGACGTCCCGGGGATCGCTGTCCAGCGCGAAGCTCGAAAGCTGGCCCACGAGCTGCGCGAAGGCCAGGTACGCGCGCTCGGGGTGCTGCTCGGGCGCCGCGGCGAGGTGGGCGATCAGGGGAATCCACGTGTTGACCGTGTGGAGGAGCCAGAACGTCGCCATGTCGGACTGCGCGAAGTCGGCCAGGTGGCGGCGCTGCGACCCCAGCGACGCGCTCCGGGCGGCCAGCAGCTCGAGCACCTCGCGCACCCAGGCCAGGAGCCGGGGCGAGGCCCGCAGGGCCAGCACGGGCGGCACGTACGCGCTCGCCAGCGCGAACGTGCCCGAGTCCGTGCGCGCCACCTCGGCGATCTTGATCGACACGGTGTCGTCGAGCGCCTCGCCGGAGAAGAGCAGGCGAAAGTTCTTCCGCGCGAGCGCGACCTCGGCCTCGTTGTCCTCGGTCGTCTCGTCCGCCACCTGACGCATCTCGGTCTCGAACCGCATCGGGGGACCGGCGGCGCCGTCGAGCCGCACGTTCGTCCCCTCTCGGACGACCGGGATCGCCAGGTACACCGAGACGCGGTCGGTGGCCGGGCCGAAGTGCTCCTTGAGCGTGCGACTGGCCGGCTCGCGGTCGACATCGGGCATCTGGACGGTGAGCCCGTCGGGCAGGATGCCCGCACAGCGTCGCACCATCACCTGGCCGTTCGCCACCGCCTCCTCGTCGAGCTGCAGCTCCATCAGGCCCCAGCCGAACGGGACGAGCGCCCGCAGCCGCAGGTCGAGGACGTGCTCGTGGTGACGGTCCGCCTGCTGGAAGAGGTGTTGGGTGAGGAACATGCCCTCACCCCAGACGACCTTGTCGCGCGGCTTCATGAGGACGTCACGATCAGCCGGGGCGGATCGATCCGGTCGATCCGGTCCGCCGGGATCCAGCGGATACGTGAGATGAAATCTACGAAGGCCGGGGACAAGGGCGCGCTCTCGTTGAGGAATCGTCGCAGCACGTACCGGTCGCGGGAGCGGTCGAGCAGGATCGCGGCGGGGCCGTTGGCGAACTCGATGATCTTGGCCGCCTGCAAGCCCGGCGTGAGGCCCGCCAGCCCCGGAATCATCGCCTCCCACAGCCCCTGGACGCGCTGAGCCGCCTCACCGAGCATGGCCCGCCACACGAGCTCGGCCGGGCGGGCGAGGAGGTCCCAGACGACCTGGTCGTCACCCTGACGGGTGCCGATCGTGCTGCGGAGGGCGCGGAGATTCCAGAGGGCGCGATGGAGCGCGTGGGTGCTGCGCTCGGAGGGCTCACCCTCCTCGAACACTTTCTGGACTGACTGGTAGGCCTTGTCGGCTCCGCCAAGCTCTCCCCTGAGCTGCCCGAGCGCCTCCGCGTACGCGTCCGTGTAGCCGATCGTCTGGCGCTCCGCGTCAGTGTACTTCTTCTTCGCCTCGTCGGGTTTCTCTTTCACGAGCGTCCGCGCCTCTTGCGTCATCTGTGCCACCGCCGCGTAGCGCAGCAGGGTACCCGCCCAGGCGGGCAGCTCCACGCCCGGTTGCGGCGGTCCCGTGATCGCGCCGACGTCGGCGGCGGCGACCTCGAGGACGCGACGGTACGGAGAGTCGGCCTCGAGCGACCGGATGGCGAGATCCCGCGACCCGCGGCGTCCTCCGAGGACCCGCTCTTCCTGGGAGAAGCTCGCCAGGAATCGTCCCCACTGCCGCAGGGCCTCCGCGCGGTAGTCGCCCTCGAACCGGGCCACCGCGTCCCGCACGTCGCGCGCGTCCGGCGCGATGGCGCGCAGCCCGTTGATCAGCGGCTGAATGCCCTCGGCCCATGCGCGTCGGGTGAAGGGCGCGTCGACCTGGAGGGGCCCGTCCCAGCCCCAGAAGTTGCGGGACCGCACCGGCGGGAACTGGCTGCTCGCGGAGGCCAGGATCCACTCCGTCCGCAGGCCGCCACTGCTGAGCCAGCGGCCGATGCGGGCGACGTCCCGGCCCCGCATGTCGTCCACCGCCTTGGGATCCTGCCAGCCCAGGTACGCGAGGTGCGTGCGGCCGAGCTGAGCCACCGCGGGATCGCCGTCCTGGATGCTCGGCTCGGCCGCGCTGAGGAGCGCGCGATAGTTCGGCAGCGCGGCAGGGTCGCTCGGACACTGACCGTCTGTCCGGCAGCGACCGGCCAGGGCGATCCGCTGGAGCAGGGCGCCCACCACCACCGGCGCGCCCGGACCGGGGACGAGGACGCGGTCCACCGCGCCGTCCAGCGGCGCCTCCACGTCGGTCTTGAAGGCCTCGACGTATCGCCCGACCATCGGTGCCTCGAGCCGCTCGGCCTGACGCAGCCAGAAGTCGGTCGTCGCGCGGTTCCAGAATCCGCGCGGGACCAGGTCGGCGATGACGGCCCGGCATTCGTCCAGCTGCTGCAGGCGCACGCCGAGCCGGGTCGCACCGGCGCCTCCGACGCACGGGGTCACATCGAGCCGGGCCAGCGCTCGGGAGTTCCGTACGAACGACACCGTCAGCAGGGAGCAGAGCACGAACGCCCCGGCGCCGACCGCCGCGACGGCCATCCGGCGTCGGCGGACCACGGCGCGTCGGGCCGCGCCGGTGCGTCGCACGAGCTCCCGGTCCTTCGGCAGGACGGCGGCGAAGAGATCGCGCACGAACAACGGGCCGGGGCTCGACGGCACGGCGGGGGCGGCGTCGCCCACCCCGAGCGTGCGGGCCAGATACGACGTCGGCGTGCCGGCGCCCGTCGCGGAGGTGAAGAAGAGGCCGCGCAGCCACGGGGTCTCGTCGTACTGGTTCGGACGGAGGAGGGCGTCGGCGAAGGTGCGCAGCGGCGTCGTGAGCGCCCGGAACTCGTCGGGAAACAGGAAACGACGACCGGCTCGATGCGCGTCGTCGGCGCGCCCGTCGAGTACCGACAGGCGCAGCCGATCGAGGCGTCGCGTGATGGCGCCCAGCGCTCGACGGAGGACGGCCGTCGGGGCCTCGACGCGTCCATCCTCGCTGACCCATCCCATCGCCTGACTGCGGTGCGCCTCCGGCACCTCGGCGAAGAAGTCGCGGAAGCCCGCCAGCAGGTCGATCTTGGTCACGACGAGATAGAGCGGCGGCGTCACCCCGACCCGCCGCGCCAGCTCGTCGACGCGTCGCCGGATGTGGGTGGCCTCGTCCTTGAGGCTGTCGGCCGGCCGCGCGGCCAGCGCGTCGGCCGCGACGACGACCAGCAGGCCATTGAGCGGTTCGGCGGGGCGGGCCTGCGCGAGCAGCGCGAGGAACGCGTTCCACTCTCGCGTGTCCGCGTGGGCGTCCACGGGGAAGGTGTAGCGGCCCGGGGTGTCGAGGACGACGGCGCCGTCGAAGAACCACCAGTCACAGGTCCGGGTGCCCGACACCGCCTGCCGGACGGTGGACACCGACGCCGGCGGATTGCCGGCGCGGATGAGCTCGCTCTTGCCCGCGCCGCGCTCGCCGAGTGCGACGAGCCAGGGCAGCGCGGCGATCGCGTCGTCGCCCTGGCGGCCCAGCTTCGAGCCGCGCAGCCGCTCGAGCGCCTGCGCCCACTTGGCTCGCAGCTCCTTGATCGTCTCGCCCTCGCCGCGTGCACTCACGCCGGACGCCGGGGACCTGGCCGCCGACGTGGACGCTGTTCGCCGTCGCATCCACCAGACCACGGCCGCCACGACCGCGAGGAGCACGACCACGGCGAGCACGACGACGAAGGCCGTCCAGGACCACCACGCCGCCAGCGCCAGGGCCGCGACGACCACGACGAGGACCAGCACGACCGCGGCGACGAGGAGGAGCTTCGAACGCGACGGGATTCCAGGCGCCGCCGGTTCCGCCGCCGCGGTGGGAGACGGGGCGGGTGACGATGCCGCCGGCGCCGCCGCCCGGGCGGCGGCGACCTGGTCGCGGTCGATTGCGATCGTGCCCGTGCCGGCCGCGGCCTCGCCCAGCGAGAAGACGAGCTTGGGACCGGTCGGTGCGAACTGGATCGTGTCGCCGTCGCGCAGCAGCGTCGCGTCGTTGATCCGGCGCCCGTTGACCAGGGTTCCGTTGCGGCTCTGGAGATCGCGGATCGTCACGCGCTCGCCCTGGCAGAGGATCTCCGCGTGCTGCCCGGAGACCTCACGATCGGCGTCGGGGTCGAACTTGAGGTCGTTGTCGGGGTGGCGTCCGATCCGGATGCGCTCGAGGTCGAAGGACTCGACCTGCCCGCGCTTTCGGCCCTCGACGTGCTTGAGGTAGATCATGCCCGCTCACGTGACTCTATCCCAGGGCCGGTGAGCTTGACTACCTTGCAGGCATCGACGTAGCGTAACGAGGTCGAGGTTTCCACTCGCTCTCGACGAAGGAGCGGAGATGCCCACCCTGTCCTCCAGCACCCAGTGGAAGCGGCGCGCGCTTCTCGCCACGGCCGCGGCCCTGATCGGATTGGCAGTGATTCCGACGCTGTCTCCGCGCAGATCTTTCGCGGTCGCGGAGGTCGGGTGGCGTGGTGGTCAGTACAGAGACTCGACGAGCGAGGCTCGCGACGGGGTCACCACGCGGTCCACCCGCGGCCCAGTGGCCCTGGCCGAGACGACGGTCCAGCGTCCCCGGCTGAAGCCCGGTGACGCGGCCACGCTGCGGGCCACCTACGAGGTGGCGGGCCCGACCGAGGTCCGCGAGACCCGCGTCATCCAGTACGACGGCGCCGTGCTCGCCCGGATCGAGCGTGTGGTGTCGCGTACCGGCGGGAGCGTCGTGAGCGAGTACCGCGTCAACGTTCCCAAGGACGCGGCAGAGGGCTGGTACGCGGTGACCACGACGGTGGAGCCGACCGCCGCGACGACCCGGTCCGCGACCGGACCGTCCACCGCCGGAGGCCAGCCGGGCGACCAGAAACAGACGGGGTTCTACGTCGCGCTCGCGGACCCGACGGAGCGTCCGAAGCCGTCACCGGCACCCAGCGCCGCCGCGCCCGCGACCGGCGAGCCGCCGATCCTCGTCAAGCTCTGGGCGGACCAGAAGCAATACCGCGTCGGCGACCGTCTCACGCTCAGCTTCGAGGCCAACCGGGACGCCTACGTGACGCTCGTCAACGTCGGTACGAGCGGCGAGGTGACGATCCTCTTCCCGAACCGGTTCTCTGGCGGCAACGGGGTGAAGAGCGGCAAGACCTACCGGATCCCGGATCCGGCCGATGGGTACGAGCTGCAGGTCAAGGGACCGCCCGGCGTCGAGCTCATCTACGCGCTCGTCACGTTGAAGGCGGTGTTGTTCATGCCGACGGACTTCCCGGCCAGCGGGCCCGCCTTCCGCAGCATGACCGAGCAGGCGCCCGGCTTCACGCGCGACATCAACGTGGTCGCCAAGTCCATTCCGCTGCGCGAGCAGGCCAAGGCCACGCTCGAGCTGGAGATCCTCCGTTAAGACCGTCGCCTCGGCGATCGGCGTCGCCGTTCTCCTGCCCCTGCTGTTCGGCTGCGCGCCGGCCACCGCTCCGACGCCGCCCGAGGCCCGGAAGTCCTCGCCGGAACCGGCCGACGCCTTCCTCGTGGTGGACTGCCTGCTGCCCGGACAGATCAAGCGGCTCGGCAACCAGGTCACGTTCGTCGGGCGGCGCCGTGCCGAGAAGACGACGGCCCGCGATTGCGAGATCCGTGGCGGCGAGTACGTCGCGTTCGACCGCGCCGACTACCGGACGGCGCTGAAGGTCTGGACGGAGGCGGCCGAGCAGGGCGACCCCAAGGCGCAGACCTACGTCGGCGAGATCTACGAGAAGGGACTGGGCGTGCCGCCCGACCACGCGCGGGCAGCGCAGTGGTACCGTCGCGCGGCCGAGCAGGGCTACGCGGCGGCGGCCCTCAACCTCGGCGCGCTCTACGAGAACGGCCTCGGCGTGCCGCGCGACCCGAAGGAGGCGGCGCGCTGGTACGCGCGGGCGTCCGGCGGCGGCACGCTGGCCTTCGACATCGGCCAGGGCGCGAGCCGGACCAACACGCGCCAGCTGGAGGCGCAGCTCGAGGCGCTCCGGCGCGACCTCCGCGCCAAGCAGGCCGAGCTCGACCAGGCCCAGCGCGGGCTCGACGAGGCGCGTCGGGGCCTCGAGCAGCGTCAGGGTGAGGTCCAGGCGGCGCGCGCCGAGCTGGAGCGGCTGCGACGGGAGCGTGCGTCGGTCCAGGGCTCGGATCAGGGCGCCACGGCTCGCCTCAGCGCGCTGCAGCGGGAGATCGACGCGTCCGAGGCGCGGGTGAAGGCGCGCGAGCGTGAGGCGAGCGAGATCCAGAACCGCCTGGCCCAGGCGAACACGGACGCGAAGCGCCAGCAGGCCGAGCGCGACCGGGAGGTGCAGGCCCTCCGTGAGCAGCTGGCTCGCGCGGAGGCGGAGACCCAGGCGCAGCGCGCCGGCCTGGACCAGCTCCGCCGCGAGCGGGACCAGGCCGGGCCCGAGATCGAGCTGACGCAGGTGCAGGTGGTCGAGCCGCAGATGGTCGCGTTGACCCGCGACATCCGGGTGCAGCCCACGAGTCGCCCCGGCTCCGGACTGTCGCTGCTCCTCGCCGGGAAGGTGAAGGCGGCGGCCGGGCTGCAGTCGATGACCGTGAACGGCCGCGACGAGACCGTCGATGGCGACGGAGCCTTCAAGTCGCGCGTGGCCCTCAAGGGCTCGCAGGAAGAGCGCGTGCGCCTCGTGGCCATCGACCGCGCCGGCCGCAAGGCCAGCCTCGAGATGGTCGTGCCCGGCCGCCTCCAGGTCGCCGCCACCGCGACCACGCCGGGCGACGTGCAGCGGCCGCTGCCACCGCCACCCCCGCTCGCGCTCGGGAACTTCCACGCGCTCGTCATCGGCAACAACGTCTACAAGGGCTTCAAGCACCTCAAGACCGCGGTGAACGACGCCGAGGCGGTGGCGGCGGTCCTGCGCGAGCGCTACGGGTTCAAAGTGACGCTCCTGCGCAACGCCACCCGGATCCAGATCCTGTCCGAGCTGAACGAGCTGCGGCAGAACCTCACCGAGAAGGACAATCTGCTCATCTACTACGCCGGCCACGGGGAGCTGGACGAGAAGAACCAGCGCGGGTACTGGCTGCCGGTCGACGCGGTGCCCGGCAACACGTCGAACTGGATCTCGAACATCGACCTCAGCGACATCCTGAACCTCATGGCCGTCAAGCACCTGCTCGTCGTCGCGGACTCGTGCTACGCCGCGACGCTGACCCGCTCCTCGGCCGGTCGCCTCGAGCCGACGATGACCCAGGAGGAGCTCAACCGCGCGGTGCAGACGCTGGCCGGCAAGCGCGCCCGCATGGTGCTGACCTCGGGCGGCGTTGAGCCCGTGCTCGACAGCGCCGGCGGCCGGCATTCCGTGTTCGCCCAGACGTTCCTCGAGGTCCTGCGGACCAACGACGGGGTGCTCCTCGGCCGCGACGTCTTCCAGCGCCTGCAGCTGCAGGTGCACGCCATGGCCCAGCGCGCGGACGTGCCGCAGGTGCCCGAGTACTCGCCGATCAAGTACGCCGGCCACGAGGGCGGCGACTTCTTCTTCGTCCGGCCCCGATGATGCCGACTCGCGGCTGACCGCCGCCATCGTTCCGCTCGGCCTCTTCCGCCTCGGGGACTTCCGCGGCCTCGGGGTCTCGATGCTCTTCAACGCCGTCGGCATGATGGGCGAGGTGGTCGTCCTCGGCTGGCTGACGCTCGAGCTCACCAACTCGCCCTTCATGGTCGGCGTGGCCATGGGCACGCGGATGCTGCCGCTCTTCTTCGTGGGCGTGCTGGCCGGGGCGGTGGCCGACCGCTTCCCGCGTCATCGCCTGCTGATGCTGACCGGCTTCGGCCAGACCCTGACCGCGACGACGCTGGGCGCCCTCACGCTGATCGGGGTCGTGAGCCTCGGCCCGCTGCTGGTCCTCACGCTCTGCGCCGGCGTGCTGCGCGGCCTGGAGCACGCGGCCCGGCAGAGCTACACGCACGACGTCGTGGGCGCGGCCGCGCTGATGAGCGGGCTCGCCATCCTCGGCGTCGCCATGCGTGTCGGCTGGCTGCTCGGCTCGCTCGGCGTGGGGGCGGTGATCGCCCACTCCGGCTCCGGCGTCGCGTACCTGACCGTCGCGCTCGGCTTCCTCGGGGGCGCGCTCGCGCTGCTGCCCGCCGCGGCGCCGCCGCCGACGACCGCCGCCGTCGGCTCGCTGTGGCGGAGCTCGATGGAGTTCCTCACCGCGGTGCGGCGGGACCGCACGCTGCTGGTGCTGATGACGCTCACGGGCGGCGCCGAGGTCCTCGGATTCGCGCACCAGGCGTTGCTGCCGAGCCTCGCGCGCGACGTGCTCGGCATCGGCCCCGAGGGGCTCGGCGCGCTGAACGCCGCGCGCGCGGTCGGCGGCATCCTCGGCCTCGCCGCCGCGTCGTGGCACGGCACGGTCGGGGGCGGCGCACTGTTCATCGCAGTGCTCGTGTCCTTCGGCGCGGGCCTGGTCGCGCTCGGCGCCGCGCCGCACGTCGTCGGGCTCGTCGGTGTCCTGGTCGTGGTGACCCTCGTCAACGCCGCCGGCGCGCTCGCCGACCTGCTCGCCCAGAGCCTGCTCCAGCTCAGCGTCCCTGGACACCTGCGCGGCCGCGCGGGCGGCGCCTGGGTGGTGGCCATCGGCCTGGCGCCGCTCGGCCAGCTGCAGATCGGCGCCCTCGCCTCGCTGTTCGGCGTGAGCATCGCGCTGGGCGCCAGCGGCCTGGCCCTGGCGACGCTCGCTGGCGCGACCGCGCTGCTCTTCCCGCGCGTGAGGCGCGTGTAGGCCGGCCGTGGCCATCGACGCCGTCGGTGCGCTACTCTCGCCGCTGCTCGGCACCCTCGAGCGCATCATCTGGGTGCAGCGCCACCTGCATCCGCCCCTGGCCCCCCGGCTTGCCGACGCGCTGGCGCCAGCGACGGAAGCGGTGACGGCGCCGCTGGCTGCGCTGGAGGCGGCCGCGTGGCCGGGCGACCTCGTCTTCCTGCGCGACCGGCTCGTCGACGTGAGCCGGCAGACGCTCGAGCTGGTCGGGGCCTTCGTCGAGGCGGGCCGCAGCGGCGGCGACCCCTTCGAGCTCTATCGCGCGCTGCGGCGCTTCTCGCGCGTGCAGGAGGCGCTCTATCCACTGGCGCCGGTCCTCGACGCGGTGAGCCGCTGGTTCCTCGAGCCCGCCCGCCGGGACGACGCGGCGCTGGTCGCGCGGTTGCAGGCCGGCGCGATGCGCGAGGACGAGCCGCGGGTCGGGGTCCTGCACGCGCACAACGAGCGCAACGAGCGCGGCGGCTTCTCGCTCTACGTCCCCGAGTCGTGGGACGGCCTCACCCCGCGTCCGCTGGTGATGGCGCTGCACGGCGGCACCGGCCACGGTCGTGACTTCCTGTGGAGCTGGCTCCGCGAGGCCCGCGCGCGCGAGGTACTGCTCCTGTCCCCCACCTCGCAGCAGCGCACGTGGTCGATCATGGGTGACGACCTCGACGGCGAGGCGCTGCGCCGGATGGTCGACGGGGTGGGGGAGCGCTACCCGATCGATCGCCGGCACGTGCTGCTGACCGGCATGTCCGACGGCGGCACCTACACGATGCTCTGTGGGCTGCAGGACGGCATGCCGTTCACGCACCTGGCGCCTGCGTGCGGCATCCTGCACCTGGGGCTGCTGGGCGGCGGACTGGAGCGCGCCCGCGACCGGCCGATCTACCTCGTCCACGGCGCGCTCGACTGGATGTTCCCGGTCTACACGGCGCGCATGGCCCAGGAGGCGCTGACGGCGGTCGGCGCGCGGCTCGTCTACCGCGAGCTGCCCGACCTGTCGCACACCTATCCGCGCGACGAGAATCCACGGATCCTCGACTGGGTGCTGTCGTCCTGACGACGGCCGCCGGGCGTATACTCCGAGGCGCATGACGACGATCGAACCGACCGGAGCGATCCTGGGCGCGACGGTGCGGGGCGTCGACCTGGCCAAGCCGCTCGGCGCGGACGACTTCGCGTCGATCGTGAAAGCGCTGGGCCGGCACGGTGTGCTGCGCTTCCCCGATCAGCACCTCGACGCCGCGGCGCTGCGGGACTTCTCCCTGCGCTTCGGCTCGATCCAGAACATGCTCACCGGGTTCCACGAGCCCGGCATGCCCGAGGTCGGGATCCTGTCCAACGTGGTCGTGGACGGCCGTCCCATCGGCCTGGCAGACGCCGGGCAGGACTGGCACACCGACATGTCGTACAACCCGACGATCGGCTTCCTGAACGTGCTGTTCGCGGTGAAGGTCCCGCGCCGCGACGGCCGCGTCCTCGGCAACACCGCCTTCGTCAACACGCACGCCGCCTACGAGGACCTGGCGCCCGAGCTCAAGGCCCGGCTGGCCACCGCGACGGCGACGCACGACTTCAACAAGTTCTGGGAGAACATGCGTCGGCGCCCTGGCAGCACGCGGGGGCCGATGACCGAGGAGCAGCGCAAGCGCCGGCCGCCGTCGGTCCACCCGGTGTTCCTCACCCATCCGATCACCGGACGCCCGGTGCTCTATTGCAACCCCGGCTACGCGATCCGCATCAACGAGCTCGACGAGGCCGAGAGCGAGGCGACGCTGGCGACGCTGTTCGCCCACCAGCTGCAGCCGCGGTACCAGTACCAGCACCGGTGGACCGAGGGCGACGTGCTGGTCTGGGACCACATCGGCACGCTGCACTACGCGATCCCCGACTACGGCCCCGACGAGCCGCGCCTCATGAAGCGTTGCCAGGTGATGGCCGACAGGGTCTTCGATCCCGCCTTTCTGCAGGGCGCCGGCCTGAGCGCCTGAGCCCCGCGTCAGCGGAAGTTCCAGGTCAGCTGGCCGAGCACGGTGAAGGGGTCGCCCGGGATCACGAAGCGGCCGTTGCCGGTGAAGTACTCCTTGTCGGTCAGGTTCTTCAGGTTGACCTGGGCGCGCAGCGGCCCCCGGCCGTAGAAGATCGAGGCGTCGAGGACCGCGTAGTCGGGTAGCTCGAGCGTGTTGCGGAGGTCGATCATGCGCTCGCCCACGTAGCGGCCGCCGATCCCGAAGCCCAGCCCCTTGAGCGGCCCCGACTGGAACTCCCACTCCTCGGCTCGGGCGCGTCGGTCAACCAGCCTCCTTGCCACGGTGGCCCGGGTTCGCTGGCGTACCCGACGCAGGTCGGGGCGGCTGGCTACGTCACGGGGAAGTCGATCCCGGGTTAGGTACCCCTAACCCGGGCGGGGTGTCAACCGGGGAGACGGATCACGCCGCGCCGGGCGTGATGATCGTCTTGACGCCGCGGCCGGCGGCGGCGTGGGCGAAGGCGTCCTCGATCTTCGCGAGCGGGAAGCGCGCCGTCACCAGGGACTTCACGCCGAGGTTCGGCATGAGCGCCAGCGCCCGCCGGAACGACCGGCCGCGGCCGAAGGCGCCGTGGATCGTGATCTCGCGGTAGTGGACGTCGAACAGGTCGAGCGGCAAGGAGCTGCCCTTCGGGTTGACGCCAACGAGCTGCAGCACGCCCATCGGTCGCACGAGCGAGAGCGCCTCGGCGACGAGCTCGGGCTTGCCGACCGCCTCGCAGACGACGTCCGCGCCCCGTCCGCCCGTGAGCGCCAGCACGCGCTCGCGCAGGCTCTCCGTCGTGGGATCGACGACCACCGAGGCGCCCACGCGCTTGGCCATCGCGCGCCGCTCGTCGAGCGGGTCCGACAGGATGAGTCGCTTCGCCCCGCGCCGCTTGGCGAGGACCATCGTCAGCAGGCCCATGATGCCGCCGCCGATCACCAGCACCGTCGCGCCCTTCGGCATCGCGAACTGCTCGAGCCCGGCCAGGCAGCAGGAGGCCGGCTCGGTCAGGGCCGCGGTGACCGGGTCGAGGCCGCGGGGCAGGGGATGCAGGTTGACGACGGGCAGCGCGACGCGCTCGGCGAAGCCGCCCACCCGCGTGCAGCGCGCGCACTGCGAGACGCGCTGCTCCTTGCACTCGGGACACGCCCCGCAGCCGTAGGACGGCTCGCAGGCCACCGCGCGCCCGATCAGCCGCTTGCTCACCCCGCGCCCGACGTCCTGGATCACGCCGGTGTACTCGTGCCCCATCACCAGCGGCGGCGTCCACGGGAACAGCCCCTGCGTCGCGTGCACGTCGGTGCCGCAGATGCCGGCCGCGCGGACGGCGACCAGCGCCTGCCCGGGACCCGGCGCGGGGTCGGGCACCTCGTCGAGCGTGAAGCGCGCGCCGCCGCGCCAGGTGGCGGTCTTCACGGCTTGAGGATGACCCGCGTCGCCGCGGTGCCGGTGCCCTTGCCCTGCCACTCCGCGAACTCGAACGCCTTGTTGACGTCCGCGAGCGGGAAGCTGTGGGAGACGACCTTCGAGAGCGGGTACTTGTCCTTCGTGCGGACCAGGAAGTCGAGCGCGGCCGGCATGATCCAGGGGTTGTAATGCATCAGCCCCTTCCACGTGATCTGCTGGGTGATGACCTTCGTGGCCGGCAGCGTGATCGTGGCGGGGACGATGTTGCCGATGTCCACGAAGGTGCCGTTGAACCGCACCATGTCGAGCCCCTCGATCGTAGCCGCCGCGATGCCCACGACCTCGACCACGATGTCGGCGCCACGCCCGTCGGTGAGGTCGCGCACGCGCTGCACGCGCGACTCCGCCGTCGGGAACTCGTTCATGTCGATCACGTCGGTGGCGCCGCAGTTCCGCGCCATGGCCAGGCGCGGCGTCTGCTTGTCGATCGCGATGACCCGGGACGCGCCCTTCTCGGCGGCGACCGCGCAGGCGTAGATGCCGAGGCCGCCCGCGCCCTGGATGACGACCGTGTCGCCGAACTTCATGTCGGCGTACTCGATCCCGTGCAGCACCTGGCACAGCGCGCAGTTCACGGGCGGGATGGCGTCGTCGGGGAGCACGTCGGGCACCGTGAAGACGTAGTGGCCGGGCGGCAGGTAGTAGTACTCGGCGTAGCCGCCGTCGCAGTAGGCGTACTCGTTGAGCGTGAACTGCTGGCTCTTGCGGTGGCGGTGGGGACAGGCGTGGTGCTCACCCCGCACGCACCAGTAGCACCGGTTGCACGGGTTGAAGAACGGGAAGGCGACCCGGTCGCCCTCCTTCAGCGGCCGCCGCAGGGAATCGGTGGTGACGCCGCGCCCGAGACTGTGCACGACCCCGGTGAACTCGTGGCCGGGCACGCGACGGATGTCGGGGCCGCTGTAGTTGTTGTCGTTGCGCCAGTAGTGCAGGTCGGAGCCGCAGATGGCCGCGGCCGTGTTCTTGATGAGGATGCCGCCGGGCTCGACCTCCGGCGTCGGCAGCGTCTCCAGGGCGAGCGGCTTTCCGGGCTGCAGCAGGACGGCGGTCAATCCTCTCGGCACGGTCGGTCCTCCCTCGGGGTCGTTCTCAGAGTCGCGTCTCGTCCACCGCCAGCCCCAGCCAGTGCCGCCCGACGAGCTCGTAGTGGGACAGGCGGCTCTGCAGGTGCTGGGTGATCACGTGGATGTCCTGGAAGTGGCGCTGCAGCAGGTTGTCCTCGTAGACGGCCGTCGCCCCGGCCGCGCTGTAGACGGCGTCGACGATCTGGGCCGCCACCCGGATGCCGTGGGTGGTGGCGATGCGCAGGGCGGCGCGCTGGTCCAGCGTGGGCGCGCCGGTGGAGGTCACCTGGGCCCAGATCTCCCGCACCGCCTCGGCGAGGAACGCGTGGGCCGACCGCAGATTGGCCTCGGCCTGTCCGACGGTGACCTGGATCATCGACTGGTCGCGGAGCAGCGCCTGCATCGCCCGCGGGGTCTTGGCGCCGGCCAGGTCGGCGAAGGTCGTGAGGCACGTGCGCGCCAGCCCCAGCGCCACCGAGGCGTCGCCCGAGGCGAACAGCAGCGTGCGGGGGATCTGGTAGAGCGGTCCCGTCTCGCGCAGGGGCGCCGTGACGGAGAGCACCGTGCGGTCAGCCGGGACGAAGACCTCGTTCACCTGGAAGTGGTCGGTGCCGGTGCCCCGCATGCCGCGCACCTTCCAGGTGTCGACCAGCTCCGCCTCGGCGACCGGCACGAACATGTAGCGCGTCTCCGGCTGGCCGCGGTCGAGCCGCACCTTGCCGTTCTCGATGACCTCGGCGTGCGAGGCCACCCACGAGGCGTTGCGGCAGCCGGTGCTGAAGCCCTGGCGGCCGGTGACCTTGTAGCCACCCGGGACGACGACGGCCTGCGCGTTGGCGAGCGGCGTGTTGGCGACCACGCTGCGCGGCGTGTCGATCCAGATCGCGCGGGCGATGTCGCGCGGCATGCGCGCGGCGTAGGTGGCGAAGATCGCGCACTGGTTGACGACCCAGCCGGTGCTGGCGTCGGCCTTGCCGATCTCCTCGATGACCTGGGTGTAGGTCGGCAGGTCGATCTCGCCGCCGCCCATCGAGCGGGGGAACGCGAGGAGGAACATGCCGGCGTCGTACAGCGCGTCGAAGAGCGGCTTGGGCAGCGCCCGCTCCTCCTCCACGTCGTCGGCGTAGGTGCGGATCATCGGCGCGAGCTTCCGGGCGGTCTCGAGCGGCGATAGGCTCATGGGGCTGTGCTGACTCCTCGGGGGTCCTCGCGGTTGCCCGTGCGCGGGCCCCCGCTCACGTACAGCGTTTCTCCGGTCATGAAGTCGGCCTGATCGGAGGCGGCGAAGATCACCGCCCACGCGATCTCTTCCGGACGGCCGAGACGTCCGAGCGGCACCTCCCGCGCCGCCTGGGCGATCATCGCGGGCGTCTTCCAGACTTCCAGCACGCCTTCGGTCTCCACCGGCCCCGGCGCCACCGCGTTGACGGTGATGCCGTGCTTGGCCCACTCGGCGCCGAGGCTCTGGGTCAGCACCGTCACGCCGGCCTTGGCGGCGGCGTAGGCGGCCATGCCGCGCACGCCGGTGCGGCCGGCGGTCGAGCTGACGTTGACGATCTTGCCACGGCCCTGCTTGATCATCACGCGACCGACGGCCTGCGAGAAGAGGAAGACCCCGGTGAGGTTCACCGCCACCATCGCGTCCCACTCGGCGCGGGGCAGGTCCTCCAGCGGCGAGCGGATGCGGTAGCCGGCGTTGTTGACGAGCAGATCGATGCGGCCGAACTCGGCCAGGGTCCGCGCGACGGCGTCGTCGACCTGCCGGGCGTCCCCCACGTCGCACGCCACCGCCAGCGCCTTGCGGCCGTGGCCCCGGACCTCGGCGGCCACCGACTCCAGCGCGTCGACCCGGCGGCTGCACGCGACCACGTGGGCGCCGACCTTGGCGAGCTCGACGGCGATCGCCCGCCCGATGCCCTGGCTGGCACCGGTCACGATGGCCACGCGGTCGCGCAGCGTGTCGGGGGCGAAGCCCATCTACTGGATGACCGAGTGCGGCGTGGCGACGAGGCGCGTCACCTTGATCTGCTCGCGGTCGATCAGGGTCGGCACCCGCGGCGAGATCTCGTTCTTCCAGTAGTCGCTCTGGTAGACGGCGTCGTAGAGGCGCTTGCGCTCGCCCTCGTTCTCGAACCGCCGGATCCACACGTACACGCTGGGATCCTCCTCGCCGACGAAGCTGCCGAGGATGACCATGCCCATCTTGACCTGGAAGGGGATGATCTCCTCCTCCATGCACTTGACCCACTCGGCCTGCTTGCCCGGGCGCACGTGGTACTGGCGGAGCTCGAACAACATGCTGACCTCCCTGGCTCGGGCACCCGGCCTGGCCGCCCGGCCCCGCAAGAGTACACCCAACGGGGCGGCGCCGACGCGCGGCGGGCGCGGCGCGACGTCCCCTCAGGTCGGGACCGCAAGGTGGGATTGCACTCACACCGGCGCGCGTGCAAGGTCGCACTGCGCGCGGGACCTCGCGCGTCGTGTGCGCGACGCACGTAAGTCCTCGAAATCGAGCGCCGTCGCGCGGGTGCTCGGGATGGGCACGACGCTTGCCACGCGATCCAGCCAGTTTCGACTCGAGCTCGTCACGAGGAGGATTGGCCATGCGTCGTCTCGTCCCCGCGGTCCTGCTGCTCATCGCGTTCGTCACCGTTCCGGTCCGCGCCCAGCAGCATCAGCACCTGATCGCCATGCCCGAAACGCTCAAGTGGGTGGAGCCGCCCGTGCTGCCCGGGGCCCGACTGGCCGTGGTGCAGGGTGATCCGAGCAAGGAAGGCCTGTTCGTCTACCGCCTCAAGTTCCCCGCGGGCTATCGGATTGCTCCCCACACCCACAAGGCGAGCGAGAACGTCACCGTGCTCGCCGGCGTGTTCTTCATCGGGGTCGGGGAGAAGTTCGACACACAGGCCGGCCAGGAGCTGCCGGTGGGCGGGTTCGTCTCCATCCCGCCGAGCCATGCCCACTATGCGTGGGCCGGCGACAAGGAGACCGTCGTGCAGGTGCACGGCGTGGGCCCCACGGACCTCACGTTCGTGAACCCGGCGGACGACCCGCGGAAGAAACAGTAGCGGAAAGGAGCCCGTCATGCGGATGCCCAAGGACCAGGTGCCCGCCAAGATCAACGTCCCCGGCGCCGTCGCGCGTGTCGCCACCGACTTCGGTGATGCCAGCGCCTTCGGCATGATGGGAGGCGAGTACTTTCCCTCGGCGCCGGGACGGACATCGCGCCGCTCCTGAAGGGCCTCGAGGACGACGCCTGCCAGGCGCCGCACTGGGGGTACATGCTGTCCGGGGAGGTGGTCGTGACGTACACCGACGGCACGGTCGAGCGGTGTCAGGCGAGCGACCTGTTCCATTGGCCACCGGGCCACAGCGTGCGGGTGGTCAAGGACGCCGAGGTCATTCTCTTCAGCCCGCAGCGGCAGCACGTCCTGGTCATGGATCACATGCTGAAGGCGATGGGCGGCTGAGCCAGGACGACTCGCGCTCGCGCAGGGGTCAGCGGTAGCCGGTGACGTCGGCGGGTCTGCCGGCGTCCTGGACCTCCACGACGTACCGCCAGGCGTCGGGCTGGCTGCCGTCGAGATCGGTGAAGCCGTAGACCTTGGCGAGCTGCCCGCTGGAGAGCGACGCGCCGTTCCAGCGCGCCACGTCGGGGTCTTGCGCGAGCGCGGCGACGGCCCGGCCGACGAAGACCGGGCTCTCGGAGATGGCGAAGTGCGGCGACTTCGTCGTCGCGTCGCGCCAGGTGGCCTCGGTGACGCCATAGGCGTCGAGCATGGCCTCCGATCGCAGCCAGCCCGGCGTCAGCGACACGGCGGTCGCGCGGTGCGGGCGTAGCTCGTGCGCCAGCGCGAACGCCATCCGGTTCACCGAGGCCTTGGCGAGATCGTAGAAGAAGGAGACCCGGTAGTGGCCGGCGTTGTAGTCGTCGGTGCCGTCGGTCACCTCGACGACGAGGCCGCCGGGGGTCTCGATGAGCAACGGGATCGCGAAGTGGCTGGTGATGGCGTGCGTGTCGACGGCCAGGCGGAGCGTGTGGAGCCCATACTCCAGCGAGGACTCCCAGACCGACTTGTTCCATTCCATCCGCGTGGCGCCCCAGATGTTGTTCACCAGGACGTGCAGCTGGCCCTGCTCGCGCCGGATGCGCGCCACCAGGGCGGAGACCTGGTCGGGCACGAGATGGTCCACCTGGACCGCGATCCCGCGCCCGCCGGCCTGATCCACGAGGGTGGCGGTCTCCTCGATCGTCTCCGGGCGGTTCATCTCGGATCGCTCGAGGCGGGTCGTGCGCCCGGTGACGTACACGGTCGCCCCGGCCGCGCCCAGCTGCACGGCGATCCCACGTCCCGCTGCGCGCGTCGCCCCGGCGACCAGTGCAACCTTGCCCGTCAGTGGTCCCGTCATGGTCCGTCTCCTGCGATGTAGCTAACGCGGCTCCCGCACCCCTGGCAAGCCGAAGGCGTATGATTCTCCCCCATGGCTGCCGTCACGCCCGCGGCCGAGAGCCTCGTCGCCCGCACGCCCGACCTCGAGATCGCGTACGAAGCCTCTGGTCCGCCGGCCGGATTCCCGATCGTCTTGCTGCACGGGTTTCCGGACGACGTCCACGCCTACGACCACGTCGCCCCGCCGCTGGCGGCCGCCGGGTACCGGGTGCTCGTACCCTACCTTCGCGGGTACGGGCCCACGCGCTTCCGCGACCCCAAGGCCCCGCGCATGGCCCAGCAGGCGGCGATCGGCCAGGACCTGCTCGACTTCATGGACGCGCTCGCCATCCGCACCGCGGCGCTCGCAGGTTACGACTGGGGCGGTCGGGCGGCCTGCCTCGCCGCCATCCTCGCCCCCGAGCGGGTACGCGCGCTCGTCACGATCGGTGGCTACAACGTGCAGGACACGCTGGCGCCGCCGCGGCCCGCCCCGGCCGCCCAGGAGCGGGCCTTCTGGTACCAGTGGTACTTCAACACCGAGCGCGGGCGGCTCGGGCTGGCGCAGAACCGTCGCGAGATCTGCAAGCTGCTCTGGCGCGACTGGTCGCCCAGCTACCGGTTCGACGAAGCGACCTACGAGCGGACGGCCGTCGCGTTCGACAACCCCGACTTCGTCGACGTCGTGATCCACTCCTACCGCCACCGGCACGGCAACGCGCTGGGCGACCCGCGGTTCGACGCGATCGAGCGCCGCCTGGCCGCGCGACCGGCGATCACGGTGCCCACCGTCATCCTGCACGGCGGCGACGACGGCGTGAGCCTCTCGCGCGCCACCGAGGGCGAGCTCGCGCTGTTCCCGTCCGGCACGGCGCGCCACATCGTGCCCGGCGCCGGCCACTTCCTGCCGCGCGAGCCGTCGGGCGCCCCGGCCGTGGTGGACGCCCTCCGCACTCTTCTCCGCTAGTCCACGACGTGCCGTAATATCGATGGCCGCGCCACCACTCCGCGGGGCGGCGGTGAGGCGCGTGACCGAGGAGCGCCACGGCTGTGGCGGCGCGTGACCGAGGAGCGCCACGGCTGCGCCGGCGCGTGACCGAGGAGCGCCACGGCTGTGGCGGCGCGTGACCGAGGAGGGCCACGGC
>Ga0209382_10000384_pt1 | contig 72605 bp, 79 predicted proteins | sample SoiMetdeltSBSDD5_FD_187599 | JGI IMG/M metagenome (GOLD analysis project Ga0209382, IMG submission 187599) | Bulk soil microbial communities from a Populus tree surrounding site in Tennessee, USA - Soil MetaG P. deltoides SBSDD5 (SPAdes) (version 2) | ecosystem: Environmental > Terrestrial >... | reverse complement strand
TCGAGCAGGGCGACGTCCAGCTCGCGCTCACGGCGTCCCCCGATGCGCGGTTTCGCCGGCGTCTGCTCGTTCCGCTCTACGTCCTGGCCGTGCTCTCGACGTCGTCCCGCCTGGGGCGACGGGCGACCCTGGAGATCGCGGACCTCGGCGATGCGCCGCTCCTGCTCACACGCCGCGATTTCGCCTCGCGCGAGTGGTTCGACGCCGCCTGCCAGGTCGCGCGCCTGCGGCCGCGCGTACTCCTGGAGAGTGGAGCGCCCTCGACCTTGATCGCGCTGGCGCGCGTCGGCTACGGCGTCGCCATCGTTCCATCGAACGTCCGGATCGCTCGAGACGGTCTGCGGGTCGTGCCGCTAGTACTGCGTGGTGCGCCGATTGGTCGGTGGTTGAGCGTCGCCTGGGATCCGCGCCGGTTCCTGGCGCCGTACGCGGAGGCGTTCGTCGAGGAGCTGGCCGCGTATGCGAAGCGCGCCGTGGCGAAGCCGGTCTTCGCCCGGCGCGCGCCGCCGCTGCCGCGACCGAAAGATCCGCCGCCGAGCTAGTGCCGGCCGGCCCGGAGCACGCGACCGGGAAACGCGCCGGTGTGCTTGCCGTGCTCGAGCACGACCTGGCCCCCGACGATCACGTGCGACACGCCCTCGGCTCCCTGCACGCGCCGCGGCGTGCCGGACGGTCCGTCGTGCGTGACCTCGTCCTCCTTGATGCCGATCGACGCGAGGTCGAACACCATCAGGTCGGCCGCCAGCCCCTCGCGGATCATCCCGCGGTCGCGCAGGCCCATGATGCGGGCGGGCTGGAACGTGTACCGACGGATCGCGTCCTCGAGCGTGAGCAGCTCGCGATCGCGCACCCACTGGCCCAGCACGTAGCTCGACTCGCCGGCGGTGCAGAAGTTGGTGTTCAGATGAGCGCCGGCGTCAGACTGCGTCGGCAGCGCGTGGCCGCTCTTCACCATGTCGGCGATCTGGTTCTCTTCCGCGTCCGAGCGCGTCATCAGCTGGAACTCGGTGTCGAGCCCTTCCTCGAGCGCCAGGTCGAGCATGACGTCGGCGACGTGCTTACCGAGCTTCTCGGCGAGCGCCGTGAGGCTGTGGTTCACGAGTCCCTGATTCGTGGCGAGCTTCACCTTGCGGACGAAGATCGAGCTCCAGGGCACGAGGCGACCCGGCACGCCCGGACGCCGCCGCTGGGGCTTCAGCGCCTGGTCGCGCATCTTCGCGCGCCGCTCGGGGTCGGCGAGCGCGGCGAGCCGCTCGGGGACGCGCAGCTGCATGACGACGTCCCACACATCGAGGTTGTGGAAGAACGTCGTCTTCTTCAGCGTGAATCGCGGATTGAACGGGATGGCCCGCAGCAAGTTGTAGAGCTGAGCGCCCTCGCGCGAGGCCTTCTCGACGTACGGCCACGCGTTCGTGTCGAAGCTCAGGAAGAACACGGGCCGCCCGCTCGCCACGGCCACGTCGCGCAGGTGGTCGAGATCGGCCGGGCTCGGCTTGCCGGCGCCCTTGGGCAGGATCTCGATGATCCCGCGGTTGAACTCGCCCAGCGTCCGGCCGAGCGCCACGCGCTCTTCATCGGCAGCGAGTCGCGTCGGCACGGGCTGGCCCTGCGGCCCGGCGTGGGTCGGCGAATCCGTCGTGCTCCAGCCCCACGCGCCGGCCTCGAGCGATTCGTGGAGCAGCCGCTGCATGTGCGCGATCTCGTCTGCGGTCGCGGCGCGGTCCCAGGCGGCCTGGTCCATCGCCGAGAGGCGCAGGGGGTTGTGGCCGACCAGCGGCATCAGGTTGAGCCCCAGACCGATGTCGATCGCGTTCAGGTACTCGTCGAAGTTCTGCCAGTTCCACGGCACGACCGACGCGAGCGAGCGCACCGGGATGTCCTCGACGCAGCAGAACGTGGCCAGCATCGCGTCGCGATGCTCCGGCCGGAGCGGCGCCAAGGTGAGCCCACAGTTGCCCATCAGCACGGTCGTGACGCCGTGCCAGATCGAGGACGTGCAGAGCTTGTCCCAGAACGGTTGGGCGTCGTAGTGCGTGTGGGTGTCGATGATGCCCGGCGTGACGAACTGGCCCTCGGCGTCGATCGTCGTCGTGGCGGCGCCGCGGATCTTGCCGATCTCGACGATGGTGCCGTCCTTCACCGCGACGTCGGCGCGATAGCGGGAGAAGCCGGAACCGTCGACGACCATGCCGTTCTTGATCACGAGGTCGTAAGGCATCACTTCCTCCGGGGCTAAGCGGGAGCTGCTCGATTTGCGCGCAATTGTCCCACAGAAGCGCGGGCTCCGTCAGGAGTCTGTCATGGGCAGGATAGGACTGCGGCGCGCACCAGCGTTACCGCCGCCGGCGCGCCGGCAGCAGGGGCTTCTGGCCGGGATGAAGCTGCTGGTCGACCGTGTCCAGGATGACCGCAGTCATCGCGTAGTTGCCCATGAGCGCCGCCAGCTCGAGCACGCCGCGGCGGCCGAACAGGTCGACCGCGTGCGCGAAGGTTGCCGAGCTCAGCTTGCGCCTGGCGAACAGCTCGCGGCCGAACGCGATGATGACGGCCTCGCGCCGGCCGAGCTGCTTGCCAAGCCGACCGAGCGGTTTCCGGCGCTTCACGATTTCGATGATCCGCCTGTCGAGCCCCTCGGCAAGCGCCGCCGGCTCGTGCGCCGTCCACTCGAACTGGTTATCGAGCTCGCGCGCCGTTACCAGAATCGCCAGCTCGGTGAGCCGCCGATCGAGCGCGGTCTCGAAGCGCAAGTACTGGTTGGCGGAGCGCAGGAACCCGGCGAGCTTCGGTGAGTGCAGCCAGATGCCGCTCGGCCCGCGCAGGCCCACGAGGGTCCGGCTCTGCGGGCTCACGACGGTGTCGTAGTGCTCCTGTCCCTGGGCGTCGAGCTCGTCGCGCGTGAGCAGCGGCAGGCGCGAGAGCGACGCCTCGAACACGTCGCGCGGCAAGGTCACGGCGCCGATCGTGCGCCTTTCGTCCGCCACGCGCAAGAGACCCGCTCGGAGGTATGATTCGTCCACCGCGCGGACGAGCGAAGAAAGGAAGGCCCCTATGCCGGGCAATACCGACCTGTTCGAGATCATGCACACCATGCGCGCCATGCGCCGGCTCAAGCCCGACCCGGTGCCCGACGAGCTGATCAAGAAGATCCTGGAGGCTGGTGCCTGCGCGCCCAACGGCGGCAACACGCAGCGCTGGCGATTCCTCGTGATCAAGGACCGCAAGATCAAGCAGGCCGTACAGGTCTGGTACAAGCGCGCCTTCGACGAGGTCGTCGGGCCGCGCTATCTCAAGAGCGCGCCGCCGCCGGGCGTGAGCCGCGAGCAGTACAACCGCCAGCACGCGGCAGTGGAGTACCTGACCGACCACTTCCACGAGGCGCCCGTATGGATCGTCGCGTGCCTCGAGGAAGGGAGCACGGCGCCCACGCGCATGTCGGGCGCCTCGATCTATCCGGCTGTCCAGAACATGCTGCTGGCGGCCCGCGCCCTCGGCCTCGGCGCTACCTTGACCACGCGCCATCTCCTGTTCGAGAAGGAGACCGAGGCGGCGCTCGGCCTTCCGCCGGGCGTTCACTCGTACGCGATCCTGCCGATCGGCTATCCGATGGGGAACTTCGGCCCGGTCGGCCGCGGGCCGCTCAAGGAGATCGTGTTCCAGGACCACTGGGGCACCCCGTATCAAGGCGTGTAGGAGACGAACGGGAGGTCATCCATGGCGATCAAGCTGATCCATCACGTGAACGTCCAGATCAGCGATCGGGACCGCACGCGCGCCTGGTACGAAAAGGTGCTCGGCGCCGAGTTCCTCGACCGCGGCCCGGCGCTGAATCGACGGCAGCTCCAGCTGAGGCTCGGCTCCGGCGAGATCCATTTCACGGTGACGCCGCGCCCGGTCGTCGCGGCGTCGAGCCACTTCGCGATCGAGGTCGACGACTGGGAGGCGACGATGGCCCATCTCGACCAGCTCGGGATCGAGCACGTCAGGACGTCGGCCGCCAGCACCGGCACCGACATCGGCGGCACCAATCCAATGATGGGGCGACGCGAGGACAGCAGCGAGCACTACGCCTACATCAAGGATCCTGACGGCAATCTGATCGAGCTCGTGAACCATCCGCTCGGCCTCAAGGACTCGCAAGAGCGGATGGTGGAGATGCCGCACGATCCCAACGGGCTGCGCTGGGTCCAGATTCCCGGGTTCGTCGAGGCCGAGAAGGCGCGCGAGTCGTGAAGTGGTGTCGCTTCCAGCTCGGTGAGCGCGTCAGCTTCGGTCTTCTCGAAGACGAGGAGATCGTCGAGGTCGAGGGGCACCCGTTCGCTGAACATCGTGTCGGTCGCACGCACCACCCGCTGCGCCGCGTGAAACTCTTGCCGCCGATCATGCCCCGCGTGCTCTACGCCGCGGGCCCGAACTATCGCGGCCACCTCGAGGGCATGGCGAAGCGGCGAGGGGAGCCGCCACGCTACCCGGCGCGCCCCGAGCCGAAGCTTCGCTCCATCAACGCGATCATCGGGACGGAAGACGAGATCGTCGTGCCCAAGGAGTCGACGGGCGCGGTCCAGCCCGAGGGCCAGCTCGCCGTCGTCATCGGCAAGAAGGCGCGCAACGTCTCACGGGACGAGGCGCTCGACTGCGTCTTCGGCTACAGCATCGGCAACGACGTCAGCCAGCGCGAGTGGCAGAAGACCGATCGCACCCTGTTCCGCGCGAAGAACTGCGACACGTTCAAGCCGTTCGGTCCCGTCATCGCGACCGGGCTCGATCCGGCCAAGCTCCGCATCGTCGTGCGCCACAACGGAACTGTGTGGGAGGACTTCTCGTCCGGCGACCAGATCTGGGACACGGCCACGTGGCTTCACGAGATGAGCAAGACCGCCACCTTGCGTCCGGGCGACGTGCTGTGGTTGGGCACCCAAGGCGCCGACGGCGACATGGTGCCGGGCGACGTGATCGAGGTCGAGATCAGCGGGATCGGCGTGCTCAAGAACTACGTCGTCGCCGAGAAGTAGCCGCGGAGTGATTCCCATGAAGATCGCCACGCCGGACCTGGTGACGAACTCTTACTTTCCGGCACTCGCCGCCGAAGAGCTCGGCCTCTATCGTGAGGAAGGGCTCGACGCTCACGTCGAGCTCTTGCCGTCGCTCGACGCGGTGAACGCGCTGCGCGACGGCGCGGTCGACTTTGTCGCCGGCGGCGCGCACACGACCTTGCTCGCGTTTCCGGGCTGGAAGGGCGCCAAGGTCGTCGTTGCGCTCTCGCAGGGCACACCCTGGCTCCTGGTGCTGCGCGCGGATCTTCCGGCGCGCCGCGGGGACGTGAGCGCCGTGAAGGGCCTCCGCATCGGCGCGGCTCCCGGCCCGGACCGCGCGTTCCTGCAGCTTCTCCACGAGGTTGGCATCGATCCGCTGCGTGACAACGTGAAGATCGCGCCGGTGCCCGGGGGAACCGATCCCGGAGCGTCTTTCGGCGTGACCGCCGCCGAGGCGCTCGAGCGCGGCGCCGTCGACGGCTTCTGGGCCAACGCGCTCGGCAGCGAGACCGCCGTGCGCCGCGGCGTCGGCAAAATCATCGTCGACGTCCGGCGCGGCGACGGGCCACCCGACGCCGGGCAGTACACGTTCGCAGGACTCTCGACGACGGACAGGCTGATCGCGAGGGAGCCCGAACGGGTGGCGGCGGCAGTGCGCGCGATCGTTCGCGCTCAGCGGCTGCTTCGCGAGAACCCAGCGCGCGCCACCGAGGTCGGCCGGCGTCGCTTTCCGCCGGCGGCCGCCGACATCATCGCGCCGGTCGTGGAGCGCGATCTGCCCTTCTACGACCCGGCCATCGGCGAGAAGGCGGTCTCGGTGATGAACGGCTTTGCCCGCTCGATCGGGCTCCTCACCGCACCCGTCGCGTACGACGACACCGTCGCCACCCGCTTCCGCGATCTCTGGCTCAGCGGGCCTTGAGCTTCACGTCCTCGTAGGGCGCCGAGTAGCCGTGGTAGTTGATGAGCCCCAGGCCCGACTCGGCGACGCGCGGGCCGTAGCCGTTCAAGAACGCGGGCTCGAAGAGCGGCATCTGCATCGCCTTGTCGTGCATGAGCTGCTGGATCTTGTGCAGGGTCGCCTCGCGCTTCTTCCGATCGGGCTCCGCGCCCTGCTCGCGGAACAGGCCGTCGATGTCGGGATAGCCGCCGTAGGCGTACATGCCGTCCGAGAGCACGAACGCTTCGATGCGCGTCGCTGCGTTGCCGAACGCGGCGCTGCCGCTCCGCGTGAGGTTCTTGAGCTTCTTCTCCTGGTTGGCCTTGATGATCGTGGCGCGCTCGAGCGGCTGCACCTTGATGCGGATACCGACGGCCTGTAGATAGTTCGCCACCACCTCGGCGATCGACGCGTAGACGAAATCCGCCGAGATCTGCCCGGCGTCGAAGCCGTTCGGGTAGCCCGCCTCGCTCAGGAGCTGTTTGGCGCGCTTGGGATCGTACGGGTAGACGGGCGGGTGCCAGGCGAAGTCGAAGCCGCTCGGAATGATGCTGCCGGTGACCTTCGCCATACCGAGATACTCGGCATCGTTGATCGCCTGACGATCGATCGCGAGGTTCGCCGCCTGGCGCACGCGCCGGTCGGCCCACGGCGACTTCGGATCCCACTGATCGATGATCGTGATCCACTCGGTGAACGCGCCGCCCGTCGCCTTCAGCGTGAGCCCGGGAGTTTTACGAATCTCCTCCGCGAGCGCGCCGCGGATCGAGTACGCCACGTCGGCCTCACCGCGCTTCAACATCGCCAGACGCGTGGCCTCGTCGGGCACCGACCTGAACACGAGGCGCTTCACGCTCGGGGCCTTGCGCCAGTACTGCTCGTGCGCCTCGAGGACGAGCTCGATGCCCGGGTTGAACGACACGAACTTGTACGGGCCGGCTCCCACGGGCGCCTTCTTGAACGCGTCCTCGCCGACCTTCTCGACGTACTTCTTGGGGACGATCCACGCAGCCCCGGTGGCAGGCGTCCCGAAGAAGGTCATGAAATCGGCCCAAGGCTGCTTGAGCCTGAAGCGAACGCGCTGGGCGTCCACGACCTCGACCCCCGCCACGCGCGCCTTCATGAGCGTGGCCGCCGCGCCTTTATAGCGATCGAACGAGAACTTCACGTCCTCAGCGCTGACCGTGTCGCCGTTGTGGAACTTCACGCCCTGGCGCAGCACGAAGTCGTAGACCAGGCCGTCGGGCGAGACGCTCCAGGACTCGGCGAGGCTCCCGGCCTGCGGCTTGCCCGGCATGGGCTTCACCAAGGCGTCGTGGAGCGCGTACAGGACCAGGAACGGGGTGATGAGCCCCGGGGTCTCCGCCGGGTCGAAGAACGTCGGCGCCAGGGAGAAGTGAACGGCCCAGGTCATCTGGCCGGCCGGCGGCTCCGCCCAGGCGGCCGGCGGGCCGATCACGAGTGCGGCGAGGAGCAGCAGGGAGACGATGCAGGAGAGACACCGGGCGCGGGTCATGGCCGTTGCCTCCATTCGGATCATTTTGGTGCGGCTTCAACGGGACGTTGCTCGAGCACGCGGATTATAGACCACGCGTCCCGCCGCCCGTCGGGGCACGGGGGTTCCGCCCCGCGGGACCGTCACGATCGCATGATTGACAGCCTTCACACGATGACCCATAGGATCGCACTCATTGATTTAGGTTCCGCCTCACCAACGAGGCGGCAAATTCCGGAAATTAAAGAGGTAAGCGCAGCTAAAAACGTAGTCCCCGAGGGAACTCTCCCATATGCGGGATCCATTCTTCCTGGCCAAGCTCAGGGCTTTCATCCTTGGGTTTGCGGCCTCGGAAGATTCGTCGTCGCCTCCTCGAGAGGCGAGCGCGCCGGGTGGCGAGCCGGCGACGCCAGGTAGCGAGCGCGCCAGCTCCCTCGGTCTTCGTGCTCGAGCCTCTCGAGGGCCGCGTTCTCCTCAGCGCCGATTTCGTCGGCGCGGTCGATCTACTGAATCAGCCGATCCTGCCTCGCGAAGCGCCGGCGGTCTCGACGCTGCTCGACAACGGCGGACCTCGTGCCGCAAACGGCCCCGCGCTCTTCACCACGCTGCACCCGCACGACGCGGTCATCGGCCCATCGTTCGCGAGCAGACCGAGCTGGTGGTGGGATTCGGCGTGGTCCGGCCGCTGGGCGAGGATCTCGCGATAGATCGACTCGGCGTCCCGGAATCGGCCGGCGTCGCGGTGCCGCTGCGCGAGTCGCAGCGCGTCCGGGACGCTGACCTGGGGCATCGGTGGGCGGTCTCTGGGCTACTCCAGGCCGTACTCCGCCCAGTGGGCGTCGACCCGGTCCAGATCTTCTTTGGGGGGCACCGAGCGCGCCGGGAATCGATGCTTGCGCGTCGCGTCGACGCCGACCTTGGACGAGAGCACCGTCTTGCGCTCGAGCTGGTCCACCTCTTCCTCGGCGGTCGACGGGTCGAGTGCGACGCCGGCCGTCGCGCGATTCACGTAGAGGTCGTGCTCGGGCTGCACGTGCCAGGACATCGCCCAGAGAACCTGGAAGTAGTCGCGCACGTCGATGTCCTCGTCGACGACCACGATCCACTTCGAGAACGACGGATCGTAGGCCCAGGCGGCCCACATCGCGCGCTGGGGCAGGGCGGGATGCTCGCGCTTGAGCGAGATCGCCAGGAACGCGGCGCCCCCGCCGGCCTCGAGCAGGTGCACGTCGCGCACGGGCAGCCTCAAGTCGCGCCGCATGTGTTGGAGCAAGGCCACGTCGCGGCCGGTGCCGCGGATGCAGCTCGACTCGCTCGGCGGCATCTGGCTGAAGAACGCCTGGTAGATCGGATCGGCGCGATGGGTGATCGCGGTGACCTCGATCACGAAGCTCGGGCCCGAGGAGCCCATGTAGCCCGTGTATTCGCCGAACGGGCCTTCGTGCTCGCGCACGCCCGCCGGCACGAAGCCCTCGATGACGATCTCGGCGTGTGCCGGCACCTCGAGATCGTTCGTCTCGCACTTGACGACCTCGAGCGGCTCGCCGCGCAAGGCACCCGCCACGCCGAGCTCGTCGCCCCGGATCCGGGCGACTGATGTGAGCGGCACCGGCGGATCGCAGCCGATGACGACCGCGCACGGCGTGGGGTTACCCTTGCGCTCGTTCTTCATGATGTGGGCGTACATGTCGCGCCAGGTGGTGCTGAGGAAGAGACCGAACTTGCGCGGCCCCTTGAGCATCAGGCGGTATGTGCCCATGTTGCGCTCGCCCGTCTCGGGGTCGTGCGAGATCACGCACGGCCCCGTCACGTACGGCGCCGGGTCCTGGTCGCGCGTCCACAGGCAGAGCGGCAGTGCGGTCGCGTCGATCTTGTCGCCGGTCTGGATGACGTCCTTCACCGGGCCCGTCTTGACGCGCACCGGCGGGATCGGATGGCTTTGCGCGCGCGCCCACTTGTCGGCGATCTGGTCGACCGTGGTCTCGAGCGCCAGCGCGTAGACCTCCGGCGAGGCGCCCAGGATGCCGGCGACCAGCGGCATCCGATGGCCCTTCACGTGCTCGAACATCACCGCCGGCCGGCGCGCCGGCGGAATGCGCTGGAAAACCCGGCGGATGACCGCCGCCACCTCCCAGTTCGGATCAACCTCTTTCTTGACGTGGTGCAGCTTGCCCCGAACTTCGAGCGCGGCCAGGTACTCGCGGAGATCCTTGTATGCCATCGCTAGCTCCTGTTGAGGTCTGTCCGGGTCGGGGAAGGGACTCTCACGGCACCTGCGGCCGCGTAGTGGGCCAGGGCGGCTTCGACTCCCGCGCCGGCGATCGCGCGGTGGCCTTCGCGGCGCAGCACATCGTCGAGCGCGGCCAGGCCGAGCAGCACGAACTGGCGCTGCGCCGAGTAGCCCATCGTGCCGATGCGCCAGATCTTGCCTTGCAGCGGGCCGAAGGCGGCGCCGATCTCCACACCGAAGTCCTCGATGAGACGGCGACGCACGGAGAGCTCGTCGACACCGTCCGGCACGACCACGGGCGTCAGGAAGGGCAGGCGGCGCTCCGGCGGCTCCTTGCCGAAGAGCGTGAGGCCCATGGCGTCGAGTCCGGCGCGCAAGGCGTCACCGTGCAGGCGGTGGCGCGCGAAGCGCGGCTCGAGACCCTCGTCGCGCACGGCGCGCAACGCCTCGCGCAGGCCGTACACCATCGACGTGGGCGCGGTGTGGTGGTTGAAGCGCGCCGGGCCCCAGTAGTCCGCAAGCTGGCCGAGGTCGAGATAGTTGCTCTGGACCCGAGTGCGGCGTTCGCGGATGACCGCCTCGGCGCGCGCGTTGTAGGTAACCGGCGCCAGCCCCGACGGGCAGCTCAGGCACTTCTGGGAGCCCGCGATGGCGACGTCGACGCCCCAGAGGTCGACGGCCACCTCGCACCCGCCGAGTGTGACCACACAGTCGGCGACCAGCAGCGCGTCGTGGTCGTGAGCCAGCCGGGCGATCTCGGCCAGCGGCTGCAAGATGCCGGTCGAGGTCTCGCCGTGGACGATCGCCACCAGCTTGGTCCGCCCGGCCTTCAGCGCGGCCTCGACCGCCTCGGGCTCGATCGGCCGTCCCCACTCACCGCGCACCGCCACGACCTCGGCGCCGCACCGCTCGGCGATCTCGATCAGCAGAAGCCCGAAGCGTCCGTGCTCCACGACGACCACGCGGTCGCGAGGCTCGATCAAGGAGGCGAGCGCGGCCTCGAGGCCGGCGCGCCCGGTTCCGGAAACTGGGAACGCCTGCGCGTTGGCGGTCCGGAAGACCAGCCGAGTGAGATCCATGACCTCGTTCATGATCTCGGTGAACTCGGGGTCGAACTGGCCGACCAGCGGCGTCGACAGCGCGCGCAGCACACGGGGATCCGCCATCGCGGGGCCGGGGCCCAGCAAGACGCGCGGTCCGGGCAGGAGATCTCCAGAGGTCATGCCGCCGGGATTATAAAGGACCGCGGCGGCGCGCGAATCGCTACCCCAGGACTGCCTCTAACTTCGCCTGATCCCTAGCCCTCTCGGGGATACACCGCCACAAAACAGGCGAACGCACATCCGAGCGTCCACAACAGCAGCACGCTCACTGCGATGATCATCGAGTAATACGGTAGGTCACGGTCACCGGCGCAGAGAGCTCCGCTGACACCATCTGCATGAACCAGCAGGACTCGCAGCGTCGAGCCACGATCTTCCGAGGTTCGGAGGAGATCTCGCTGCGGCTGATGAACGTGACGTAGTAGGTCCGACTGCCGAGGGGTGTCGAGCAGCACGTGCATCGCGTATCGCGACCGAGCGCCTCGCACTTCGACTCCAACAACACGACGCGGATGAGGATAGCGTAGCGCCTGTCCCATGACCGGGGTCACGGGCGCCACTTCCTCGGCCGATCACGCCAGGTGGCGCGCCTATGCGGCCAAGAGGTCAGAGAACTTCGACCAGGTCGCCGAGCGCGATGCGGCCGGGCTGGATCACGCGACAGTCGAGCGCCAGCCGGCCGCCGCGCTCACGGACGATCCGGCGCAGGACCGAGTGGTCTTGCACCTGCGTGTCGGGATCGTACGTCGTCATCACGCACCGCCGCCGGAGCGACTCGACGTCGATCACGGCCTCGCCGATTCGCAGCCGCTTGCCCGGCCACGACCGCTCGGCGTCTTCGGTCGCGCCCGTGACCAGGATGTTCGGGCGGAACCGCCGGCGATCCATGCCGAGGGAATCGATCGCGCCGTCCGTGGCGACGAGCAGCGGCAGAACGTCGAAGCGCTCCGGTCCATCGAAGCGCGCGAGCCGCACGTCCGGCCCCACGGCCTTACGGACCCGCTCGGCAATCGCCTCGGAGCTCCAGGGCTCGCCGTCGACCAGCGGCTCGCCGTCGGCGCCGAGGGTCGCGTGGAATCCGAGCAGCGCAGGATGGTTGCGCGCGGTCAACACGTTGTCGTCGTCGCGCGCGTGCACCACGCGATCACCCGGGATTCCGTCGAATGTGAGCAGCGTCTCCCGGAGCGGCTCGCCCCCCATGGACTTCACGGGATAGCGCCAGATCTCGCCGACGACCATCGTGTCTCACCCTTTCGGCCCGGACGACCAAGCGTCCGGACGCTCGTTTAGACCGCGGGGCGCGGTCGAGGGATTCCGACCGCGGCCTTGCGGCGCGGCATTCCGCTGCAGTAGGCTGGCGGGGCTCGCGGCCCGGCCGCGCGTCGACCCGGAACATCAAGAGCTCAGGGACGCTGCCTGGGCCTGGCGGGGCCCCAGCCCCGCGACGGCCCACAGTAAAGGAGCACGACGATGAAGCCGATCATCCTGCCCGAGACGCCTCAGCCATCGCCCGCGCACGAGGAGCTCTGGTCGAGCGATGCGATCGCGCGCATGCTCCAGGCCCTCGACGTGCCATGGGTGTCGCTCGTGCCCGGCGCCAGCTTTCGCGGGCTGCACGACAGCCTCGTGAATCACACCGGCAACCAGCGTCCGCAGATGATCCTGTGCCTGCACGAGGGCGCCGCGGTCTCGGTCGCGCACGGCTACGCCAAGGCGAGCGGACGGATGATGGGCACGATCCTGCACTCGAACGTGGGGCTGCTCAACGGCAGCATGGGCATCTTCAATGCGTGGTGCGACCGCGTGCCGATGCTGATCCTGGGCGCCACCGGGCCGTGGGACGCGGCCAAGCGCCGCCCGTGGATCGACTGGATCCACACCGCGTCGGATCAGGGCGCGCTCGTCCGCGGCTATACAAAATGGGACAACCAGCCGGCGTCGGTGCCGGCCGCGTACGACGCGCTCCTGCGCGCCGCGCAGATGTCGACGACGGCGCCGTGCGGCCCCACCTATGTGAACCTCGATGCCGCCCTGCAAGAGTCGAAGCTCGGCGCCGTGGCGCCGCTGCCCGACCCTTCGCGCTTCGGCGCGCCGGATTCGCCGCGCCCCGCTCCTGAGCTGATCGCACGCGCGGCGTCGGTCCTGTCCGGCGCGGCATCGCCCGTCATCCTCGTCGGCCGCGGAAAGCGCACGATCGAGAGCTGGCGGGCGCGGGTGGCGCTGGCCGAGAAGCTGGGCGCGCGCGTGATGACCGATCTGAAGACCGGCGCGAGCTTCCCGACGCGGCATCCGCTGCACGTCGGCCCGCCCGGCACCTATCTCTCGGAGGCCGCGGCTGCGGCCGTGCGCGACGCTGACGTGATCCTGGCGCTCGACTGGATCGATCTGGCGGGCACGCTCAAGCAGGTCTACGGCGATCGTCCGATCAGCGCGCGGATCGTTGCGGCCTCGTGCGACGTGCACGTACACCGCGGCTTCAGCATGGACTACTTCGGCTTGCCACCGGTCGACGTGAATCTGCTCGCCGAGCCCGACGTCGTGGTGCCGCTGCTGCTCGAGGCGTGCAAGGCGCGTGTGGTCACCGCGGCGCCGGCGAGCGCGCCCGAGCCGAGCCGCCGCACGTACGATGTGCTGAGCCTGCGTGCCGTGGCGGCCGCGCTGAACGAGGCCACCGACGGCCTCGAGGTGTGCTTGACGCGGCTACCGCTCGGCTGGCCGGGCGAGGCGCGACACTTCGCGCATCCGCTCGACTATCTCGGCGGCGACGGCGGCGCGGGAGTCGGAGCCGGACCGGGGATCACGGTCGGCGCAGGTCTGGCCTTGAAGGGCTCGGGACGCATCCCGATCGGGCTGATCGGCGACGGCGACTATCTCATGGGGCTCACCGCGCTGTGGACCGCGGCTCACTATCAGATCCCGTGTCTGTTCGTCGTCTGCAACAACCGCTCGTTCTACAACGACGAGGCTCACCAGGAGCGCGTGGCCCGGATGCGCGGCCGGCCGGTCGAGAACAAGTGGATCGGGCAGCGGATCAACGAGCCCGACATCGATCTGGCTGCGCTCGCGGTCGCTCAGGGCGCCAAGGGCATCGGGCCCGTCACCGATCCCGCCGAGCTCCGGAGCGCGATCGCGCAGGGCGTGAAGGCGGTCGTGAACGGCGAGGTCTGCGTGATCGACGCGCGCGTGCGGCCGGGGTACGACGCCGACATCAGCGGCGAGCGGGCGACGCGACAGGAGCCGGTGGGCCGGTCGTAGGACTGCGCGAGAGCGGGGAGACCATCATGGCGCGACTGAGTCGCGACGACGTCGTGAAGAAGGCCGAGGCGCTCAAGAACTGGGGCAAGTGGGGCGCCGACGACGAGCTCGGCGTGCTCAACTACATCACGCCCGAGGACATCGTCAACGCCGCGAGGCTCGTGAAGAAGGGCAAGGTGTTCCGCCTCGGGCTCAACCTCGACGAGAACGGGCCGCAGCGCGGGATCTTCGGCGGGCGCTGGAACCCGATGCACCAGATGCTGGCGACCGGCACCGACGCCGTGGCCGGCAAGCACGACGTGATGCCGGGGCTCCGATACGCCGACGACGCGATCAACCTGCCGACGCAGGCCGCGACGCAATGGGATGCGCTCTCGCACGTGTTCCTGGTCGACAAGATGTGGAACGGCTATCCGGCCACACTCGTCGACATGCGCGGCGCCCACAAGAACAGCATCGACAAGTTCGCGAGCAAGATGGTCGGACGCGGCGTGCTGCTCGACGTCGCGCGCTTCAAAGGTGTCGCGTGTCTGCCCGACGGCTACGGCATCACGATCGCCGAGCTCGACGCCACGGCCCGCGCGCAGGGTGTCAGCGTGAAGCGCGCCGACTTCGTGATCATCCGGACGGGCCAGATGGAGGATCGTCTGGCGCGCGGCGAGTGGGGCGGCTACGCGGGCGGCGACGCGCCGGGTCTGGCCTTCGAGACCGTCGACTGGATCCACGCCAAGCAGATCGCGGGGATCTGCAGTGACACCTGGGGGATCGAGGTGCGTCCCAACGATACCGGGCCCGACGTCTTTCAGCCCTGGCACTGGGTCACGATCCCCGCGATCGGCATCGTGCACGGCGAGATCTTCTACCTGAAAGAGCTCGCGGAGGACTGCGCCGCCGACAGCGTGTACGAGTTCTTCTTCTGCGCGCCGCCGCTCGTGATCACGCGCGGCACCGGGTCGCCGATCAATCCGCAGGCGATCAAGTAAGCTCCGATAGATCTTCCGGCGAGCTGACGCCAGCTCGCCGGAATCCCGTCACACTTGTCACTCCCACCGTTCGAAACCTGGTGGCTAAATCTGTCCCATGAGCACCCAGAATCGAGTGCAGCGAACGGCAGCGCGCATGGGCGCGGGTGCTGAGCCCATCCGCTGAAGCGACACGAACAGAGGAGAGACAGGCCATGACGAAGCACAAAACCGGCACACGTCAGGAGTGGCTGGCAGGGCGGCTCGCGCTGCTCGAGGTGGAGAAGGAGCACACACGGCGCAGTGACGAGCTGGCGCGACGGCGGCAGGAGCTACCCTGGGTACGCGTCGACAAGCCCTATCGGTTCGACACCGACGAGGGCGGCGCTTCGCTGGCGGACCTCTTCCGCGGGCGGTCGCAGCTTCTCGTGTATCACTTCATGTTCGGGCCCGACTACAAGGCCGGCTGCCCGTCCTGCTCGGCGATTGCCGACGGGTTCAACGGGCTCGCCGTGCACCTGGCGAACCACGACGTGATGCTCTGGGCGGTCTCCCGGGCGCCGCTCGCGAAGCTCCAGGCGTACAAGCAGCGGCTTGGCTGGACGTTCCCCTGGGCGTCCTCGGCCCCGAGCGATTTCAACTCGGACTTCAACGTGTGGTTCACCGAGGAGCAGCAGCGCAAGGGCGGCGTCGAATACAACTATCAGCGCGAGCCCGTGCTCGAGTGGCGTGCGGGTCAGGAGGATGGCGGCGCGGCGGTCGAAGACCAGTTCGCGGCCAGCTGTGGAGTCGACGCGCCCACGTACCATCGCGATCGGCCGGGCCTGAGCGCGTTCGCGCTCGAGGACGGCGTCGTCCACCACACCTATTCCGCGTACGCGCGCGGACTGGACGGTCTCTGGGGCATGTACCAGTGGCTCGATCGCGCCCCCAAGGGACGCAACGAGACCGGGCTCTGGTTTCGGCGCCGCGACGAGTACGAGCGCGCGACAGCGACGGCAAGGAGGTAGGCCACCATGTGTCCGGTGTGCGTGACGACCGCAGTGCTGATCGCCGGGGGCATCGCGTCCACGGGCGGACTCGCGGCGCTCGCGGTGAAGAAACTCCGACGGCGGGGCAGGTGATGGGGGTCTGGGGCGGCCGGACTCGAGAGGCCGCCCCGAAACTTGTCAAGCAGCCGCCGGGAGATGCTACGATCCCCGCCCGGAGGAAACCTGCCATGGCGGACAACGGCGCCCTCTCGAAGAACATGCGGCTCCTCGGCCACAACGATCTGGGCGGCTTCGGCAACTGCGGCGAGGGGATGGCCATCCAGCTCGCCCGCGACGGGCGGCGCGTGCTGTGGCTCGGTCACGAGTCGGCGCCGAAGAACTTCACGGCCGTCGACGTGACGGATCCGCGCAAACCCTCGGTGATCGTGCAGACCGACCTGCCGCACGGGGACATGCGCTCGAACAACCTCGACCTCGTGGGCGACCTGCTAGTCGTGCCCTACCAGACGAGCCGGGTCGGGATGCAGCCCGCCGGTGTCGAGTTCTTCGACGTCGCCGACCCCGGCAAACCGCGCTCGATCGCGTTCTTCGACGCCTCGGGCCCGCACTCGCGGGGCGTCCATCACCTGTGGTTCGTCGACGGCGCCTATCTGCATCTCTCGAGCGGCGCGCCGGACTTCAAGCCCCGCAACCCGAAGGACGACCAGTTCTATCGGATCATCGACGTGCGCCAGCCGACCAAGCCGACCGAGGTCGGGCGCTGGTGGCTCCCCGGCACGCGCGACGGCGATGCCGAGCCGCCGCTCGCTCGCCACCCGAAGTTCGACGCGGGCTTTCGCGCGCACAACACGAACGTCTACCCGCGCCGGCCGGATCGGGCGTGGATCGGCTACATCGACGGCGGCGCGATCGTGCTCGATATCTCGGACATGGCGCATCCGCGCATGCTGAGCCGGTGGGACTATCATCCGCCGTACCCGGGCTTCACCCACACCTTGCTGCCGCTCTTCGACCCGCAGCTCGTGATCGTCTCCGACGAGGCCACCGCGGAAGCCGGCAAGGACTGGCCCAAGCTCGTGTGGGTCGTCGACATCCGCGACGAGACCAACCCGGTGCCGATCTCGACGTTCCCGATCCCGGCGGTGTCGGACTTCGGCGGGCGCGGCGGGCGCTACGGCGCGCACAACCTGCACGAGAACCGCCCCGTGCAGAGCAACCTGGTTTCCGAGAAGCTGATCTTCGGCACGTACTTCAACGGCGGCGTGCGCGTGCACGACGTTTCGAATCCGTTCCAGCCCGAAGAAGTGGCCTACTACGTTCCCGAGGCGCCTCGCGGCTCGCGGGCAGGGGCCGTGCAGATCAACGACGTGCTGGTCGACGAGCGCCGCGTCGTGTACGCGGTGGACCGCCTGATCGGCGGTCTCTACACGCTCGAGCTCCAGGTGTAGCGGCGGCGCCGGAGGGGACCTCGCCGGTCCCCTCCGGCCACCGCCGGACGCGAGACGTTATGCCGCGGACTTCACCGCGGCGGGTTCGCGCAGTCGCTGCTCGACGACCGACCAGTCCACGTTCTTGAAGAAGGCCTCGATGTACTTCGCGCGCTCGCTCGCTTTGTAGTCGCGCATGAACGCGTGCTCCCACACGTCCAGGACCAGCAGGGGATTCCACCGGGCCGGAATGCCGTCCTGGTGCAGGCTCACCCACTGGTTGGTCAACCGGTGGCTTGCCGGATCCTCGAACAGGATCACCCAGCCGATCCCGCGCATGCCCGCGATCGCCTGAAAGTGGTCCTGCCAGCGCTCGACCGAGCCGAATGTCTCGGCGAGCGCGCGCCCGAGCCCCTGGCGATCGCTGGGCCGGGAGTCGCCGCCGGGCTTCAAGCTCGAGAAGTACAGCTCGTGCAGGACCATGCCGTCGTACTCGTACGCGAAACGACGCGTGCCCTCGGCGAGACCGAAGTCCTTTCCAGCTTCCTTGCGGTCGACGCGCATCTCGGAAAGCTCCTGCGCCAGCGAGTTCACCTGCTTGACGTATCCGGCGTAGAGATCGAGGTGCTCCGCGATCTGGCCGTCAGAGATCCCGGTGAGCCCTTTGAGGTGATCGAACGACTTGGCACTGTAGGTGGCTCGACCGTCCGTTTTCATCGTGTTCACATTCCTCCTGCCCCGAGGTCGTGGAAGATCCATGCCACCGGGAGTCTCGCGGCTTTTGGGCATGCCCCATGCAACACGAGATCGCGACGGGAGTGGCTGTCGGGCAGGCGGAGTGAACAGATCGCAGACGGAAGGAGTTCTCGATGCTCTACTACGCGCTGGTCTTCTTGATCGTCGGTCTGGTAGCCGGTGCGCTTGGCTTGTTCGGCATTGCGCAAATCGCCGGGCAGATCTCGTGGATCCTGTTCCTGGTCGGGATCGTCCTGCTCGTCATCCACATGGTGAGCGGGCGCCGAGTGCCGATACGTTGACGCGGGGCCTGTAGTTCTTTCCCGGTAAAAGCTTCACCGATCGTGTAACAAGTACACCATTCGCGTCGCGGGACGGTGGCGCCGAGCGGCGCCACCGTTCTGATTAATAGTTCCTGGGCTACTGGAGCTACTTCCGGCCGAGCTCGGCGACCGCGCGGTCGCGATACGCGAAGTTGAACAGGCGGCTCACGGGCAGGAGCTCCTTGTACTTCAGGTGGCCGAGCTCGGACGCCAGGCGCTGCATCGAGTCGAGGACGGCCGGGTCCATCTCGAGATTCGGATCGAGCACGTGGGCCCGCGCGCGCCGGATCACGTCGGCCTTCGCGCCGGTGTACTTCACCATCAGGTCGATGTTCTTCTCCTGCTTCCAGCCGTTGTCGAGCGCGAGATCGCGCGCGGCTTTCACGTAAGCGAGCATCACCTTGTGCGCCAGCTCGGGGTTCTTGGCCGCCCAGTCCTTGTTCCAGAAGATCGCGGTGATCGGCGTGGCCTTCGCGCCGGCGGGACGGGGCAGAGGTCTCAGCGCGACTCCGCGCTCTTCGGCCAAGGTCGGGAACGGCTCGGTGAGGATCGCCGCCTCGACGGCGCCCGACTCGAGCGCCGGCACCATGTCGGGGAACGGCATGATCTTGATCTGCACGTCCTTGAGCCCGAGGCCGTCGCGCTTGAGCGCCTGCTCGAGCATCCACTCGACGGCCGCGCCACGCACGTTGAGCGCCACCGGCCGGCCCTTGAGATCGCCGATGCGCTTGATCTCTTTCTCCCAGGACGCCTTGCGCACGGTGAAGTAGTCCTCGACGTAGCCGGAGTGTAGCGGCGCCACGAATTCCACCGGCAGCGACGCGGCCACCGCGTTGAAGCCCGCGGCACCCATGCCCGTGCCGCCCACGTTGAGCTGGCCGGTCGCGACCTGCGCAAGGATCTCGCTGCCGCCGCTCAGGCGAACGGTCTCCACGGCCACGTCGGCGGCCGGCAAATGCCGGTCGGCCATGATGTAGAGCGCGGCGAAGGAGTCGGACGGGATGTAGCCGACCTTGACGACCGGCTTCGTCTGCGGCGACACCGGCGCCGCGAGCGCGAGGCCCGTCAGGGCGATCAGGATCGACCACACGCACGATCTACGCGTCGAGCTCATCGATGCCTCCGTGTATGGCTACGTTCGCGGCTTTGTAGACCACATCGCCGGGGAAGGCAAGCGCGCTCTTGACGAGCCTTCGCGACCGCTGTATATCCGTCGACACGACGGGCGCCCGAATGATTGGAACCCGCGACGTCGGCGCCGAGTTACTCGCCCGTCACTCGACGTCGGCCGTGCTGGCGATGTCGATCTCAGCATTCAATCCACGAGGAGGAGGCCCATGAGAACGGAACGTCTGGTGTCCCTGCTGGTCGGCACCGCACTGGTCCTCGGCGCGTCTCTGGCGAGCGCGCAGCAGCCCGCGGCGCCGCCGCCGCCGGCCCCGCAGTATGGCACGCCGATCACGCTCGAGCAGGCGAAGAAGGTCATGGCGGGCGCGGAAGCCGAGGCCAAGAAGAACAGCTGGAACGTCGTCATGGCGGTCCTGGACTCGGGCGGCAACCTCGTGATGCTCCAGCGGATGGACGGCGCCCAGTTCGGCAGCATCGAGGTCGCGAAGGACAAGGCGTACTCGGCCGTCGCATTCCGACGCCCCACGAAGGCCTTCGACGACGCGCTCGCTCAGGGCGGCGCCAACCTCCGTATTCTCAGGGTTCCGGGCGCGAGCCCGCTCGAAGGCGGCATCCCCATCGTCGTCGACGGTAAGCTGATCGGCGCGATCGGCGTGTCCGGGGTCACCTCGGCCCAGGACGCTCAGATCGGCAGGGCCGGGATCGAGAATCTGAAGTAGCCGAGCGGCGGGCCGGACCGCGGCGTCAACACGCTCGGTCCGGTCCGTTCGGCTCGTACCGGCGGCGAGCTCAGACCTGTGCCCGCGCGTCGCGGAGGCGCTCGTCGCTTCTGATCGCGCGACTCAGCGCGACGAGCGCGCGGCCGAAGCGTGCCGCCTCCTCGACCAGCCCGGAATCCAGCGCGCCGTCGCCACCCGAGCGCATCACGCCGTAGAGCACGGGCGGCACGACATAGGCGCCGAAGAACCGAACGAGCATGTCGATCAGTGGATCGGCGCCGAGGAAGTGGTGGTGCGAGCCGCCGGTCGCCACGATCCCCACCGCCTTCGCGCGCAGCGGCCCGTCGAACCGCTCGGGCGGCCCGCCGCGCGGCACACGGTCGAGCAATTCCTTGAGGACCGCCGCATACGTCGCGCGGTACATCGGCGTTCCGAGCACGACGGCGTCGGCGCCCGACAGGCTGCGCACGCAGGCCTCGACTCGCGACTGATCGAGCGGCCCCGCGCCCAGATGGATCGACTCCGGCTGCACCCCCGGCTCGGCGTCGCGCGCGGCCTGCAGCACCTGGCCGACGAGTCGATCGGTATTGCCGCCCGGCTGCGACGCGACGATGGCGACGACGTGAATGGGCGTGTCCAAATTGGCCTCCCACGGGGAAGGATATACAATCCCGGCGCGCCGATGCCCACGCACGATCCCAAGGTCCTCGTCGACGACGTCAGCGTGACGTTCGAGAGTCGCGGCCGCTCGGTCGTCGCGCTCGATCGGATCTCGCTCCAGGCCCGGGCCGGCGAGTTCCTGTGCATCGTCGGGCCGAGCGGGAGTGGCAAGTCGACCTTGCTCCGCGTGCTGGCCGGGCTGCATCGTCAGAGCGCCGGCGAGGTCCGCATCACGGCGGACCGCCCGGGAACGCCGCTCACCGCGATGGTGTTCCAGGAGCACGCGCTCCTGCCGTGGCGGACGGTCCGCGACAACGTCGCCTTCGGTCTGGAGAATCGTGGCATCGGCCGCGCCGAGCGCGACGCGCGCGCCCGCGAGATGCTGGCGCTGGTCGGGCTCGCGCGCTTCGCCCAGCACTATCCGCATCAGCTCTCGGGTGGCATGAAGCAGCGCGTGGGGATCGCCCGCGCGCTCGCCAACGACCCCGAGGTGCTCCTGATGGACGAGCCCCTCGCGGCGCTCGACGCGCAGACCCGGACGATCATGCAGGAAGAGCTCCTCCGGATCTGGGCCACCCTCGGCAAGACGGTCGTCTACGTCACGCACTCGCTCGAGGAGGCGCTGCTGCTCGGCGATCGCGTCGTGCTGCTCACGGCCCGTCCGGGGCGGGTGAGCGAGGTCTACCCCGTCGACCTCGGCCGCCCGCGCGGGCTCGAAGTGCGCGGCTCGCCCGCGTACGGCGCGCTGCTCGAAAAAATCTGGTCACGGTTGCGCGAAGAGGTCGTGCGCGCGATGGCGGACGATCGCGGCTCGGATCCGGAGACGATCGGCGCGTGAAGGCGACGGCGCGCTGGCTCGCCGAGCACTGGATCGCCGTCGCGTCGCCGATCGCGCTCCTCGGCCTCTGGGAGTGGGCGAGCGCGACCGGCCTCCTGCGCGCGGCATTCTTCCCGCGCCCCTCGACGATCGCGGCGCACCTCGGCGATCTCACGCTCGACGGCACGCTGTGGAGTCACACGGCAATCACGCTCGCGCGCATCGGCGCCTCGTTCGCGCTGGCCGCGGGCCTCGGCGTCGCGATCGGGCTCGCGATGGGGCTCTGGCGCGGGCTCCGCGACGGTCTCGATCCGGTCTTCGCCGTCGTCTACCCGATTCCGAGCGTGCTCTTTCTGCCGCTCGTGAGCTTCGTGGTCCCGGCGGGCGAGATCGCGCTGGTCGTGACCTCTGCGGTGACGTCGTTCTTCCTGATCGCGCTCACGACGACGCAGGGCGTACGGCAGATCGACCGCCTCGTCGTCGAGGCCGCGCTGCACTACGGCGCGCGCGGCCGGCGGCTCTTCACCGCGGTGCTCCTGCCCGGTGCCTTACCGTCCATCTTCACCGGGCTCCGGCTCGGCCTCGGCTTCTCGCTGATCGTGGTGGTCGCCGTCGAGATCGTCTCGGCGAGCCGCGGGCTCGGCGCGCTCCTCTGGCTCTCGTGGCAGGTCCTGAAGGTGGAGGACATGTACGCGACGTTCGTCGTGATCGCGCTCCTGGGCGCGCTCCTGTCCTACGGGCTGGCGGCGCTGCGCACACGTCTCTTGCCCTGGGTGCCGGACGTGGGGGATCGCTGAGTGGCGGTGCTCGTGCCGACGGCGGCGCTCATCCTCTGGGAGCTCTGCTCGCGGCTCGCGATCGTCTCGCCGCGCTACTTCCCGGCGCCGACCACGATCGGCTGGGTGCTGGCCGACCGTCTCGCGGCGGGCGATCTCGGCTCGGAGCTCGCCGTGACCTTGACGCGGCTGGCCTTCGCGTTCGTGCTCGCCGCGGTGCCGGCGATCCCGCTCGGGCTCCTCATGGGCATCGCGCGGCCCGTCCGCGATCTCGTCGAGCCCTATCTCGCGTTCATCTTTCCCGTGCCGAAGATCACCTTGCTGCCGTTTCTCCTGATCATCCTCGGCGTCGGCGAGCCCGCGTTCGTGCTCACGGGCTCGAGCTCGGCGTTCTTCCAGATCGTCATCAGTACGCTCGGGGGTGTCCAGACGATGGACCCGCGTCTGCTGGACGTCGGGCGCAACTACGGCGCGCACGGGGCACGCCTCTTCTGGAAGGTGATTCTGCCGGCGGCGCTGCCGGCGATCTTCACCGGGCTCAGGCTCGGCCTCGGGCTGGCGCTCGTCACGCTCGTCGCGGTGGAGTTCATCGCGGCAAAGTCCGGTCTCGGGCACCTGGTCTTCCGCCACTGGCAAATGCTGAGCACGCCCGAGATGTACGCGGCCTTCGCGCTGATCGGCGCCCTCGGCCTCGTGCTCACGCGCGGCCTGCGCGCGGTTCAGGCGCGCGTGCTCGCGTGGCAGGACGAGATCGGGGTGTAGGCGAGCGGGCTCAGGCCGCGAGCACCAGGCGCTGGTCGACGACGAACCTAGCCGAGACGAGTCGCACGTTGTCCTCGATCGCCTGCAGCTGCGCCTCGACCGCCGTCGCCGGAACGCCCGCTGGAGCATAGGCGACGTAGAGGACGTGCGAGCTCTCGCGGGAGATCGGGGACCGGTTGTCCTGTCCGTAGATGATCGAGCAGCACACGCCGCGCGCGTCCCGCATGACCATGTCGCCGGGCCGCAGCGCCGTGAGGCTCCCGTTCATCTGGGTCATCTCATCGCCGTCCCGCGAGACATCGATCGACACCGCGCCCTCGAGCTTCGTCGCGTCGTGCCCCGCCGTCAGCACCAGGGTGTCGACCTCGGCGGCGAAATTGGCGTCCACGAGGGGTGAGACGCTCGGCAGGCTCTTACCCTTCAGGACGATCGACTCGAGCTGCAGCTGCACGTGATACGTCTTGCTGAACCGCTTGTAGTAGCGCACGTAGGCCGCCATCACCGGGAGCGCCGTGAAATCCTGGCGCGTCAGACCCTGATAGCGATCTCTCAGGCGCGCTTCGGTTTCGCGCTTTCGGTCGGCGAGCCGACCGGACTCGCCCGAGCCGGCGATACCCGAAAGCTCCAGCAGGCCGATCGCGGCGCCGGGATGCGCAGCCCGCCAGGCGTCCGTCGCCGAGATCGCGAGCATGACGGCTCAGTAGCCCCGAAGCGGCCGCAGCAACAACAGGAGTGCGCCGCCGAACACCAGCGCCTCGACCATGGTGGCCGCGAACAGCGCGATCCGCTCCGGGCGGTCCGGCGCGAAGAGCCCCGAGAGCAGGAAGGTGAGAGCGAACAGCGGCGCCACGATGGTCCGCAGCAGGGCCAGGCCCCCCAGGAGCTGGATGGTCGAGCCCGGCGCGGCGGTCTGGTCCGCGAGATAGACGAGCAGCGCGGCCACACCCGTGGCGCCGAGGGCCAGCGCCGAGCCGGCGAGCACACGCCAGAGCGTGGGATAGGGTCTCAGGAAGTAGAGCGCGGCGGCGGTTGCCGGCACCGCGGCGACGCCGAACACCACCAGGAAGAGCACGCTGTCGCCGAAGGCCAGCATCCCGTCGGATCCCTGACCGCTCGTCGCGACCATGTGGATCATGACCGCCGCCGACGCGATCGCGAAGGCGCCGACGTATCCGATCGTCACGAGCCCCAGCTTCGCCGGCGCTCTCACGAGTCGTGCATCGTCTGAACCAGGATCTTCCAGGCCCCGTCGCGCCGATGCAGGTTGTAGGAGAACGTCGTCTTCCACAGGAACTCCGCGCAGGCGCCGTTGTACGCCCACTGAACCGTCGCCAAGGCACTGTTGGCGCCGAGCGGCTGGACGTCGATCGCGAGGGGCTCGCTGTAGGTGAAGCCGCGCGCCCGATAGCTCGCGTCGACCTCGGCGAAGAGCCGCTCGGTGTCCTCGCGCGTCTGGTTCACCCGGACGACGCCCATCCGCACCGTCACGCAGGGCTCCCAGTAGAACTCGGCGATGGCGCTCGGGCCCAGCCTGAAGGCGTCGCCGTAGGCGTGGATGAGCGTCGTGATCTCGTCGCGCATGGCGTGGGCGCCGTCCCTGCCGCGGACCTCAGATCAGCGAGCAGGCCTCGTCGAAGTCGAGGCGCGGAAGCTTCGCCAGCACCTTCGACGAATCACCGTGGCCCAGGTTGCACAAGAAGTTCGACTTGACCCGCCCGTCGGGAAAGAACTCGGCGTCGACCTTCGCGTTGTCGAAGCCGGACATGCCGCCGACGTCGAGCCCCACCGCGCGAGCCGCCAGCATGAAGTAGGCGCCTTGCAAGGTGCCGTTGCGGAACGCGACCGTCTCGGCCAGCTTCGCGTTGGCCTCGTAGGGGTTCTTCATCTCTGGCCGGTGCGGGAAGAGCTTGGGCAGATGCTCGTAGAAGCGCGTGTCGTAGCCGATGATCGCGGTCACCGGCGCCGCCTTGGTCTTGTCGACGTTGCCGGGCGACAGCGCCGGCAAGAGGCGCGCCTTGGCCTCGGGTGTGCGGATGAACAGGATGCGGGCAGGGGACGAGTTGGCGCTCGTCGGGCCGGATCGCATGATCCGATAGATCGCCCGGAGCTGGTCGTCGCTGACCGGCGTCGGGAGCCAGCCGTTCTGCGTCCGGGCGTTGAGGAACAAGAGATCGAGGGCCTTGTCGTCGAGCGTCACGTGTCGCTCCTCCTGCGCTGTCATCGCGTCTTCGCGTCCTGGATCGCCTGCCACACGCGCTCGGGCGTCGCCGGCATGTCGAGCTGTCGCACGCCGACCGACGCCAGCGCGTCGATGACGGCGTTCATCACCGCCGGCAGGGCGCCGACCGTCCCGGCCTCGCCCGCGCCCTTGACGCCCAGCGGATTGAGCTTGGTCGGCACCGGATTGCTCTCGATGTGCATGTCGGGGAAGTCGTCGCCGCGCGGCATCGCGTAGTCCATGAACGAGGCGGTCAAGAGCTGGCCCGACTCGCGGTCGTAGACGACCTGCTCCATCAGCGCCTGGCCCACGCCCTGCGCCACGCCGCCGTGGATCTGCCCCTTGAGCGTCACCGGATTCACGACGGTCCCCACGTCGTCGACGATCGAGTACGCGACGATCGCGACCGCGCCCGTGTCGGGATCGACCTCCACTTCGCACACGTGGCAGCCGTTGGGCCAGGTGCCTTGCTTGGGCGAGAAGGTCCCGGTCTCGTAGAGCCCCGGCTCGACGCCCGGCGGGAGCTGGTTGGGCTGGAAGGCGGCGCGCGCGACGTCCTTGAGCGCGACGGCTCGGTCCGTGCCGACGACGCCGAACTTGCCGTCGGCGAAGGTCACGTCCGCCTCGGCCGCCTCGAGCAGGCGCGCCGCGATCTTCTTGCCCTTGGTGACGACCTTGTCGGCGGCCATCCACAATGCGGTGCCGCCGATCACGGTCGAGCGCGAGCCCATCGTGCCCATGCCGAACGCGACCCGGTCCGTGTCGCCGTCGACGTACAGCACGTCGGCCGGATCGAGACCGAGCCGCTCGTTGAGAATTTGCTTGAAGGTCGTCTCGTGGCCCTGGCCCTGGTTCTTCGAGCCCATCAGGATCGTTGCGCTGCCGCTCGGCGCGAAGCGGATCTCGGCGAACTCGGGCTGAGGCCCCGCGGCCTGCTCGATCGGATTGACCACGGCGAGCCCCCGGAGCTTGCCGCGCCGCCGCGACTCCTCGCGGCGCCCGGCGAAGCCGGCGACGTCGGCGAGCTTCAGGCCTTTTTCCATGTTGGCTGGAAAATCGCCGCAGTCGTAGGTGGCGCCGAGCGGGTTCTTGTACGGCATGGCCGAGGCCGGGACGAGATTCTTGCGCCGGAGCTCGAGAGGGTCGACGCCGAGCTCGCGGGCCGTGTCGTCGATCAGCCGCTCGAGCACATAGGTTGCCTCGGGCCGCCCGGCGCCGCGGTACGGCGCCGTCGAGTTCGTGTTGCTCATGACGCAGCTGACATGCACGTAGGCGGCCTCGAACTTGTACACGCCGACCAGCGTGATCACGTTGCTGAACGTCGCGAGCAGGTTGCGGTCCGAGGAGACGTACGCGCCCACGTTGGCCAGGGTGTGCACGCGCATCCCGAGAAACCGCCCGTCGGCGTCGAGCGCCAGCTCGGCCTCGCTCACGTTGTCGCGCGCGTGCTCGTCGGCCATGATCGCCTCGCGCCGCTCGCACTGCCATCGCACGGGACGCCCGAGCTTGCGCGCGGCCCAGAGCACCAGCTTGTGCTCCGGGTACTGCCAACCCTTCGTCCCGAAGGCGCCGCCGATGTCGCCGGCGACCACGCGGATTTTGTGCTCGGGGACCTTGAAGATGCTGCTGGCCAGCGCGTTGCGCACGCGATGCGGGTACTGGACGTCGGCGTAGAGGGTGTAGCGGTCCTCGTGCGGATCGTAGACGCCGAGAGAGCCGCGCGGCTCCATGAACTGCGCGTGCACCCGGGTGATCACGTAACGTCGGCGGACGATCCGATGCGCCCGGGCGAATACCGCCTCGGTCGCGGCCTTGTCGCCCGATTCGAAGATGCTGCTGACGTTGTCGGGACACTCGTCCCAGACCGGCGCCGCGCCGGGCCGGGTGGCGTCCGCGGTGGCCGTCACGGAGGGCAGGGGCTCGTAGTCCACCTGGACGAGGTCGGCGGCGTCCTCGGCCTGCGAGCGCGTCTCGGCCACGACCAGCGCGACCGGGTCGCCGACGTAGCGTGCGCGGTCGCGCGTGAGGCCGCGATGCGGCCGCGCGAACATCGGCGAGCCGTCCGGGCGCTTGCGCTTGAGCGTCATCGTCATCGTGCCCAGGCCTTCGACGTCGGCCCCCGTGAATACCGCGAGGACGCCGGGCGCTCGCAGCGCCGCGGTCGAGTCGATCCCGCGGATCCGCGCGTGCGCGTGCACGGAGCGCACGATCACCGCGTGCGCCTGGCCGGGAATGTTGACGTCGTCCAGATAGCGCCCGCGGCCGCGCAGGAGCCGGACGTCTTCGACCCGCTTGATGCCCTGTCCGATGCCGTACTGCATTAGAGTCTCCTATGCTGGGGGGGAGCGAGCGCCGCTCCTCCCCCAGCCCCCCCCACCGCCTCGGCGACGACCATCTCGGCCGCTCGGCGATGACTGTCCCGAATCGCGGCGGCGATAGCTATCACGACCGAGCCGGCGATGACTGTCCCGGCCGCGTCAGCGGCGACTGTCCCGATCGCGGCGGCGATTACTTTGCGACCGGCGGTGATCACTAGGGGAGCAGGCGCGCGCCGGGAGCGGCGAAGTCTTTCGGCCACACGACAACCCACTTGCCGTCTTGCACCTGCTTCACCCTGGAAAGGTCGTCGCCGTAGTTGTTGGTGCCGTCGAACCGGAAGCGGCCGACGATCGTCTGGACCTGGTTCTTGCGGAGCCACTGGGCGAGCGCCTTGTCGTCGAGGCCCTTCGTCGCGGTCACCGCCGCCTCGAGCATCTGCCAGGCCGCGTACGAACCGGCCGCCTGCGTGTCGACGTTCGTGTACGGGATGCCGGCCTTGGCGGCGCGCTCGTGGTAGAGCGCCGCGAACTTGGCGGCCGCGGGGTTACTCGTGAACGGCGGATGCTCCTCGAAGAACGTGTGCGAGAGCGCCAGCTTCGCGTCGGGCGAGGTCGCCATCGGACCCGGCGCCGGGAAGAGGTGATAGTGCCGGCGCGGCGTGTAGTCCAGGCGCTTGAGCTCCTCCAGCACCAGGTTGCCGTCGAGGCCGAGCGCGCCGACCCAGAGCAAGTCCGGGTTGGCGTCCTTGATGCGGGCGGCGATCGGCCCGAAGTCGCGCGTTCCGAACTCGTACTCGAGGTAGAGCACGACCTTGAGCCCGCGCTGCGCGGCCACGTCGCGCGCGCCCGAGGACTGGAACTGCGCCGAGGGGAACTTGCTCGTCACGATCGCGACGGTCTTGGGCGGGTTCGCGGTCGCCGCCACCGCATCGAACAGGATCGACGGCACCGTGCGATTGGGCTCGGGCCCGAACGGCGCCGCTGGGAACTGCATGTCGTACTTCGCCAGATGCGGCATGCCGAAGCTGTGATGGATGAGCAGCTTCTGGTAGCGCTGGGCCACGCCCATCGCGGCGATGATCCCGCCCGTCGCGTACGGCCCCATCAGCAGATCGACCTTGTCCACCGTGATGAGCTTCTCGTAGAGGCTTCGCGTGACCTCGGGCTTGGACTGATCGTCGAGCAGGATCCACTCGACGGGTCGTCCCAGGAGGCCGTTGCCGCGGTTGAGCTCTTCGACGTAGATCTCGGCCGTGATCTTGTGCAGGAGCGCCGTCGCGGCCAGCGGCCCTGTCAGCGCGAGCGTCCCGCCGATCTTGATCGGGGTGCCCGAGGGCGCCGCGCCCGCTCGCAGGACCGCGGCGACGACGAGGACGGCGGCCAGCGCAATCGTGAGACGCGAGATCCATCGCGGCGAGATCATCTGCCTCCTCCGTAGGTCGTGCGCGCGGCAGACCGCCAAGGCTTTCCGCCCCGCCGGCCGAGTCGCGCCTACTGACAGTGGAAAGTCGCGCTGGATCAGCCGTATGCGCGCCGATCGGGAGCTACGTCGGAGCCGGCGCGCGACGCGCGAGCGATCGCGGGGAGCCTAACCGGGCGAGGAGTCGGGAGTCAAGGGGACGGCGGGCGGAATGACGAGGTCGAGCCGGGTCAGTGAAGACGCGGCTCCAGCTGACCGCGGAGCCGGGAAAGCTCGAGCGGCTTCTGCAGGACGGCCACGACGCCTTCCTCCGTCCAGTAGCCGTGCGCATGCTCGTCGAAGCTCGTGATGACGACCGCGCGGGTGTCGGGCTCGTAGCGGCGGGCGAATCGGAGCAGGTCGAGCACATTCAGGCTGACGTGGCGCTCGGCCTGGACGTTGTCGTCGAGCAGGAGCAGATCGTAGGGCCGCGAAAAGATCGACGCGAAGCCGGCCCACATGTCCTCGGCCACCTTCACGTCGTGGCCGTCGGCGGACAGGATCGCCTTCAGCCCTTCACGGGCGTGACGCTCGCGCTCGACCACGAGAATAGTCAGAGACAATGCGTGCCTCCCACCCTTCTCTAAGCAACGAGCATGCCCGGATCGACGCGCGCGTGCGGCGGTCAAGTGCCGGAAACCGCAGCGTTGGGCCGCGGCAGGGAAAACCCCGATAGCGCGGGCGTGAAAGAACTACTTCGTACAGCTTACTTGGTCGTTCCCGCCACGTCGTCGGTAAGCGTCCGAGCCTTGCTGGCGAGATTGGCGGCACGCTGATAGTCGCGCTGATCCAGGGCGCTGCGCGCCTGATCCAGGAAGTTCTTCGCGGTCCGCAGCGCCTCCTGCTGGGGCGGCTTCATCTGGCGTCCCTCGAGCTCAGCCAGAACGCGCGCGACGTCGCCGATGCTCTGCTTCGTGCTCTCGACCAGGCGGTGCTCCTCGTCCGCAGACACCTCGGGCCGCAGCGGTGTGGGGGGCGGCTGGTTCGCGCTCGGCCTGGGCGTCGAGACCGGCGCGGTAGGCGCCGGCGTGGGGGTCGCGACGCTTGGCGGTGCGGTCTGCGCGCCGGGCTTCTTCGCGGGCTCGGTCGCGGCGCAGCCGCAGCAGAGCAGGAGCGCTGCGGCCGGCAGAATGAGTCGCCTGATCACGACTTCAGCCCGCTGAAGCCACGGGGAGCGTCACGACCATGACCGTACCGCGATCGACTTCCGACTCGACGTCGATCCGACCGTCGTGCAGCTGCACGATGCGATAGACCATCGAGAGTCCGATCCCGGACCCCTGAGCCTTCGTCGTGTAGTACAGGCGGAACACCTTCTCGAGATCCTGCGCGGGAATGCCCACGCCCTCGTCGGCGACGCGGACCTCGATCGAGCCGTCCGCGCCGAGCCGAGCCCCGAGCGTCACCGTGCCGCCCTTGGGCATCGCCTGGACCGCGTTCGTCACGAGGTTCGTGAGCGCCTGCCGAAGCAGCTCGGCGTCGCCGGCCACGGGCGGCAGATCGGGCACCACATCGTCGGCGATGCGTGCGCCCGCGCGCGCCGCCTCGGGCGTCATGAGTCGCCCCACCTCGCAGAGCAGCGCCTTGACGTCGACCGGCGCCAGCCGCACCTCTTCCGGCCTCGCGAACTTGAGGAACCCCTGGACGACGTGGTCGAGGCGCACGATCTCCTGCGCGATCACTTCGAGGTTCTCGCGGACGGCCGGCTGACTGCCGCCGAGCCTAGCCTTCAAGAGCTCGAGGTGGATGCGCATCGCGTTCAAAGGGTTCTTGACCTCGTGGGCGACGCCCGAGGTCAATCGGCCGAGCGCCGCGAGCTTCTGGGAATAGGTCACCAGCGACTGGACTGCGCGGACGGGCTCGAGGTTCCTCAACGCGAGCACGGCGCCTCCGGCTCGCTCGCCGTCGGGAATGCGATAGCTCGAGACCGCGAGCTCGTGCATCTGGCCGTCGTGATCGCGCACCTTCACCGCGGCGTTGCGGCGCTCGACGTCGGCGTCGAACAGCTCGGCGACGACCGGCGCCAGCGGATGGTCGCTCGACAGGTGACCGACAAGCCCGTCCCCGGCCGGTGTCAGCGACTGGCCGAGTAGCTCTTCGCCGGCGTGGTTGGAGAAGACGACCTCGCGCTTGGCGTTGAGGACGATCACGGCGTCCTCGAGGCTGTCGAGGATGCCTTCCATCCTGGCTCGGTCGCTCTGCCAGTGCGACTGCTCGGCATGGACCCGCTCACCGAGCTTGTTCACCCGCGCCGCGATCTCGCCCAGCTCGTCGTCCCGCGTGAGGTCGACCGTCGCGCCGTACTCGCCGCGGGCCAGGCGATCCATGCCGTTGGCGATCGTTCGCAGCGACTGCATCAGGAAATGACCGACGACCAGCCCCACGACGACCGCGATTGCGAGCGCGACGAGCGCGATCACCAGGCTGTAGAGCGCGGCCTGCGTCAGCGCCTGCTTGAGGAGGCTGGTCGAGACACCGACCCGCACCGTCCCGAATGGGCGCTCGCCCTGACGCATCGGCACCTGCGCCTCGTAGATCTCCGGCTGGCCGAAGAGCGAGGCGACGACCCCGAGCGTCGAGCGCGCCTTGAGCTCGGCAAGGCTCTCGCGCGGCGGCAAGATCTCGCCTTCGAGCTTGGGGTTGTTGTGGACGACGATCCTGTCCGACGGATCGACGATGGCCGCGTAGACGACGGTGTGCGAGTAGCCGACCATGCCCTCGAGCAGAGCGCGGATACCCGGATCTTGTCGAAGGACGGTCGGCGAGGGGGTCGGCGCCGTGGCCACGACGCGCGCGCTCTGGTGATAGAGCTGCTTGGCCATCAACTGGCCCTCGTCGGCGGCGGCGCCGATCGCGATCCGGGCCACGTTCGCGAGGTGCGCGACGGTCGACGCCACCACGACCAGCAGGACCACCACGGCGAGCGCCAGAACCTGCCGCGTGCGAAGCGTCAGACGCATGCGCCTCTCAGGCGTTGTACTTGTGGAGCTTGTTGTGCAGGGTCTTGAGGCTGATGCCGAGCACCTCGGCGGCGCGGGTCTTGTTGCCGCCGGTCTGCTTGAGCGTCCGCAAGATCAGCTCCTTCTCGGCGTCCTCCACGGTCGTGCCGATCGGGAGCACCAGGTCGGCCTCGGTCGCCGCCACCACCGGCTCGCTCGGCGTGCCGAGCGGCGGCAGGTGCTCGGCGCGGACCACGTCGCCCGCGCAGACGATGACTGCGCGCTCGATCACGTTGCGCAGCTCACGCACGTTGCCGGGCCACCGGTGGCGGCGCAGGACGTCGAGCGCGGTCTCGTCCACGCCCCGGACGCTGCGGCCGTGGCGCTCGTTGAACTCCTCCACGAACGCCTGGGCGAGATCGCCCAGATCCTCCAGCCGGTCGCGCAGCGGCGGCAGATTGATCGCGAAGACGTTGAGCCGATAATAAAGATCCTCGCGCAAGGTGCCGTCCTGCAGCGCCTTCCCCGGCTCCTTGTTGGTTGCCGCCACCACCCGGACGTTCACATGGATCTCGGCCTTGGCGCCGAGCCGACGGAACTGCCCCTCCTGGAGCACCCGGAGGAACTTCGCCTGCGTGCCCGGCTGCATCTCGGCGACTTCGTCGAGGAACAAGGTACCGCCGTCGGCGAGCTCGAAGCAGCCCTGACGCCGCTCGACGGCGCCGGTGAACGAGCCGCGCTCGTGGCCGAAGATCTCGCTCTCGAGCAGGGTCTCTGGAATCGCCGCGCAGTTGACAGCGACGAACGGCCCGCGGCGGCGAGGCGAGAGCTCGTGCACGGTGCGGGCGACCAGCTCCTTGCCGGTGCCGCTCTCGCCCGCGATGAACAGGGTCGCGTCGGTCGGCGCTGACACCTCGACCTGCCGCATGACCTCCATCATGCCGCGCGAGCTGCCCAGCAGGCGTCCGAACGCGCCGCGCTGACGGAGCTGACGGCGCAGCAGCTGAACCTCGCGTACCGTCTCGGAGCGCTCGAGCGCGCGGTCGAGCAGGAGCTGAAGTCGCGTCGGATCGACCGGCTTCGTGAGGTAGTCGTACGCGCCGTCCTTGATCGCCTGCACGGCCGTCTCGATGCTGCCCTGACCGGTCAGGAAGACCACGGCCGTGGTCGGAAAGTCGCGCTTGAGCCGTGTGAGCAGCTCGAGCCCATCGATCCCGGGCATGACGAGATCGGCGATCACCAGATCGGGAGCCCGGACCGCGGCGCGCTCCAGCGCCTCGTGGCCGTCCGACGCCGAGCTGACCTCGTATCCCCAGACGGTCAAAAGCTCTTGAAGCCCCTTGCGGGAGGCGGGCTCGTCGTCGACGACCAGGATTCGATGGTCCTTCATCCGATCCGTCTGGCCGAAGCGCTCCGAAGCGGCGGAGGAGCCGATCGCCTCGGACGCGGCGCTCGATTCAGGTCGCGAGCCACCCGGCGGGGTGGCGCTCGAGGCCTCAGTGTACCCCAGTGGACTCTTGCTCATGACGTTGCGAGCCTCGCGGGCTCCGGCCTCGCGTGGCCGAGCCCAACGTGGGAATCTCGCCACATCGGAACCGTCCATTCGAGCCGCGCGGGGCGCGCCACCATATGCCCGCAAGGCCCCAGGACGATCGACATCATCTCGTCCTGATCTTCCTTCCAGTCTTCCACCCAGCGCAGGGCGTGACACCGCGAGCACATCATCGTCTTTGTCGGGTTCATTGGACCCTCGTATTGTCGGAGGTCTCGTCATCGTCGTCCTCGTCCGTCGCAACCGTCGCGAGCACCACGGTGTCCTGCCGAACCTGGAATCCATCGACTCGGATGCGCGTGAAGCCCATCGCCACGGCACCGCGCATCGACGTATCGAACGCTTCCTTGAGGGCTTGCTTGAGCGCCGGGTCGGAGCGGTCGGTCAGATTGACCGATGTTTCCATTCGGACGACCCGGGCCGACGCGGGGCTGACATACGCCCCCATCAGCAACACCAGAGTCATCCCCGTCATCGCTGCTACTGCCCGCAAGTTGCCTCCAGGTGAACTATGCTCGTAGTTCGCGTTGCCCCCCGTGAGCATCGCCCATGCCAGCGAAGGGAGGTGCGGCGGTAACTGCGGACTTTTTAGGTGTTTCTTTGTATTGAGAGACTACGGGAGCGTAATACCGACCCGGCAGAGCGCAATAAGTACCTTGTAATATTTACACGAGCGTCCAGCATGCGTCACGTAGAGGAATGCTAACGGTCGCCTTGCGGTTGGCCCTCCTTGGGCTCCCGGGACGAGCCTCGGAACCACTCCTTCAGCCGGTTCCAGCCGCCGATCACGTGATCGACGACGCCCCGATGCTCGTCGCAGAGCGGGGGTTCGGTCCCGGTGAGGAAGGCTTCACGCGCGACCACAGGGCATCCGTGAGCCGCTCGCTTGCCGTTGCTCACGTCGATATCGGCGAACGAGATGCCCTGGGGAACCTCGAAGCCGGACTGTGGATAGGCGTCCATCGCCTGCTTCATGAAGTCGATCCAGATCGGCAGCGCGGCGCGCGCTCCGCTCATCCCGTGCGGATCGCCGCCGTCGAAGCCCACCCACACGAGCGCCAGCAGGCGCGGCGTGTAGCCGACGAACCACGCGTCGCGGCCGTCGTTCGTCGTTCCGGTCTTGCCGGCGACAACATCGGGAAATCCGCTGTCGTGGACGGAGCGGGCGGTGCCAGTATTCACAACTCCCTTGAGGAGCGAAGTCACCAGCCAGGCTTCCGCGGCCGACACCACCCGCGTCGGTTCCTCAGGGCCCGTGGGTCTGACCTCCTCGTCGCCGAACTCGACGCTGCGGATCCCCGAGATCGCGGCCGGCCGTACGCCGGCGTTCGCCAGGGGGACGTAGGCACGGGCAAGCTCCAGCGGCGTCACCTCGAACGCGCCGAGCGCCATCGCGGGCACGGGCGCCAGCTGGCCCTGGATGCCGAGAGCCCGCGCCATCTCGATGACGGCCGGAAGCCCGACGGTTTGCGCGATGCGGACGGTAGCGGAGTTGAGCGATTGCTCGAGCGCCTGCCGCACCGTGACGATGCCCTCGTACCGGTCTTCGGAGTTTCGGGGGCTCCAGGGCTGGCCCCCGGACTCGATGGTGATGGGTAGGTCCTCCACGCGCGAGGCGGCGGTGAAGAACGGCGCCCCGCCCTCCGGCGCGCGCAAGGCGGCCAGGTACACGATCGGCTTGAAGGCCGAGCCGGGTTGACGGCGGGCGGATGTGACGCGATTGAACTGACTGGTGAGATAGTCGCGGCCGCCGACCAGCGCGCGGATTTCGCCGGTGGCCGGGTCCACGACGACCATCGCCACCTGAAGGCGTCGCGTCGGGTCGCGCCGATATCCGGGCGACACGCTCGACTCGAGACGGTCGAGACCGCGCACGGCGGCGGCCTCGGCGAAGCGCTGCAGGCTCAGGTCGAGCGTGGTCACGATGCGAACGCCCCGCGGGCGAGCGACGCCGGTGTCGAAACGCTGCTCGAGCTCCTGGCGGACGTAGTCGACGAAGTACGGCGCCGACTGTCCGGGGCTCACGAGCGAGCGGACCTTGACGGGCGTCCGCCGCGAGCGGTCGTACTCGTCGGCCGTGATCATCTTCAGATCACGCATCTGACCGAGCACGATGTTGCGGTGATCGCGCGCGCGGTCGGGATCGACCGCGGGCGAGTAGACGTTCGGGCCGCGGATGATCGCCGCGATCAGCGCCGCCTCGGGTGTCGTCAGCTGATGGACTTCCTTGCCGAAGTAGGCGCGCGCCGCCGACCCGACACCCCGGATGGCGATGGACCCGCGCTGGCCGAGGTAGATCTCGTTCAGGTAGGCCTCGAGGATCCGTTCTTTCGAGTAGCGCGCCTCCACCAGCGCGGCCAGCCACGCCTCGCGGAGCTTGCGAAAGAAGGTCCGCTTTGGGTTGAGCAGGCGCACCTTCACCAGCTGCTGCGTGATCGTGCTGCCGCCTTCCTTGACGCGGCCGGCGCGCAGGTTGGCCCACGCCGCGCGCGCGAGCGCGCGCAGGTCGACGCCGCCGTGCTCGAAGAACCGATGGTCCTCGGCCGCGAGCACCGCGTTGATCAGCACCTTGGGCATCTCCTCCAACCGCACGGGCTTGTGCTCTTCCCCCGGGCCGGTCGCGCTCGAGAGCACCTCGGGCTCGAGCGTGGCGCCCGCGACGCCCTGGCCCGCACGCGTGACGCTCGTGATCCGCTCGTCGGCGAGCTGCAGGCGGATGAGCGGGCCGCCCCCGCCGGCGTCGCCGGTCCGCAGATAGATGTCCCAGCTGCCGCCGCCGCGCCGGAACTGACCGGGGGACGACGGCGCAGAACGCGTCTCCACGTATCCCAGGCGGCCGAGTGTGGCCGCGAGACCAACGCGCTGGACGTGAACGCCGGGTGCCAGGCTCTGGCCGGCCGCGTAGATGAATGTCGCGCGGCGGGCATCGGCACGCTCGAATCGGGCGAGCTCGATCGAGGAGTAGACGAAGGGAGTGGCGACCACGGCGACGATCACCGCGATCAAAACCAGTCGCTTCCAGCCGAGCAGTCGGATCACGTGCTGACTTTTCGTTTACGGGCCTCGTAGAGGGTTGCTCAGATCGTATCCGAAGACAGGGTAATACGAGCGCGGCCCGGCGGGTGATCCGTGTTCAGCGACTCGTAGAGTCGCGCGCGGCGATCAGGCGTGCGGCGGAGCGAGGGGATCGGACGTGCCGAGCGCAGCGGCGACGGTCTGGTGGAGCTGGCCCAGGCCGACGGGCTTCGCCACGTAGGCGAACGCGCCCATCTCCATGGCCCTGGGCTTGAGCGACGCGTCGGTGCTGCCCGAGATCATGATCACGCGGATCGCCGGGTCGAGCGCGCGGATGCGCTCGAGGACCTGAACGCCGTTGAGCCCCTCCATCATGACGTCCAGCACGACGACGTCGGGACGATAGTGCGAGACGGCGATGAGGGCGTCCCCGCCGTGAGCGGCGGCGTCGACGGCGTAGCCCGCCTCGGAGAAATACTTGGTGAGGATCGTGACGAGATCCGGCTCGTCGTCGACGACCAGAATGCGGCCCGGCGCCCGAGTGTCACGCATCTCCCTCAGATTATCGCTCCGGCGCCCCCGCAGCCTAAGGGGATTGCTCGGGTCAGCCGTACCCGGCCGACAACTATGCGACAGGCTTGGCCTCCGCGGTTTCGAGCGGAGCGTCGAGATCCTCGGGGCTCATCGATTGGTCGAGCCAGAGCGAGTGCCCGCAGAGACGGCACTTCCAGGAGAGCCGCGTCGTGGCCAGGCACGCGAAGCGCCGCGCCTCGGAGATGTGAGCCTTGTCCAGCGTGAAGAGCCCCCCGCATCGGCAAGTCGTCATGAGGCACCTCCCGTCGATAGCGGGTCGGTGCATCGTTCACGCCACCGATAAGTCCATGATTCTGCTAGGCTCCTCGCGCTTCGACCCGGGCGGATTGGCAACCCCGGGGTGGGTCGGTGACCGCCCTCGTCAGGTCCGCCGCCGCTGCTTTACCCTGAGCCCATGCGGCTCATCGACCGGCTGCAGACGCTGTATCCCGAGGCGTCACGACGGAGTCTCAGGCAGTGGCTCGCGACCTCGCGCGTGCAGGTCAACGGTGTCGCCGTCGCGCGCGGCGACGTCGAAGTGGACGGGAACGACCGGATCGCGCTGACCACACCCGCCGCGGCGGATTGTCCGCTGAGGCTGATCCACGAGGACGACGACGTGCTCATCGTCGACAAGCCCTCGGGGCTCTTGACGATCGCCACGGAGCGGGAGCGCCAGCGGACCGCCTATCGGCTGCTGCGCGACTGGTCCGCCGCCCGCGGTCCGCGATCGTCGCGTCTCTTCATCGTGCATCGCCTCGATCGCGAGACGTCCGGTCTCATCGCGTTCGCGAAGTCCGAGGCGGCCAAGGAGCATCTGCAGGCCCAGTTCGCCGCGCGCACGGCCGAGCGGGTCTATGTGGCGCTGGTCGAGGGCGTGATGGCGCAGTCAGAAGGCTCGCTGGTCTCTCGACTCGTCGAAGATCGCTCGCTGCGCGTGCGCTCCGTGGAGCGAGGCGGCGGCAAGCCGGCGATGACGCGCTATCGCGTGCTCGAGCGCCGGCGCGCCACGACCTTGCTCGAGCTCCGGCTCGTGACGGGACGGCGCGCTCAGCTGAGAGCGCAGCTCGCCGCCGCAGGGCATCCGATCGTCGGCGACGCCCAGTACGGTGCTGGAACGGATCCGCTCAAGCGTCTGGCGCTGCACGCGACGCGGCTCGCCTTCGTGCATCCCGGCGGCCGTCGGCTGAGCTTCGAGAGCCCGATGCCGCCGGCATTCGGCCGACGCCCGTGACGGCCGGTGCTATCATCCGCCCGTGATGAGCGATCCGCAGAATCGCGTGAGCGCCGATGCCGCCGGTCTCGCGGCCGCCATCGAACGGGCGGCGGCGGATCTCGCGATCGCCGAGGAGCCGGCCGGCTTCGTGCTGGCGCTCGAGGGTGAGGCGACGCCCCCCGACGAGCCTCGTGACTGACTGGACCGTCGAGACGCTCGGGCGCGCGATAGCCGCGCGCAAGATCTCACCGGTCGAGGCGACTCGCGAGTGCCTGGCACGCGTCGAGCGCCTCGACGGACGGATCCACGCCTTTATCACACTCGATCCAGAAGGCGCTCTGGCCTCGGCGCGCGCGCTCGAGGCCGAGCTCGCCTCCGGACGCAGCCGCGGCCCGCTGCACGGCGTCCCGCTCGCCTACAAGGACCTCTGCCACGTGCCGGGCCTGCCGACCTCGTGCGGCACGAAGACGCGCGAGTATTTCACGCCCACGATCGAGTGCACGGCGACCGCGCGCCTGCGGCAGGCCGGCGCCGTCACGCTCGGCAAGCTCAACATGACCGAGCTCGCGATGGGCCCGTTCGGCGACAACGCCCATCACGGCGACGTGCACAACCCGTGGAAGCCGGGACACTGCGCCGGAGGCTCGAGCAGCGGCTCGGCGGCTGCGGTCGCCGCCGGCTTCGCCCTCGGGACGCTCGGCAGCGACACCGGCGGCTCGATCCGGCTGCCGGCGGCCTGCTGTGGCGTCGTGGGCCTGAAGCCGACGTACGGGCGGGTGAGCCGCGCCGGGGCGATGCCGCTGTCGTGGTCGATGGATCACCTCGGGCCCTTGACCCGGACGGTCGCCGACGCGGCGCTGCTGCTCGAGACGATCGCCGGATACGATGCGCACGATCCGACCTCGAGCCGCCGCGGAGTTCCGTATTATCAGCGGCTGCTGGACGGTTCCATCTCGGCGCTGCGCCTCGGCATTCCCGAAAACTATTACTTGGACGGCGTCGATACCGAGGTGGCCGCCGCGGTGCGCGCCGCGACGGACGTGCTCGCCGGCCTCGGCGTCAGCGTGTCGGCCGTGCGCGTCCCCGACCCTCGGCCGCTCACGGACGTCGGCAACGTGATCTCGCGATCCGAGTCCGCCGCCTTGCACGTGCGCCTGGCGCGCGACCGGCCGCACGAGCTTCAGCCCGCGGTGCGGGCGCGGCTCGAGGTCGGCTTCCACATCTCGGCGCACGACTACCTGCAGGCGCTGCGGCTTCGCTCGCGGCTCACACGCGAGTTCGTGGCCGAAGTGTTCGCGGAGGTCGACGCGCTGGTCGTACCCGCGATTCCCGAGCCGGCGCCCTCGCTCGAAGCGGCGAAGGCGGGCTCTGTCGATGACGTCGTCGCCCGGATGGGACGGTTCTCGAGGCTGACGCGCCCCTTCAATACGCTCGGGCTGCCCGCGCTGACGGTCCCATGTGGATTCTCGTCGGACGCGCGCCCGCTCGCCCTGCAGATCGTCGGCCGCGCGTTCGACGAGGCGACGGTCTTGCGCATGGGGCACGCCTATCAGCAGGCCACCTCGTGGCACGTCGAGGGCCCGCGGCTCTGACCGACGCAGGCAGGGCGCTGACCGATCGTCCCCGGCTCTGGCCGGTCTTCCTGTCGTGCCTCGCCGCGTTCGTCGCCATCGTCGCGTTTTCGCTCGTGGCCGGGGCCATCGTGCGGGAGCTCTATCCCGATCTCTCCGGGCGCGCCGCATTCGAGGGCCTCCCGGGCCTCCTGGCGCTGACGATCGCGTCGTCGGCCGGCTTCATCCTGACGGCGCTGATCGCGAGCGGCGGCGGCACGCCTACGGCGCTGCGGCTGACGCCCGGCACCGAGTCGGGCCGCGCGCTCCTGGTGATGACGGTCGGCACGCTGGCACTCGGTCAGACGCTCGACTCGCTGGTCACCCTCGCGGGCCTGGCGCAGCACGGCAGCATGGTGACGATTCGCCGCGCGCTCGCCGAGGCGGTCGGCCCCGATCTGTTGCTCGCCGTGCTCGTCGTCGGGCTGGTGGCGGGCACCGCCGAGGAGACGTTCTTCCGCGGCTACATGCAGACGCGTCTGGCGCAGCGGCTGCCGCGCGCGACGGCCGTCGCCATCACGGCGTTCTGCTTCGGACTCTTCCACATGGACTGGCTCCACGGTCTCCTGGCGCTAGCCCTCGGGCTCTATCTCGGCTGGATCACCGAGCTGACCGGGAGTGCCTTGCCCGCCGTCGTGTGTCACGTGATCAACAACGCGCTGTTCACGATCCTCACGGCATCGTTAGGCATGATCGAGGGCTTCCGGATCAACGTCGCGCTGGGCATCGGCGGGACGCTCGTGTTCGCGGGATGCGTGGCCTGGTTGCACGTCTCTCCGCGCGTGCGCCGTACGACTTCGTGACCCTCGACGAGCTGACGGAGCTCACGCGCCGGCGGCTGGCGGCGCGCGAGCGTCGGGTCGTCCCGCCGGGCCCGCTCGTGCGCGCGGCGGTGCTGGTGCCGCTCGTCGAGCGAGGTGAGCCGTACCTCGTGTTCGCGAAGCGAACCGACACCGTCGGGACTCATCGCGGGCAGATCGGCTTTCCCGGCGGGACCGTCGATCCCGAGGACGCGTCACTCCTGGCGGCGGCGCTCCGCGAGTGCGAGGAAGAGATCGGCCTACCGAGGGCGGCGGTCGAGCCGCTGGGCGCGCTCGACGACACCGAGACCTTCGCGACCAACTTCGTGATCACGCCGTGGATCGGCGTGATCCGCGAGCCCGTGGTCTGGCAGCCGGACGGCGCCGAGATCGAGCGCGTGATCGAGGTGCCCTTCGCGGCGCTCGTCGCGCCGGGTGGGCTCAGGGTCGAGCAGTGGGAGCGCGACGGGGTCCGGCGTCCCGTGTACTTCTTCGACTACCGGGGCGACACGATCTGGGGCGCGACCGCCCGGATCGTCAAGCACTACCTCGATCTCGTCGCCGACCCATCGTGACGGATGCCGACCGCGGCGCACCTCCCTCGGACGTAACGGGACTCTGTGCGACCTGCGCGCATTCGCGTGTCGTCACGTCGGCGCGAGGAAGCGGCTTCGTGCTGTGCGGCTTGAGCCGGACCGACGAGCGCTTCGCGAAATACCCGCGGCTACCGGTGCTGGTCTGCCGGGGCTTTCTGCCCCGAGACGACGTGAGGGGGACTCAGGGCCACCAGAGGTAGAAGAATCCGGGACCGGCTCCCATGATCGAGGCGATTCGCGACACGCTCACGTCGACGCTGCTGGAGGGCGCCTCGGACCGCGCGTAGTAGGTGGCGCGATAGTCCGACGGCCGGTGATAGACGACCACCTTGGCCTCGTCGACCTTGATCGTCTTGCGCGCCAGCTCGAGCACGTCGTCCATGTAGCCGATCCGGTCGATCAGCTTGGCGTCGAGCGCCTGCTGCGCGGTGTACACGCGGCCGTCGGCCAGGCGCCGCGCGGTGTCCATCGGCAGCTTGCGCGACTCGACGACCCGCGCCAGGAACTGGCCCTGGAGCCCGTCGATCACCGACTGGAAGATTCGCCGCTCCTCGCCGGTGAGCGCCCTGAACGGGCTTCCCATGTCCTTGAGCTCGCCCGACTTGATCGCGCCGGCCGCGACGCCGATCTTCTGCAAGAGCCCCTCGGCGTTCACGGTCACCATGATGACGCCGATCGAGCCGGTCACCGTCGTCGGGTGGGCGACGATCGTGTCGGCGGCCAGCGCGAGGTAGTACCCGCCCGAGGCCGCGACGTCCATCATGACGGCGATCACGGGAACTTTCGCGGTCCGCTTGTAGAGCTGCAGCTCCTTGTACAGGATGTCCGACGCCGTCACAGTCCCGCCCGGGCTGTTGATGCGGACCACGAGCGCCTTGATGTCCTCATCCTCGGCGGCCTTCTTCAGCTCCTCGCGGAAGCGCACCAGCAACCCCACGCGCGGCGCCGGCGCGCCGATGACCAAGGTCTGCGTCTGGCCCTCCTCGCTCAGGAACCCGGAGACGTCGGTGAGGAGGATCTTCGCCTTGCCGCGTCCTTCGACGGTCCGCTCCTCGAGCGGCTTGATCCGCGGCGTGAGGTCGATCGAGACCAGCGAGCAGCCCGCCGCCAGGACGGCGAGGAACACGATCAGCGGCGTGCGCATGGCGCGAGTATACCGCGAGGGTTGCCGGCACCTTGCCCGCTCTGTGATAATCGGCGAGTCATGTCGGCTGACTCGCGCCTCACCCTGGACGACGTCCGCGCGGCCGCGCAGCGCGTCGCCGGTCGCATCGACCGCACGCCGGTCATCTCGTCGGCCGCGTTCGACGAGGCGAGCGGCTGTCACGTCTTCTTCAAGTGCGAGAACCTGCAGCGCGCCGGCTCGTTCAAGATCCGCGGCGCGCTCAACAAGCTCTCGACCTTGACGGCCGCCGAGCGCGCGCGCGGCGTGGTCGCGTACTCGTCGGGCAACCACGCGCAGGGCGTCGCGCTCGCCGCGCGCATGGTCGGGACGACCGCGATCATCTGCATGCCGACCGACGCGCCGGCGCTCAAGGTCGAGGCGACCCGCGGCTACGGCGCCGAGATCGTCTTCTACGACCGGCTCAAGGACGACCGCGCGGCCGTCGCGCGCCAGCTCGTCGAGAAGACCGGGCGCGTGCTGGTGCCGCCCTACGACGATCCCGCGATCATGGCGGGCCAGGGGACCGCCGCGCTCGAGCTCTTCCAGGAGATTCCCTCGCTCGACGCGATCGTCACCCCGGTCGGCGGCGGCGGGCTCATGGCCGGCTGCAGCACGGTGGCGCGCGGCCTCTCGCCGGGCATCGCGGTGGTCGGCGTCGAGGCCGATACCGCGAACGACACCTATCTGTCTTTGCAGAAGGGCGAGCGCGTGACGATCCCGCCGCCTCCGACGATCGCCGACGGCATCAGGCCCCAGAGCCCGGGCGAGCTCACGTTTCCGATCCTGCGCGAGAACCTGAGCGAAGTCGCGCTCGTCAGCGACCAGGAGATCATCGCGGCGGTCCGTTTCCTCGCGCTTCGCGTCCGGGTGGTGGCCGAGCCGACCGGGGCGGTGGGCGCCGCCGCGGTGCTGGCGGGCAAGCTCGCGCGGGGCGCGCGTGTCGGCGTGGTCATCTCGGGCGGCAACATCGATCCCGGCCTGCTGATCGAGATTCTTCAGGGCCGCTGAGCCCGCTCTCAGCTCGACTTCAAGTCTGCCTCGACTTCGGCTCTCGGCGCTCGACCTCGCTCAGCGGCTGTGAAAGGCCGGGATGACCTCGGCGGCGAGACGCTCGAGCTGATCCAGCATCCGCTCCGGCGGGCACATCGGTCGTAGGACGAACTTCGAGCCGCCGCCCTGCACGTACTGCTCGAGCCGCTCGCTCACGAGCTCGGCGGGTCCAAACGCGGTGCAGGCATCCAAGGTCGGCGCGTCGACCCGTCCGCGCGGAATGAACGGCAGCGCGAGCGAGCGCGCGACGGCGGGATCGGAGTCGAGGCAGAACTGCACGAGCGTCCCGAAGTGATCCCCGGGCACCTCGCGCCCGGCCTCGGCCGCGAAGCCGGCCGTCTTGTCGACGCCGATGCGGAACTGATCGGGCGTGATGAACGAGGGAATCCAGCCGTCGCCCATACGACCGGTGCGGCGCATCGCGGCTTCGCTGTTGCCGCCGATCCACAGCGGCATCGGCTGCTGGATCGGTCGCGGCAGCACCGTGATGCGATCGAGCTTCCAGAACTCGCCCGCGAACGTGACCTCGGGCTCCTCCCAGCACTTCCGCATCACCTGGATCGCCTCGTCGGTGCGGCGGCCGCGCTCGCGGAACGGCACGCCCGCCGCCAGGAACTCGCGCTCCTGCTCGACGCCGATGCCGACCGCGGGGAGCACGCGGCCCGCGGAGAGAAAGTCGAGCATCGCGAGCTGGCGGGCGGCCAGCACCGGCGACCTGAACGGCGCGATCAGCACGCTCGGGCCGAACTTGAGCTTTCGCGTGCGGGCCGCGACCGCGGCCATCGTGGTCATCGGCTCCAGCACGGGGATGGGCGACGACAGCCGGTCCGAGAACCAGATCGAGTCGATCTCCGTCCGCTCGCAGACGTCGATGAGCCGCCAGAAGAAGTCGAGGCTCTCCGCGGCCGGGCCGCCGGGCCACGGCCCGGGCATGACGCCGATCCGATATTTGATCTGCATGGCCATTCGATCCGGGGGTTTAGTACATCGAGAAGTCTTCGGCCTTCTCGGTGATGAACTCGAGAAGGGCCGGCGTGCCCTCCTGGGTCTTCTTGATCGCGCGGCGAATGGCCGGGACGATCTCGCTGGGCTCGGTCACGCGCTCGCCGTGGCCGCCGAAGGCGCGCGCCATCGCCGCGTAGTCTCCGCTGATGTCGGTCGAGCGGTACTTCGCCGTCGCGGTCTTCATGATCTTGAGCTCGATCGCCATCGAGAAGTTGTTGAGCAGGATCGACAGGATCGGGATGCGTTCGCGGACTGCGGTTTCAAAGTCCATCCCCGTGAAGCCGATCGCGGCGTCGCCCCAGACGTTGACGCAGAGCTTCTCGGGCGCGGCGAGCTTGGCGCCCATCGCGAGGCCGAGCCCGTAGCCGAGCTGAGTGGTCTTGCCCCAGCCGATGTAGGAGAGCGGCGCGATCGGCTCCCAGAACGGCGAGATCTGGTCGCGCGGGCTTCCCGCGTCGTGCGTAATGATCGTGTTGGCGACGTCGACCGTGTGCATGAGATCCCAGATCACGCGATACGGCGACAGCGGCTTGGTGTCCTGCGTCAGCCGTGGGGTCCACTTCGCCAGCCACTCGCTCTTGAGGTCCTTGATCTCCTGCGTGACGGCCGAGAACCGGCCACGCGGGCTGCCCTTGAGACGATCCTTTATCTCGACCAACAGGGCCTGCAAGGTGAGCCCGGCGTCCCCGACCAGCGCGAGCTCGGCCGGCACGTCCTTGTTGATGTCGGTCGGATCCAGGGTCGCGTGGGCGATCTTCTTGCCCTTGGGCATCGCGACGCCGTAGTTCGTCGTGGCGAAGCTGCAGCCGATACCGAAGATAAGGTCCGCGTTCGTCAGGAAGTGGTGGAGCTGCTTGGAGATCGAGCGGCCGCCCGAGCCGAGCGAGAGCGGGTGATTCTCCGGGAACGCGCTCTTGCCCTGCAGACTCGTCGTGACGGGCGCCTCGAGGAGCTCGGCGAGGTCGCGGAGCGTCTGCCACGCGCGCGCGTAGTGCACGCCCTGGCCGGCGTAGATGACGGGCCGCTGCGCCGCCACCAGGGCCTCGGCCACCCGCGAGACGTCGCGCGGATCGGGCCCTGACTTCAGGCGCGGCGCCGGCGTGTAGTTGATCGGCTCCGGCACGTCCTCGCGCAGGAGGTCGACGGGGAACTCGATCAGCACGGGGCGCGGTCGGCCGTTCTTGACCTGGGTGAACGCGCGGCGCATCGCATCGACGACCGCGTCGGGCACGATGACCTGCTCGCACCACTTCGTGACGTGCTGGAAGTTCAGAAACGAGTTGAAGTTGGGCTGGATGTTCGTGATCCGCCGCGGATAGCCGCCGGGCAGCACCACGATCGGCACCGAGTCGCCGTAGGCTTGAGCGACACCGCCGAACGCGTTTTCCGAGCCCGGGCCGTGCTGCATCGCGAACACGCCGATCCGCTCGCCGGACGAGATGCGGCTGACCGCGTCGGCCATGTGCAGGCCGGTGCGCTCCTGACGGACGATGATCGTGCGGATGTCGGCCTCGGCGGCCGCTTCGATGATCGGGTTGACCGGATATCCGATGAGGAACTTCACGCCTTCCCGCTTGAGAACTTCCGCGACCGCCGCCGCTGCCTTCATGGTTACTCTCCCGGGTCTGGATCGTTGCTCGAGATTGCGCCGCTTCGGGGCGCGAGTCCGTCATATCCTACCCGAGCCCCGCCGGGCGGGGGAGGAGAACATACCGTGACTCGCGAGGAGCTCAGGCAACAGGTCGACGAAGCGATCGAGCGCCACGCCGACGAGATCATCGAGGTCGGGGAAACGATCCGCCGACATCCCGAGCTCGGCTTCAAGGAGTCGCGCACGGCGGCGCTCGTGGAATCGAAGCTCCGCAAGCTCGGCCTCGCTCCGCGCACGGGTCTGGCCATGACCGGCGTGCGCGCCGACGTCGCGGGCGGTGCAGGGCCGGGGCCGACCTTCGCGCTGCTCGGCGAGCTCGACGCGCTCGTGGTGACGGGCCATCCCGAGGCCGATCCCAAGACCGGCGCCGCCCACGCGTGTGGCCACAACGCTCAGATCGCCGGCCTGATCGGCGCCGCGATCGGTCTGGTCACCACCCGCGCCCTCGAGCATCTCGGGGGACGTCTGAGCTTCATGGCCGTCCCGGCCGAGGAAGGCGGCGATCTCGAGTGGCGTCTCAACGAGGTTCGCGAGGGGCGACTCGAGTTCCTCGGCGGCAAGTGCGAGCTGCTCCGGCTCGGGCTTCTGGACGACGTCGACATGGCGATGATGATTCACACGACCCCGCGCGCGGAGGACGGGCCGGCGTGCGTCCCGGGCTCCAACAACGGCCGCTTCGGCAAGACCGTGCGCTTCGTCGGACGCGCCGCCCACGCCGGCGGCGCGCCGCACATGGGCATCAACGCCCTCTATGCGGCCCAGATCGCGCTCGCCGGCATCAACGCGATCCGTGAGACCTTCCGCGACGACGACACGATCCGCGTGCATCCGATCCTGACGCACGGCGGGTCGCAGGTGAACGTGATCCCGGGCGAGGCGCGAATCGAGACCTACGTGCGCGGGCGCACGCTCGAGGGCATCCGGGACGCCAACGCGAAGGTCGATCGCGCGCTGCGGGCCGGTGCCCTGGCCGTGGGCGCCGAGGTCGAGATCGAGACCTTGCCCGGCTATCTGCCGCTGCGCACCGACGCGACGATGGCGCGTCTCTTCCGCCGAAACGCCGACGCGCTCTTCGGCGCCGGCGAGTGCCGGGAGGCCGGCCATCGGGCGGGCTCGACGGACATGGGCGACCTGAGCCAGGTGATCCCGGTGCTCCATCCCTACATGGGCGGCGCGCGCGGCACCGGCCACGCGGCGGACTACGAGATCGTCGACCGCCATCTCGCCTATGTGATGCCGGCGCGGGCGATGGCTGCAATGGCCGTCGACCTGCTCTGGGACCGCGCGGCCGGCGCGCGCGAGGTGATCGCGAACAAGGCGGCCGGCATGACGCGCCAGGCGTACGTGGATTTTCAACGCAGCGTCCGCCGGCGCGAGGTCTACCGGGGCGTCTGAGCCCGGCGCGACCGGAAAACCCGCCGTCGAGGTTGATTCTCCGTTGGCCGGCCCGTAAAATGAACGGCGGTTCAGTCAGAATTCATGCGTGACCCGGACAAGCCCCAGCAGATCATCGACGCCGCGATTCGCGTCTTCGCGCGCAACGGCTACTATAACTCGCGCGTCTCGGACATCGCGCGCGAGGCGGGTATCGCGAGCGGCACGATCTACCTCTACTTCAAGACCAAGGACGAGATCCTCGTCACGCTCTTCCGCGAGAAGATGGCGGAGTGGGTCGCGTCCGTGCGCCGCGAGGTGGCGGCCGAGCGCGACCCGCTCGCGAAGGTCCGCAAGATCGTGGCGCTCCATTTCCGGGTGCTGGAGGACAACCCCGAGCTCGCGGAGGTGCTGCAGGTCGAGCTCCGCCAGGGACAGAAGTTTTTCCGCGGGGCGTCCGCGCAGGAGGTCTCGGCGTACTTCGGCGTGATCAACGACGTGCTCGAGGAGGGCGCCGCCTCGGGCCAGATCCGCCGCGACCTGCCGGTGAAGATCGCGACCAAGATGCTGTTCGGCGCCATGGATCAGCTGGCGACCTCGTGGGTGCTCGGCAAGCGCGCCTACAAGCTCACCGAGGCGGCCGAGCCCGTCGCGGCCATCTTTCTCAAGGGAGTCTGCGCCAATGGCGTTTGAGACCTTGCTCTTCGCGCGTGAGGAGAGCTTCGCGGTCATCACGCTCAATCGTCCGCCCGCCAACGCGATCAGCGTCGAGCTCGTGCGCGATCTGAACGCCGCGTTGAACTCGGTGGAGAACGACGACGCGGTCCGCTCGGTCATCATCACGGGCGCGGGTGACCGGATCTTCTGCGCCGGCGCCGACCTCGGCTCGGCGTTCTCCGGCGGCGACGTCGACACGTTCATCCGGTTCGGCAACAGCGTGATGCGCAAGATCGAGCGATTCCCCAAGCCCGTCATCGCCGCGATCAACGGCCACGCGCTCGGCGGCGGCTGCGAGATCGCCATGGCGTGCCACTTCCGGCTGCTCAAGGACGGCGCGCGCATGGGGCAGACCGAGTCGAACCTGGGCATCACGCCCGGGTTCGGCGGCTCGCAGCGTATGCCGCGCCTGATCGGCCGCACGAAGGCGCTGGAGTTCCTGATCCTCGGCACGCAGGTTCCAGCGCAGGAGTGCCTGGCGCTCGGCCTCGCCAACAAGCTGACGAAAGAGGGCGAGACCTTGAACGAGGCCAAGGGGCTCGCGCGGACGATCGCCAAGCGTCCGCCCATCGCGACCCGGCTCCTCATCGAGGCGGTCGACGAAGGCCTCGACGCGCCGATCGACAAGGCGATCGACGTCGAGGTGCGCGCCTTCCTCAAGACCCTCAAGACCGAGGACGCCTCGGAGGGCATCCAGGCGTTCTTCGCCAAGCGCGAGCCCAACTTCAAGGGGAAGTAGAGCCGTCGATGGACCTCGGCATCCGCGGCAAGGTGGCGCTCGTGACGGGCGCCGCGCGGAGTCTCGGCAAGGCCGACGCGCTCGCGTTGGCCGCCGAGGGGTGCGCGATCGCGATCCTCGACCTCGACGGCGAGGGCGCCGCCGGCGCCGCCTCGGAGATCGAGGCCGGGGGCGGCCGCGCGCGCGGCTACGCATGCGACATTCGCGAGTCGGGCCAGATCCAGGACGTCGTGAGCCGGGTCGAGCGCGATCTCGGGCCCGTCGACATCTGCGTCAACAACGCGGGGCTGATCTACACGGTGGCCCAGCTCAAGGACATGCGGGACGAGGACTGGGAGCTGAATCTCGCGGTGAACGTCACCGGGACGTACAAGGTCACCAAGGCGGTGTTCCCGGGGATGCGCGAGCGCCGCTGGGGCCGGATCGTCTGCATGGCGTCGATCGCGGGGCTCATGGGCGGCTTCGGCCAGACCGCGTACGCGACCAGCAAGATCGGGCTGATCGGCTTCGCGAAATCCGTCGCGCTCGAGGGCGCCCGGTACAATGTGACGTGCAACGCGATCGCGCCGGGCATCATCGCGCCGAACGCGAAGCTGAGCCCGCTCTACGATCGGATGGTCAAGCGGGTGGCGATGCAGCGCGAGGGCGAGCCCGAGGACGTCGCGAACGCGGTCGCGTTTCTCTGCTCCGAGCGCGCGCGGTACATCACCGGCGCGGTGCTGACCGTGACCGGTGGAATGGACCTCTTTACATTTTGAGGGCTGGACACAGGAGGATGCGATGCCGACGGTGAAAGAAACCTTCGACCTGATGCCTTCGCGGTTCCGCACGGACAAGGCCGCGGGCACGAACGCGGTCATCCAGTACGACGTGAGCGGCGACGGCGGCGGCACGTGGCATGCCGTCATCAAGGACGGGGCCTGCACGGTGACGCAGGGCGCGGGCACGAACCCGAACCTCACGCTGCTGATCGCGGCCCAGGATTGGCTCGACATGCTCTCGGGCAAGCAGTCCGGTCAGATGCTCTTCATGTCGGGCAAGCTGAAGGTGAAGGGGGACATGGGCCTGGCGATGAAGCTCGGCTCGATGTTCCAGATGTGACGCGACCCGAGCTCATTCAACTCCAACCCGAGCAAGGAGCGCTTTGATTATGGCGCAGGAGCGTTTTGCGGACGTCGTCGAGCGGTTCACCAGCGGCCACGCCGCCGATGCGTCGGCCGAGACGATCAGACAGTGGCAGGAGGAGCTCGACCGGGGATTCCGGCGGCTCCGCAATCTTCACGGCCTCGCGACGAACCCGCCGGAGCCGAAGACCGGCCAGACGCCGCGCGTAGAAGTCTACAAGCGGAACAAGTCCCGCCTCTATCGCTACGAGTCGGCGCGGACTCATCGCACGCCGGTGCTGTTCGTGCCGAACCTCGGGATCAGTCGCCCGTACATCTTCGATCTGCTCCCCGGCGGCAGCTTCATCGAGCACATGACCAAGCAGGGCTTCGACTTCTATCTGCTCGATTGGGGTGTCTTCGGGCCCGAGGACAACGACCTCTCGGTCGAGGAGTGCGTGACCAAGATCCTGCCGCGGATGGCGCGCAAGGTGCTCGAAACCTCGGAGACGGACGAGCTCTCGGTGCTCGGCTACTGCATGGGCGCGCCGGTGTCGGCGTCGTTCGTGGCCTCGCACCCGGAAATCCGGGTGAAGAACTTCGTCAACATGGCCGGCCCGATCGACTTCTCCAAGGTGGGCCTCTTCGGCCTGTGGCTCAACAAGGAGAACTTCAACGTCGACCGCTTCGTCGACACACTGGGCTCCGTCCCCGCCGACATGGTGAAGGCGGGCTTCAAGCTCCTCAAGCCGACGATGGACCTGTCGACCAACGTGAACCTCTGGTGGAACATGTGGAACGACAAGTACCTGGAAGGCTTCCAGGCCCTCAACAAGTGGGCGAACGAGTACGTGGCCTTCCCGGGCGAGTTCTTCCGCCAGTGGGTGCGCGACTTCTATCAGGACAACAAGCTCTTTCGCGGCGAGCTCGTGATGGGCGGCCGGCCGATCAAGCTCGAGCGGATCACGTGCCCGATCTTCGTCGTCGGCGCCAAGGAAGACTACATCGCGCCCCCGGAGTGCGTGCGCGCGCTCATGGACCGCGTCGGAAGCCGGGAGAAGGAGTACATCGAGCTGCCGGGCGGCCACATCTCGCTCATCGCGGGCCGGGGCGCGGCCGTCCATTGCTGGCCGAAGGTCTCTGGCTGGCTGGGGCCGCACTCCTAGCCGACAAGCTTTCGTTGACGCGCGGCGTCACACGAGCGTACCATCTGGGTGATGGCTGACCCAGCAGGACCGAGCCAGCTGTTCGAGCAGTGGAGGAAGCAGTTCGAGGAGGGCGCTCAGGCCTGGTCACGCCTGATCACGCAGACCTCCGCGGCCTCGCCCAACGCCACCTTGGACCCCAGCGCCTTCTGGCGACCCGTCCTGGATCAGGGCGTTCAGACCTGGGCCAAGCTCTTCGCCCAGAGTCCGGCGACGCCCGAGCTCCTGACGCAGTGGAAGCAGTTCCTCGACCAGTGGATCGAAGCGTGGTCCAAGGTGCTCGGCCAGGCGATGGGAACCGAGCAGTTCGCCCGCATGATGGGGCAGTCGCTCGATCAGATGCTGGTCGCCGCCGCGCCCGCCAAGAAGGCGATGGATCAGCAGATCGAGCAGGCTCTTCAGGCGCTGAACCTGCCGTCGCGCTCCCAGCTCACCGCCGTCGCCAAGCAGATTGTCGAGCTCGAGGACCGCATCGATCGGCTCGAGGACTCGATCATCGCCAAGCTCAGACGACTCAGCGAGAAGGAGCCTCGATGATCGGGCGGACCATCGCGGATCTGGCGCCGGGCGATCACGCCGAGCTGGTCCGTCAGGTCCAGGACGACGACATCGCGAGCTTCATCGATGCGGTCGGCGATCTGAATCCGGTCCACAGCGACGCCGACTATGCCGCGACGACGCCGTTCAAGGAGCCGATCGCGCCGGGCATCTTCACCGCCGGCCTGATCTCCGCGGTCATCGGCACCGAGCTTCCGGGTCCCGGCGCCATCTATCTCTCGCAGAGCCTCAAGTTCATCAAGCCCGTGAAGGCGGGGGATACGATCACCGCGCGGGTGCAGGTGCTCGAAGTGCTCCCCGAGCGCAATCGCGTTCGCCTGCAGACGGTGTGCGTGAATCAGCGGGGCGAAGAGGTGCTGTCGGGCGAGGCGTGGGTAATGCCGTCGAAAACGCGCGTGGTGTACGACGAACGCCAGCGCCGCAGCCCATCGCTCGCGACCCTGGCGGTCCAGCCCTGGGCGATGGCGGCCCACGCCATGCGGCTGTGGGCCGCGCTGGTCACATCAACAGTCCGCCGTTGATCGAGAGCTCGGCGCCGGTGACGTAGTCGCCGTCGGACGAGACGAGATACACGACCGCCCGCCCGACCTCCTCAGCCGTCCCGAAGCGCTTCAGCGGAATCTGAGCCAGCAGCTTGTCGCGAACCTTCTCGGGAATACCCTGGACCATCTCGGTCTCGATGAAGCCCGGCGCGACCGCGTTGACCGTGATGCCCTTGCCCGCGAGCTCCTTGGCGAGCGACTTCGTGAACGCCGCGACGCCGGCCTTCGAGGCCGCGTAGTTCGCCTGGCCGAAGTTGCCGATCTGGCCGATGACCGAGGTGATGTTGACGACCCGGCCCCACTCCTGCTTGAGCATCTGGTCGACGAAGACCTTGGTGCAGTTGAACACGCCGTCCAGATTGATCGCGAGCACCTTGCGCCAGGACGCGTGATCCATCTTGACGAACGTCTTGTCCGAATTGATCCCGGCGTTGTTGACCAGGATGTCCAGGTGGCCGAACTCCTTCAACACGTCCTGCGCCATCCGGAACGTATCGGGATAATCGCCGACGTCGGCCTGCGCCAGCATCGACTGTCGGCCGATCTTGCGGATCTGGTCGACGACCTCTTTCGCCGCGGGCTCGCTCGAGACGTAGTTGATGGCGACGTCGGCGCCTTCTTCAGCGAGAGCCAGCGCGATGGCGCGCCCGATGCCGCGAGATCCTCCGGTCACGAGCGCGGTGCGCCCCTTGAGCTTCATGGCGAGCGACCTCCTGTGAGCTGGTGGGCCGCCAGTCTAGCACGGCGACTCGGGCCAGGCTCTTGACGCGCGGTGTTACGGGATTCATAGTGACCTGCAGGGTCACGCCGTCAGAGGAGCGCCATGGCGTACGTCATCAAACGCTACTCCAACCGAAAGCTCTACGACACGCAGGAGAGTCGATACGTCACCCTCGAAGAGATCGAGGAGATGATCCGCGCGGGCAAAGAGATCGCCGTCGTGGACGCGGCGTCCGGCGAGGATCTCACCTCGGTGACCCTGGCCCAGATCATCCTCGAGAACGAGCGCAACCACCGGGCGACCTTGCCGACCGCCTTCCTTCACCAGCTCATCAAGCACGGCGAAGCATGGCAGGAGTTCGTGCAGCGATCGATGAAGTCGAGCCTCGAGGGCATCGTGTCGAACCAGCGGGAGATGGAGCGCATCTTCCAGGACTGGGCCTCGAGGGCGGGGTGGGGGATCGCTGCGCCGCGCGTCGAGCCGCGGCGCGACGGCGCCGAGCCGGATGCCGAGCAGCTCCGCGAGGAAGTGTCGACCTTACGAGAGCGTCTACGCTCCCTCGAGGAGCGACTCGAGAAACGGAAGAATCAGAAGTAGACGGCCGTCAGCTCTGGTAGACGCCCTTCATCTTCTCGACCGCGGCCGTGTACGTCTCCTGGATGCCCTTGCCGGCCTGCTCCGCCGAGGTCTGAAGCCGCTCGGCCGAGCGCGTGATCGCCTGCGCCTGGCCTTCCATCAGCTTGAACGCCTTCTCGACGCCGTCGACGCCGGTCATGACCGCCTTCTGGTACAGCTGCGCGGGATCCTTCGCGCCGTCCGTCCAGCCGCTCTGCCACTGCGCCGCGGAGGCCTGAGAGCTGCGCAAGGTCTCGAGCGCGCCCTGCTGCAGCTCGCCGCAGAGCCGCACGCCTTCCTTCGCCGTCGCGGTCGAGAGCTCCACGAGGTCGCGCAGCACCCGGTGGTTGGCGTCCGCCCACACCGTCATGGTCTCGACGATTTTGCCCGTGAGCTGACCGAACATCTCGTACGCCTTCTGCTGATCGTTCATTTCGCTCCTCCTGCCGATCGTGTTTCCATGGAGTATCACGTCGATTCGTTGCACCTGAATCGAGTGTAACGCGACGCGTTATCGTGTCAACGACTTTTTCGCGCATTGCGTTATGACCGCTATGCTACGGTCGCTTATCCCTTTCAGATTGATAATTTAGACGGAGGAGCCATGGCCACCGACACCCTCGCTCGGATGTTCTGGGACCGGGTCGAGCGCAGTGGTGACCGCCCAGCGCAGCAGTTCAAGCACGGCGCCGACTGGAAGACGATCACGTGGCGTGAGGTCGGCGACGTCGTCCGCGAGGTGGCGCTCGGTCTGATCGCGCTCGGCCGCGAGAAGGGGGATGCGGTCGCGCTCCTGTCCGCCAGCCGGGCCGAGTGGGTTCAGGCCGATTTCGCGATCTTCAGCGCAGGCTGCGTGACGGTGCCGGTCTATCCGACCTATCCGCCGGATCTCATCTCGTACGTGGTGAACGACTCGGGAGCCAAGACGATCATCGTCGAGGACCCTGCTCAGCTCGCGAAAGTTTTACAAGCGCGCGACAGGATGCCGGGGCTCCAGCAGATCATCGTGATTGCCGGCTACGACGCGCCCCAGCCGCCCAAGATGGTCATGACCTGGGATTCGCTGCGCCGCCTGGGCCGGGAAAACGTCGCGGCGCACAAGAGCACGCTCGCCGACCGGGTGGCCTCCACCAAGCCGACCGATCTGGCGACGATCGTGTACACATCGGGCACCACCGGGCCTCCCAAAGGCGTCATGCAGACCCACGGCAATCACGTGGCCGCCGTGACCGCGTCCAAGCAGTCGACGCCGGTGCAGGAGGGGTGGGTCCATCTCTTGTTCCTGCCGCTCGCGCACTCGTTCGCGCGGCTCGAATCGTTCCTCGGCGTCACGCACGGGCTGACCACGGCGTTCGCGGAGAACCTCGACAAGGTCGGCGACAACCTCAGAGAGACGCGTCCGCATTTCATCTGCAGCGTGCCGCGGGTCTTCGAGAAGGTGTACGGCAAGATCCTCGCGGGTGTCGAGGCGGGGTCGCCGGCGAAGAAGAAGATCTTCGGCTGGGCCGTCGCCGTCGGCCGCGATGTGAGCCGCCACCAGCAGCGCGGTCAGCCGGTGCCGGCCACGCTCGAGCTCAAGCGCAAGATCGCCCACAAGCTGGTCTTCTCGAAGCTCCACGCCGCCCTCGGCGGGCGGCTGCAGTGGGCGGTGTCCGGCGGCGCCCCGCTTTCGCGAGACATCGCCGAGTTCTTCCATGCCGCCGGCATTCTGCTCCTCGAGGGCTACGGCCTCACCGAGACGTGCCCCGCGCTCACGTTCAATCGGCCCGATCGCTTCAAGTTCGGCTCGGTCGGGCAGACCTTGCCGGGAGTCCAGCTGCGAATCGCCGACGACGGCGAGATCCTGGCGCGCGGGCCGAACATCGCCACGCTCGGCTACTACAAGCAGCCCGAGCCGACGCGTGAGGTGTTCGATCCGGACGGCTGGTTCCACACGGGCGACATCGGCACGATCGATGCGGAGGGCTTCCTCACCATCACCGATCGCAAGAAAGATCTGATCGTGACCGCGGGCGGCATGAACATCGCGCCGCAGAACATCGAGAACCTCCTGAAGGCCGATCCGTTCATCAGCCAGGTGATGGTCTACGGCGACCGGCGTCCGTATCCGGTGGCGCTGATCACGATCAACCCGGAGGAGCTGTCGAAGTTCGCGCGCGAGCACGGGATCCTCACCAGCGAGGCGGCGGCGATCGTAAAGCACCCGAAGGTCACCGAGCGGATTGGCCGCACGGTCGAGGAGAAGAACACGCAGCTGCAGTCGTACGCGAAGATCAAGCGATTCACCGTCCTGCCGACCGACTTCACGCTCGACGGCGGTGAGCTGACGCCGACCTTGAAGGTGAAGCGCAAGGTCGTCTCGCAGAAGTACAAGGACGCGATCGAGGAGCTCTACCGCTGACGGGCGAGCCGGGCGCGCTCGCCGGCAAGGTCGCGATCGTCACGGGCGCCAGCCGCGGGCTCGGGCGGGCGATCGCGGTGGCGCTGGCCGGCGCCGGCGCGGACGTCGCGCTGGCGGCGCGCTCGAAAGACGCGCTCGAGGAGACGGCGCGCCTGGCCGGCGACGGCGGCCGCCGAACCCTGATCGTGCCCACCGACGTGTCGAGCTACGCCGAGGTCGAGGCGCTCGTGCACCGGACGCTCGGGGAGCTCGGCCGGCTCGACATCGTCGTCAACAACTCCGGCGTCGCCAAGGTGGCGCCGCTCGTCGAGATGACGCCGGACGACTGGCGGTTCATGGTCGACGTGAACCTGACCGGCGTCTTCAACGGCTGCCGTGCGGCGGCGCCGCATCTGATCGCGCAGAAGTCCGGCAAGGTGATCAACGTCGCCTCGGTGCTCGGTCAGGTGGGCCTGCCGGGCTATACGGTCTACGGCGCGACGAAGGGCGGCGTCATCGCGCTCACGCGCACGCTCGGGGTCGAGTGGGCGCGGCACAACATCCAGGTGAACGCGATCGCGCCGGGCTGGTTCGCGACCGACATGACCAATGAGGCGTTCGCGGTGCCCGCGATCAACCAGCGCCTCACGCGCGACATCCCCGCGCGCCGCATCGGACGAGCCGAGGAGATCGGGCCGCTGGCTGTCTATCTCGCCTCGGCCGGCTCCGACTTCATGACCGGCCAGACGCTCTTCCTCGACGGCGGCCACTCGGCCGCCTAAGTTGCCGCCGGCGGGTCGGTCGAGTAGATTGTCCGCGATGAAAGCCGCGATTCTTCACGGCCCGCGCGATCTGCGCGTCGAGACCACGCGCGAGCCGCGTCCCGAGCCCGGCGAGGTGGTCGTTCGGATCAGCGCCGCGGGACTGTGCGGGACCGACTACGAGATCTGGTCCGGCGCGCGGCCCGTCGCGTATCCGCGCGTGATGGGCCACGAGCTCGTCGGCCGCGTGGAAACGGTTGCGTCCGACGTCACCCGCGTGCGCGCGGGCGATCCGGTCGTCGTCGAGCCGAACTATTCGTGCGGCCAGTGTCCGCTCTGCCGCGAGGGCAATCGCAACCTGTGCCTGTCGCGCACCACGATCGGGATCAACCGCGACGGCGGCTTCGCCGAGCTGGTCCGCGTGCCCGCCCGCTGCTGCTGGCGCGCCGCCGCGGGCGCCACCACGGACGCGCTGTTGCTCGCCGAGCCGCTCGCGGTCGTGGTGCGCGCGGTGGGGCGCGGAGAGCCGAAGCCGGGTGAGACCGCCGCGATCGTCGGCGCCGGCACGCTCGGGCTCTTGGCGCTCCAGGTGCTGCGCGCCCGCGGCGCGAGGGTGTTGGTCGTGAGCCGCTCGCGGCGGCGCTTCGCGCTCGCGGAGGAGCTCGGCGCCGAGGCGACGCACGCGACGGCCGACGGGCCGGCGGCGGACGCGGCACGGCGATTCTCCGGGCGTGAGGGCGTCGACCTGGTCGTCGAGACCGCCGGCACGCCGGAGGCCGTCACGCAAGCACTCGAGCTCGTCCGGCCGGGCGGGCGCATCGTGCTCACGGGATTGCCCCACGAGCCCACGCCGGTCTCGTTCTTTTCGGTCGTGCGCCGCGAGGTGACCTTGACCGGCTCGATGATCTATCAGGACGAATTCCCGGAGGCGCTCGAGCTCGTCACGAGCGGCGCCGTCAAGACCGAGCCGCTGATCACCCACCGATTCGGTCTCGACAGAATCGCCGAGGCGTTCGCCGCGCACGCGGACGCCAATTCGATCAAGGTCGCGCTCGAGCTCTGACGTCCGCGAGAGGAACATGACCGACCAGCCGGTTCGCCACGAGCAATACACGCATGGCCACGCGCCGGCGACCCTCAAGCAGCACGCTCAGCGCACGGCTGACGAGGCGGCGGCGTTCCTCCTGCCGCATCTGCGACCGGGCATGCGGCTTCTCGATGTGGGCTGTGGACCCGGCAGTATCACGCGCGGCTTCGCGGAGCGGCTCGCCCCGGGGCAGGTGGTGGGGATCGACCTGTCCCGCGCGGCGCTCGACGGCGCCCGGCGTGACGCGGGCGATCGAGGACTGACGAATCTCCAGTACGAGGAGGGCAGCGTCTACGAGCTGCGGTTCGCCGACGGCTCGTTCGACGTCGCGTACGCGCATCAGGTGCTCCAGCACCTGCGCGAGCGCGACGCGGCCCTCGGCGAGATGCTCCGTGTCGTACGCCCCGGAGGAATGGTCGCCGTGCGTGAGGTCGATTGGGGCACCGCGGCGTACTGGCCGCGCGACCCGTGGATCGATCGCTTTGTGGAAGTACACCATCAGACCTGGTACAAGAACGGCGGCGAGCCGCATATCGGGCGACAGCTTCGCGCGCTCTTCAACGCCGCCGGAGTCGTGGACCTCAACATCACGGCAAGCGTGTGGTGCTACGCCACGCCCGAGGAGACCACCGCCTGGGGCCAGTCCTACGCCGACCGGCTCTTGACCTCGCCGATGGGCGAGCGTCCCGTGGAGTACGGGTTCGCGACGCGCGCCGAGATCGAGTCGATGGCGTCGGCATTCAGGGCGTGGAGCTCGCACCCCGACGCGATGTGGATGTTCATCCACATCGAGGCGCTGGGACGGAAGGGTTGATCTGGCTCGTCCTGTCCCTGGCCGCCGCGCTGTTTCAGGTGCTCCGCAACACGACCATGAAACGCCTGGGCCACGCGCTGGACGAGTACATCAACGTCTGGGGACGTTTCACGTTCCTGCTGCCGTTCGCCGCAATCGCCTGCGTGCTGAGCGGCTGGCCCGAGCTCAAACCGGGCTTCTACCTCTGGTGTCTGCTCTTCGGCGTGTGTCAGACGCTCTCGACGCTCGCGCTCTCGAAGGCCCTCAAGCTGTCCCAGATCTCGCTCGTCACCGCGCTCTGGAAGGTGAGCCTGCTGATCCTGCTCGGCATGGGCCTGCTGATCGGGGAGCGGCCGAGCGCGCTCGGTGTCGCGGGCGTGCTGCTCAGCGCCGCCGGCGTGTATCTGCTCAACGTCCGCAGCGCGAAGATCTCGCCACTGGAGCCGCTGCGCGTCCTCTTCACCGATCGCGGCCAGCGCTACACCTTGCTGGCGGCCGTCCTCTACGCGCCGTCGGTCATCACGATCAAGAAGGCGATCCTCGCCTCCAACACCGCCGTCGGCACGTTCGGCACGTATCTGGCCGCCAGCTTGATCGTGACGCCCCTCGCGCTGACGACCTCGGCGCAGCACTTCAAGGCGGTGCCCCGCTACTGGAAGGAATTCGTCGCGCTCGGGCTCTTCGCGTCGCTCACGACCCTGAGCCAGGGCAAGGCCTACACGCTCACCCTGTCCTCATACGTCGAGGCGGTCAAGCAGATCGAGATCCTGTTCGCGATGGGGATCGGCGTGGTCGCGTTCGGCGAGGGGAAGAGGGTGAGGGAGTCGGCGCTGGGCGCCGTGGTGATGCTCCTCGGGATGGTGCTGCTGGCGCTGGCTACGTGACGTCGAGCGCGGCGCCGGGCGGACGAGAACGGCCTAGACGTCCGGCCGCTTGCCGTGCGTGACGCGGACTTCGGTCTTGATGCCGCCGCGCACGTTGAAGTCGCCCGTCACCTCGAGCCAGCGGGGATTGGCGGCGGCCACGAAGTCGTTGAGGATCGTGTTGGTCACGTCCTCGTGAAACGCGCCTTCCTGACGGAACGACCAGAGGTAGAGCTTGAGCGATTTGAGCTCGACCAGGTGCTGGTCCGGCACGTACCGGATGCGAATGGTCGCGAAGTCGGGCTGGCCGGTCATGGGACAGAGGCACGTGAACTCCGGCACCGTCATCGTGACCTCGTAGTCGCGATCCGGATGCGGGTTCGGCACGATCTGGAGCGTCTTGGACGGCGCCGACGGCATGCCGCGATTATACCGTCAGCGGCTCGTGAGCCCGATGCCGACCGCCACCGCCGCGCAGGCGACCAGCAAATCGAGCGTGAGCGGGTCGCCGGCGACCAGCGCGGCCGCGATCACGCCGAAGATCGGTTGCGTGAGAAAGAAGGCCGAGAGCGCGCTCGGCCGATACCGGCGCAGGAGCGCCAGGTTCACCACGAAGTTGAAGCCGGAGATGAGCACGCCCTGGTACGCGATCGAGCCCGCGAGCCGAAGCGACCAGCGGGTTGGCGCCGGCTCGACCAGCGCGGACACCACGACGAAGAGCGCCGTGCCCACGACCGCCTGGCTCAGGAGCAGCTTCACCGGGTCCAGGCGCTGGACGGCGCGCGCCAGATAGACGGTGCGCTCGGCGAGAAGCACGCCGGCGACCGTCACCACGACGTCGCCCAGGAGGGTCGGCGAGCCGCGGGTCACCTGGCGCGCGCCGAGCAGCACGATGCCGGAGTAGGCGACGAGCACGCCCGCCAGCTTCCGGGCCGTCAGCCGGTCGCCCGGGATCAGGAAGTGGGCGAGGACGACCGTGTGCACGGCGTAGAGATTCAGGAGGACCGACGCGTGCGACGCGCTGGTCAGCCACGTCCCGACGTTGGTCGCGGTCATCTGGACGCTGAAGAGAAGCCCGAGAAAGATCAGCGGCCGCCACTCGCCGGGCTCGATCCGGAACCCGGCAAAGCGGCCGGTGGCCCAGGCCCAGAGGCAGATCACGACACCGCCGACGACGAAGCGCATCCACGCCAGACGCAGCGGCGGGGCGTCCTCGAGGCCCATCTTGATCACGACGGTGTTGGCGCCCCAGAGAAGCGAGATGAGCACGGCCATGGCCGCGCCCTTGAGGTCCATGTCTTTCGAAGGATGGCTCAGAACATTCCCGAGAATACGACACCTGGCATAATCGCCCCATGAAGATCGGCCTGATCGGGCTCCCGAAATCCGGCAAGACCACGCTGTTCAACCTGCTCACCGGCTCGAAGGTCGCGACGGCGCGCTACGACGGCGGCCGAGCCGAGCTGCACACGGGCATCGCGCGCGTCCCGGACCCGCGGGTGGACCGGCTCTCGGCGATGTTCAAGCCGAAGAAGACCACGTACGCCACGTTCGAGGTCGTCGACCTCGCGGGCATCGAGCGCGGCGAGCGCGCGAGCCTCGAGACGAAGGAGTTCCGAAACGCCGACGCGCTCCTGCACGTCGTCCGGGCCTTCGCCGACGAGGCGCTCGGCGCGCCGGCGCCCAAGCGGGACATCGAGGATCTCGAGACCGAGCTAATCCTGGCCGATCTGGAGGTGGTCGACCGGCGCCTGGAGCGGCTCGAGGCCTCGATCAAGAAGCAGCGCAAGGACGCGGAGGTGAAGGAGCAGGCGATCCTCGCCCGGCTCAAGACAGAGCTCGAAAGCGAGACGCCCCTGCGCGCGGTGACGCTCAGCCCGGATGACGCGCGCGCCGTGCGGGGATTCACGTTCCTGTCGCAGAAGCCGATCCTGCATTGCCTGAACCTCGACGAGAAGGCGATCGCGGAGGCGCCGCGCGCGATTCAGACGCTCGGGCTCGAGGCGACCGCGCAGCGCGCGCGAACGCGGATCGGCTGGGTCTCCGCGGTGATCGAGGCGGAGGTGGCCGAGCTGGCCGGCGACGAGCAGCGCGTCTTCCTGGCCGATCTCGGCCTCACGGAGCCGGCGATCCATCGGGTGCTGAGCGACTGCTACGCGCTGCTCGGGCTCGTCTCGTTCTTCACGGTCGGCGAGGACGAGGTGCGCGCCTGGCCGATCCCCGAGGGCACGCGGGCGCAGGCGGCCGCCGGGACCGTGCACTCCGACATCGAGCGCGGCTTCATCCGCGCCGAGGTGAACAGCTACGAGGACCTGGTGGCGGTCGACGGCTCGTTCGCCGACCTACGCGCGCGAGGCCAGCAGCGGCTCGAGGGCAAGGACTACATCGTGCGCGACGGAGAGATCTGCCACTTTCGATTCAACGTCGCGAAGTAAGACGGCTAGACCGTCACGCCCGGGATCTTCTTGAGCGGGCCGCCCAGCGCCTGCACGACCGCCGCGACGTTCGCGTCGGGCGTGTTCATCGGCAGCACACAGCCCGGACCGACGATGAGCCCGGTGCCATCGGTCTGAGCGATCGCGTCCCGCGTCTCGGCGACGGCTTGCTCCGGCGTCCCGTCGCGCAAGGTCTTCCACTGATGGAGCCCGCCGATGACCGCGCCCGGCACCATGCCGTGCGCCTCGCCGAGCGAGGGCGGCGTCGCGCGATCGTCCCAGTTCCAGGCGTGACCCGGCAAGCGCCTGAGCCGGTCGAACATCAGCTCGTTGCCGTGGCAGTGGATGATCGTCAAGGACGATTTCGACTCGATCGACTCGAGGAACCTGAGATCGTACGGCTCGCCGAAGCGCGCGTAGTCCTCCTCGCTGTTGGCCGAGCGGCTGGCCGCCTGGATCGAGTAGAAGATGCCCGAGACGCCCTCGGTGAGCGCCAGCTGGGCGAACTTGATCAGCGTCTCGGTGATGGCCTCGAGCGCACCCGTGACCCAGTCGGGATGCGCGCGCAGATCGTGCGGGAGGCGATCGCCCGAGAGCTTCTTCGCCAGCGAGAGCGGTGAGAACAACGTGGGCACGACCGGCGCGTCGCCGATCCGGCGATCGAAGCCGAGCCGGATGATGGTCTCGATCTCCTCGGCGTAGCCGGGAGCGCCGCCGGGATCGAGCGCACGGATCTTTTTCCAGTCCTCCGCCGACTTCACCGCGCAGCTGGCGCATGGGCGATGGCCGTCCTCGCGGACGGCGTCGCCCTCGACGCACCCCCACGCCTCGACCGCGTAGCCGCCGCGCGGGGTGATCTTCAGAAAGTCCGAGCCGTAGCGCTCGTGAAATCTGAGCGTCGCCTGGGCCAGGCCCGCCGGCGAGTGATCGACGGTCGGGAAGTGGCGCCACACCGCGTAGGGCACGCGGTCGACGGGCTCGCGGTTGATCGCGGCGAGCACGCGCTCGCGCCGACTCATCTGCTTCATGCTCGTATGACTCCCTCGCTCAGCACCGGCTCACCGCGCTCGTCGACCGCGTCGAACCCGAGCCGGTCGTCCGCGCGTCCGAGCCCGCGCACCGTGATGGTGGATGGCATGAACACCAGCCCGGTGAAGCGCACGGCGATCTCCCGAACCCGCGCCGGGTCGCCATCGAGGTCGTGGTTGACCACCTGCGAGACGGCCAGCGCGAGCGTCGCCGAGCCGTGCAGGATCGGCGCCGCCAGCCCGGCCGAGCGGGCGACCGCGATGTCGGTGTGGATGGGATTCCAGATGCGCGCGCACTCCGAATACACGTGCGCCGCGCGCGACGCCACCGGGACTTTCGCGCTCCACCACGTCTTGCTGGCCGGCGGCGGCGACGCGCGGTCGAGCGGCTCGACCTGGGCGCGCTGCTCTCCGTCGGTCCCGATGCCGCGATAGACGGACCCGTAGTCGGTGGTCGTCACCGGCCGGCCGTTACGGTCCACCGTGGACAGCCGCGCGACGACAAGGGTGCCTGCGCGGCTCGGCCGCACCGTGATGATCTGGGCGCGCGTGAGCAGGCGATCGGTCGCGGTCGGCAGCCGGTGGACAACCACGTGATGAGTCGCGTGGACGCCTTGCAGCGCCCACGCCTCCCTGACGGCCTTGGCGCGCAGCGCCAGCACCGCGGGCCATTCGTAGCACACCGAGAACAACGGGTGGGCGAGGGGCCCGCCCTCGGCCAAGGTGTCGTAGTAGCGCGGGTCGTCGACGCCGAGCGATGCCGAGTAGGCCATCAGCCAGCGCGCGTCGAGCGAGGTGCTGAGCGCGCCGACCTCGGTCCCGGCAACCGTTCCCTGAATCGTGGGTGCGTCGTCTGGCCCGGTCATCGTTCCCGCGGGAAGTTCATGCAGTCCACGAAGATCCCCTCGAAGTCGGGATGCGCTGCGAGCGACACGTGCTCGATCCGCGTCGCGATTGTCTCGGCGCGCGCGCGCTCGGTCTCGGACACCAGACAGAGCTGAGCGCCGAGCGAGGCGGCGTTGCCGACGTAGCGAATGCGCTCGCGCGGCAGGGGCGGGATCAGGCCGATCCGGAGCGCGCTGTCGATCGAGACGTAGTTGCCGAAGCCGCCCGCCAGCATGAGCTCGGCGATCGCGTCGTCGGCGACGCCGGCGACGTGCTGGAGCATCATCACACCCGACGCGATCGCGCCCTTGGCGAGCTGAACCTGTCGCACGTCGTCCTGGGTCAGCACGATCTCCTGGCGCGCCCCGGCCTCGCCCGGCCGGAGCACAATGACCTGACGCTCCTCGCCCCGCATGACCACGCGGGCCGCGAGCTTGGGCGGGAGCGAATCGCGCGCGTCGACCTGGATCAGTCCCGTCCAGTCGATGACGCCGCGATCGAGGAGCCCCGCCAGGAGGTCGATGATCCCCGAGCCGCAGATGCCAAGCGCGTCAGCCTCGCCGATCGTGTGGACGTGAATGTCGTCGTCCACGGTGACCCGGTCGATGGCGCCGAGCGCGCCGCGCATGCCGTGACGGATCTGCGCGCCTTCGAGCGCCGGTCCGGCGGGCGCCGAGCACGCCCAGAGGCGGTCGCGCGAGCCGAGGAGTACCTCGCCGTTGGTGCCGATGTCGACGGCGACGCGAATCTCGGGGCTCTCGTAGATGCGTGTGGCGAGCGTCACGCCGACCGCGTCGGCGCCGACGAAGCCCGCCACCAGCGGCAGGAAACACACCCGCGCCTCCGGCGCGACCTTCAGGAAGAGCTCGCGTGCAGACAGAATCACCGGGTGCCGCATGACCGGCGCATACGGCGCCAGGCCCACGTGCGAGGGATCGATACCGAGCAGGATGTGGTGCATGCACGTGTTGCCGACGACGACGATCTTGTAGATCCACTTCGCGAGCACGCCGGACTCACGGCAGATCTGCTCGATGTGCTGGTTCAGGAGGCCGACGATCCGCGTGTGCAGCTTGCGCAGGTTGGCCGGATTGAACTGGGCGAACGCGATGCGCGACATGAGGTCGCCGCCGAAGACGGCCTGCGGATTGAGGCTCGACACCGACGCGAGCTGCTCGCCCGACTCGAGCTCGACCAGGGTGGTCACGACGCTCGTCGTCCCGACGTCGATCGCCAGTCCGAACTTCATCAGCGCCGTATCGCCGCGCTCGACTGCGAGGATCCGTGAGGCGCCGCCGGCGACGAAGGTCGTCACCGTCACGCCGGCCGGGTCGTCGCGGAGCGCCGACGGGAGCCCCTGGAGCACGGCCGGCCCGACGTCGGCCGTGGTGAGGCCGACAGCCGCGAGCAGCTGCTCGAGATCCGAGGTCTGGTGATGCTCCTCGCGCGGCAAGGTGACCTTGACCAGCTGCTTGGCGACGCCGGAATCGAGCGTGACGCGGCCGAGCTGCCGCACGCCGGGCCCGGCGCCGAGGATCTGAAACGCGCGCTCGTCGAGCGGCGGCGCCGGCTGCACCGTGACCGCCTCGTGCAGCGCGCACTGACAGGCCAGGCGGTAGCCCTCGCGGACGAGGTCGTCGCCGAGCTGGACCTCGTCCATGATCGTCGGCGGCGGCGGCAGCCCCACCAGGAACTTCACCCGGCACGACGTGCACCGGCCGCGCCCGCCGCACGTGGCCGTGATGTCGACGCCGCCGGCGTGCGCCGCCTTGAGGATCGTCGTGCCGGGCGCGACGATCAGCGTCCGACGCGCGCCGGGATCGTTCGGGTCGGTCACGAGCGTGAGCGGGACGGCCATCGCCTCACATTCTAGTGGTATGCTCGCGCGCATGGAAATAAGCGTCGATCTGCTCAAGCGCGCGGCCGCGCTCGCGGGGTTCGACTGGAGCGAGGCCGAGCTCGAGCCGATCCGTCCGGCGGTCGAGCGTCTGCTCGAGGGTCTTCGACGCCTGGACGAGGCCGACCTCGGCGACGCCGAGCCGACGACGCAGTACCGGGTGCTGTGAGGTGAGCGAGCTCTGCTGGACGTCGATGGCCGAGCTCGGCCGCATGATCGCGACCAAGCAGGTCTCGCCCGTCGAGGTCGTGCGCGCCCACCTCGATCGCATCGTCGCGCTCGACGGCACGCTTCGCGCGTTCATCACGGTGTGCGCCGACGCCGCGCTCGAGTCAGCGCGGGCGGCCGAGGCCGACCTGATGGCCGGGCGGGCCGTCGGTCCGCTGCACGGCGTGCCCTGGGCTCCGAAGGATCTCTACTCGACCAAGGGCGTGCGCACGACCGGCGGATCCACGATCCTCGCCGAGTCGGTGCCGGCCGCCGACGCGACAGTCGTGGCGCGGCTGGCCAAGGCCGGCGCGATCCTGCTCGGCAAGCTCAACATGCACGAGTTCGCCTACGGCCCTGAGGGACTCAACGCGCACTACGGCGACGCGCGCAATCCCTGGAGCGCCGATGCGCATCGCGTCACCGGCGGATCGTCCTCCGGCTCCGGCGCGGCCGTCGCGGCTGGCCTGGCGCCGGGCTCCCTCGGCTCCGACACCGGCGGCTCGATACGGATTCCGGCCTCGCTCTGCGGCATCACCGGGCTCAAGCCCACGTACGGCCGCGCCAGCCGCGCGGGTGTGCTGCCGCTGGCGTGGTCGATGGATCACGTGGGCCCGATGGCCCGCTCGGCGCGCGACTGCGCGCTGATGCTCGGCGCCATTGCCGGCTACGATCCGGCCGATCGGACCACGAGCGTGCTGCCCGTGCCGGACTACGGCGCGGCGCTCACCGGTGACGTCAAAGGCCTCCGCGTCGGACTGCTCCGCGCCCACTTCACCGACATCGCGACGCCGGAGGTGAAGGCGGCGATCGCCGCGGCGGCCAAGCAGCTCGAAGCCGCCGGCGCGGTCGTCGACGAGGTGAACCTGACGCAGCTCGCGCACGTGGCCACCGGATCGGCCGCGATCGTGGGGTCGGAGGCGCTCGCGTATCACGCCGCGTGGATGCGCACGCGGCCGCAGGACTACCAGCCCGACGTTCGCGAGCGGCTGCGGCTGGGCGCGTTCGTCACCGGCGCGCACTACGTCCGGTCGCAGCAGGCGCGCGCGCTGCTGGCGCGCGAGGTCGACGACGTCCTGGCCCGGCGCGACGTCCTGCTGGCGCCGGCGACGCCGCTGGTCGCGCCCATCCTCGGCGAGCGCGAGGCGACGCTCGGCGACGGGCCGTCGGACGTGCGCGCCGCGCTCTTACGCTGCACGCGCCCGTTCAACTTCTCCGGCCATCCCGCGTGCGCGGCGCCCTGCGGCTTCACGCCCGGCGGGCTTCCGATCGGAATGCAGATCGTGGGACGGCCGTTCGACGAGGCGACCGTCCTGCGCGTCGTCGATGCCTACCAGCGAATCACCGACTGGCACACTCGCCGACCGGCGGCCGCATGAGCGGCGCCGACTCTCGGAGGATTTGATGACCGAAGCGAACGTGGACGCGCGGCTCGCCGCGCTCGAGTCCAAGCTCGGACGGCTCGAGCAGCTCCTGGGTGCCGTCAACGACAAGCTCGACCGCGCGGCGCCGAGCGTGGACGAGGCGCGGCGCGGGATCCAGGCGTGGGTGACCGAGTACGTGTCCCTGCGCCTGCAGCAGCTCGTGCCCGAGACCTGCGAGCACCCCGAGCGCGAGGCCGAGGCGGTCGTCGCCGAAGGACCCGTGCTGCCCGGCACGCGGATCCGCTGCACGGACGAGGTGCTCCATCGCCTGGGCCGCATCCCGATCCCGTTCGTGCGCCAGATGGTGGCGGAGAAGGTCGCCGAGACCGCGCGCGCGGAGCACGTGGCCATGGTCGACGTCCCGTTCTTCGAGCGCGCCGCGACCTTCTGACAGTGCAAGCTGTCGGGGGAGGATCTCCTGACGTTTGATCATTGGAAGGAGCACGTGATGGGAGGACCGCGGCTGTAGCCCTCGACGACGAGCCGGTCCGCATCCCGATCGAGGATGCGCTCGATCTGCACGCGTTCGCGCCGCGCGACGTCGCCTCGGTCGTCGCCGAATACCTCGACGCCGCGCATGCCAGAGGGTTTTCCGAGGTGCGGCTGATCCACGGTCGCGGCATCGGCGTCCAGCGAAAGATCGTGCAGTCCGTCCTCGCGCGCCACCCGCTGGTCGCCGGCTTCGCCGATGCGCCGCCCGAGCGGGGAGGCGCCGGCGCGACGATCGTCCGTTTGCGTCGCTGACCTTCAGTCGCGGTCGGCGCGGATCAAGATCTGGCGGTCGTTGAACGAGACGACCGCGTCCGCGGTGAGCCGGAACTCGAAGGCCTCGCGGCACCGCTCGGGCGCGCGCCGCACGAAATCCTCGAGGCCCCGCCGCGCCTCGGGCGTCATCCGCATCCGGCCGGTCCACTCGCTCCACTCGCGCAGCTTCCAGATGAGCGAGTCCTCGATCATAGTCAGCCCGGCGGCGCGCAGGAAGGCCTTCCACTCCGCGGCCCGGTAGCTGCGCACGTGCGACGGGTCGCGGCGCTTCTCGACCTCGAGGATGAACGCGCTCGCGTCGCCGTCGTCGTGGCCGAGGATGTCCTGGAGCAGGAGCGAGCCGCCCGGCTTGAGCACGCGATGGATCTGCCGGACCGCGGCCGGCACGTCCGGGAAGTGATGCGCCGCCGTGCGACACGTGACGACATCAAACGACTCATCCGCGAAGGGTAGGGCAGTCGCGTCGCCCGCGACGAACTCGACATTGGCCGCGCCGCGGGCTTGTACGTGGCCGCGCGCGGCGGCAAGCATCGGCTCGGTCAGATCGTACGCGACCACCCGCCGCGCGATGCCGGCGAAGGCCAGCGCGGTGTGGCCGCCGCCCGTGGCGACGTCGAGGACGCGCTGGGCCCGCCGCGCGGCGCCCCAGGCCAGCAGCCGATCGAGATCTTCACCCGCCGCGTGCAGGGGGCTCGACACGTACGCCGCAGCGCTCGCGCCGAACTGCTCCTGCACGCGGCGGATCTGAGCGTCGCTCACTTCTTCTTCGGCGCCCGCTCGGCGAGCTGACGCAGTAGGAAGTCGGCGTCGAGCGGCGAGAGATCGAATCGCCGGGACGCCTCGTCGATGAGCTTCACCCGGTCCGCGCCGGGATGGTCCTGGAGCTGGTCCTCGATCCACTTCACCGCCTGCTTGATCGGTGCTTCGCCCGCTGCCATGAGAAGTCTCCTATCGTGTGGTGGCGTGACGCCACGAGCGTTCACGGATCGTGATGGGTCCGGCGCATTGTACCCGCTCGCCGGGTCGCGTCGCGAGCGCCCGGCCGGCGACCACCCGGGCGCCTTAGAATGGCCTGGCTGGATCAGGCCAATTGGCCCTTGACGATATCTCCGATAAGGCCAAAATGGCTTGGCAGGCGGAAAGACCCTATGAACATTCCGCTCGATCGGGACAAGCCCACGGCGCTGCCGCGCCAGATCCAGGCTCACCTGGAGCGCCTGATCCACGAGCGTCTGCTGACGCCCGGCATGAAGCTGCCGGCCACGCGCGAGCTGGCCCGCCAGCTCGGCGTCAACCGGGGCACCGTCGCGCTCGCGTACGAGGAGCTGGTGGCGACCGGCTGGGCGCGCGCCCACGTCGGGCAGGGCACCTTCGTCGCCGAGCGGCCGGCCGCCGGCGGCGCGCCGGTCGCGTCGGCCGCCATGGCGCCGGCGGCGCTCGACTGGTCCGGTCTCTTCTCGCGCAGTGCGCAGATCGTCGGCGCCGACGACGAGCGCTCGCGCGCCGTCGCGACGATCCCGTCAAATGGCGCGGTCGTCTCGTTCGCCGGCGGCATGCCCGACAGCGGGCTCTTCCCGACCGACGCGTTCCGCCGCGTGCTGAACCAGGTGATCCGCGAGGAAGGACCGGCGCTCCTGCAGTACTACCCGGCCGGCGGCTACCCGCCGCTTCGGCGTTACCTGTCGACCTATTTGCTCCGATTCGGGCTCGAGGCGCGGCCGGAAGAGATTCTCATCGTCAACGGCTCGCAGCAGGGCTTCGACCTGATCGCGCGCACCTTGATCGATCCGGGTGACTTCGTCGCGATCGAGCAGCCGACGTACCCGCGCGCGATGCAGGTGTTCCGCTCGTTCGGCGCCCAGCTCTTGAGCGTGCCGTGGGACGGCTCCGGCCCGCGCGCCGAGGTCTTCGAGCGTCTCCTCGAGCGCCACACGCCCAAGCTCTTCTATTGTCAGCCGAGCGCTCACAATCCAACCGGCATGGCCGTCGCCCCCGAGACCGGGCGCCGGCTCCTCGAGGTCGCTGCGCGCCATCAGGTCCCGATCGTCGAGGACGGATTCGACGGCAGCCTCTACTACGGCAGCACGCCGACCCTGCCTTTGAAGGCCGTCGACCGCGGCGGCGTCGTGATCTACATCGGCACGTTCTCGAAGATCCTGTTCCCGGGGCTTCGCCTGGGCTGGCTCGTCGGGCCGCCGCCGATTCTCGAGCGGCTGCAGGCCGCCAAGCAGCTCGCCGATCTGCACACGAGCGCCCTCATCCAGGCGGCGGTGCACCGGTTCTGCGAGCGCAAGCTGCTCGACCGCCACGCGACGCGCGTCGCGACGGAATACGCGCGGCGTCGCGCGCTCTTGCTGGCGGCGCTGCGCCGGCGCATGGCGCCCGAGGTCACGTGGACGGAGCCGCAGGGCGGATTCTCACTGCTGTTGACCTTGCCGCAGGGGCTCGACGCCAACGCGCTTTTGCCGCAGGCGATCGAGCGCGGCGTCGCGTTCACGCCCGGCGCGCCGTTCTTCGTCGACGGCGGCGGCCAGCGCACGCTGCGGCTCTCGTTCTCGTCGGTGCCGGCCGGCCGGATCGAGGAAGGAGTCCGGCGCCTCGCCGACACGATCAAGGCCGCGCGCACCCGGCTTCGGGGCCGGGAGCGAGTGGAGCGCGCGGCAGTCCCAGTCGTATAGCCGAAAAGGAGAGATCTCATGGCGGACCTGAACGGGCTCAGAATCGCGGACCGCAAGCACATCGGCCTGGCCGAGATGCTCAAGGGCGGAGTCATCATGGACGTCACCAACGCCGAGCAGGCGAAGATCGCGCAGGACGCCGGGGCCGCCTCGGTCATGGCGCTCGAGCGCGTGCCCTCGGATATCCGGCGCGACGGCGGGGTCGCCCGCATGTCGCCGGTGAAAAAGATCCAGGAGATCCAGAAGGCGGTCACGATCCCGGTGATGGCCAAGGCGCGGATCGGCCACTTCGTCGAGGCGCAGATCCTCGAAGCGCTCGGCGTCGATTACATCGACGAGTCCGAGGTGCTGACGCCGGCCGACGAGCACTTCCACATCGACAAGTTCGCGTTCCGCATCCCGTTCGTCTGCGGCTGCCGCGATCTCGGCGAGGCGCTCCGGCGCATCGGCGAAGGCGCCGCGATGATTCGCACCAAGGGCGAGGCCGGCTCGGGCAACATCGTCGAGGCCGTCCGCCACATGCGCGCGGTCACGTCCGGCGTGCGCCGCCTGACGATGCTCGGCCCTGAGGAGCTGATGACCGAGGCCAAGAACCTTGGCGCCCCGTACGATCTCATGCGCTGGGTCGCGAAGGCCGGCAAGCTGCCGGTGCCGAACTTCTCCGCGGGCGGCATCGCGACGCCGGCCGACGCCGCGCTCATGATGCAGCTCGGCGCCGAGGCCGTCTTCGTCGGCTCGGGAATCTTCAAGTCGAGCGACCCCGCGAAGCGCGCGAAGGCGATCGTGCAGGCCACCACGCACTTCAAGGACCCCGACGTGCTCGCGCGCGTCAGCGAGGATCTCGGCGACGCGATGCCCGGCATCGAGACCTCGAAGCTGGCGGAGAAGGATCTCCTGCAGACTCGCGGGTGGTAGGACGAGCCGCAGCCGCAGGCGAGGCGAGCCTGTGAACAAACTAGGGCGAGCCGCAGCCGTAGGCGAGGCGAGCCTGTGCACAAACTAGAAACGGGCGCCGTGCGTATCGGGGTGCTTGCCCTGCAGGGGGATTTCGCGCTTCACGCCAAGGCGCTCGCCAAGTGCGGGGTCGAGGCGGTCGAGGTGCGCAAGCCGAGCGAGCTCGACGAGATCGACGGGCTCATCATTCCGGGCGGCGAGTCCACGACGTTGCTGAACCTGATGGACGCGTGGAATTTCCCGCCCGCGCTCGAAAAGTTCCACAGCGCAGGCAAGCCGATCTTCGGCACCTGCGCCGGTCTGATCATCCTGGCCCGCGACGTCGAGAACCCCAAGCAGTTCTCGCTCGGGCT
>Ga0209382_10000383_pt1 | contig 72613 bp, 56 predicted proteins | sample SoiMetdeltSBSDD5_FD_187599 | JGI IMG/M metagenome (GOLD analysis project Ga0209382, IMG submission 187599) | Bulk soil microbial communities from a Populus tree surrounding site in Tennessee, USA - Soil MetaG P. deltoides SBSDD5 (SPAdes) (version 2) | ecosystem: Environmental > Terrestrial >... | reverse complement strand
CGTCGGGAGAGAACGCGATCTGCGCTCCGAACTGTCCTCCCTGACCCTTCGGCATTTGCCGCCACAGCACCTCGAGCCCCTCGAGGCTGGCCGTGCCCTCGCCCATCGCCAGGTGTGCCCGCGCAAGCGCCAGGCTCGACCCACCTTCGCCCGGCTCCGAGTACGTCAGGTACACACTCTGGTCCGTCGCATAGCGCGGCGACACGAAAACACCCAGCAGACCACCCTGTCCCTGGTGCAGTACGGCCGGTACGTTCGTGACGGGCGTCTTCGCTCCCTGTTGTGTCACCAGCCAGACGGCGCCCGGCTTCTCGGTGATGAGCAGGCGCCCATCCGGCAGAAAGGCCATGCGCCATGGGAGATTGAACGTGGCCACCTGGTTCATCGTGAACGGCAGCGTCGATTCAGGCTGCTGCTGTCCCGCGTTGACCTGCGCTCCCGCGTCCGTCGCCACCAACACGAAAAGTAGAGCCGTTTGCACCAGCGTCTTCATCTGTTTCCTTTCGGCGTTCTCACTCGAACCAGCGTACTTTAGCTTCAATCGGACGGGCTGGCCATCATACAGTAGAGCTATGCGAAGCACTCTCGTTCTCATCGTCTCTTGTCTGTTCGCGACCGCCGCCCACGCACAGTGGTTGAACTACCCGACCCCCGGCGTGCCGCGTACCAAGGACGGCAAAGTGAACCTGACGGCCCCGATGCCGAGGACGGCCGACGGCAAACCCGATCTCTCTGGCGTCTGGCACGTACAGCCCACCGGACTTGCCGAAATGAAGCGCTTGTTCGGCAACGACGTGGACGTCGTGCAGGTTCCCGGCATGGAGGTCGACACCATCTCGAAGTACGGCATCAGTATCTTCATGGACTTCAAGCCCGGTGAAGAGCCGATGCGGAAGGAGGTGGCGGACTCGCTCGCGCAACATCAACAGCGGTCCGACTCCGGCCTCGACAACCTGACTCGATGCCTGCCCGCAAGCATTCCGCTGGCGACGATGCTGTCGGAGGTGACCAAGATCGTGCAAACACCTGGCTTGACGCTGATCATGCACGAGCTCGACAACGCCACGCGGCAGATTTACACCGATGGACGCCCGCACCCGGTGGATCCCAACCCGTCGTGGCTGGGGTATTCGATTGGCCGATGGGAAAAGGACACGCTCGTCGTCGAGACAATCGGCTTCAACGGCAAAGCGCCCCTCGACATCGCCGGACATCCGCGAAGCGAGTCCATGCGGATCACGGAGCGATACCAGCGGCGCGACGTCGGGCACCTTGACGTCGCGATCACCTTCGATGATCCAGCGAACTACACGAAACCCTTCACGATTAAAGTGACGCACCTGCTGCAGGCGGACACCGACATCCTCGAGTACTTCTGCAACGAGAACGAGAGGGACCGGGCCCACATGGGGCCCGGCAAATAAGGCGCGGACCGAAGGCCGCGACTACCATCGCCGCAGGGCGTATTCTGAACCGGCGGTCCGTTCGCTTCTGTGCGGCCTCGCCAGCTACGACTTCTGCACCTCGAAGGCATCGACCTGCACTTCGGTCACGTGGTTCACACGGAACCCGGCGATGCCATCCGTCGGCGTCTTGAGCTCTGACTTCGGCGTCGTGTGCACCACCATGCCGTTGACGACGTAGGTGACCGTGTCGCCCGACACACGCACTTCGAGCGCATTGACCGACTTGCCAGTGCCGTCCGGCCGCTTGACCGCGGGGCTTGGCGTGTATCCCTTGATATCCCTCGTCGCCTCGCCCGTGCGCTGCTTGATGAGGAACGTGCCGTCCTGCGCCACCGTGAAGTACGTGTAGCGCTGGTCGCCGCCTTCGAGTCCCTGACCGCCGAACACGAGGCCGTAGTAGTTGGTGTGATTGCTCGGCTTGAGCAACGTGAACGTACCCTTGAGTGTGTAGTTACCGGCCGCAGTCGTGGCCGGATTCCAATAGACGCCCGCGGGCCCGCCCACGACGTGGAAGCCCTTCCCCATCGCCATGAACGTGACGCCCGATTTGTCGTCGGGATCCTGAGCGCTCTTACTGCGGTCGAGACGCATTTTCCAGCCAGCTGGTGCCTGCGCCGCCAACGGAACGACAAGTGACGCTACTAGTGCCGCGAGAACAACGCGCTTGAACATCGATGCATCTCCTTGGAGTCTGACCCTGTATGTACACTCAATCCATACATCCTCGAGCCGGGTGCCGGCAAGCGCGACATCACGGCAATCAGATCGGAGATAATCGCCAGCAGGGCCGACGCGGCTTCGGTTGAAGCCGAGGCCTCGGCCGAAGAGCCGAGGCGTCGGCGGAAGGCGGACAGACAGGTGGTAACCGGGAGACATGTCCGAACGGCGGCCTGCCTGGTCCTGTTGATCGCATTCGCTGGTTACGCGTACGCGCAGTTTGGGGATCGCTTTTCCAGCTTCGGTCCATTACGCGGTGAGCAAGGTGATCCGGCGGAATTGCCACCACGCGAGTGGCCCGACCGCGACGCCGCCGGCTGCCACATCCTCTACACGAGCGTCCGCCGCGAGGCGAACGGATCGGGCTGGCGCACCGACTATCCCTGGGCACAACGTAACCTCCTGATCCGAATGTCGGAGCTGACCAAGGCGCGGGTCAGTTGGATGAAGCCGGGCGTGCCTCATGTGTATCTCGTGCGACTCACCGATCCGGCGCTCTTCCAATGCCCCTATTTGATGGCCTCGGACGTCGGCACCATCGGGCTATCGGAGGAAGAGGTCGAAGGGCTCCGGCTCTACTTGAAGAAAGGCGGCTTCCTGTGGGTCGATGACTTCTGGGGCGAGGCCGCCTGGGATCAGTGGTCGCGCGAGCTGGCGCGCGCAATGCCCGCGAACGAGTATTCGATCGAAGACGTGCCGCTCAGCGACCCGATCTTCAGCTCGATGGCCGTCGTGAAGAAGATCCCGCAAGTCACCGGCATCGGCTTCTGGCGTGCCGTCGGTGGCAGCACCACGTCGGAGCGTGGCGAAGAAACGGCCGTGCCGCACTTCCGCGCGATTCGCGACAAGCAGGGACACATCATCGCGGCGATGACCCACAACACCGACGTCTCGAATTCATGGGAGCGCGAAACGGAGGACCCGGCCTACTTCTACCAGTTTTCGATCGATGGCTATGCGCTCGGGATCAACGTCCTGCTCTACGCGATGACGCATTGAGACCCAACCGTCTCAGCGCGAACGTCGTCCGGAGTCTCTTCACTAATTGCCGGCATTTTAAGCCTGCCGGGTCGACCGATGGGAATCCTTCTGCGCGACAGTTCTAGCCGCCCGTGCGCTGAATCGTCGGCGACGTCATCTAGTTCAGTCCGTTCACAACAAGAAGGTCCGAGAGCATGCGCGCGTAGCTGTGGACGTAATACTTTGCGTCGCGCGAGATCGCTAACATGGTCTGGCGCAGACCCGCCGGATCGTGCGCGCGGATCGTGGTCGCCGGTGTGCGCTTGCCAGTCGCGAGATCGAGCCACTCGACGACCCATGGAAGGCCCTCGCCATGCGCGACGAGCAGCCCGCGGCTATCAAGCGTCCACTGTAGCGGCACGTCACCGGCCGCAAGTCCCGCGACCGGCTCCGCGGCGGATCCATCGATCCGGTAGATCATCGGGGTGCCGTATTCATCTGCACCGACGACGCGCGTTCCGTCGGGTGAGATCGGCAGTCGCCACCACCTCACCAGGGTGGCAGTGATGCCTTCTGGTGTAAACGCTCGCGGCGGACCGCCGTTGATATCCTGCACGTAACCGCGCGAGCGGTCGCCGTTCTTCTGGCCGAACGCGACGACCTGCGTGGCGTCCTGCCAGATGGCCAGGTTGTAGACGATCTGATCGGGATTGGGCAGCATCCGCGACTCCCCCGGTCCAGTCGGATGCACGAAAATCGGATAACCCTCGACCGGCAACCCGAGCACCCATCGGCCGTCTGGCGAAACCGCGGTTGGCATTCCTGAACCCAGATGCACTGGTGTTGTCGCACCCGCCTTCAACAGGTATGCCTGGTACGACGAGGTGGACTGCTCGGTTATGAGTACGCTCGTGCCGTCCTCTGAAATCCACAGGCTCGAGGAGTCCGACCGCAAACTCACATCGATCGGGGCTGGACTCCCGGCCATCAACGCCTCAACGACACGCTCCTGCCGTTCATGGCCAATGAGGACACGACCATCCGCTGCGATATCCAGAACTTTGTAGCGAGTGGGGCCTACCAGCACGGAGCGCAGACGCCCTGTTGGGGTGACGCTGTAGACACCGTCCCCCGAAACCGCCGAGCCCTTCGTGCCGCCGAACCAGATCTCTGTTCCATCTCCGGTCCACGCCAGGCCGTGTACCGAGATCCACCCTTCGGACAACACTGTCCGCTGGCCCTCGAGATCGATCATAGCCACCGCGCCCGCATCGTCAGCAAACACCGGGTGATCGGCGAACGCGATGCGATCGCCGGTCGGCGAGAATCGAATGTGACTGATGAATCCGGAGGTTTGATAGAGAACCCTCCCGACCGGGTACTCGAGACGTTCGAACCCCGCCACGCGCCGGACAATGGCGAGATCGCTGCCGTCCGGGTTCCAGTCGGCCTCGCGGACGTGCTCGACCATCACGCGCGGGGCGCTGCCCAGCATCGATGTTCGAGCGAGCGTTCCTTCGCCCACCCAGCCGTCATACGTGTGACCGAGGGAAATCGCGAGCTCCCCGGATTTTGAAATCGAAAGGAGGCGCGCATTCGGCAATGACAGCGGTGCCGACTCAGGGCTGTCCGCGCGAGCCATGAATATCTTCAGCGGCTGGCCTTTCCATGCGGCGCCATAGACGACCGACTGCCCGTCCGGCGTGAATCGTCCATCGCGGATCGTCCCCTTGTCGAACGTCAGCTGCCGGAACTGAGGTCCTGTCGAATCAAGAGCAGCAGTCGATCCCGTCCGCAACACCCGCGCGCCGGCGAACCCCAGCACCGTGCCGACGACAAGCGCCACACTCGCAGCAATGAGCCACCGGCGATCTCGAACAGGCGGCAAGGCGGTCCCCGCTGACGTGCTGCTGTTGTCTACGGACGACTCGAGCGCGAATGCCAGATCGCGAGCCGATTCGAAGCGCTCCTGCGAACGTTTTTCCAGGCATCGGCGAAGCGTGCGCAGGACCGCGGGCGGGACGTTCACGTTGAACGTGCCGGGATCGGGCGGATCGTCGCGCAGAATCGCAGACATGGTCTCGGCGGCGGTGTCGCGCCGGTACGCACGGTGACCCGTCAGCATCTCGTAGAGCACGCAACCGAGCGAGAAGATGTCGGTGCGGTGATCGGTTGGCTCGCCACGCACCTGCTCGGGCGACATGTAGCCGACGGTCCCGAGGACGGTGCCAGGAGCAGTCGCCGGCGCCAGGGTCGGCGATTCAGCCCGCGTCAGCTCGCTCTGTTCGGCGGTGCTGCGCGCGAGACCGAAGTCGAGAATCTTCACGCCACCGGTTGGCGTCAGGAACACATTCTCCGGTTTCAGATCACGATGGGCGATCTGCTTGTCGTGGGCGGCGGCAAGCCCACGAGCAATCTGTGCTGCGATGTCGACCGCTTTCCGGGCTGGTACAGGACCAAGTGCGATTCGCGCCCCCAGGGTCTCTCCCTCGAGCAACTCCATCACCGCATAGGGGTGACCGTTGCTCTGTCCGACGTCGTAAATGGTAAGGATGTTGGGGTGTGAAATCGCCGCGACCGCACGAGATTCCCGCTCGAAGCGCGCACGCGCTTCAGGATTTTCCGACACCGACGGCGGGACGACCTTGATCGCGACGTCGCGATTCAGGCGGCTGTCGCGGGCCCGATACACTTCGCCCATTCCGCCTGCTCCGAGCGGAGCGATCACCTCATACGGACCGAGCCACGCGCCGCTCTGCAACATGATGGTCAGATCGGCGCGATTATATGCGGCTCACCGACCCAACGAGAGCCGGCTCCTTATAATCACTGCGATGGGAACGCTACCCGGGGAGCAGGGCGCTCGCGATCCGTTCCTGCGGATGCACGCAGTCAACGTCTACGTCAGGGATCAGGAGCGAAGCCTTCGTTTCTACATCGACAAGCTTGGATTTCAAGTCGCGTTCGACGCACGGGTGGAATCAGGTCAGCGGATGGTGGCAGTCACGCCGCCCGATGGATCGACCGTGCTGACGTTGATTCAACCGCCGCCGCATTCGCTGCAGTCCAAGTTGATCGGCCGTGCGACGCAAGTGGTCTTCGTCACCGAAAACCTGCCCGCAACCTACCGCGAGTGGCACAGCCGGGGAGTCCGATTCCGCGGCGCACCACGATTGCGCCGCGTCGCCTATGAACCGGCGAGATCGTCGGCGTCCGGAACGTCCGCGTCCGACGATCAGGCGACTGCATGGGGCGGCGCCTTCGCCCGTTTCGAGGACATCGATCGGAACTCCTTCGCGCTGGTCAGCTTCGACGAAGTGAGTCGCGCCGTGGAGGCGCAGCGTCTGGCCGCCGCCGAACGGCGGGAAGCAGAGCGGCGCGCCGCCCACGAGCTGGAGATCGCGCGGCAGGTTCAGGCGCGGCTCTTTCCACAGCGACTGCCCGAACTGGAATCATTGGAGTACGCCGGCGCCTGCGTTCAGACGCGCCGGGTAGGCGGCGACTACTATGACTTTCTCGATCTCGGCCAGGCACGGCTCTGCCTGGTGCTTGGCGATATCGCCGGCAAGGGGATCGCCGCTGCGCTGCTGATGGCCAACCTTCAGGCCAACCTGCGCAGCCAGTGCGCGACCGCCGTGGAGCAGCCGGAACTGCTGCTCCGATCGGTGAACCGGCTGTTCTACGAGAACACCGCCGAGAACGCGTACGCCACGCTCTTCTACGCCGAGTTCGACGATCGGACGTGCCGCTTGCGATACGCGAACTGCGGCCACCCGCCTGGCCTGGTCGTCCAGAACGACGGAACGGTCAAGCGTTTGTCGTCGACGGCCACTGTGCTGGGATTGTTCCCGGAATGGCCCTGCCGCACCGGCGAGCTTCAACTGCGCCCGGGCGACCTGTTCGTCATCTACACTGACGGCATCACCGAGGCGCTCAACAAACGTGACGAAGAGTTCGGCGAGGAGCGGTTACTCGAGGTCATGAGACGCTCTCGCGATCTGAGTGCCAGCCGCATCGTGACCGACGTCTTCGAGGAAGTGCGCCGATTCAGCGGCGACCAGCAGCACGACGATGTGACGCTCATCGTCGCGAGATGCAGGTCGCGAGGTCCTTAGTGCTTGGGGCTTCGTCCGTCCCTGGTCCTCTGTCCGTCCTTGGTGTCCGCGTTCTTGATCACGCGGACCAACTGCTAAGGACCAAGCCTCCCGATACACTTCACCCATGCCGCCTGACCCCCGAGCGGAACGATCACCTCATACGGGCCTAGCCTGGTTCCGGAGGCAATGCTCATCTTGTGGCCATTCGCAGTCGAACCTTTCGAATCTCTTGACCGCGGACGAAAGGGAGACTATACAGTGAGCCCTGATTCATTCGTTTTCGGCCGTTAGCCGGTTTCCCTTCCTCTCGTGGGGTCATTCGCATTCGGCTCTCTTATTTCCATAAGGAGCAGCGCATGTCTCGACGCGTCCTGGCTGTTGTCGTTTGGCTCTTTCTCGGCGCCCCCGCTTACGCCCAAACCCTGGGCACCATCACCGGTGAAGTAAAAGACCAGTCGGGCGGCACGATTCCCGGCGCCACCATAACGGCGCAGAACGTGGCCACCAACGCGGTCCGCATCCAACAAAGCAACGAGGCCGGCGTTTACACGTTTCCGGCGATGCCCCCTGGATCGTACCAGGTCAAAGCCGAGCTGACGGGGTTCAAGACCGTGCAGAACGCAGTGGAACTTCACGTCGAGGAGACGCTTCGCGTCGACTTCAACCTCGAACTCGGCACGCTGACGGAACTAACTGAGGTGTCCGCCGCGACGACGCTCATTGCCACGTCCAATGCGACGGTCGGAACCATCATCGAGAATCGGCGGATCGTCGAGCTGCCGCTGAACGGTCGCAACTATCTCAGTCTCATTGCGCTGAGCCCGAACGTCAGCGCCGGATTCGCGGGGCCCGGCCAGGCCGGCGATCGTCAGGGCGGCTCGCGTGCCAACCAGCAGATCTCCATCTCCGGTCAGCGGCGGGAGTTCAACTACTACACGCTCGACGGCGTCGACAACACCGACGTGAATTTCAACACCTACATCTTCCTGCCGTCGGTCGACGCACTCGAAGAATTCAAGGTGCAGACCGGCGTCTATTCGGCGGAGTTTGGCCGCGCCGCCGGCCAGGTGAACGTCGTCACCAAGTCGGGCTCGAATGCCTTCCACGGCACCGTGTTCGAATTCCTTCGCAACGACGCGTTCGACTCGCGTCCGTACGCATTCACGGCCGCTCAGGCCGAAGCGCCGAAGGCGCCGTTCAACTGGCATCAGTTCGGCTACACAGCCGGCGGGCCAGTGATGAAAAACAGGCTGTTCTTCATGTCGAACTACGAGGGCTACATCGATCGGAAGACAAATCTGAACCCCTTCAACCTTCCGACGGAGGCGATGCAAAGAGGCGATTTTTCAGCGTTTGCTACGCCACTCATCGATCCAGCGACGTGCACGGTTACGGGCAGCACACGAAATTGCCGAACGTTCCCGGGCAACATCATTCCGTCCAATCGCATTCACCCAACCTCGCGGCAGTTGCTCGAGTTCTATCCCGCGGCGAACCAGGCACCCAGCGGAGGCTTCAACTACCTCGCCGAGCAGAATCGCACGATCGACCGGAAGCAGTTCACGCAGCGCATAGACTTCGTGCAGAACGCGGACTCGACCTGGATGGGCCGCTACAGCTACGGCCACGACGATGAGGTGACGCCGGCGCTGCAGTTGAACGGCTCGAAGCTGCTCAACAGCGTGCACCAGGTGATGATTGGCAACACGCGCACAATCTCGCCGAGGGTGCTCAATGAGTTCCGCTTCGGGTTCAACTCCTTCTTCAACACGTACGGCCGCGAACTGGCGTTCGAGCGCGACGTCGTGTCCGAGCTGGGCATCCCCGGCATCACTCCTGGGCCGCCAGAGTCGTGGGGCATTCCGTCCATCGGCATCTCGGGGTACAACGGCTTCGGCGACAGCACCGAAGGTCCTTACACCAACCGGAACAAGGTGTTCGAGTTCGTGGACAACCTGTCCTGGATCCACGGCACGCACTCGTTCAAGCTGGGCGGAAGCATCCGGTTCGACCAGTTCAACCAGGACGGCAATCAGTTCTCACGGGGGAACTTCCAGTTCGACGGGCGTGCCACCGGTTCCTTCACGGGAGCGGCGACGCCGGGGGCAGCGGCGTTCGCTGATTTCCTGCTGGGCTACCAGCGTCTGTCGGAGGCATCCGTCGCGCTCGCAACCACGAGGTTCCGCGCGATCAGCCAGTCGTACTATTTCAACGACACGTGGCGCATGCGCGGGAACATGACGCTCGATTACGGACTCCGATACGAGTACACGCCGCCGTGGCTCGACAAAGGCGGCACGCTGATGAACGCGTACCTCCCGTACAACGACACGGGGCTGCCCGTCGCGGACCTGTCGCGTCATCCCGTGCTCATCCGGATCGGCGAGGGTGACTTCTACGAGGGGCTGAATATTCGATTCAATCCCAACATCCAGGTCGCCCGCGACGGCACCCTGGGCGGGCGTTTGATCAATGACGACAAGTTGAATTTCGCTCCACGGGTTGGATGGGCCTGGACGCCCGGCGATGCCTGGTCGGTCCGTGCCGGCGCCGGCATCTTCTACATGCAGGACACGGGCAATCCGCGGTTCGACATGGCGCGCAACGCGGTGGGCCGCCGCAATGACACATCGGACCCGCTGCGCCTGAATCTGAACTGGGACGCGCCGTTTGTCGGGTCGGGCACGAACGCGTGCGGAGTCCAGCCGCCGATCGTCTGCGTCTCGCAACACTACGTGCTGGGCAACATGTACGACCGCAAGACGCCGTACATGTATCAGTACGTCTTCAACGTGCAGCGCCAGCTCGGTAGGGTGACGGCCCTGGAGATCGGTTATCTCGGATCGCAGAGCAAGCGGCTCGAGCGCATGTTCGACCGCAACGAGGTGGTTCCCGGCCCGGGCAACGTCCAGACCCGGCGGCCGTATCCGGAATTCACCAAGATTCAGGAGATCGGCAACGTCGCCGAGGCGAAGTACAACTCGATGGGCCTGAAGGTAACGCGACGGCTCGACGAGGGACTATCGGTGCTCTTCAGCTACACGCTGTCGAAGTCCACGGACAACGGCAGCGGCATCCGCGTGCTCAACGGCGACGCGCTGTTCCCGCAGAACAGCAACTGCTTCGAGTGCGAGTGGGGGCCCTCGATCTTCGACGTGCGGCACCGTATGGTGGCGTCGGTGCTCTACGAGCTGCCGTTCGGCGGGGACAAGCCGTTCCTGCAGGAGGGCGTCGGCAGCGCCATATTCGGCGGCTGGCAGGTGAGCGCGATCATCAACAAGTCGAGCGGCTTCCCGAGAGACCCGGCGACCGGCCAGGACACTCCCAACACCGCTGTCGGCACGTACCGTCCCGACCTCGTGTCTGCTCAGGATCCGAATGACGGCGCGAAGACCCCGCAGCAGTGGTTCAACACCGCCGCGTTCGCAGTGCCGGCGCAGTTCACCTACGGCAACGCCGGCAGGAACATCGTGATCGGCCCCGGTATCTTCACTGTCGACTCGTCCCTCCTGCGAAACGTCAGGCTCGGCGGAGGCAAGAGCCTGCAGTTCAGGCTGGAAGCCTTCAACCTGTTCAACACCCCGGTCTGGGGCGACCCGAACCTGTCGATGGCAAACCCGGCGTTGTTCGGCACGATCAGCACCACGAGGACGCCGATGCGCGAACTGCAGATCGGGGTGAAGTTCAGCTTTTGACGTAGCGGCGGGTTTTCCGCCTTCGCCAAGGCTGCGGCGGACCACCGTAGCTCAATGAGCGAAGGTGGTTAGACCCGCCGACCCAAGTCGGGTCTGAAGAACCAAGGCGGATCGAGACGAGCGGTGGGCGCGGTGGCTGCACAACAGTCTCGAGACGTACGGTATCCCCAAGCCGCTGCGGAACAGAGTCTCCCCGCTGCGGCCGCATAGCGCACCCGAACGGCTGTTCCCAGTCTTTCGCGACCGTCACGAACTGAGCGCAGGGGCAAACCTCGACGATCTCGTCCAAGCCGCGCTGCGGCAATCGCGCTTCCTTATTGTCATCTGCTCCCCAGACTCCGCCGAGTCGAGGTACGTGCGGCAGGAGATCGAAGCCTTCCAAGCACTCGGCCACGAGGACCGCGTGCTTTGCCTCATTGTCGATGGCGAGCCTGGTGCGAGCGACCGACCCACATCCAGCACTCGCGAATGTTTCTCACCACCGCTCCGCACCCGCAAGGTCGACGGCCAGTTGGTCGCTTGCGAACCACTTGCCGCAGACGTCCGCAAATCGAGGGACGGAAAGACGAATGCCAAACTGAAAATCATCGCGGCGATGCTGGGAGTCACGTTCGACGAGTTGAGGCGCCGGGAGGATCAGCGCCGGCTCCAGCAGCGTGTCCGACTGACCGCCGCGCTCGCGCTGTTCACACTTGCGGCCGCAGCGGCCTACCTGACTGCGTTGGATGCCGGGCTTGGCTTTCCGGGAGGGATCGCATTCAGGCATTGGCTCGATGGCCATGAGGTCTCCCTCATGCGGCCGATTCCCGAGGACATGACGATCCGGGACAAGGCTGCCGGACTGCAGAAGATGCTCGTGGCCAGCCTGGAACAGGCGCGAGACGGCTCCAACTCGTACCCAGCGAATTTCAACCGATCTCGCCAGCAGCCCTGGGCCCACAACATGGCGGCGTTCGCACTACTGGGCCTCTCGACGCGGACTGCTCTTCTGACCGGTGGACCGGCGCCAATGCGATCGCAGTCCGAGAAGAATTTTGGTGAGCTTGGATCGGTTTCCACCCCTGAATTCTGGGGGCTCATGGCACTCGCTCGTGGATTTGACATTCAACTGGATGACCCTGACGCACCGATTCGCCTGGAAACAACCCAACGGACACTGGAGGAATTCCTATCGCCCGATGATCCAGGTGGGTGGACGCTCTTTCGGACGATACCCGCCATGCGCCGAGCGGATGCCTACTCGACAGCCATGGCGTTGATGGCGCTGCTCGAGGCGCGGCGCGCCAGACTGCCGTGGTCAGGCAGTGTCGAGCGCCGCGATGAGCTGATCCGCGCCTCGTTCGATTGGCTGGTACGAAACTTCCAGACGACCGCAGATCCACCTGGCTGGCAGGCGGGCACATCGAGCCTGGGCGAGTCGGCTGACGGCCTCACCCTTCAGATCTACGGAAGGCTGCTGGACGCTGAACGTGAAGCGGGTCTTCATATTCCCGACCTGATCGATCGGGAAATCGGTCGCCATCTTGCGCGCGTGCAGGGACGCGCCATCGAATTTCTCGGCGGCAGCGGTGAGTTTGGCGTCGATCCGGACGGGCCCGGCGGGCTCCCCGAAACAAGCGAAGGGATCAATTTCCTGTGGCATCCGTGGGCGATCGATTGCGCCACGCGATGGTTGAACAGGCGCGAGGGAAAGCCGCTGTCAACGCAGGAGCGCGTCGAGATCCAGCGTCTCCTGGGCCATCTCGTCCTGAGCCTTGGCGACCAAGCCGTCGCCCGGGCCACACAGAAATGGACATTTACCGCTTCCGAGACGCTCTACGGCCTGTCCTCGGTACTGAGTACGTCTTCGAGAACCGATTCGTCAGACACGCCTAGGCGAGCGGGGCTGGGAGCTTCGACTCGCCCATGAGGTAATGGTCGATGGCACGGGCCGCGCTGCGACCTTCCGCGATCGCCCACACGATCAGCGATTGCCCGCGCTGCATGTCGCCGGCGGTAAAGACAGCGGGGACGCTCGTCATCCACCACTCGTCACGGGCCACGTTGCCGCGATCGGTGAGCTTGACGCCCAGGCTCTCGAGCAGACCCGGGCGCTCCGCTCCGACAAAGCCCATCGCCAGCAGCACCAGGTCCGCAGGAATCTCGAACTCGCTGCCAGGAACGGGCACGAACTGCGTGCGACCTGCCCCGAGCGCTGTCGAGGGGCCGTCCTGCTTGACCATCTGGACCTTCGTCGCGTGCAACGCGCGCACGTTGCCGTTGTCGTCGCCCGAGAAACGCTGCGTGGAGACGGAGTAGAGACGCTCACCGCCCTCCTCGTGTGCCGTGGAGACACGGAAGATCTGCGGCCATGTCGGCCACGGATTGTCCGCGGCACGTGCATCCGGCGGCCGATCCAGTAGCTCGAGCTGCACGACCGAGCGGGCGCCCTGCCGATGTGCCGTGCCCAGACAGTCGGCCCCTGTGTCGCCGCCGCCGATGATGATGACGTGGCGATCCCTGGCGCTGATGAACTCGCTGTCAGGGACGTGATCCCCTTCGCATCGACGGTTCTGCAGCGTGAGGTAGTCCATCGCGAAGTGAACGCCCTTGAGCTCACGGCCGGGAACTGGAAGATCCCGAGGCTGACCGGCGCCACCTGCCAGGAGGACCGCGTCGTAGTCAGAGACGAGTCGAGCGGCGGGTACGTCGACGCCGACGTTGATGCCGCTTCGAAATACCACGCCCTCCGCTTCCATAATCGCGAGTCGCCGATCGAGGAAGCGCTTCTCCATCTTGAACTCGGGAATTCCGTAGCGCAGCAGTCCACCGATGCGGTCCGATTTTTCGAAGACCGTCACAGAGTGGCCGGCGCTATTCAACTGGTCCGCCGCGGCCAGACCCGCAGGACCCGAGCCCACGATCGCCACTCGCTTGAACGTGCTCGTCGGCGGCGTCCGCGGTGTGACCCAGCCCTCGTCCCACGCGCGATCGATGATCGACGCCTCGATCGATTTGATCGTGACCGGGTAGTCGTTGATGCCCAGCACACACGAACCTTCGCACGGCGCCGGGCACAGCTTGCCGGTGAACTCAGGAAAGTTGTTCGTGGCGTGCAGGCGGTCGATTGCCGCATGCCACCGGTCGCGGTACACCAGATCGTTCCAGTCCGGAATCAGGTTGCCGAGCGGGCAGCCCTGATGACAGAACGGGATCCCGCAGTCCATGCAGCGCGCGCCCTGCTTCTCGAGCTCGCCAGCCGGGTACGGCAGATACACTTCGTGCCAGTCCCGAATGCGCTCGTCGATTGGACGTGTCGGCTGCTTCTTCCGCTGTATTTCAATGAACCCGGTTGGCTTACCCATGGACCGCCGTTCCCGCGCCTGATGCCGACGTCATCACTCCCGTGACAACCAACTGTTCAACCAGCGGCTCCTGTTCTTCGAGGCGCTTCGCCTGTTCTGCCAGCGCGCGCTTGTACTCACGCGGCATCACTTTGACCATGTGCCGCCGCACCGTCGCGAAGTCTGAGAGCAGCCCCTCGGCATACATGCTTCCCGTGTAGGTCAGATGCTTCATGATCGCGACCCGCAGGAAGTCGATATCCTCGGCGTCGACGAGCGGTTCCAGATCGACCATTTCGCGGTTGCACCGGCGCTCGAATCGTTCATCGAGGTTCAACACGTACGCGATACCGCCGCTCATGCCGGCGGCAAAGTTGCGTCCGGTTCGACCAAGCACGACGACCCGTCCACCGGTCATGTACTCGCAACCGTGATCACCGACACCTTCGACCACAACTGTTGCGCCGCTGTTCCGCACGCAGAAACGCTCGCCCGCAACGCCGCGAACGTATCCTTCACCGCCGGTTGCGCCATAGAACGCCACGTTGCCGATGACGATGTTCTCCTGCGACTTGAACGCGGAGAGCGCCGGTGGATGCACGATCAAACGCCCACCCGACAGTCCTTTGCCGAACCCGTCATTCGCATCGCCGATGAGCTTCATCGTCATCCCGGCAGGCACGAACGCACCGAAGCTCTGTCCGGCCGAGCCGGTGAACGTAATGCGGAGCGTGTCGGCGGGCAGGCCGGCCGCACCGTGGCGGCGTGTCACCTCGGAGCCCAGCATGGTGCCGACCGTGCGATCCGCGTTGCGGATGTACGCGGTCAAGTCGACCCGCTGCTTGTGTTCGAGCGCAGGCATCGCTGCCTTGATCAGATCGTTGTCGAGCGTGCCCTCGAGCCCGTGGTCCTGCGCTCGCACACGACGGCGCGCGACGGTATCGGGCAGGTTTGGCTGATGCAGCAGCGGCGTGAGGTCGAGCCCCTTGGCCTTCCAGTGATGCGCCGCGCGCTCGACGTCGAGACAATCGGCACGGCCGATCATCTGATCGACGGTGCGGAACCCGAGCTCCGCCATCAGCTCGCGTACTTCTTCGGCGATGAACCGGAAGAAGTTCTCGACCATCTCGGGAGTTCCGCTGAACTTCTTCCGCAGCTCCGGGTCCTGCGTCGCAATGCCGACGGGGCACGTGTTCAAGTGACACACGCGCATCATGATGCAGCCCATGACCACCAGTGGCGCCGTCGCGAAGCCATACTCCTCGGCTCCGAGAAGCGCGCCGATCACCACGTCACGGCCGGTCTTCATCTGACCGTCGACCTGCACGACGATGCGGTCGCGCAGCTTGTTGAGCACGAGCACCTGCTGCGTTTCCGCCAACCCCAGTTCCCACGGCAGACCCGCGTGCTTGAGGCTCGTCAGAGGTGAGGCGCCGGTGCCGCCATCGTGTCCCGAAATCAGCACGACATCGGAGTGCGCCTTCGCAACGCCCGCCGCCACTGTGCCCACGCCGCCTTCGGCAACGAGCTTGACCGAGATCCGCGCACGCGGATTCGAGTTCTTCAAGTCGAAGATCAGTTGCGCGAGATCCTCGATCGAGTAGATGTCGTGATGCGGCGGCGGTGAGATCAGGCCGACGCCAGGCGTCGAGTACCGCACCTTTGCGATCCAGGGATAGACCTTATGCCCTGGAAGCTGACCGCCCTCGCCCGGCTTGGCCCCCTGCGCCATCTTGATCTGCAGTTCGTCGGCACTGACCAGGTATTCGCTGGTCACGCCGAAGCGGCCCGAGGCGACCTGTTTGATCGAGCTTCGCTTGGAGTCGCCATTGGCCATCGGCACATAGCGAGCCGGATCTTCGCCGCCCTCACCAGTGTTCGAGCGACCGCCCAGCCGGTTCATGGCGATGGCGAGCGTCTCGTGCGCTTCCAAGCTGATCGATCCGTACGACATGGCCCCCGTCGCAAACCGTTTGACGATGTTCTCGACCGGCTCGACTTTCTCGATCGGCACGGCGGGACCGGCCGGCTTGAACCGGAAGAGTCCACGCAGCGTGGCACGACGCTCGTGCTGACTGTTTACCGCTCGCGTGTATTCCTTGAAGATGCGGTACTGGCCGCTGCGCGTCGCGTGCTGGAGCTTGAACACCGTCTCCGGGTTGAAGAGGTGATACTCACCGTCGCGGCGCCACTGGTATTCGCCACCCGCGTCGAGTTCTGCCACACCAGCCGGACGACGGCCGTAAGCACGCTCGTGACGCAGCCGCACTTCTTCCGCGATGACGTCGATGCCGACGCCACTGACACGCGAGGTCGTGTGCGTGAAGTATTTGTCGATGTACTCCTGGTTCAGCCCGATGGCCTCGAAGATCTGGGCGCCGCAATAGCTCGCCAGCGTCGAGATGCCCATCTTGGACATCACTTTGAGGATGCCCTTGTTGAGCGACTTGATGTACTTCGCCACCGCCGCGTCGCGGGTCGTCCCGGTCAGCATCCCCTGGCGGATCATGTCGTCGATCGTCTCGAACGCGAGATACGGGTTGACGACGCCCGCACCGTACCCGAGAAGCAACGAGACGTGATGTACTTCGCGCGCATCGCCGCATTCGACGACGAGCGCGCATCGCGTGCGCGTCCCCTCACGAACGAGGTAATGATGAACGCCAGCCGTCGCCATGAGGCTGGGGATGGGCGCACGGCGTGAGTCATGGGCGCGATCCGAGAGGATCAGGATGTTGTAGCCCTCGGCAACGGCTTCACTCGCCTGCTTGCACAGTTCGTCCATCGCCTGCTCGAGCGACGTGCCACCCTTCTCGGGGTCGAACACCATCGCGAGCGTCGTGGACCGGAATGGCGAGTCCGGCGCGAGGTGACGGAGCTTCGCCACCTGCTCGTTGTGGATGATCGGGTACTTGATCGTGATCTGCTCGCAGGACGCGGGCTCGGGCTTGAGCAGGTTGCGCTCAGGACCGATCGTCGAGCCCATCGAGGTCACTAATTCCTCGCGGATGGCATCGAGCGGCGGGTTCGTGACTTGCGCGAACAGCTGCTTGAAGTAATCGAAGAGCACACGCGGCCGCTCGGAGAGAACGGCCAACGAGGTGTCGGTGCCCATGGAGCCGACCGGCTCCTCGCCAACCGCAGCCATCGGACCGATCAGGACGCGCAGATCCTCCTGGGTGTACCCGAATGCCAATTGCCGTCTGAGCACAGTCTCATGATCGGGTTCGACCGCCCGGGCTGCCGGCAGATCGTCGATGTCGATCAGGTGCTTGTCGAGCCACTCCCGATAGGGATACTCCGCCGCAAGCTCGCGCTTGATCTCCTCGTCGTCGACGATGCGGCCCTTGGAGGTGTCGACAAGGAAGATGCGGCCAGGCTGCAGACGTCCCTTGACGAGAATGTTCTCGGGTGGGACATCGAGAACTCCGACCTCGGAGGCCATGATGACCAGATCGTCCTTGGTCACGTAATAGCGCGACGGCCGCAATCCGTTCCGATCGAGCACGGCGCCGATACTCGTGCCGTCGGTGAAGGCTATGGATGCCGGACCGTCCCATGGCTCCATCAACGATGCGTGATACTCGTAAAACGCCTTCCGGTCCGGAGACATCTCCTCATTACCGCTCCAGGGCTCCGGGATCATCATCAGGATCGCGTGCGGCAGCGAGCGCCCGGCGCGCAAGAGGAGCTCGAGGACGTTGTCAAAGGTGGCGGTGTCGCTGCCCCCCTCGCGGATGACGGGCAGGATCTTCTTGAGGTCATTCCCAAAGAGATCGCTCGCGAGCAGTCCCTGACGTGCCCGCATCCAGTTGATGTTGCCGCGCAGCGTGTTGATTTCCCCGTTGTGCGCGATCAGGCGGTAGGGATGCGCAAGCGGCCATGACGGGAACGTGTTGGTGCTGAAACGCTGGTGCACCAGGGCCAGCGCGGACGTCAGCTCTGGGCTTCCGAGATCCGGGAACATCGGCGCGAGCTGTCGCGCCGTCAGCATCCCCTTGTACGTCAGCGTCCTGGTAGAAAGGCTGACGATATAGAAGAACCTTCGGGAGAGCGGGTTGATCTTGAGCGTGTCGACCGCGTGCTCGATCCGCTTCCGGATCACGTAAAGCTTGCGCTCCGCCTTCGCGCTGCGGCCTTCCGCCTGCGCGCGTTGCGCTTCGGCGGGCAAGTCCTCGGACGCGTCGTCCAGTCCCGTCAGACCGATGAACAAGTGCTGGAAGACGGGTTGCGTTGCACGGGCGCTTGGACCGACCAGGCGATTGTCCGTCGGCACGTCGCGCCATCCCAGCAGGCGCTGCCCCTCTTCGTCGATGATCCTGGCGATGAGATCCTTGATCCGATCGCGATCCGATTCGTCGTGCGGCAGGAAGACTAGTCCGGCGCCGTACTCGCCCGCGGCAGGCAGTTCCGACGGGGCGCAGGTGCGGAGGAACGCATCCGGCATCTGAATCAGGATGCCGGCGCCGTCGCCAGTGTTTTCCTCGCATCCGCACGCACCGCGGTGCTCCAGATTGACGAGCACCTGCAATGCCTTCTCGACAATGCCGTGGGACCGCCGCCCCTTGATGTGCACGACGAAGCCCACCCCGCACGCATCGTGTTCGGCGCAGGGGTCGTACAGACCCTGAGCGGGCGGTGGATAGGTCATTCCCGGAATTGACATGGTCGGCACATTTTGAAGGGGTTCGCTACATAAGGGAAATACAATGATCTGAAAGTCTCAATCTAATTTCACCATATAAGATTCATTTGGTCGGGTATGCCAATCGGCTCGCCCTCCGGCCCGCCCACGGCTCCTAATCGCCAATCCGCTGAAAAACGGCCTTTTTTGTGAATTCCTTTCGTATGATGCCCTCGACGTTCCGGCCGGGCGGCCGGGATGGGGACCCCGCCTAGGGTAGAGCGGGTCCTGCTGTGTGGACCTGCCGGGTCTACACGACAAGACCCGGCCTACGGAACCAGAGCCTTAATCAAGGAGCCGCTGATGCACGCGCCGATGAAGTACGCCGAGAAGGGTCTGTCGATCGCCGCCAACGGACTGTGGCAGGTGTTTGCGACAGCCAACAAGATCAAGCAGAACCCTTCGTTCATCCCGCGCTGGTCGGACAAGCCGCTACTCAAGTCGTATCAGAAGACCAAACCGCCACTGGGCTGGCCACGCGAGACCGACTCGCTCTGCCCCACCTGTACACGCGAGGCGCGGCAGGACATTCTCGACGGGAAGAAGGACGTCAGCGTCCTCCTGAATGAGAAAGTCGGCGAGATCAAGGCCACGATCATCGAGCGCGACGGCAAGATCCTGATGGTCAAGGATTGCCCTCTTCACGGCCACTTCGAGGACGTGATGGCGATCGATACGGCCTTCTTCAAGCACCTCGAAGAGGTGTTCCCGGGCCGCGACATCCGCGCCCACAACGACGAGCAGTTGCACAACCACGGCTCGTCCACCGTCCTGCACGGCCGCGGGTCGGTCCTCACCGTCGACCTGACCAATCGCTGCAACATGATGTGCGACCCGTGCTTCATGGACGCCAACCAGGTTGGCTTCGTCCACGAACTGGGCTGGGAGGACATCAAGCAGGTCCTCGATAACGCCATCACAATCAAGCCGCGCCGCCAGATGTCGGTGCAGTTCTCGGGCGGCGAGCCGACAATGTCGCCGTATTTCCTGGATGCGATCCGCTATTCGCGCAAGGTCGGCTACAACAGCGTGCAGGCGGCGACCAACGGCATCGAGTTCGCCAAGAGCCCGGAGTTTGCCAAGGCCGCAGCGGAAGCGGGCCTGCGCTACGCGTACCTGCAGTTCGACGGCATCGGCAACGCGGCCAACTCGCATCGCCGCGTCGGCAATCTCTTCGACGTCAAGCTGCGCGCGATTGAGAATCTGTATCAGGCCGGCGTCGACATCGTCCCGGTCATCACGATCGTCAACGGCGTGAACAACGAACAGGTCGGACGCGTCATCGAGTTCGCACTCGACAACCCGAAGCGCATCAACTTCCTCTCGTTCCAGCCGGTGTCGTTCACCGGACGCGACGAAGAGATCACCCCGGAGCGCCGTGCCGCGCAGCGCTACACGCTGTCGCACCTGGCGCATGACGTGAAAAACCAGACCGGCATCGGCGAGCCGATTCGCGATTGGTTCCCGATCTCGTTCATGTCCACGTTCACCGACTGGGCAGACGTCGTGCACGGGCCTGACCGGGAATGGGGTCAGCTCACGTGCGGCTGCCACCCGAACTGCGGCATCGGCATGGCGGTGATGATCGACAAGGAAACCAAAGAAGCGGTCCCGGTTACCGCATTCCTGAAAGCGGACCAGCTCGCCAAGGACGTCGCCCAGGTCAACGACGCGGCGCGTGGCAGGTTCCTGTCGGTCGTGGGCATGGCCCTCGCGTTGATGCGCAACTACGACCCGTTCAAGGCGCCGACGCATTTCCGCATCGCCGACCTGATGAAGAAGTTCGACAAGACCTTCGGCGCCACCGGCAAGAACTACGGCAGCGTCACAGGCGACCGGACGATGAAGGACATCGAGCAGCGGCGCTCGGACCGGTGGAACTTCCTGTTCATCGCGGGCATGTGGTTCCAGGATCTCTTCAACTACGACTTCCGCCGCACGGAGATGTGCATCATTCCCTACGGCACGCAGCAGGGCGAGATCTCCTTCTGCGCGTATAACACCGGCATCGGCTGGCGGAACATCCTCGAGAAGATGCACATGACGGCCACGTTGACCAAGTGGTACGAAGACCATGGCCGCCACGAGATCTTCGCCGGCAACAAGAACGTGCCGCTCGGAAGCAAGGAACACTCATTGCAGTTGAACGCCGAGGCCGTGGCCGCCGGCCGTCAGACCGACCTCGACGAACTGGGTGTCGCCAAGAACGCGCGCGAGGAGAAGCTCGCCGCGCGCAAGAAGGCGCAGATGACGCCACAAGAGATCGGTCAGCACATGGAGATGGAACGGCTGTATCGCCAGCAGGTACTGAAGGAGCAGCCCACCATCCAGATTCAGGGGCTGAACCTGGGCGGGAAGAAGAAGCAGAACGTCCAGGAAGTGACGCACAAGGATGTGAAATAGCCGGGACTCGGGACTCGGGATTCGACGCTGACGTAGTGTCCGGCTGCAGCCGACCAGGGTAGAGGCGGGCTTTCCGCCTTCGCATGATGCTTCGGCGGACTCGCCGTAGCCTTGGCGGAGGCGGTCAAGCCCGCCTTTGCTTTTGGACAGCGCAAGAAACATCAAGACGACTCGCACCCGCTTCGCTACACTCGGCCGCATGATTCGATACATCGTGCTCGCGTCCGCGTTGCTCTTTCCAACCATCGCATCGGCGCAGAGCGCGGGCGCCACCGGCGCGCCGGTCGTCTTCTTCAGCATCTTTGGCCCGCAAGGCGAGCAACTGCAGCAGTTCTATTCCGGCCTGTTCGAGTGGAAGATCGCGCCGAGTGGCGACGTGATGACGGCGGTTTCGTCGCCGCTTCCGGCGAGCATCGGAAAGGGTGAGGCCGAGACGATCGTCTACGTCGGCGTGGACGACATCAACGCGACGCTGGCGAAGGTGAAGGAGCGAGGCGGGACGATCCGATACCCGCGCTTCGAAGTCCCCGGTCGCGTGGTGCTCGCGGTGTTCCAGGACCCGGCGGGCAACAGCGTCGGGCTGGTTGAAATGGAAAACGGCAAGGCCAAGGTCCCAAAGTAGTGTCCGGCTTAGCGGACCTGGTGATCCGGTTCTACACTCCTAGCTTCTTCAGCGACGCTTTCAGGTTCAGATTCCGAATCAGACGATGCAGATAGTTGGGATGGAGTCCGAGCAGTTGCGCCGCGACGGTGTAGTTGCCGCCCGCCTTCGTGAACACTTGCACGATCAGATCTTTCTTCGACTGGGTGATCACATCGTGGAACCGCGACGAGGTCGACGCCGGCGTGATGGCCGCCGCGCCCACCGCCCCGGCCTCTACCACCGCGTCAGGAAGATCTTCGGCGAGAATCTGATCGGTCGACCCGAGCACGACTGCGCGTTCGATCGCATTCTCCAGCTCGCGCACGTTGCCTGGCCACTCGTACTTTGACAAGCACGCGAGGGCGGCTGGTGTAAAACCGCTCACCCGTCGCTTGATTTTCCCGGCATGCCGTCGAATGAAGTACTGCGCGAGCAGCGGAATATCGTCGGGCCTCTCGCGCAGCGGTGGGATGGTCAGCGCGACGACGTTGAGACGGTAGTACAGATCACGTCGGAAGATTCCCTGGGCGATCGCCTCCTCCAAGTTTCGATTCGTGGCAGCGATCAGACGGAAATCCACGGCGACACGCCGCGTGCCGCCAACGCGTTCGAATGCCCGGTCCTGCAGCACCCGCAACAACTTCGCCTGCAGCGCCGGTGACAGCTCGCCGATCTCGTCGAGAAACACCGAGCCGCCCTCGGCCATCTCGAGCCGCCCTTTTTTCTGTGTGACGGCGCCGGTGAACGCGCCCTTCTCGTAGCCGAAGAGCTCGCTCTCGAGGAGCGTTTCAGTGATGGCCGCGCAATTAATGGCCACAAATGGTCGTTCGGCGCGCGGACTGTTGCTGTGGATCGCGTATGCGACGAGTTCCTTGCCGGTTCCGCTCTCTCCGGTGACAAGCACTGTCGACCCGGTGGGCGCCACACGGGCCACGCGTTGAAACACTCCGCGCATTGCCGGGCTCTGGCCGACGATGTTGTGACCTCCTGCAAGCTCGTTCTGCAGTCGCTGGTTCTCGCGCGTGAGCCATTCGGCGTGCCGCTCGTACCCGAGCGCCGTGCCGGCTACGGCCGCGATCGACATCAACAGGCTGAGATGTCCCTCGTCGAATGGCTGGTCCGACGAATCGGACTCGAGATAGATCGCTCCCAGCACCTCCTCGAAAGCGACAAGTGGAGCCGCTAGCAACGACCGCGAAGGCGACAATGAGCGCTCGTCGGGCCCGCCGTTCTGCCCCGCCTCGGCCAGCACGCCGACGGTTTCACGCAGGACACGTTCGATGATCGGCTGGCTCACGTTGAGCTCGCGCCCGTCGCCGGAAGTGTCCTCCCCGGCGGGAATCTCATCGGGATCGTTCGTGAAAATCAGGGCGCCTCGACTTGCCGGGACGATCTCAGCGAGCAATTCGATCAGTGGACGCTCGAGCGCGACCAGCCCGCGCACGGCATTGATGGCGGAATTCACGCGCATCAGTCCCACGAGATCGCGCGCCAGGCGAGCGGCCGACATATGTGCCAGGCGAGTGCCGCCCATGAGGGCATCGTCGCGCCGCATGACCTGCATCGAACGCGGCGGTGCCGCGTCCAGGGCAACGCGAACCTGCCGAGCCGGCGAGACGTCACCGAATGTCAGCACGAAAAGGGAGCTTCCCATCTGGAGACGGTCGCCGTGCTGCAACGCACGGTCGTCTGCCGGCAGTCCATTGACGAACGTGGGATTGGCGCGGTCGAAGTCACGAACGACGATCTGCTGTCCGTTCCAGGCGAGCACGCAGTGCCGGGGCGAGATCGTCGCGTCTGCTACCGCGATGTTGTTGCTGCGATCGCACCCGATACTCGTTTCGGGTTGATCGAGTGGAAACGCCCCACCGCTCAACGGACCACTGACCGCGACCAGATTCGGAGACATGCCGCCTATATATACAACGGGGTTGCGTGTGCCGCGCGACCGCTATCCGATCGGCAACGAAGCGGATAGGCACCGTCACGCAGCTGTAGCTCATCCGTTGGCGACCGACTCTGATCGCTCTTGCGTGGCGTTGCTCCTGTTTTCACGACCGCATGGGTGACGGGCGCCTTTCTGGTGCCGTCTCGCACTTCGCCTTTCTTGCCATCCTCGGCGTAGCCGTCCTCGTTGGCCTCGCACGACGGCGTGAGGTCGCGCCCATGCGCGTGTTGTGCTTGGCGATCGCCATTGACTACCTGGTGAGCCTGCCGTGGTTCCTGTTGTTTCCCGTTCCCCGAGCGCTGGGCGCATCAGGAGTCCAACGCGATGCTGCTCTCGCATTTGTGCTCGTCGCGACGCATCGATGCCATCCGGCCGATTAGTGCGTTGAACACTTCGTTCCCGAGCACTCACGTCTCACTGACCGTCGTCGTCATCGGCGTGACCCGGGCTGCAGGCAGCAGGCCACGGGCCATGGTAAACTTCGTATCTTGGGCTGGTCCGCCCTGCCGCAGCCGCGTGTGTCGCGAGTGAGCATGCCAATCGACTCGTCCGTTCCCGCCACATGATAGTTTCGGTTGTTGATGACGATGTTGATGTGCGCACTGCGCTCAATCGACTGCTTCGGGCGTTAGGCCACGACGTCCGTCTGTTCGCATCCGCGGAGGAGTTTGCCGTCAACCACGCCGCCGCCGACTGCCTCATCCTCGACATCCGCCTCCCCGGGTTGAACGGCCTCGAGCTCCGCGAGTGGATGCATTCGGCGGGTCTCCTGCTGCCGACCATTTTCATCACCGGTGACGGCGAACGTTTTCTCGGGGAGGGACTACCGTTCGGTGTGCCCACGCTGCACAAGCCATTCGATGAAGACACGCTGATCGCAGCGATGACCGATGTCATCGGCGACTCTTCGGAACGCGCCGTGTAGGCCAGTGGAACAGCCACAATTCGAACGACTCGGCCGGCACTTGATTGAAGCTAGCACAGACTGCGTGAAGCTCCTCGATCTCGATGGCCGTGTCGTCTATCTCAACCCAGCGGGCGTCGAGCTATTGGATTTGTGCGGCCCGGAGGATCTGATCAACCGTCCCTGGTTGAGCGTATGGGAGGGCGAGCACTATGTCGCCGCGAGCAACGCTGTCGCCCGAGCGCGGACCGGCGAACGCGCCACGTTCGAAGGCTTCTGCCCGACGGCGGCCGGCGTCGCCAAGTGGTGGGATGTGGTGATCACGTCGGTCACCGACGACAGCAACGCGATCGTGCAACTGCTCGTCGTCTCGCGCGACATCACGGAGCGGAGGCGAGAGGCAGATTTCCGCGCCGGGCAACACGGCATGCTCGAGATGATTGCGACCGGCGCCGCGCTCGATGCGGTTCTCACCTGCCTGGTACAACTGGTCGAACAGCACAGTGATGGCATGTTGGGCTCGGTGCTCTTGCTCGACAAGGACGGCGTGCATTTACGGCGCGGGGCCGCGCCTAGTCTTCCAGAAAGCTTCAACAGCGCGATCGAAGGGGCCGCCATCGGCCCGCGGGCAGGATCGTGCGGGACCGCAATGTATCTCGGCCGGCCTGTAATCGTGACTGACGTTCTCGTCGATCCCGCATGGGAGGACTACCGCGAGCTGGCAATCGCCCATCACATTCGCGCCTGCTGGTCGACGCCGATCATGTCGACGCAAAAGAAGGTGCTCGGGTCGTTCGCGATGTACTACTCCGAACCGAGGGCGCCGCGGCGCCACGAGCTGCGCATGGTCGACGTCGCTGCCAATATCGCCGGGATCGCGATCGAGAGCCAGCAGGCGCACAAGGCGCTGCGTCAAAGCGAAGAGCGCAATCTCGCGATGCTTCGCGCGAATCCGGATTGGATGTTCATTCTCGGCCGCAATGGCATGTTTCTGGACTATTACGCCAAGAACCCGGCGGAGTTGCTCGTACCGCCCGATGTGTTTCTTGGCAAGACCATTTGGGACATCCTCCCTCCGCCGGTCGCCACGCCGCTGGCGAACGCGATCGCCGGCACGTTGGTCTCGGGTGAGCCGGAGACATTCGAGTACTCCATCGAGGCGGACCAGACGCAGCGCTTCTATGAAGCGTGCGTCGTCGGCTGCGATGACGACAAGATTCTCAGCATCGTTCGCGATATCACCGACCGCAAGCGCGCTGAAATGGATGCTGTCATCCAACGCCGGGAGCTCGCGCATCTGAACCGCGTCGCTACGCTGGGCGAGCTCTCGGGTGCGCTCGCTCATGAGCTGAGCCAGCCGCTCTCGGCCATCCTGATCAACGCCCACGCTGCGCGACGTCTGCTGTCGCGGGAACCGATGGATCTCGAGGAATTGCGCGCCGCGCTCGACGATATCATCGCCAACAACAAACGTGCCGGCTCGGTGATCGAGCGGCTGCGGGTCCTGCTGAAAAAGGGGGACGGATTCTTCGAGACCGTCGACCTGAACGACATTGTCAAAGAAGTCCTCGACCTGACCCATAGCGACTTTCTTGCCCGACGCATTTCGGTGACGACCAGCCTGATGTCGCCGATGCGGCCCGTGTACGGCGATCGCGTGCAATTGCAGCAAGTGCTGCTCAATCTCGTGCTCAATGCCTGCGAGTCCATGAGTACAACGGAAGTCGCCGAACGCCACCTTTCGGTGACGACAGCGGTTGAAGACGGCATGGTGCAAATGTCCGTGGCCGACCGTGGTGTCGGCATCCCCGACGATCAACTCACTGCCGTCTTCGAGCCGTTCGTGACATTCCGTGAGCACGGTCTCGGTCTTGGCCTCTCAATCAGCCGTTCGATCGTCCTTGCCCACGGCGGGCAGATCGTGGCGTCGAACAACGCCGACCGTGGCACGACGTTCCGATGTGAGTTACCCATCAACGAGGACGGACGCGTCGAGCCACGAAGCAGTCGCAGCTTTGCCATCGCGAGCCTGAGCCCAGAGCCAGGAGCTGTGAGCTCTGGCTGATAGAATCGCTTCGTGCTTCTGAGCGGACGAACAGTCCTTGTCACCGGCGGTGCCTCGGGCCTGGGCGGTGCCACGGTTGACATGATAGTGGCCGCCGGCGGACGCGCCGTCATCATCGACCTCAAAGACGACGCCGGACGTGCCAGGGCGGCGCAACACGGATCGAGCGCCCGCTTCGTAAGCGCTGACGTCACGCGTGACGATCAGGTGCAAGCAGCGATCGCGCTTGCCACCAGGGAGTTCGGCCAGATTGATGGCCTGGTCAACGCCGCCGGAATCCCCGCCGCTGAACGAGTCCTGCCGCGGGAAGGGGTGCAGCCACTCGATCACTTCACGCGGGTCATTCAGGTCAACCTGGTGGGCACGTTCAACGTCATCCGGCTGGCGGCAGCGGCCATGGCCGCGAACCCGCCCAATGAAGGCGGCGAGCGCGGCGTCATCGTGAACACGGCATCGGTCGCCGCATTCGACGGTCAGATCGGCCAGGCGGCATATTCGGCGTCGAAGGGGGGCATCGTCGCGATGACGTTGCCGATTGCGCGCGAGTTCGCCCGAATCGGCGTTCGCGTGATGACCATTGCGCCTGGGACATTCGATACGCCGCTGCTTGCGGCCCTGCCCGACGCCGCGCGGGTGTCTCTCGCGCAACAGGTTCCGTTCCCATCCCGCCTCGGTCGCCCGGAGGAATACGCTGCCCTCGTCAGGCACATCTTCGAGAACGAGATGTTGAACGGCGAAGTCATCCGGCTGGATGGGGCGATCCGGATGGCGCCTAAGTGACTGGACTCGGGACCCGGGATTCCTTGGGCGCCGAAGCGCTTCGCGCGAAGGCGGCGGGACTCGGGATTCGCGGGGTTTCGGTGAAGAATTGGGAGTTGGCAGTTGGAGCTTGGGAGTTGATCGGATGCTAGTCGTGTTCACCGGTGCGATCGCCGGGTTGTTTCACGTCCTGTCAGGACCGGATCATCTCGCCGCAGTCGCGCCGCTTGCGGTGAATGGACGTCGCCGCGGTTGGATTGCCGGATGGACGTGGGGCCTCGGTCACGCCTCCGGCGTTGTTGCCGTTGCCTTGCTCGGTGTCCTCCTTCGCGAGATCCTGCCGCCGATCGATGTCCTGTCAGCGTGGAGCGAGCGGCTCGTCGGGGCAGCGCTCATCGGCATCGGGCTTTGGGCCCTGAGCCGCGGCCTGCGCGTCGCGCCAGCGCGACACCAGCACGGTGAGTGGTCGCACCATCACCTTCATGTCCAGGCCGGGCCCGAATGGATTCGTCGCCTCGGTCATGCACACGCATCGTTCTGCATGGGCGTGCTGCACGGCGTCGCCGGGAGCTCGCACTTCTTCGGTGTGTTGCCAGCGCTTGCGCTGCCGACGACGAGCGCGGCGGTTCTCTACATCGCGGCGTTCGGTCTGGGAACGGTTGCAGCCATGACGGTCTTCGCGGCAGCCGTCGGCTCGATCGCGGTCCGCACGGTACATGGCCCACGGGCCTACCGCGTCATGATGTCCGCGGCGGCGCTCCTGGCGATCGTCGCTGGCGGTGTGTGGCTTACGGCGCCGTTGAGATGACGGGGGCGGCCATCGCGCCGTCGAACATCGTGAGCGCTTTCTGCGCGTGCGCGAGCCGATCACCCGTGAAGCCCGGCTGCAGCCCGGACCGGGCCGATCGCGTGGCGGCAATGAGCAATTGATGCTGACCAACTTCCGATGGCGGCACGCTCATCGCTACCAGCGAGGTTTCGAGGGTTGCGAGCGTCGAATCGAGCGCCGCATAGACGTCGGTTGATCCTGACTGCGATGCCGACAGAATGAACGGCCGGATCTCGACGATGCGCCGATGGAGCGGCTGAATCTCTTCCCGGTACCGATCCTGCTGCGCCTGGCTGTTCTGCTTCGGGGCGCCCGCTCCCGCTTCACGTTCTAGAGCCGGTGCAGTCGAATGGGCTTCTCGCACAGGTGACGCCGCCGTCCGCCGGGGTGTGCGCGGGTCGCCCTCTTCGTCGAGCGGCCACGTGAGATCGACGTAGACACGCTGGCCTTCAGTCCGGACGTTCGCCTTTGCAAACTCTGGCAGCGCCACGCGCGCTCGTATGTAATTCAATCCGCCCTGAGCGGCGACAGTCTCGATCGCGACGGTATGCAGGAGGTGAACGCCATCCGGGGCACTCCACTGCTGCGGCTGAGCCGGCGACGGCATCGGGCCGGCATCGATTTGGAGCGTCGCCGCGTCCGGACGCGACGAGGTCACCTGGCGAGGCTCTGACTGGAGCTCAAAGACGAGTGACAGCCGATCCGGCGCCCCGAGGAGCAGCAAGCCGAGATCTTTCGGCGCATCGACAGGCCGTTCGCTGCGCGGCGCGGTCCGCAGCGACTCGTCGACAAAGAGCCGTGCGGCGGGATATCCCATTCCGCCCAGGCGTCGCTGCGCCTTTTCGGCTTCATCGAGTGAAGCGAATGGGCCGACCATCGCCTGGTAGACCTGGGACTTCCCAGGCGAGCGGCGCGTGAAGGTCGGCATCCCGAGAGTCCGCACGCGCGCCGCCGCGTCGTTGGCGCCGTCGGCGCTGTCGAGCGACGCGATGGTCACGCTGAAGCTGGCGCCGGTGTAGAGCGTCGGGATGGCCGAGGGCTTGGACCAGTCGAACATCGAAGCCATCGCCGGCTGCGGGACGAAGACCCAGGCGACGCCGCCCGCGACGAGCACGAGCAGGACGATCGCCGCGGCCGTGGTTCGCCGCTTCAGTGTCTGATACCGCGCAAGGGCGTCGTTCGACCCGAAGCGTGAGTTTACCTGTCGCATCCCGGGACGTCGCATCAGTTGATTCAACTGATCCTCGTTCACGAGAACGACGGCGTATTGCTGCCCGGCGAGCTCAGGTTTTTGCGAGCGAGGTGTCAGCACAGTCTTTCCCGCAGGTCTTCGGCCGACAGGCCAACCCGCTGCCCACGTCCATCCAACAAGTACAGGCGATCGCCGACGTCGACCGGGCGATCCTTCAGGCTCCCGGCGGGAAGCTCGACGACCGCATGCGCGAACGGTTGCACCGCGATCCGCCACGGCGCCATCTCGTGCACGACTTTCACCGCGCGCCCATCGTCATCGACGAACACGGCGTCGATATCGAAGCGCATGAACATCGTGTGGATGGAAAAGCATGGGGCAATGATCAGGGCGCTCGACGTCTCGAACACGTCGCGGCCAAGCAGGCCCTTGCGCCGATCGCGGCGCGTCACCGCGAGCTCAACGCGCTCGGCCAGCGCTTCGTCCGTGCGCTGATTCACCAGCCAGGGGCCCTCCCCCAGATTCGGGTAAGCCGTCATTACCGTACCTCGACATCCGAACGGCGCTTTCGTCGTGGACGCGCTGCCGCCGGCGGTTGCGGCTGGGACACTTTGTCGTCGAGAAAATACGCTTCACACGCCGCGTCGAGCATCTCGCGACTCAGGACCGGTTCGATCCCGCGATACCGGCACAGTGCGGTGACCTGGTCGAGCAGGTCGCGCGGGTGGCACGCCCGGAGCGGACGGCCGGTCGGCAGGTAGTGCCGCCGCTGTAAGTACGCCGCCATCACCGGGTGGAACTGCAGATCCCGACGACGGCAATTCAGCTCGAGGATTCGTGTGAAGTCCTCGATGCTGGGATCCTCGATCGCGATCTTGTAGGGAATCCGGCGCAGGAAGGCTTCGTCGGCCAGCGACGCGGGATCGAGGTTGGTGGCGAACACGGTGAGCACGTCGAACGGCACCTGGAATTTCTTTCCGGTGTGCAGCGTCAGGTAGTCGACTCGACTCTCGAGCGGCACGATCCACCGGTTCAGCAGATCCTCGGGACGCATCCGTTGACGGCCGAAGTCGTCCACGAGGAAGACCCCACCGTTCGCCTTGAGCTGCAGCGGCGCGTCGTAGAACTTCGCCAATGGATTGAACGTGAGGTCGAGCATATCGAGCGTCAGTTCGCCGCCAACGATCACGACCGGACGCCGTACCCGTACCCAGCGTCGATCACGCGGCGCCTCAGCGATGATGCTGGTCGCGTCGGCCACATCGGCGTCGAGCGCTTCGTGGCTGATGGGGTCGTACATCGTGATGATGTGGCCTTCGATCTCGATGGCGTACGGCATGTACATGTCGCCGCCAAGCGTGCGGGACAGTCCCTCGGCGAGCACGGTCTTTCCGTTGCCTGGCGGCCCGTACAGAAAGATCGCCTTGTTCGCGTTGGCTGCCGGCCCCAGTTGCTCGAGAACCTGATCCGGGACGATGAGATGTGAGAAACCCTTCTTCAACCGCTCACGTTCGATGTATCCACGCGAAGCGGCGAGGGCGCGCATCTGCGCCACGTAGGTCGCCAGCGGCACCGGCGCCGCACCGGTGTACTGGTTGATGGCGAGGTACTGTTGTGCGCGGTCCCGGCCCAGATCGGTCAGCGTGTAGCGGTAGCTAGCGGTGGTGGTTCCACCGCGCACTTCGATCAGGCGCTCGTTTCGGATGCGTTCCAAGATCGGTTCGATGAGCGTGAACGGCACCCGAAGCCGGTCGGCGAGCATCAAGCCCGTCAGCTCACCGCCGTACAGCGTCTTGACCAACAGCTGCTCGACCATGTCGGTCGTGAGACCGGTCTCCGCAAGCGTCGTCGGCACCTTTGGTGCCGTGGTTCGGATGTCGTCGAGTGTTGCGGTTGTCGCCCTCGTCATTGCTGCGCCATCGGGAAGAGCACTTGAATGAATCTGATCGCCGCGGGTCCGATCGTGACGACCCAAATCGCCGGGAAGATGCAGAACACCAGCGGGAAGACCATCTTCACGCCCGTCTTGGCCGCAGCCTCTTCGGCGCGCTGCCGGCGCTTGGTCCGGAGCGTGTCGGAGTGCACGCGCAGCGATTGCGCGACGCTCGTTCCGAACTTATCGGTCTGGATCAGCATCGCGGCCAGTGACGAGAGATCGTCCACGCCAGTACGTTCGGCGAGGTTGCGCAGCGCTTCCGATCGCGCCTTACCGGCGCGCAGCTCGAGGTTGACGAGTCGCAGTTCGTCAGACAGGTCGCGATGGGTCGTCGCGAGTTCTTCGCCGACGCGCTGCAGCGCCTGATCGAGGCCCAGGCCGGCCTCGACACTCACCACAAGGAGATCCAACACGTCCGCCAGCGAGAGGCGGATCCGGTGCTGCCGCTTTTTCGCCAAGCGCCCGAGCGCCATGCTGGGCAGCAGGTATCCGACGGCGGCGACGACAAGGGCCAGCATCACACTCGGCCTGCCCACCAGTGGTGAGGACGCCACGCCGAAGGCGAGGAGCGCCACGCCGAGCCGGATCCCCATGAAAATCGTGATCGCTTCCTTGTTACGAAAGCCCGCGCACACGAGGCGCTTCTGCAGCTTGCCCATCTCCGAGGGCGACTGTGGCGCGTACTTGGCGAGCTGCTTCAGCGTCTTGACTGCAGCCTCGGTGTACGCCGGCTTGTCCTCCGGAATACCGCGAAGCTCACCGAGCCGGCGCTGAATGATCGCGTTCCCGCTTGGCGACAACACCATTGCCGCCGCAGCGATGAGGAGCGAAACGAAGATGAATCCGAGCACTGGGAGGAGCAACGCCACGCTACACCTCGATCTTGATGACCTGACGAATCCAGAAGTACCCGACGGTCTGCATCACGATGGCGGCCATGATCATCGACTGCCCCAATTTTTCCTTGAACAGCAAGTCCATGTGATCGGGGTTCATCCACGCCAGGACCGCGGCGAGCGCCGCCGGAAGCGCCAGCAGCACGTAGCCAGTGAACCGTCCGTGCGCGGTATGAACGCGAACCTGCCGCAGAATCTTGAAGCGTTCGCGAACGACATGGGCGAGATTGTCGAGAATCTCTGCCAGGTTGCCGCCGGTCTCTCGCTGAATCAGGACGGCGGTCACGAAGAACTTCACGTCCAGAATCGGCACGCGCTCCGCTAGCTCATTCAGCGCGTCCTTGAGCGGAAGGCCAAAATTCTGCTGGTCGAAGCTCTTCTTGAACTCGATGCCAACTGGGGCGGGCAATTCGTCGGCGCACATGCCCATGGCGGTCTGGAACGCGTGTCCGGCGCGAATCGCTCGAGACAACAGGTCGAGCGCCTCGGGAAACTGTTCTTCGAATCGCTTCAGCCTGGTGCTCCGACGACGCTTCAGAAAGAGATATGGCAGCATCGAGCCGACGACACCACCCACCAACCACGAAAAGGGCTGCCGCACGAAGATCAGCGCGAACACCGCCAACAACACCGCGAGCCCGACGCTCGCCAGGACGATGGCGCTGGGGGTCGTCGCCACCCCTGACTGCTCGATCAATCGCGACAGCGACGAGCCCGATCCCGCGAGCGCTCGATCCAACGCAGGGAGCGGCCCTGCTTTCCTGTCGCGAATGAACGAGCTCCGCTGGTCACTACCCTCGCGAGGTGCGATCTCGCGGAGCCGCCGCTCCATCCGGCGGTCGGCCAGTGCTCCCGGCAGACGCAAGGCGCCGAACCCAAGGCCGGCCACGACGGCGGTCACCACGAGGAACGCGACAAAGGCCATCAGCATTTACCGCACCTCCGTGATGCCTTCAAACATCTCTGCTGGCAGCAGGATTCCCGCTGCCTTGAGCCGTTCGGAACACTTGGGCCGCACGCCGGTGGCGCGAAAACGGCCGATGACTTTTCCTTCCTTGCTGATCCCCGCCTTCTCGAACACGAAGATCTCCTGCATGGTGATCACATCACCCTCCATGCCGGTGATCTCGGAGATGCTCGTGACCTTGCGGGTGCCGTCGGCCAGGCGCGTCTGCTGAACGACGAGGTGGATGGCCGACGCAATCTGCTGGCGCATCGCCTTGTCCGGCAGGTTCGTGGTGCCCATCGCGATCATCGTTTCGATACGGGTTAGTGCGTCGCGCGGGGTGTTGGCGTGAACGGTGGTCAACGAGCCGTCGTGACCTGTGTTCATCGCCTGAAGCATGTCGAGCGCCTCCTCGCTACGGACCTCGCCGACGACGATGCGGTCGGGGCGCATTCGCAGCGCGTTGACCACGAGTTGGCGCTGACGGATGGCGCCCTTGCCTTCGACGTTCGGCGGCCGTGTCTCCAACCGCGCAACGTGCTCCTGGTGGAGCTGCAACTCGGCCGCGTCCTCGATTGTGACGATGCGCTCGCGCGATGAGATGAAGCTCGAAAGCACGTTCAGCAAGGTGGTCTTGCCCGCGCCGGTACCGCCGCTGATGATGCAGTTGAGGTGGGCGCGGACGCAGTGCGACAGAAAGTCAAGCATCGGCTTCGTCAGCGCACCCAGGCTGACAAGGTCGTCGGCCTTGAGACGATCGGCGGGAAATCGCCGGATCGACAGCAGCGGTCCATCGACCGCCAGCGGTGGAATGATCGCGTTTACACGCGAGCCGTCCGCCAGGCGCGCATCGACCATGGGCGAGCTGTCATCGACGCGACGGCCAATCCGGCTCACGATCCGGTCGATGACTCGGAGCAGATGAGCGTCGTCCTGGAAGGTGGCGGTCACCCGCTCGAGCACGCCACGGCGCTCGACGAACACGCTGCGGTACGTGTTCACCAGGATGTCGCTGATGGTCGGATCGCGCAGCAGCGGCTCGAGTGGGCCGAGACCGAACACGTCATCCAGTACTTCGGCGAACAGCGTTTCGCGCTCCGCAAGGCTGATTGGCGTCGATTCCTCCGCCAGCAGTTGCACGAGCAGCGATCGGATCTCGCCTTCAGCCTTGGCGCGCTCCACGTGGGCGAGCGCCTCGAGGTTCAGCCGGCCGAGCAGCTTGCGATGAATCGACGCGCGGAGATCGAGGTATTGCTGTCGAACCGTCGCGTGGACCGGAGCAGAAGAAGTTGCGGGGGCAGCAGCGCTACGCATGTCTGATTACCACATTGAGGCCAGTCGCTGCAGGCCAAGCGCCGATCGCTTCGCTGGCACCGACTGGACTCCGCCGGGATCGACGATCATTCGGGAAAACTGCTCGAACTGCGCCGCGAGCTCGCCATTGTCCGCCAACGCGAGCGGCACGCCTGAATTGAGCGCCGTGGAGACCGTCTTGTAGTCACTGAGAAACGTCTGGAATATCGGCAGCCCGATCGCCTTTTCGATCTGCGCTGGCGGAATCGGGTAGGGTTCCGCCGCACGGTTCAGGAGCAGCCGAACCCGCTCACCCGCGGTCCCGAGCTGGCCGATGCGATCGGTCAGCCGCTGCGCGTTGCGCACCGACGGCACGTCCGGGCACGCGATCAGGTACACCTGGTCTGCCGTATAGAGTCCTGCCACTGCCGGCGTGCTCATTTGCGAACCCGCGTCGACCAGAATGTATTCGTACTGGCGGCCGAGAATCCGGAACAGCTCTTCGAGCGCGCCGCTGTCCGCGCTACTCGGCCGGTCGAACAAATCGGAGCCGGCGAGGATCTCGAGCCCGGACTTGTGTTTCACGACGAGCTCGCGCATGAATTCGCTGTCGAGCCGATGCAGGTTGTCGAGCGCGTCGAGCAACGTGTAGCGGCTGCGGACGCCGAGGAACAACGTGACCTCGCCGAGACCAGGTTTGAGATCCACGATCAGCGTCGGCCGCTTCCGGAGGCGGGCGACGTCGACGCCGCAATTGACTGCGATCGTGGTCGTGCCGGCGCCGCCCTTGGCGCCGAAGAACACGATGGTGGTGGATTCTGTTCCCGCAGCTGGCGATGCGGCGCGGCGTGTCGCAGTCCGTTGCAGGGCCTCATCGAGCGCGCTGCGCGAGGGGGGCCAGGCGAAGAACTCGTTGGCGCCGGCGCGCATGGCGTGCAGGATCAGATCGGGGTTTGCCTCGGCCGCCATGAAGAAAATGACGGCAACGGGATGCGTCGCACGCAGCCGCTCGATGGCTTGCAGCGAGCTGTCGAGATCCGCGCGGCCATCGACGAAGATGATGTCGGGAGCCGCGCCGGTGCGAGCCGAACGCTCGTCGGCGAGTGAGACCTGCACCGCCGTCGATCGCAAGAGCGTGGCGATATCGGTGCGAAATGTGTCGTCCGCAGAATGGAGGGAGCCTGAGAGTCGCGCCATGTCTATTGCACCAAACGAATCGCGTATATGAGTGATCCAGCCGGAGCCGGACCGGCAGCCGGGTCGATCACCCCCAGCATCCTCGTCACATAGCCGTAGACTTCGTTGCCGTTCCGGTCCACGAGGAAGAATGGCACCCAGCCGACCATCTTGAGGGACGCGTTGCGGCCGTGCGTAACGTTGAACTGGAGAAAATCCGGGTCATAGAGCGGAATGGGAAATACCCTGGGGCTCGGGTTCTTGTCGCTGTGGATGACCTTATTGTTGGCCGTGTCCCACTGGGCGTTCGGGTCCTTCAACTTCAAGAGGTCGATGCCCTGGTTGGTCTCGCCGACCTTGTTACCCGGCTCCTGAATCATCTGGGCGCCGGGTGTGAAGATGGCGTTGTTGCAGTCGTAGATGTTCTCGCGATAGTAGTCGCCACCGATGTCTCCACCCGGCATCTTCCACGAGAAGTAGAACGACGATTCGATGTTGTTGCCAGTGCCGGCGCGCAGCGTCTTGTATGATCCAACGGGCCAGGTAACCACACCGTCCGGGGGAGGGTATACGTCCGCGTTCGGCAGAATATTTCCCTTGTTGTCGTATCTGTCGAACGTGTCGTTCGGCGGAACAGAGTTCTCCTTCCAACGAGCGGGAATGGTGAACGGCTTCACGCACGTGGCGGCGTTCGCCGGCGACGCTTCGGCCGTCGCGGTAGCGCCGATGTCCACCGTGTTCACGCCGAAGACCGGTCCGACCAGTGTCGCAACCGGATTGCTCCGGTTGGAGGTCCGAAATACGTTCACCTTGACCCGGTTGTTCAGACCTGTCGGTCCGAGCGGAAACGTGACGTCGGCTGGTAGCACGTCCACTGCTCCGCCAACGACGAGATTCTCCTTCGCGGTTGTGATCGCGCTACTCACGGCAGGACCGCCGGGGCTGCGATCGTCGAAGTCATCGAACGCGAGCGACGTCGCACCCGCGAGCGCCCCCCCATCAGCGGCGTTCTGGGCCTGCGACCGCGCCGTCATGAACATGCCAACATCGATCGCCAGCGTCGACGCGGCAAAAAAGGCCATGAAGCCCAACCCGACCCATATGATCGACATGCCCCGTTCGTCACGGCGTAGATGCGTCAAGCGACTTCGCATGATGTGATCCTCTAAGCCCCGGGGCTGTATCCAGACCAACCGTCCCAATCAAGAGCATCGGCGGGTCTGCCCTGTGACTTGACTCAAGCCAGGGAAGACCCGCCGTTACACCAAACCAACCGTCGTTCAGCGCTGCTGCGAGCGACGGGCCAACTCGGCCTGATATTCCTCTTCGGCCGCCCGCAACCGTTCAGCCGCGGCATCGAGTGCCTGCTGACGCTCCTGTTCGCTCAGCTGGCCCTTTGCAACGCTCGGTTGGGGCGCGGCACTCGGAGCAGCCTGCGCCTCGAGCTTCTGCTGTTCTTTTCCCGCGAGTTCGTCCTGCTTGGCCTGCAGCTTGGCCATCTCCGCATCACGCTTCGCCTGTTGCTTCGCGGCCTCGGCGTCACGCTTCGCCTGTTGCTTGGCCGCCTCAGCGTCGCGCTTGGCCTGGACCTTAGCCGCTTCGGCATCGCGTTTTGCCTGCTCCTGCGCGGCCTTCTCCTGTTGCTTCTGTTCCTTGACGGAACGCTTTGCATCGTCCTTCCGCGCCTGATCCGCCACTTCGGCGTCGCGCTCCGCCTGCTCGTGGGCGGCCTTCATCAGGTCACGCTGCTCCTTCGAAAGGTCGATGCTGTCGGCAGCAGCTTGTGTCACCTGTCTCGACTCGCCCGCCTGAGTCGACGCCGACTGCGCGGCGACCGGCTGCGGCTGATTCTGCCGGTCAAGCGCCTCGAGCGCGCGGTCCTGGGCCCGTTCGATCTCCGTGCGGTTATCCACGACCACTGGCGCGGCCGCTGGCGCCATCGCCTGCGATCGGGCCGGTTGCGTGAACGCGGGAGCCGGTGCCGGATGCGTCTGCTTGAGCTCCGACAGCGGCGGCAGGAACGTATCCGGGTAGCGCGGCAGCGACGGCGTGACGCCAGGCGAATTGTTCGGGAGAATCTCCGGCGTGATCATCACCACGAGCTCGGTCTGATCTCTTTTCGACGCCTTGCTGCGGAACAGATAGCCGAGCACCGGGATATCGCCGATGCCAGGAACCTTCTGCATCGTGGTCTGCATCTGGTTGCTCAGCAGACCCGCGATAGCGAACGTCTGACCGTTTGTCAGTTCCAGCTCGGTCTCGGCCCGGCGAGTCGACAACGAAGGGATGCGGAACCCACTGAGGAGAACGGCATTGCCGTAATCCAGCGTGCTGACCTCGGGCCGCACCTTGAGGTGCACCCGATCACCGGTGACGGTCGGCGTGAAATTCAGTCGGATGCCGAACTCCTTGAACATGACCGACACACCGATGTTCGCGCCCGAGCCCTGTGCGATGGGAACCGGGAACTCTCCACCGGCGAGGAAGCTCGCTTCCTTTCCGCTCTCGGCCACGAGGTTCGGTTCGGCCAGGCTCTGGAACAGCCCGCGGTTCTGAAGCGCCTTGATCAGTACGCCGAGGTCATACTTCTGATTCAGCAGAAACACGTTGAGAAAGTCGCTGAACGCAAGCTTGCCTTCGGCACTCGTGACCTCGGAGCCGAAGCTCGAGTCGGCCTTCGTCCACGCCAGGTCGGTATAGCCCGGCGCCGGGTACTGCTGCGTCGTCACGCGGCCAATGTTGTTGTTGATACCCGTCGGGCTCGTGAAGAACGACATGCCGAACTCGGACATCGCCGAGCGGCTGACCTCGGCGAAGCGCACGCGCAGCAGCACTTGATTGCTGCGTGGTCCTGCCTGAATCTGAAACAGATTGACCACATCAGCCGGCTTGTCGACGTATCCGGCTGCGACGGCCACAGCCTTCTCACCGACTTCCTTGCTCGAGACCGAGCCCGAGAGCACGACGCTCTTGCCGTTGCTTTGTGCCTCGATGCGCTCGTTGGGGAACAACTGTTTCACCTGGTCGTTCAGGCGCGCCAGGTCCCGCTGCACGGCGATCTCGTATCGCTTCACGCCACCGGCTCGATCCCACACGAACATCGAGATCGCCCCTGGTGTCTTCCCGTGCACGAGCAACTGGCTCTGACCCGTCACCAACGCGTCGGCGATGTCGGCACTTGTGAGCGACACGCGCGCGATCGGCGAGCCGATGTCGACGAGCGTCGAGCGGCCAACGAGCAGTTCGACTGGCCGCGTCTCGCTGCCCTCGACGATTGGCGCCGACGCCGACGACGCGGCAGGGGCCGTCCCGGCACGAAGGCCAGGCACCTGCGCCTGCGCGAGCGTGCGATGGTGGCCGCCGCCAAACACGCCGATGATGAATATGTGGACGCCACAGGCGGCGGCGATCCGTGCTGTCTGCCGTGTCATTCGCATCTCACTACTCCTGGGTCGCAACTTCCTGCGCCCGCTTGTCACCACGGATGATCTCGACCGTCGGAACCGGCGCCGGTCGGGTTTCCACCACTCGCGGGGCGTTGTTGCTCGCCACTCGCCGAACGGGCGCTGCGGCCACCGCCGAGCCCATCAACACGGCCGGCCTGATGCCACGTGTCGGGGGCGCCGTCTGATCCATCGGATTGCGGAGTGCCAGCTGAATCTTTCCTTCGGTGCTGGCCAGGGTCAGCCGCTCTGCTTCGTCCGGGTTCACGAGCATCGTGACGACATTGACCGAGACCGGTTTGTTGTCCTTCGCGTCGCGTTCGATCTTGGTACCCGACGCCAGCACCAGCACGTTCGTGAGAATCACTTTCGACGTGATGTCCGTTGCCTGCCCAGTGGGATTCACGGTGGCGACGACGTCGACTCGGTTTCCTGGCAGCACGTATCCGGCAACGCCGATGACGTCGTTGACACGCACCGACAGTGCGCGAAAGCCGGGAGCGATCACTGGCGGCAACCCGGCGCCCGCCTCTTTCGACGCCAGCTTGCCAGGAAGAAAGAGCTCGTTCGTAGCAACCGGCTGGATGAGGCCGCGGCCAACCAGCTCTTCTGGCTTGGCAAACGCGCCAGCGGGGACAGCGCCGGCTGGCCACTGGATGACGCGGAGGTCCTCGGCGCGCAGCTCGGCGCCCAGCTGAAGATCAGCGGCCGCCACGACAACAGCGCTCGTGGGCACACTGACGGTTTGCGTGGGCACATTCTGCATGTAGCGATACGTGCCGAACGCGAAAGTGCCACCGGCGGCGATTGCCAGGGCAAGAACGGTAAAAACGCGCATGCGAGCCATATGTGGCGAGCTCCCTGTTCCTACGATTCATTACGCATGGTTGCCGAGGCGACCATGTTCAAAGTCGACGAGTTTGCGGTCGTGCGTCCGGTGGCAAGACGGGCGATGGGATCGAGCACGACGAACTCGAAGGGGTAATTCACATTGACCTTCGAAGCGCTCGCGGTATCGCCTCCTCCGATGGAGACCGTTTTGGTGCGATCGATATCAATCGTGACGACCGCGTCGTTCGCTTTCGGTAGCTGGCCGATCGCCATGTACTCCCTGACCCTGGTTCGCACGGCCGTATCGTCCATGCCCGGCAGCACCGCAATCCGTGCGCCCTCGCGCGCTGCATTGGTCAGCACTTGCCATGTCTGATAAGCGCGACCAAACTCCAGAATGCCAACGCACACCAGGAGCAGCAGCGGCAGCGTCAGTGCCATCTCGAGAAGAGCGGCACCGCGTTCACTGCGACCGCGTGACGTAAGTTCAGGCATGCGCATCTCGTTGCTCGTCACAGCAATGCCGCCATCACGACACCGACAGCGATGGCCGGTGCATATGCAAAGCGGTTATCCGCCTCAGGCGATTCGATTGCGGCAGCGCCCGCCGATCCCTCAGCGACCAGTCTCGCTGTGGCGCCAAGCGTTTGACTCAGGCGCCGCCGCCGGATCGCAATCGCCACGGCGAGGACGCCGCCCACGATCGCGGTATACAGAAATGCCTGTACAGTCGTGGCGGGCCCCAGAAGGGCACCTGCCGCGGCGAACAGCTTTACGTCGCCGGCGCCCGTCGCGCCGAACACGTGGCCAGGCAACATGAAGGCAAGCCCGAGTGCGCAGCCGAGAAGCGCGCCGCCCAACCCGATAGGGCCAAGCTTCGCGGCCGCGATCCCCACCCCGATGACCGCAAGCGCACCGGTCAATGCATTCGGAATGCGTCGGGTACGAAGGTCGATCACTGCGGCCAACCCCGTGCCGGCAGTGACAATCGTGAGAGCGAGAGCTTCAGATGGCACCCATAACTCCGTCGATGTAGGTCCAAAAGACCGAGTTGATCGTGGTGCCAACTGAGGTGACCGCGCCGACGGCCACGAGTGCAATTAGCGCCACGAGTAATGCGTACTCAAGCAGGTCCTGGCCGGACTCGTCGTCCAGAACCGATCCTTTCAGCACGAAATCAATTGAGAGTCGCATCATGAATCCTGGCCTCTCACGCCTTCATTCAGAAACGGGGCGGGCACAAGTGCCCGCCCTTCGTGCAGTGCGCCGACCAAAGGAAACGACGCCTATTTATTCGCGTCCGACAGCTTCGTCGAGATCTTTTCGAAGATTCCCTGGACGTTGGTTCCGGTCGACGTAATAACAGCGACGCACACCAACGCGATGAGCGCCACGAGGAGCGCGTACTCCAAAAGGTCCTGACCAGCGGTCCCGCGCAACAGCGCACGCAAACGAGCAATAAGGTTCATGACGTCCTTCCTGTGGTGCGTTCGGAGCCCCCGACGCACACGCTAAGAGTTCCGTAGGCGGCGACTTCGGTGCGGTGCAGGCATGACTCGCAACTGCTCCGCCCAAAGTCATGACGACTACTTGTTCGCGTCAGCCAGCTTGGTCGAGATCTTCTGGAAGATACCCTGCACGTTCGTGCCCGTTGACGTAATCACGGCGACGCAAACCAGCGCGATGAGCGCCACGAGGAGTGCGTATTCCAGAAGGTCTTGACCAGCGGTGCCGCGGACCAGCGCACGTAAGCGATTAATGAGGTTCCTCATGCGATCCCTTTCTGTTGGGTGCGTCGGCTTGTCCGATGCGCACACGCCACTGTCTCGAATGCGGCCGCCTCGATGCGGGCTGACCGCGACCACGATGACCTGTTAAGCGCAACGGACGTGCCAGGGGCGCAATCGGCGACGGGGAACCAGGTCAAAGTGCCGATGTCACAGCCACTTGACCGTCGTCGTGGGGCGATGAGCGAACGACCGATACGCTTCGCAAAGGTGCACGACGATGGGTACGGAATCGACCGAGCGCTTACGAAGCTGGGGGCAGGTCAGTACCGGCCGCGATGGATTTAGCACCCTCTGGTCGCGCGTCACCATCCGCGCGACCAACCGAATCTGTAAATGCGCGGCCGAATCCGTAAGCGTTGAGCCCGCCAAAGCTCTGACGCGTCTCTCGCCAAGTCGCACGCCGACAGTCCCTTAGCATCATCGGCCAGCCAGGGAACGGCCCTTGCGTGCGGAGAGGCAGGTGGAGTGTCATCCAAGGTAATAGAGCGATGCGTCGCGTAATTAACGACGGGCTCGTCTCGTTAGCAGCAGTCGTGATGCTGCTCGTCGCGCTCGTGTCGATTGATGCGAGAGTGCGCGACGCCTTGAGAAATATGATCGCGCCACCGAAGGGTTCATCCGGGATTGCCGGCGTCGGGACCCAGCTCGGAGACATAACGATGGTGATGCTCAAGGCGGCGCACGATCACAGTGTCGAGAATGCCCCGCTCGTGATCTTCAGCGTCGCTGCGACGGTTCTGGTCTTGTTCATGCTGCGCACGTAACCACGTAGAGGCCATGCCACTGATCCTCGCCATCGTTGCCGATCCTCATGAGGCGGCTCAGCTCGCCAAGCTGATACAGGGCCGGCTCTCGGTCGATCTGGTACAGGCCGCTGAAGTCGGCGAGGGGCTGCTCGCGCTCGATAACCGGGTCCCCGACTTGATCCTCACGTCGCCGCTGATGTCACCCTTTGACGACGGCGTCCTCGACGAATATCTACGGGGTCTCGGACCGGCCGGAGCGCATGTCCAGACAGTCCGCATTCCGGTTCTGAGTGAGGCACCGAAGAAGAAGCCGCGCCTCGGCTTTTCATTGCGCCGATCCAAGCCGGAGCCCACCACGCCCGAAGGATGTGAACCAAAGGTCTTCGCCGACGAGATTGAGCACTACCTGGAACGCGCGGCGGAAGAAAAGCGTCATGCGGTCTCGAATGAGTTCTCTCCGGTGATGGCGGTGGCAGGGTCGACTCCGACGTCTCCGATCGAGGAGCGGTGGACACCGGCGTACGGCGACGACTCGACTCCTATCTATTCCTCCGAAGCGGCTCCCGTTTACACCCCCGATCCACCTTCGGGGCAAGTGACGTGGCGGACACAACCGGAACCGGAACCGAATCACAGTGCCTGGCGAAGCGATCTCCTCGACAGATTCCCTTTCGCAGAAGAGCCCGCGTATGAGGTGGACAACCTCCGGACGGCTCCCAGGTGGACAGCAGAGACTGAGCGAGCCGAGCTCGAGGCTCAGGCTGCAGTGCTCGAAACCTCCACATTAGGCGCGGCTGTGGACTCGATCGAGGAATCACCGCTCGAAACGTCGCCGATCGCGGGGCTCGAGATCGTCGAAGAAGCGATCGTCGAGGAACCAGTCGTCGAAGAATCATTTGTCGAAGAACCAGCTGTCGACGAGGTCCGTCTACAACCGGAACCGACAGTGGAGGTCGCCGAACACGTCGACGTCCCGCGAGAGCCGGACACGACGATCCACCAAGCAGACAAAGATGTCGCAGCCGAGTCAAGCCGGCCGCCGGTGACCGCGCAAGACGTAGTTTCTCCCTCCAGCGGACCTACGGGGCCAGACCAGCGCGCGATCAAAGCGACGCCGTCGTTCAAGGCAGCCCTTGCAGCGATCCGGGCCGCCTGGGGCAAACCCACGCGGACGACCAGCCAGGACAACGTCGGCACCGTCGGCGCGCATCAGCCGACGAGCAATCGAATCGTGTCGCCCCAGATCGCAGGTGACCTGGAGCCGGAGGCAGTCGCGCCGATCGCCGAAGTCACAGCACCCGTTGAAGTCGATCTCACAGGCGCCGTCGAAATGCTCGACGACCCGCAACCGGACTCGACGATGGTGCCTGGACCTCCCCAGCCGCGCGAACCCGCGAAGACGCGCCCGGTCTCACCCGAGACCGAAGACGTGTACGAGCTCTCCGTCGATTCTGAGATGCCCGAGCTCGAGGCGAAATTCTTCGCCCCGCTGGCGCCAGTTCAGAAGCGAGATACCGCTGCTTCACTTGCCGAGCCGCAAGTCGAGGACGAACCGTCCAAGAGCACCCGTCGTGAGGAATCGTCCAGCCGTCGACACATGAAGAAGAAGCGCGGCTCGAAGGGCCCCAAAGCGAAGGCCGCACATTCCGAGCCGGAGACCGAAGCTGTTCAGGACGAGTGGGGTATGTTCGATCCCAATCGCTGCGGGTTTGCGGCGGTGGTCGACAAGCTCGACGAAGTCGCTGAGAAGAAGGACAAGCAGCTACAACGGGGCAAGGTCCGACTCATCTCGTACTCATGACAGCTGTGACTCCGACGCGGAGTCACAAAGGCCGCGAATCGGAACTCTGGGCTACTTCGTCGGCGCGGGTTTTTGCGTAGGCTTCTGCGTGGCAGGCGTCGGACGCGGGGGTGAACCGGGCCGATACTGGATCATCACGTTGCTGATGACGGCAATCGGGCGGCCCACCGTCACGAACTCGTCCCTGCCGTCAGCGCGCAACACTGCAAGCTTCTCACCGAGAATGCTGACGCCCTGCTCCATCTCTCCAATCATCAGCACGATCTCTTCCGAGCCGGTGGGCGCCACCGCTTTGAGCCCGCCTGGTCCGCTCCCACCGATGATGCGATCGACCAGATCGGCGGGCGTACGGAACTCGTTCTGGACCACAGCCCGTGACAGCAACGTGTTGTCCATCGCCATCACGCCAATCGAGGCGGTGTAGCGATGGTAGGCGCGCTTGTTCTTGATCTCGTCTTCTGAATACGTGTGCCGGTTGTGCAGCGTGAAGCTGAGCGTTACCTCTCCAGTATGAGGAGGAAACGGGATCGTGATCCCGGCGGCAGGGTCGCGTTCGATGAGGACGTCGCAGAACATCCGCGCAGTCTTGGCCCCCTGACCCAGTACCGCGGGGCAATTCACCATCGCTGCTTCGGTCCGCGGTGGCACCGGCGGCGGGCGGCGCGCAGGCGGACGCTTCGTCTGCGCGGAAATCAGGGCCTGACCGGCGAGCGCCGCAATGAGCAAAACGGCCACAGTACGTACGCGCATACTCCCTCAGTCGGCGACGCAAGCCAGGCCCGCCGGGCTCGATGAAAGCGGCCCACCCCCCCGTGCCCTGATCAGCTCGAGAAACTCCATTCGGGTTCGCGCGTTGTCCCTGAATGAACCGAGCATCGCGCTCGTGACCGCGCAAGAATTCTGTTTTTCGACGCCACGCATCGACATGCACAGGTGTGTGCCTTCACACACGACCGCCACACCAAGCGGGTCGATCTTTTGACGAATGGTCTCGGCGATCTGGTTGGTCATCCGCTCCTGCACCTGAAGGCGCCGGGCGAACACATCGACAAGCCGCGGGATCTTGCTGAGACCAATCACAGAGCGTTGCGGGATGTATGCGACGTGACACTTGCCGAAGAACGGCAGCAGATGATGCTCGCAGAGGCTGTAGAAATCGATGTCCTTCACGATCACCATCTCGCTGTAGTCGACCGTGAAGAGCGCGTTGTTGAGGACGTCGTCGATGTTGGCGCCATACCCGCTCGTCAGGAACCTGAGCGCCTTGTCCACCCGTTGCGGCGTCCGAAGCAACCCCTCGCGAGCCGGATCTTCGCCGAGCTCGGTGAGGAGTTGCCGGATGAGATCCTGCATATGTTCTATTTTATCGTGCGTTCGCCTCCTGGACCCGGGCAGCTCGCAAGATGTTCGCGAGACCGTAGTTGCCCTCGTGACAGGCGTACTCGTAAATCGGCCCCTCGATCCTGCGCATCGGGATCTCCCCGGACCATGGCCTGGTCCAGGTGCCGGGATCGTTCACGGTGAACTCATAACGAATCGTGTCCTGATCGACGAGCGTAAAACGCTCGGTGACCTTCAACTGCGTGCTCGTCGTGATGTCCTGACGCGTGGTCCTCGGCGGACCTCTGAAATTGGTCTCCTCGGTGAAATTGGCGGTCTCGACGACGAAGGTGTCGCCTTCCCATCGACCGCGAGCATCGCCAGCCATCCACTGCACAGCGGCACCCGGACGTGGTGCGGCGTCGAGCCGGATGAGACGCACGTCGTGCATCAGCTCATGACGGATCACGACGTGATCGCTCGCCTGCAGGATCTGCATGTTGGCGTAGTAGGTCGGCGGAATCATCGGCGGACCGACGTTGCCCCACGAGATGCAGCGCTCGGCCAGCGTGCGCGTCTGTGCACTGTCAGACGGACCGGTCGCACCTCCACGTCGCGCGCGTTCGGCGGCCCGCGCCTGTCCTTCGGGCGTCAGCGGCGGAAGCCGGCCATTACTGGGGTCGACAACCAGCGAGGTGCGTAGGGTGGTCTGCTTGCCGTAGTTTTCCCCCTGCCAGATCGCATCGTCGTAGTGGATATCGTCCTTGGGTTGCGCAAGGAACTGGTCCATCCGTTTTTTTGCGTAGGCAGCGGCCTCTTCCCGGGTGAGCGTCGCCTTTTCACCAAATTCGGTAGGACGCTCGAGAGGCGTAACGGTGTCGTTGGTCCAGTAACCCTGGAGATCGGGGTGACCGTCAACTGTTCGCGGTACCGTCCACGCGGCCGCGCCCTTCGCCCGCGATTGCGGGGCCTGCCCCGACACCAAAGGAACCGACGACAGGCTGAAGACCACAAGCGCTACCAGCGCACCCAGGGCTCGATGGTTCATTGCCGCCTCCTGGCGTGATTCTACGCCATACGCCGGCAGGCAAGCCCGTCTTTGAGGAGGCGATCCAGAGCCCGATTGGCACGAGCGCTCCGAGAGGCACGCCGATGATCGCTGAGACAGGTGGGTAGACCCAGAGCGCCCCGTAGACCCTGGCTCCCATATCGAGCATCCGTCGGGGCATCGTGGGTGGGACGATGAGCAGACACGCCACGAGCAGTGGCGCCGCGTCGTACATCATGAGATACGGCGTCAGGAGCGACGGCAGCAGCAACGTGCGCCCGAGTAACAGCGGCATTGCCGCCTCTTCCTGTGCGTTGCGCATTCTCCAGCCGTCCACGAGGAACCACAGCAGAATGCCCACTGCAACCACGTTCGACAAGAGGAGAATCGTTCCCTGACGGTCGGGACCCACCACGCCGCTCATGAGTCCGTAAGGAGTGAGTAGCAGATAGCTCGGAAATCCCTCGGTGAAAGGCATCAGCAGGAGCGAGCGTGTGGTGTCAAGGTAGCTGGCATGCAGCGAGAGAGCCGTATCAAAACCGACGCGGCCGATGAGCAGCCCATTGAGACCAGCGAACGTGACGGCAGCGGCGATGCACGCCCTGAGATCGCGGCGGACGATAAACAACAGGCCAAAACTGAGTGCGATCTGCGGCTTGATTGCCAGCAAACCCACGATCGCGCCAGCCTGCCACGACTTGCCGTCCAGCACGAGAACGACGACGGCGATGCTTCCAAGCAGAATAAACGAGTGCATCTGCCCGGAGTGGAGACCGAAGAGCACGGGTGCCGTCGACAGGCCCGCGACAGTAATCACGCGTGTCGACGCGTCGAGACTCCACGGGTGCCGGCGAATGAGTCGGACCGCGAGCCAGAGTGCACCACCCAAAGCAGCAGCGCTCAAGGCGTTCCACAGAATCAGGGCAACCGGCAGCGACAACGCGGTGAACATCTCGAACAGCGGCGCCACATAAGGTGGATGTGAAAATGCGCCGGTGCCAGGCAGCGGCGTTGGCGCAACGAGCGAGCGCTGAAGCGACAACTGCTCCTTGAAATCGTATAGAGATTCTGGCGCGCGATGCAGGAGGGTGCCGGCGCTGTAGAAGATGTGAAAGTCGGGGAAGAGCAACTGTCCGCCCAGACCTCGCCAACCGGTCGATCCGGCGATATTGAGCACGAACACGGCCGCGATGACGATCAGGATCAACCGCGGATAGAGTTCGATGCGTCGCCGCGTGAGCAGCGTCGCGAGCGAATCCAATCGAATGCGATCACTCTCCACGACACACGTTCGACGCGGGCGCTCGTCGATGAAACACACGCTTAATCCCGCAACGCCCGCACAGACTCCAAGATCTGTCGGTGCAGTCACCGATTTCGTCGTTGAAGCACGGGATCACGAGGCAGACGTCGTTCATAGCCGTCGAGACCACTTTCGCTGCAAGAAGCATGAACACGGAATCGCTCATCGCGCCGTGATCGATCAGGGCTGCGCAGCGCTGGGCAATGCCCGCGCGCGTGCGCGCCCTCAGCGAAGTTCCGTCCAGATGTTCGAGAAGTCGTCCGTCCAGGCTTTTCCGCCGTCTGACTCGACCCGCGTCCATTCGGACTCGCGCGCAAAGCGCTCGAGCGTCGCGGCGTTGCGCGCCATCAACACCCACTCCGACGCCAGGTTCCCGCCCGACGTGTCACTGCTACCAGCCAGGCGTGCGATGGCGGTCATTCCCAGCTCGCGCGCAATCCTCCCGATAACCGGGCGCAGCCTGATGTGACGATTTGAGATATGGACCGCGAGGATGCCGTTCGGCGTGAGCCGGGACTCGTATGCCTGCACCGCCTCGATCGTCAGCAGATGCATCGGGATCGCGTCTGAACTGAAGGCATCCAGCACCAACACATCGTGCGCGATCTCGCGTTGCGCGAGCGACAGCCGCGCATCGCCGAGGACGACGGAACATTGCGCGGCGCATCGATCGAGGTAGTGAAAGAATCGCGTGTCGCGAGCGATCCGCTCCACCGTAGCGTCGATCTCATAAAAGCTCCACGACGCGCCAGGCTGCACGTATGCGGCAAGCGTCCCGGCGCCGAGCCCGACAACCCCCACGGATCGCGCTGCCGGTCCAAGGGTCTCGAACAGTTGTCCGATTGGGCTTCGGCGATGGTAGTACGTCAACGGTTGCGGATTGAGGTCGCCGATGACCTGTGCGCCGTGCGTCGTCGTCCCGTGCGCGAGTGAGACTCGCTGCTCGGTCGGATCCGTCCGCACCCGATACACGCCGAAGAACGTACGATCTGCAGCCAGGACGCGGCCACCTTCCACCGGTCCAATGGCGTTGCCGATCAGGAGCGCCGCGAGCAGCCCGGCAATCGCAAGCGAAAATCGGGCGCTGTCTTTGGCCACGCTGACACATACCAGCATCGGGGCAGGGAGAAGCGCCATCATCGCAGCCGCGGGAACCAGCGCCAGCCTTTGCCCAATCAGCAGCGCCGCCGCCGTCCCCGCCGCGAGAGCCGGCCTCGTCAATCGTCGCGGGTTCGTGACCACGTCACGCAACTGCTCGCGCGAGACGCACAGCATGCATGACAAAGCGATGGTGAGGGGGTACTCCGCGACCGAGGTAAAAATTTGCGGCGCCACCAGCGTGTTGAAGACGCCACCCAACACCCCGCCGGCGGCCAGCCACAGGTAGAACTCCGTCAAGTGGCGCACGCCGGGACGATTCCGGGCGAGCTCGCCGTGGCACAGCAATGCCAGCACTGAAAACGCGGCGACATGAAGCGGCACGGTGAGCCAGATCTGCAACGGAATGCCGATGAGGACGATGAAGACCAGCGGCAATAACACGCGCGGCAGCATGCGCCTGGTAGACCCGTGCATCGAGTCGGAATACCAACCAAACGCCACGATGAACGTCAGGAGATAGCACGAGAGCGGCAACACCCAGAGCATGGGCACTGCGGCGACGTCCGTGGAGATATACGTGGTGACGCCAAGCATCAAGCTCGATGGCGCGAACGAGAGCGCCAACCATCGCAGCCGCGTGCCAGCTGTGGGCTGCGCAAACGCTGAGGGCACCACGGCCTCGCGCTCTGGCAAAGCCGCAACAGCAGCATGGCGCCTGATCACGATGGCGGCACACGTCGTCAACAGGGCCGCCACCACGGCGTACGCGGTTTTCCAGATCGCCGCCTGCTGTTGCGAGGGAAGCAGCGGTTCGAACACCGTCGGAAAGGCAAGGAGGGCCACCAGGCTGCCGGCGTTGCTTGCAGCGTAGAGCCAATATGGATCCGACGAGTTCTGCTCGGCCGTGGAGAACCAGCGTTGGAGTAGCGGCGCCGTGGAGGCGAGCACCACGAAGGGCAATCCAACACCCGTGGCGAGGACCATCAGAAGCCAGCCGATTGGCTCGCGTGTGGCAACCGCAGCGCCGACGTGCGGCACGTCGATGGGCAGCAGGAAGAACGGAAGCCAGACGAGGACGCCATGCAGGGCGGCCTGTCGCCGGATACCAAACCATCGCAATCCGGCGTGACCGTACGCGTATCCAGCCAACAGCGCAGCCTGGAAGAACAACATGCATGTCGTCCAGACCGAGGGAGAACCACCCAGGATGGGCAGAACCATCTTTGCAAAGAGTGGCTGTACCCAGAAGAGCAGAAGCGCGTTCAGGAACAGAACACTGGCAAAGAGTATTGGCACTCTCTGTGTTTCGGCCGATCCGTGATAGCGCACCAGAGAATGCCGCCGTCCGCATGCGGCGTGCCGGTCAACTCGGCCCGAATTCGGGAACGTTTTCGAAGAAGTCGACGACTCCCGTTTCGAGCGAGTACTCGGCGCCCACCACCAGCAGCCCGATTTCGGGGATGAGTCGCTCAAGCAGCTCGGAACCGTGCCGCAGGTGGTTCACTGACGCCCGCACGTTGGCGCGAACCGCATCACGAATGAGGGCGTCAAGGGGGACATCACGTCGACCATTCAGAACCGTCTGGACCGATGGCCGCACACGGTCGACGATCGACCGCAGGTTCCTCGATTGACTGGTTGCCCGGCCCTGCAATTCCTCCAAGGTGGCGGTAATGGCGCCGCACTGGGTGTGACCCATCACCACGACGAGCCGGGTGCCAAACCGCGAGGCGGCAAACTCGACGCTGCCTACCTGTGAAGGCGCCACGATGTTTCCCGCGACTCGGATCACGAACAGATCGCCGAAGCTCTGATCGAAGACCAGTTCCGCTGGGACCCGTGAGTCCGAGCAGCCGAGGATGATGGCGAAGGGCTCCTGCCCTGCTACGAGCGCTTCGCGGCGTGCGCTGTTCGAGAGCGTGGCCGTTTCTGTCTGACCCGCGACGAATCGGCGGTTGCCGTCACGGAGGCGGGCGAGAGCCTCGATGGCGTTGATCACGCGATGTAACGCCCTACGCTCTTATTCGCATGGTGTCGGTTTCCACGCAGAGTCGTCCGGGATCTTCTTGAAGTGAGAGCTCGTCACGAATCGGGTGTTCAGATACTGCGGATCCTCGACCATTGTCGTCACAATCAGCCAGGAATCACCGTTCGATTCGTTGACACGATTGAAGTATTCGGTGACGCGGGCATTCGCGCTATACGGAACGCCATTCCTGCGTAGATATCCGGGACGCAAGTTCGTCGTGACGACTTTCAGCGACCCGCCACGCGGAGGCCCTCCCCCACGTCGTCCGCCGCCGGCACCGGCGACCTGCCAACTCGCTGCCGACACACCTTGCCAACTCGGTTCGCCCGCCTGCACCGGACCGAACGCGAATGAGCGCGTCTGCGTGCCAGCTTCCGTCTCCACCTTGAGCGTCGCGTCGTCGTTCCACGTGACGCGAATGCGACCGGGCACGCGCATGATCGCAGCGCCGCCAAATGGCCGGCACTGCTCACCGGCGGCCGCATCCTTGGCCGGATCCCAACTGTTGGCCACCTTGATCGCCGCATCCGTCAGCGGCAGGCTGGCGTAATCCCCTTTTGGTGGCGTCCGCATTCGCCAGCGCCAGTCTTCGGTAACAACAGAGACCCACATGCCGGTGAGGTCGACGGGTGCCGAGGCCCGGGCCGAGGGAGTTCCACCCTGTCGGCCTTGTCCTCGCTGTGCAGCGATCAGCAAGGTGGGGTCAGACCCCTTGACATGGATCGACTCAAGGGGTCTGACCCCGTTGAGGGCGATCAGGCAGCAGACCGCAATCCAGATTCGTGTCATCGGGATCGTGCCGGCGTGGCTCGAGGCGCAGGCTTTCCGCCGCCGAGCGACACATATGCCGCCTCGATGAACTGATCCGCCGTCCACGGGCCGCTCGTAGCGCCGTAACGCGGTTCGTAGTCTGCCGTCGGCCTGGCCGCCTTGACCTGTTCGAGGGTCAGACCCTTTCCCACCATTGCACGAATGCGGTCTCTCAGGATGGTCACCATGTCGCGGTAGTACGCCACGTCCGCCGAATCACTCAGCCGGCCGTGACCGGGCACGATGAGTGTTCCGCCCTCTGTGCGGAATTCGGCGATGCAGAGCCGGAGGATTCGGTTCAGTCCCTCGACGATCCCATCGATCGTGCCGCCCTGCTTCGTATCGATGATCGGGTAGGTCGTTGTCGAATACAGATCGCCTGCAGCGATCACGTCAGAGCCGCGGAACCACACCAGCGTGTCGCCGTCGGTGTGGGCTGCCGCCTGATGAATGAGCTGCACTCCTTCACCGTTGAAGAAGTGACTGAGCTTCATCGTGTCGGTGTAGTAGGTATCTGTCGGTTGCGCGTCGGCAGGCGCCGGAGTTGCACCGCCTGCAGAAGACGTCATCCGCGTCAGCACCGCCTCGTGGGCCATGATGGCGGCGCCTTCAGTCGCGTCTGCGATGTTGCCAGTCACGTTGCCGCCGGTGAAGGTCATCCCCGAGCGGCGCAGCAGCTCGTTCGCGCCCACGTGATCCGGGTGCACGTGCGTGTTGATGATGTAGCGAATCGGCTTCGCCGGTCTCTCGACATTTCGATTCGCGACGCTCGATCGCGTCTCCGCTCCGCCCCCCAGTGGTTGGTCGCGCAGGTCGAGCTGGTTCTGCAGACGACGGATCGCGGCGAGCACCTGCTCGCCCATCGACTGCAGGCCGCTATCGACGATCAGCACGCCATCGCGGCCGAGGGACACGGTGATATTGGCGCCGGCACCCTGCAGCACGTAGATGTTGCCGCGCACAGGCAGGACTTGAAGCTGACCTGACGAGTCTTGCTGCGCGGCGACATACGCAGATGGCGCGAGAACAACGCAAGCCGCGGCAACGATCGGCAACAACCAGGCGCGGGGCAACGTGACAACGACCTGTGCGGGCATGAGCAGCTCCGGCTTATTTTGCGGGCGGCAGGGTCTTCATTTTCTCTTTGAAGTCCGGATACATCGTCGCCGCGCCCCCACGAGTGGCTTCGATCGGGAGGCCGTGCTTGATCGCGAACTCTTTCGTGTAAGGGTTCGTGCCCGGTAGGTAGTGCGGGACATCCCCGTCTTCGCGATCGATTTCCTGGACGACGCCACACGGATACGGCGGGATCTGCTGCGTGAGACTCAATTCGTAGTCCGTGGTCCGGATGAAGGGCTCGGTCAGATACACCGGATCGTTCACGATCGCCACAACGGTGAGGTAGTCACCGTTGCGGATCCAGTGCTCGGTCAGAGTCGCCTTGTCGCTGCGTGGCAAGCCATTGCGGCGCAGGTAGCCCTCTTTCAGGTGCGTCACCGTGACTGTGAGGATGTCGCCGTCCCATTTCGCGGTCGAGAACCCGGCCCACGTGTGAAGGGCGTCAGTGGGTGGATGCGGACGTCCATCGAGATAGATCGCGCGATCGACCGAGCGGAGCCATTCCGCATGGAACGCGACGATCTCACGGGAGACCGGATCGACTTCCTTCGAAATGCGCAGTGGCGATGGACCGCGCCAGATGTAATCTGCCGAATGAGGTCTGCACTGCCATTCGGGCAGCGTCTGAATCGACGCATCCCACGACTCGGCCCGCAGTCTCGCGGCGTCGCTGATCGGAATGCCGAGGTAGTCGCCAAGTTCGGGACCAGGTACGCGCTCCGGCTGGTCCTCCCAGAAGCGCGGCGCCCATTCCCCTGAAAAGTCCACTTGTGCGGCAGCCTGGGGTACGCCGACCGCCAAAGCCATCAACATCAACGTCGTGCACCGAGCGACCTGATTCATGTCAACTCCCAACTTCCAACTCCCAACTTCCAATTCCCAACTTCCACTTTTCAACTCCCAAACTCGATCGCCCGTTACCAACCCCGATGTCCAAAAAAGCAAAGTCCATTTAGGAGTTGGGAGTGGGGGATTGGGAGTTGTGTCACTTCATGGGAACTTGTTCCCGCCATAAGCCGAGCGCTTGTTGCGCAGGACGATCCGACAGGCTGAATACCACCGAATCCTTCTGTGCTTCGTGCGCGACCGGTGCCCACGACGGCGTGACGAAGATGTCGCGCGGACGCCAGTCGTAGGTCACGTCGCCGATTCGCGTACGGCCCTGCCCCTCGACCACGACATAGATCGTCGCGTCGGTCTGCCGATACGGCGCCCCGCTGAATCCTCCCGGCAGAAACTGCATGAACGCCCCGATCGTCGGCATGGTGTAGCCACCGGACGCTGGGTTGACGAACCGCATCTTGATGCCGTGGCACGGATGCGGCGCGCTGTTGCGATTCAACTGCTCGAGCGCCTCGCGGCTGCGCGAGTACGGGTAGTTGAAGATCGGGGAGGACGGGCGCGTCGGTGTGTAGTCGATCGGAAGCATGTTCGCACCGTAGCGCGCGAGCGAGTCGCCGTACTCAATGGTGTTCGGTTGAACCTCCCCCGGGTAGTGCTCCGCAAAACTCGTGTCGAACAGGTTGACGATCGGGATGTCGAGACCGTCAAGCCAGACCATCGGGCCATCGCTCGGGTTCCCGTGATCGTGATACGTCCATGACGGTGTCAGGATGAAATCCCCCGGATGCATCTGCGTCCGCTCACCCTCGACTGCGGTATACGCACCGGAGCCCTCGAGCACGAAACGCAAGGCCGACGTCGCATGACGATGGCAGCGAGCGGTTTCACCGGGAAGGATCAACTGCAGCCCGATGTAGAGGCTGCCTGTGACCCGAGACTTGCCGCGCAGACCAGGGTTCTCGAGGATCAAGACGCGGCGCTCCGCTTCTTTCTCGGTGAGCAATTGACCGGCTTCCATGAGAAGCGGGCGCAGCTCATCGTAGTGCCACAGCACGGGCACCATTTCCGGCCGCGGCTCGGGAGGAATGATGGCACCCAACACCTCCCATAGGGGCGCGGCGCCTTTGGCCGCGAGACGACTGTAAAACTCTTTCCGCTCGGCGGTGAGCGTCGGCTTCGTGAAGAACGTGGTGCTCGCGCCGTCCATGATGTTGTCCTACACGCCGGCAGATGACGTGCTCATGGCCGGCGCGGAGATCGTCTGGTCGGCACGCACGGCCACGGCCATGGTTCCGATGTGGGCGATCGTGGCCACGATGCTGTCGCCGGGATGAATCGGGCTCACTCCCTCGGGAGTACCGCTGAAGATGAGATCCCCGGGATGAAGCGTGTACATCGAGGACGCCATCTCGATCAGCTCGGCGACCCCAAGAAGCATGTGCCGCGTGTTTGAGTGCTGACGCACTTCGCCGTTGACAAAGATCTGCAGATCGAGTCCACCAGGGTTCGCGATCTCATCCGCGGTCACCAGCCATGGTCCCAGCACACTGTAGGTATCTGGCGACTTGCGAAAGCTGCGATCCTCCGAGCCTCGAATCGAGATGTCGAGCCCAATCGTGTAGCCAGCGACATACGCCATCGCGTCCTGACGACGCACACGGTTCGCACGCTTCCCGATCACGATGACCAGTTCCACTTCGTGGTCGGTGCGGCGATCGGGACGACGTAGCACCACATCTTGCCCCGGGCCGACGAGCGAGCTGGTGGCTTTCAGGAACAGACCGGCAGTATGGATGTTGAAGGCGCTCCCTGGACTGTTCCCGTGAAGTTGCGGGTCCTTGGTTGCTTCGACGCGGTGTTTCTCGTAGTTGACGGGCGCTGCGACGATCTTGCCTGGATTCGCAACGGGGCTGAGCAGCGTGACCGAGTCAGTCGCCACTGTCCGTGCGTGCGGCATCAGGGCGCGGGCACGATTCACGACACCATCGAGATGCTCGACGAGGATGTCGTGCGAGGGAAATGGGTAGCCGGCCCTTGGCAGTTCGTCGAGCGCAGCGGTGACGTCCCGAATAACCGGGCCATCGACTACGCCGAAGCGATTGTCATCGAAACGACAGAGGCGCATGGTTTATACCGTGGCGCGCTCGCGCGCCGTAATCCCACTCAGCGCGCGGAACAGGGCGTTGGATTCCACCCGTTCGCGTCGGGCTGTTTCTTGAACTGAACCGTCCGCACATACGGACCATTCATGTATTGCGGATCCTCGAGGATCTTGGTCACGAGCAAGTACGAGTTGCCGTCTGGCTCGGCGACGGTCGTGAACCACTCGGTCAGCCGTGCGTTCGCACCGTACGGGACACCGTTCTTGCGATAGTAGCCCGGACGCATGTTCGTGGTCTCGACTCGCAGTGAAGTCCCCGGACGACCCGGATTCGCCGCGGCAGCAGCACCACGACCGCGCCCTCTGCCGCCAGCGGGCAGCTCCCAGGTCGCCGTCGAAGAGCCTTGCCATGTGGGCTCGCCGGCGGGCTTGGCAGCCCCAAATGAAAAGATGCGTGTCTGCTGGCCGCTGTCCGTGTCCAGCTTGAGCGTCGTATCGTCCTGCCACGTGATGTGCAGGCGACCGGGCAAGTGCATGATGCCCCCTGCGCCGTAAGCACGGCATGCTTCACCCGCGGCCTCGTCTTTTGCGGGATCCCACCCCTCGGCCACTTTTCTTCCGGCATCATTCACCGGCAGATACAGCACATCACCCTTGGGTGGCGTGACCATTCGCCATCGCCAATCGTCGGTGATGAGCGACACCCAATATCCCGTGAGATCGATGGGGGCTGCGGCGCGTGGTGTCGGCGCCGGGCCGCGACCACCCTGAGCGTTGAGACCGGCCACTGGGATCAGCGCGACCACCATCACAACTACCCGTAGGGCGGGTCTTGCTTTATAGACCCGCCAAATCTGCCGGGTCCACAAAGCAGGACCCGGCCTACGCACAAAGGCGCTCCCCATTTACTTGCGTCGCCTCACTGGCGCGCGCGGCGGTGTTCGTCCCCCACCCAGGCTCTTGTAGACCGCCTCGATGAACTGGTCCGAGGTCCATCCCGGGGCCTTGCCGTACTCGGTGTCGTAGTCGGCAGTCGGCCGCGCGGCCTTCACTTCGTCGAGCGTCATCTCCTTCGTGACCATGTCCTGCACGCGGTCGCGGATGATGGTCAACATGTCGCGGTAATACGCCACGTCACCGGAGTCGACGATTCTGCCATGCCCGGGGACCATCATCGTGCCGCCCTCGAGCCGGAACTCCGAGATGGCGAGATCGAGCACCGCGTTCAGGCCGTCGATGATGCCGTTGATGCCGCCGCCCTTCTCCACGTCAAACACCGGATAGCTTTCCGTCGCCATCAGATCGCCAAGGGCAATGACGTCGCTCCCGCGGAAATAGACGATCGAATCGCCGTCAGTGTTTGCCTTCGGCATGTGGAGCAGTTGTACGCCCTCGCCGTTGAAGAAGTGACTCAGCTTGTACGAGTCGTTGAAGAAGGTGTCGGTTGGCAACGCGTCGGCCGGTGGCGCCGGCTGTCCCTCCGCGACGTGACCCAATCGTACGAGCACGTTCTCGTGCGCGAGAATGGCCGCCCCTTCCCCTGAATCCCGGATGTCGCCTGCGACATTGCCGCCGGTGAACGTGCGGCCGGCATTGCGCAGCTTCTCGTTGCCTCCGACGTGATCGGCCGTGGGCCCGGTATTGACGATGTAGCGAATAGGTTTCGGCGGCGCGACGATATGCCTATCGACAACGGATGATCGCGTTTCTGCTCCCCAGCCGGGCGGCTTCGGCTCGTTCCGGGCGGACCACTCGCGCTGGACCTGTGCCAGCGCCGCGACCACCTTGTCGCTCATCGCGGCCGTCCCGGCGTCGATGAGCATCACACCGTCCGGACCAACGGACGCCACGATGTTGGCGCCGGCGCCGAGCAGGGCGTAGATGTTTCCGCGAACGGGAAGGACTTCGATTTCCCCGGATGGCGGCGGCTGGATCGTCGGCGCACGCACCAGCGGTGAGGGCGCAATGGACGGCACCTGGCCGATGAGGGGCGTCTGCGTCGCGACTGCGATCCCTATCGCAATCCACCAACGGACCGGGCTTCGTCGCATCCCTACGCCCTCCGTCACTGCTGTCCGGCGCGCGGGGCGGGACGTTGCGTTCGAGGCTGTGTTGCCGGCTGAGGAGGCGGCTCGGGACCGGATCCGCCCATGGAGCGCGGGATCTTCGCGCGAATCTCCGGATACATGTTGGCGGCGCCCGCCGTGACGACGTCCATGGGGATTCCGTATTTGCGCGAGAACCAGCCGATGTCGTTGTTCGTGCCGGGCAGATAGTGCGGCACGACACCCTTCGGCCGGTCGACTTCATTGACCACCGTGCACGGATAGGGCGGAATCTGCTGGTTGACGTTGAGCCGGTACTCGGTGCTTCTCACCAGCGGCTCACTCAGGTACACCGGGTCATACGCGATGACGAGATAAGTGAGATAGTCGCCGCGTCGAATCAGATACTGGGTGAGCTCGATCTTGTCGCTGTGCCACACGCCATTGCGCTTCAGGTACTCCTCTTTGAGATGAGTGACTCTGACACGCAGCATGTCGCCGACCCATTCACCGGTGGAGAAACCAGCCCACGTGTGCGCGGCATTCGGAGAGGGGTGCGGCCGGCCGTCCATGTAGACTGGCCGATCGACTGAGCGCAGCCACTCGAGGTGCCAGGCCGTCGTTTCGCGCGACACCGGGTCGACTTCGTTCCAAATCTTGAGCGCCGAAGGCCCGCGCGAAATGTACGCGCTGCCATGGGGACGGCACTGCCACTCAGGAAGCGTCTGGATCGAGGCGTCCCACGCCGTCGAGCGCAGCCGCGACGCCTCGTTCATCGGGATGCCGACCCAATCGCCCAGTTCGGTATTGCCGACGTTATCCTCGGCGCGGACGACCGACCATTCTCCGGACAGGTCGATCTGAGCGGAAGCGGGTCTGCAGACCACCAGCACCGCAAGGAGCAGAGTGATGGTTCTTCCGCGCGCCACGTGTTTCATCGTGTCCCCTGCCGACCCGCCGACCATCCGACATGCAACCAACGCTCGGCTTGCCACGTGGCGGCCTTGGCCCGTCGAAGCGCAAAGTGCGAAGGCGGCTTGCCGAAACTTCTGAGCCAGCGGCCGTTACGGTCAGCACGCGAGTATACTTCGCGGGTCAGGATTCACAAAGTCTGATATGCCACCGTGGGCCGGGTCTTGTTCTCCAAAAGACCTGGCGCGTCTAACGAGGAGCGCGCGATGAACAACCCGGGCCAGGCGGCCAGCACGATCAACATCGGGGAGTTGCTCGGAAACAGCCGTGTCGGTCCTCTCCAGGTGCAGGTGTTCGTCCTGGCGATGATCTGCCTGATCATGGACGGCTTCGACGTGCAGGCGATGGGCTACGTCGCGCCAGCAGTGGTCACCGAATTTGGCGTGTCGCGCAGCCTGCTCGGTCCTGTGTTCTCCGCTGCCAACTTCGGTGTGCTGATCGGGTCGCTGGTGTTCAGTGTGGTCGCCGACAAGATCGGCCGCCGGCCCGTGCTGATCGGCGCCACGCTCTTCTTCTCGGCCATGGCGATCGTCACGGCGTTCGCGCAGAGCGTCGATCAATTGCTCTGGATGCGCTTCATTGCCGGGATTGGAATGGGATGCATCATCCCCAATGCGACGGCGCTGGTCGGAGAGTTCAGCCCAAAGCGCAGTCGCGTGACGTTGATGATGTGCATCACCGTCGGCTTCACTGCCGGCGCGGCGCTCGGCGGATTCGTCAGCGCCTGGATGATGCCGCTGTACGGCTGGCGCTCGGTCTTCATCTTCGGCGGGGCCGTTCCGCTCGTCATCGCGCTCCTGATGATCTGGGGCATGCCTGAGTCGCTGCAGTTTCTCTCGGTCAGCGGACGCAATCGCGACGAACTGGCGCGGTGGCTGAAGAGGCTCGACCCGACGATTCGGGTTGACGCGTCGACGCGATTCATCGCCAACGAGGAGAGACAGGCCGGAGCACCGTTCGTCCACCTCTTCCGCGACGGCCGCACCGTCTCGACGATCCTGCTCTGGGTCGTCAATTTCATGAACCTGCTGGTCCTCTACTCACTCTCCAACTGGCTGCCCATCGTCGTTACCGGCATGGGCTACGAGACGCAGACCGCGGTGCTCATCGGCACGGTTCTTCAGGTGGGTGGAACGATCGGCACGTTCGGCCTCGCCTGGCTCATCGCGCGAGCCGGCTTCATTCCGATGCTGGCAGCGACGTTCGCGCTCGCCACCATCAGCATCGCGTTGATCGGACAGCCAGGTCTGTCACTCGCCATGCTCACCGTCATCGTCTTCGTCGCCGGCTGGGGCGTCATCGGCGGCCAGCCCGGCGTCAATGCGCTCTCCGCGACCTACTACCCCACGTCGCTGCGCACGACGGGCGTCGGCTGGGGTCTCGGCGTCGGGCGCATCGGCGCGATCGTCGGTCCTTATCTGGGCGGCAAGCTCCTCGAATGGCAGTGGGGTCCGCAGGAACTCTTCTGGGCGGCCGCCGTACCCGCACTCGTCTCGACGATCACGATGGTCGCGATGATGTTTACGATGAAGCTGCCTACTCAGTCTGCGGCAGCGCCACGACCGGCACCCGCAGGTCATTAGTCGGTGCGATCGTTCTGATGCTTGTCGGTGCGATAGCTTCTTCGTCTGTCGGTGCGATTCTGATCCTTGTTGGTGCGATCACTTCTTCGCTGGTCGGTGCGAGCCCCCTCACGCTTGTCGGTGCGATCCCGATACTTGTCGGTGCGATCACTCCTCCGCTCGTCGGTGCGAGCCCGCTCACGCTTGTCGGTGCGATCACGACACTTGTCGATGCGATTGCGGGACGCCGGTCGGTGCGATCGTCCTTCCGTTCGTCGGTGCGATTTCTCTATCGATTGTCGGTGCGATCACGACACTCGTCAGTGCGATTTCGCGACGCCGGTCAGTGCGATCGCCCTTCCGTTCGTCGGTGCGATCTCTCTATCGATTGTCGGTGCCATCACGACACTCGTCGGTGCGATTTCGCGACGCCGGTCGGTGCGATCGTCCTTCCGTTCGTCGGTGCGATCTCTCTATCGATTGTCGGTGCGATCGCCCTTACGCCGGTGCGATCCTCCCTTTGCTTGTCGGTGCGATCTCGATCCTTGTCGCTGCTCCGATGTACGCGGTAAGTCCGTCGCCGATTTCGGGCAAAGGACGCAGGAACTCCCACCTGCCTTGTCAGTCGCTTCGAATATCGAAGAATTCACGCGGTCGAGACGGGCATGCGGCGTGCTCTCTTATGAAGCATGGCACCCGCGCGTCACTACTCCGACTTGATCGTTTGGCAGCTCGCTGAGCAGATCCGCATCGAAGTATTCAAGCTCACGCCAAAGTCTGGCTTCGCCACCGATTTCAAAGCAAGAGAACAGGCCGAGGATTCGATCGATTCGACGTGCCGAAATATCGCGGAAGGATTCGGCTGCGAAACGCACGCCGAATTCGCGAGATTTCTGGAGATCAGCCGCCGATCGCTCAACGAACTGCACGACGTCCTTCACAGCGTGCGGCTGAAGAAGTATGTGACGGCTTCAGATGTGGCGCCGATCAGACAACTCTCGCGGCGTCTCTACCCCGCGTTCGGCCGCTTTATCGCTTATCTCAAACGCACTCCCAACTATCGACCCAACAGGGGTGAGCCACTACGCAAAGATCAGGGACAAAACCGCAAGAATCACGATTGCACGGACAATCGAAGGGGAGATCGCACCGTAAAGAATCACGATCGCACTGACAAGCAAAACGATTGCACCGAGAAGTGTCAGAAAGATCGCACCGACGAGCGAAGAAAGGATCGCACCGACAAGCGTATGAAGGATCGCACCGACAAAGGAAGGGTGCGATCGCCCGACAAATCGTCGGTGCGATCGCACCCTGGAGGGTCTAGAACTGGTATTTAATCGCGAACTGCATGATGCGCGGATCGTTGGCGGACACAATTCGGCCGAAGTCCACGTTGTTGAAGTTGTTCACCGGGTTGTTCCACTGGAACCAGTTGAGCGCGTTGAACGACTCGATGCGCGCCTCGATCCGGTGATTGCCGTTGAAACGGAAGGACCGCACGAGCGACAGGTCGATCGTGTGCGTGCCCGGCCCGAAGACAGAATTCCGCTTCATGTTTCCGATCGTGCCGACGGCTGGCGATTCGAACGCGGAACGATTCAAGTAGGTATTCAGCGCGTGTTCGCCGTACGGGTCGTCGATCAACTGGTTGGCGCGTTGACCACCGATCCCTGTGCGGGCTGGATCACCAGTCACCGTCACTGAGAGGGGCGACCCTGAGTAGGCTCGGAACAACCCTGAGAGCCTCCAGTCCGATGCCAGCGCCCGCACGAAGGAATTTTCAAACCGCGGCGTCTCCGCGCTTGCCGTCAGGTTGAAGAGATGGCGCCGATCGGCATTGCACGGCCCGTAGTCGTAGTCGATATCGTCCGGGTTCACGAAACCCGTATTGACGTTGGGCAGGTCCTGGGTCGGATGGCCATTGCACTTGCTCAGCGTGTAGTTGGCGCTGATGCTGAAACCATCGACCAGTCTGCGCTGCACGCTGAGCAGCAGGCCATGGTACTTCTGGATACCGAGCGCGATGTGCTCGTCGACGGCGCCCAAATACTTTCCGTCGGCGTAGTCGGCCATCGTCAGCTTTCGGCGTTGATCGAGGTTCGTGTTGACCGAGCAGACGGGGAAGAACTGGGGGCCGGTCGCCGTCTGCAGTGTACAGGAGCCTGGAATGTAAACGCCCTGATTGAGCGATCGCACGTTCCACAAACGATCAGAATAGGAGCCCAAGTAAGTGGCCGATACGGCCATGTCGCTGCCGATCTGCCGCTGGACGCCCAGGTTCCAAGACTGCTGCCGCGGAGGCTTGATGTCGGGCGGAAGGGAGATGTACGGTCCGGTCAGTGGGAACACCGCGTCAGGTCCGACAGTGTACGGGAAGACGTTCTCATTACCGGTCCCGCGCCAGGGGTCATCGAAGCCGCCGACCGGGTTGGTCACCCGAGCCTCGGCGCTGAACGGCGGCACCACCGAGGAGGTATTGAGGTGGAACTGCGCGGTGATGAAATCGTAGCCCAACGCGTATCCGGTCCGGATGGACATCTTGCCGTCACCGGCGGGATCCCATGCAAAACCAACTCGCGGGGAAAACTGCCACAGGTTGTCTTCCATCCCGGCGTTACCGTTGACGAAGCCTTGATCACCCGGATACAGGAATCCCGGCGGCGCGTTGGCGTACTGCGTCGTCTTCACGTTGTTCACGAAGCGATCCGCGCTGAAGTTGTAGATCCACCCGTTGCGGATTCGCTGCGCGAAGCCAGGCTCCCACCTCACGCCGTAATTCAAGGTCGTCTTCGTGGACATCTTCCAGGTGTCCTGTGCATACAGACCGAGGTACCACTGTTCCATGTCGAGCGTGTTCGGCACCGCCTGGATCAGTGACTGCAGCCTTCCGGTCAGAAAGTCGGCCAACGGAAGACCGGTAATCGAGCCGTCAAATGTGAACTGTCCCGGAGATCTCACATTCGCCTGCGTGAGCGAATTCCAGTACGCCACACTGCCTCCAATGCCGTACTGGTGAGCACCTCGCACGATCGTCAGATCGTCGTTGATGCTGTAGGAGGGCGTCTTGTAGATCGCTTCGCTCTCGGTGCCGCCGCCGATCTGGAAGCCGCCGTTGGTGACCGACAGGAGCATGTAGTCTTCGATGTAGCTAAAGGTCTTGATGCCGATATCAGGGGCCGAGAACCCGGTCGGCTCGTGCGTGCGGTGAATGTCGGTGTAGTTGTAGGCAAACCGGATGGCGTTGACCGTGGTGTTGCTCAACACCATCGTGTCGCCGAGAGTGAACGAATGTGCCTTGTTGTCCCGTCCTCCCTGGCTCGAGACGAGGATGTTGTCCGGCTGCAGCGCGAAGGGCGGTGTCCACTTGACCGCAGTGAACATGTAGCGTCCAAACATCGAGTGGTTCGAGCTGAGCTGCAGGTCAACCTTGCCGATGTACTGGGATTCGTCCTGCGGACGGCTGCGGCTGTAGGTGATGCGCCCACACGGGTCAGTCGTTTTGGGCAGCGCCTCCGCGACTTTCAGCGCGGCCGGGCTGAACAGCGCGGGATTGATGCGGTTGTTGACAAAAGGGGCGCCGAGGGTTCGCGCACCATTCGCGTTGCACTGAGCTGAGGCGTACTGGGTGAAGTCGCCCGCCAGCATAGCGGCCGTCGGAACGAAGTTGAAGAGATCAGCCGGTGTTTCGCGAACCCGCGTCCCCTGATATGCGCCGAAGAAGAACAGTTTGTCAGTCGCAATAGGACCACCAAGCGTGCCGCCGTACTGGTTGCGGCTCAAGCCGTCACTCTGGCGTTCACCGGTCGTTGGATTAATCGCATTGAACGGGTTGGTCGCGTTGAAGCGGTGATTGCGGACGAACTCGAACAGGTCGCCATGAAGCAGGTTCGTGCCTGACTTGGTCACGACGTTGACCGAGGCGCTCGAGTGCATCCCGTTATTCGCCGTTGTCGTGCTGGTCTCGACTCGAAACTCCTGCAGCGCGTCTGGAAACGGGAACGGCAGATTGAGGTTGTCGTACGGGTTGTTATGCGTGGCGCCGTCGAGCAGATAGGCCACGCCGATGGCCGACCCGCCCGCGACCGCAGTTGCCGTTCCGCCTTGCATAGCTCGACTCGAGGCGTTGAGCGCCGGTTGCGGGACCGCTGCTCCCGCGAGCGCGATCAGCTCGGTCGGGTTGCGTCCGTTGAGTGGGAGTTCCTCGATTCGCTCGTTTTCAATGACGCCGCCCACCGCCGGGCTGCGGGTCTCGACCAGCGGCGTTGCCGCTTCGACGGAGACCGTTTCGGCGAGCTGGCCGATCGCCATCTCGATAGGGATTTCGGGATTAGCGTTGACCTGGAGAACGATTCCAGTGCGCTGGAATGTGCGGAATCCGGATAGAGTCGCCTGCAATCGGTACGGTCCGGTGGGCAGGTTAGACAGGACGTAGCTTCCACCTGCGTCGGTCACCGTGGACCGGACGAAGTTGGTGTCGGTCTGTGTTGCCGTCACGTCGACGCCGGGCAGGACTGCCCCGCTCGAGTCGCGCACAGTTCCGCTGATCTGCGCAGTGGCCCCAGCCTGGGCCCACACAGCTGTTGCCGTGAGAAGTGCGATCGCCAGCGCGCTGGCCACCTGACGAAGTGCCTGACTCATCCCGATTCCTCCCCCTTCTGCGGCTCGGAGCCGCTCGCACTCACAGCGAATGCCCGCTTCACGGCGCGCACGCAGCCGTCTGCTCAAACCTGGAGCACACGGGCTTCAGAAGTGGCCGGAGTATACTCGCCATAGCGCCAATGTCAACACTCTGACATTCCACTTTCTTTCTCCTAACTGCATGAAATACGCGACGTTCTCGCTTCCTCCCGATGTCGTTCCGCGCCTCGGCGCGGTGCGCGGTGATCGCATGATCGACACCTCCATGCTTGCCCTGGGAGACTGGCGTCCACCCGGTAGCCTGCTCGAGTTGATCCAGCGAGGACCGGAGGCCTGGAAGCGGACGAGCGAACTGGTGGAGCGGGCGGCGCCGGATACAGGCCACCCCATCGCGAACGTTCGCTGGCATGCGCCGATTCCTCGTCCGGTCAAGAACGTGTTCTGCCTCGGGCGTAATTACGTCGCCCACGCCGAAGAAGCTGCACGGGCCCGCGGGCAGGAGGTAAAAATTCCGACGATCCCGGTAATCTTCACCAAAGCGCCGACCAGCGTGACCGGTCCGTTCGATGACATCCCCGTCGATCGCAGCGTCACTCAGCAGGTTGACTGGGAAGTCGAGCTAGGGGCAGTGATTGGAAAGAGCGCCCGCAACATCTCTAAGGCGGACGCGCTTCATCACGTGTTTGGCTATACGGTCATCAACGACCTGAGCGCGCGGGATCTCCAGCAGCAGCACATGCAGTGGTTCAAAGGAAAGAGCCTGGACGGCTTCTGCCCGATGGGCCCCATCGTGGTCACCGCCGACGAGTTTGGCGACCCGCAGTCGAAGCAGTTGCAGCTTCGCGTCAACGGTGTCGTCAAGCAGGACGCCAGCACGGCCAAGATGATCTTTCCCGTCGACGTCATCATCGAATGGCTGTCGAAGGGGCTCACGCTCGAGGCTGGAGACATTATTGCCACGGGGACACCCGAGGGTGTGGGAATGGGCCGCACACCTCAGGAGTTCCTCGGTGATGGCGACGTGCTCGAAACGGAAGTGGAAGGCATCGGGACGCTCCGCAACCGGGTGAAGGATGTCAGATGATCCAACAGGCCCCGATCAGCGACGAGAAGGCCGCCATCAGGGAGGTCATCGAGAACTGGGTGCTCTGGCGCGACGCGGGCGATTGGGAACGATTCGCGACCGTGTGGCACGACGATGGCTGGATGACGGCAACGTGGTTTCAGGGCCCGGCGCGCAAGTTCATCGAGGTCAGTCGCGAAGGCTTCGAGAAAGGCGTCAGCATCCTGCATTTTCTCGGCGGCTCTACGTGCGAAGTCGTCGGCTATCGGGCCATCGCACAGACGAAAATGACCATCAACCAGCGGGCACAGGTCGACGATGTCACGGTCGACGTCGTCTGCACGGGGCGGTTCTATGACTTCCTCGAGAAGCGCGGGCACTGGGGCATTGTGCGGCGTCAACCGATCTACGAGAAGGATCGAATGGACCCGGTGGATCCGGCTGCCTCGTTGAAGTTGGACCCTGCTCGCCTCCTCCAATTCCCAGAGGGCTATCGTCACCTCGCCTACTTGCAGTCGAAGATCGGTTTCACGATCAAGCAGAACCTGCCCGGGCTGCGTGGCGCGGCCGTCGAGACGCTGTATGCCGAGGGTGCGGCCTGGCTGAACGGCTCGCCAACGCCCGGAAAGCCGCTGTGAAAACTCGAAAACTCGGACCGTTCGACTCATCCGCCATCGGCCTCGGTGGCATGTGTCTCTCTCACGCATACGGCACACCTCCCGATCATCAGACTGCAGCCGCCGTCCTGCTGAGAGCGCTTGAACTCGGATACACGCATATCGATTCGGCAGCCCTCTACGGATTCGGCGCGAACGAAACCCTCATCGGGCAGGTGCTCAGTGGACGCCGGAACGAGTTCATCCTCGTCACCAAAGGCGGCATGTTCCGCAATGCGCAGGGTCAGCGCGAGATCGACGGCCGGCCGGAGATGATCAAGAAGAACTGCGAGGAAAGCCTCCAGCGGCTGAAGACTGACGTCGTCGATGTCTACTACCTGCACCGGTGGGACAAGCGGCTGCCGATCGAGGAAAGTGTCGGCGCCCTCGCGGACCTGGTGAAAGAAGGCAAGGTCAAGACGATCGGGCTCTCGGAGGTTTCCGCAACGACGCTGCGGAAGGCGCACGCAGTCCATCCGATCACGGCACTCCAGACGGAGTACTCGCTGTGGACGCGCAACGCCGAAGTCGCCGTTCTCGACACGTGCCGCGAGCTTGGCATCGCGTTCGTGGCGTTCAGCCCGATCGCACGCGGCTTCTTGGGAGGTGAGCCAATCGATCCAGCGACCTTCCCTGCGAAGGACATCCGGCTCGGGATGCCGCGCTTTCAAAAAGAGCACTTCGCGAAGAACATCCATCTGCGCGACGGCTTGTCGGCGGTCGCCCGCGAGCAGGGCTGCACGATGGCACAAGCGGCACTGGCGTGGGTCCTTGCCCAAGGGCAGCACATCATTCCAATTCCGGGCACGACGCGCCTGGATCACCTCGAAGAAAACGCCCGCGCCGAACAGGTGCGCCTCTCCCTCGCGGCGATCGCGAAACTCAACGATCTGATCAACCCGTCGACGGTGTCTGGCGCGCGCTACAACCCTAACGTGCAGCAGGAGATCGATACCGAGGAGATTGGCGCGATGCGATAGGAACTTAGGAGTGACCTTTGACCGTTGACCTTTGACCTGACATGACGTTCGAAGTAACCCCCGGCTGGCTGCCCTTTCACCCCAACCCGTCGGTCCCGACGTTCAAAGTCCCCGCCGGAGCGGTGGACGCGCATTGCCATGTGTTCGGGCCCGGGGACAACTTCCCGTACGCGCCAGAGCGCAAATACACGCCGTGTGACGCGTCGAAGGAGCAGCTCTTCGCACTCCGCGATCACCTGGGCTTCGATAAGAACGTCATCGTTCAGGCGACCTGCCACGGTACTGACAATCGCGCGCTCGTCGACGCCCTGCTCGCGTCCACCGATCGCGCGCGTGGAGTGGCCACCGTCGATCGCAACGTGACCGACGCAGATCTGCAGGCGATGCACGTCGCCGGCGTTCGCGGCACCCGTTTCAACTTCGTCAAACGCCTCGTCGACTTCACACCGCGCGACGTGCTCACGGAGATCACGCACCGCATCGCCCCTCTCGGCTGGCACGTCGTCATCTACTTCGAAGCGGCCGATCTTCCAGAGCTCTGGGACTTCTTCACCGCCCTTCCGACAACCGTGGTCGTTGATCACATGGGTCGACCGGACGTGAGCAAGCCTGTCGATGGCCCGGAGTTCGAGCTCTTCGTGCGCATGTTGCGGGAGCACGAAAACATCTGGTCGAAGGTCAGTTGCCCCGAGCGGTTGACTGTCACGGGACCTCCCGCGATCAATGGCGAGAGGAAGGCCTACCGCGACGTCGTGCCGTTTGCGAAACGACTGGTGGAGACGTTCCCTGATCGGGTGCTCTGGGGCACTGACTGGCCGCACCCGAATCTCAAGAACCATATGCCTGACGACGGATTGCTCGTCGACTACGTGCCGTCCATCGCGCCGACGCCTGAACTGCAGCGCAAGCTGCTGGTGGACAACCCGATGCGGTTGTACTGGGCGAGGTGATAGTCTGTTGAATTGTTGATTTGATGATCTTTGATTATTGATTCGTTGTTGATTGGAGATTGTTGATTGGTGATTGTGGCTGACTCCAAGGCCAATCAACCATCCACATTCAACAAGTAATCGCTAATCAAAGATCTCCGATTCAACAATTGAGCGATTGCCCGTCGAAGCGGAGGAGAGTTGATGAAGATTTGTTTGGCCGGCACCGGGGCCATGGGCGAAATCCACGTCAAAGCCCTGGCAAAGATCAACGATGTGCAGATCGTCTCGGTGGCCGGGCGCACCGAAGCAGGCGTGAAGGATTTCGCGACGAAGTGGAATATTCCGTTCGCCTCCACCGACCTGAGGGCCTGCATCGATCGTCCTGGAGTCGATGCCGTCATCCTGACGACACCCTCCGATCAGCATGCGGACCAGACGGCCCTGGCGCTGTCGATGGGCAAGCACGTTCAGGTCGAGATCCCGATGGCACTCAATCTGGCCGACTCGCAGCGGATGCTGGATGCGTCGAAAGCGGCCGGAAAAGTGTGCATGGTGACGCACACGCGCCGGTTCTCCAGCCCGCACCGCGAGATTCGCAAGCGCATCAAGGACGGAACGTTCCACCTGCATCACATGGTCGTCGAGACGTATTTCTTCCGGCGGACGAATCTCAACATGCACGGTCAGCCGCGCTCCTGGGTCGACAACCTGCTTTGGCATCATGGTTGCCACTCGGTCGATCTGGCGCACTGGATCCTGGATGAGCCCAACTGGGACGTCTGGGGCCAGAAGGGGCCCGACCACGCGTCGCTGCAGATTCCGATGGACATGACCGTCGCCATGAAATCGAAGAAGGGGCCAATCTTCAGCATGGCGATGTCGTTCAACAACAAGGGTCCGTTCGGCGGCTTCTACCGGTACATCGGCGAGGAAGACACCTACAAGGTCTATCGCGACTCGATGACCGACAGCGAGGGCAAAGACGTGCCGCTCGACGGCATTGCCGCCTTCGATCGCCAGGATGTCGAGTTCGTCGGCGCGATTCGCGAGGGGCGCGAGCCGGAGTCGAGCGCGGCCAGCTGCGTCAAGACGATGGCTCTACTGGACGGGATCGATCGGGCAATGAATGAGTAAACTAGACAAGACACCGGGTGTGATTTCCGCACGATACTCGAGGAAATCACACCCGGTGTCTTAACAGGAGCTTGATATGGGCGAGATCGTCGCAGCAGTCGGAACTTGTCACACACCGTACATGTTTACGCGGCCACCGGACGAGGATCCGAATCAGCTCGCGCAGGCCGGCGCGGCGATGAACGAGCTCGGCAAGGTCCTCGACGAGACCAAGCCGGACGCCATCCTCTTCTTCGGCGCCGATCACGTGGAGACGTTCTCCGTGAGCTGCGTGCCATCGTTCGCGATCGTGGCGGGCGATCGTGCGAGCGCCAAGTTCGCCGGCCGCGAGCACAACCTGCCGATCCATCGCGAGATGGCCGAGGACATCCTCAATAAACTGGTCGTCGATCACAACTTCGACATGGCCTACTCGGAGGATGCCGAGCTCGGTCACGCCTTCTCGATCCCATTCGAGTATGTGATCGGCAAGCGTCCAATTCCTGTCATCCCGTTCTTTACCAACGTCTACGTTCCGCCACTGCCCACGCCAAAGCGGTGCGCGGCACTTGGCAAGGCGATGGCTGAGATCGTGAAGGGGCGGAAGGAGCGCGTCGCCATCATCGCGAGTGGCGGCATGTCGCATTTCCCGGGCACTACCAAGTACCTCACTCCCGAGTTCGATTTCGATCGCTGGCTGGTCTCGCAGTTCGAGGTCGGCAACACCGACGCGCTGCTCAACATGACCGGCACGCAACTCGACGAAGTTGGCAACACCGAGATGCTCAACTGGGCGGTGATGTTCGGCGCCATCGGGGCGATGGAAGGCGAGTTGATCGATTACATCCCGACGTGGCACCACGGGCTGTGCATGATGCGCTTCCTGCCGGTGCGCGCGCGAACCAAGGAGCGCATGCAGGTGGCCGAGCAGTACGGCGGCTTCAAGTTTGAGAACCAGGGGTTCCTGTTCTACAAACATCCACCGTCCGAGGCGTACGGGTTGAACAAGTTGATGTTCGAGTCGCGTCACAGCGCCGACCTGCGTCACCGCATCATCAACGACTTCGAGACCGTTGCCGACGAGTACGGGTTGAAGGGCCAGCAGCGCGAAGCGGCAAAGGAGCTCATCAACGTCGGGCACGGCGGCAAGGTCAGCGATCACGTCGGACCGCTCGCCGAGGCCGGGGCACATCCACTGCAGGCGCTGATGTCGCTGCACGTGATCTTCTCGACCTCGCACGCTCGCGGCCAGGCCGCAATGGCCGCCGCCAGCAAGCACTGAGGGCGGCCACGGTCAAACTTTTGACCTCTGACTTTTGACGTTCGCTGATGGACTGCCTCGTAGACAGCAACGGCGCCCGCATCAGCTACATGGTCGAAGGACCGCTCGAGCGCCCCGCTCTTCTCTTCATCAACTCAATCGGCACGACGCGGGACCTGTGGCGGCAGCAGGTCCCCGCGCTCGTTGGTACCTACCGCATCATTCGCTACGACGCGCGCGGGCACGGGTCCTCGTCCGTCCCTCCGGGCGCCTACACGATCGAGCAACTCGGACGCGATGCGCTCGCCATCCTGGACGCCGAGGACGCGCGACAGGCGCACGTCTGCGGAATCTCGCTTGGCGGTCTGACCGGGCTCTGGCTTGCCATCCACGCTCCCGACCGTGTTGCGAGCCTCATCGTCGCCAACAGCGCGGCCCGTATCGGAACCATCGAGTCGTGGAACGAGCGGATTGCCATGGTCCGGGAGCGCGGGATGCAAGGCGCCGCCGACATGGCGATTCCGAGGTGGTTCTCTCAGGAGTTCACTCGACGTCACGAAGATCTCGTCGAGCGCTTCAGGTCGATGGTTGCCGCGTGTCCGCAGGCAGGCTATCTGGGGTGCTGCGCCGCTCTCCGTGACGAGGATCTGCGAGATGCTATCTCACGAATTCACTGTCCTGTGCTGGTTGTCGCGGGATCCATCGACGTGCCAACACCGCCAGAGGGCCTGCGCTTCATCCACCAGGCGATCCCCGGCTCGAAGATGCTGACGCTCGACGCGGCCCATTTGAGCAACGTCGAGCAAGGCGAAGCGTTCACTTCAGCGGTGATGGGGTTTCTGGGAAGTCTCTAAATCATTATTGATTTGGCGATCTTTGATCGTTGAATCGTTGTTGATTGGGGATTGTTGATTGGTGATTGGTTGCCTGGGAGCAACTAAATCAACAATCAAAGATCAGTAATCGACAACGATTCAATAATCACCAATCCTCAAGTCAACAATGGCTTATTCACCGGTCACATTGACCGTAATCGTCTCGCAGAGACCAGTCATCGTCGCGTGCCGGTCGTCTCCAGCCTGCACAACCAGTTTGTGCATCCCGGGGGGCAGCTGCATGTCAATGACGTTCTTCCCGTCGCCGAAATGCACCCACGGGTTGGCCTTTGGAA
>Ga0209382_10000382_pt1 | contig 72688 bp, 76 predicted proteins | sample SoiMetdeltSBSDD5_FD_187599 | JGI IMG/M metagenome (GOLD analysis project Ga0209382, IMG submission 187599) | Bulk soil microbial communities from a Populus tree surrounding site in Tennessee, USA - Soil MetaG P. deltoides SBSDD5 (SPAdes) (version 2) | ecosystem: Environmental > Terrestrial >... | reverse complement strand
CCAAGTAGGCAACGACCGCCCCTGCGCGCCGCATCGCGGCGGAGATTGCCCTGGATGACCAGGAATGAGGGTCGCTCTGCTGCGCCGCTGGTATAAGCTATGGCGGCCTGACAGGAGGCACGGTTTTGTCCGAGTTCCCGCCCGGCGAGGGCAGCGTCGGCCGCATGGAATTCATGCTGCATTTGCGCCGCCACGGCATCGTCGACGCCGCGGTGTTGCGCGCTATGGACGAGGTGCCGCGCGAGCACTTCGTCACGCCGGAGTTCGTCGATGCCGCCTATGCCGATCAGGCGCTGCCGATCGCCTGCGGCCAGACCATCAGCCAGCCCTATGTCGTGGCCTACATGACCGAGCAGCTCGCGGTGCGGCCGCACCACCGGGTGCTCGAGATCGGCACCGGCTCCGGCTACCAGGCGGCGGTGCTGTCGCGGCTCGCCCGCGAGGTCTACACCGTGGAGCGCTTCCGCACTCTCGCCGAAACCGCGGCGGTACGGCTGGATACGCTCGGGTTCGACAACGTCACCGTTTGTGTCGGCGACGGCTTTGCCGGCCTGCCCGAGCACGCGCCCTTCGACCGCATCATCGTCACCGCCGCCGCCGAGCAGATCCCGGCCGCGCTTGTCGAGCAGCTTGCCGAGCGCGGGGTCATGCTGTTGCCGCTCGGTCCGCACGGAGGCGTGCAGCGCATCGTCAGGCTCACCAACGGTCCGAACGGCCTGGAGCGCCACGATCTGATCGCGGTGCGCTTCGTGCCGCTGTTGCCGGGGCAGGCGCGCGAATTGTAGTCGGCCCCGAGCGCCCCAGCCCGGCCGCCGCAATGCTTTGCTCGCCCGCCAATCCGGTGCCTTTGCGTTAAAGTTTAGGCGGATTCACCAAGTTTAAAGCCTTGTTTACTCGCCGCGTGTTTACTCGCCGCTCAGGTTCCTCTGTAGCGTGCGAGTATCATCATGCCTTGCTTCCGGCCCTTCCGGGCGCCGGCCCTGGCGCGCCTGACCGTTCTCGTGACGATCTCGGCAGCAATGGCGGGCTGCAGCGCCGACATCGGTCGCTTCAACGACAATCCCTTCACCGGCTCGATCATCCGCGGCAACACGCCTCCGAGCGGCCTGACCACCTCGGAGCAATCCGCGCCCGACGGGCAGGTCCAGTCCGAGCCGTTGGCTGGCTCGCCCAACGGCTTGCCGGCGCCGCCACCGGTCGCCCGCTCGTCCACCGGAGCCCAGCCGCGCACCGCGGCGGCTCCGGCGCGCGCTCCGCAGGCGTCCGGGGTGCACGTCGTGGCGCCCAAGGAAACGCTGATTACGATCGCCAAGCGCTACGGCAAGTCGCGCTCCGAGCTTGCCAAGGCGAACGGTCTCAAGCCGGACGCCAGCGTGCGCATCGGTCAGCGGCTGACGATCCCCGGTGTCGATCAGTCGTGGATCAAGACCGTTGCGAACACGCCGGCGGCGCCGTCGCAAGCCAAGCCGGAGGGCACGCTGCAGCCGCCCAAGCCCGCCGCCGCTGCGGCGCAAAAGGCGGCGCCCACGCAAAAGGTGGCAGACGCGAGGGCGGCCACCAAGCCGGGCGATCAGGTCGCCACGGCACGGATCGCGAGCTCGGTCGCCGAGGCGGCGGCAGAGGCGGGCAAGGACTCAGCGGCCACGGCCACTGGCGCCGTTCCGTCCTTCCGCTGGCCGGTCCGCGGCCGCGTCATTGCCGGCTATGGGGCCAAGACCAACGGCCAAGGGAACGACGGCATCAATCTCGCGGTTCCCGAGGGGACCTCGGTCAAGGCCGCCGAAGACGGCGTCGTCGCCTACGCGGGCAACGAGCTCAAAGGCTACGGCAATCTGCTGCTTGTGCGGCACTCGAGCGGTTATGTCACCGCCTACGCGCATGCCAGCGAGCTCAAGGTCAAACGCGGCGAGACCGTCAAGCGCGGGCAGATCATTGCGCTCGCCGGCCAGACCGGAACCGTGAACTCGCCGCAGCTGCACTTCGAAATCCGCAAGGGATCAACTCCCGTCGATCCCATGCAGTATCTGTCGGGCAACTGACCTCAACGGTGCCCCCCGATCAGCGTCGCTCGAACAGAGCGGCACTGATCAACGCGGGACGGCCGGCTCTGAAAGTGGGACGCCGAGCCGTCCCGCGAGGTCCTGCACGTATTGCCACGCCACCCGGCCCGAGCGCGAGCCGCGAGTCGTCGCCCATTCGAGCGCTTCCGCGCGCGTCGCATCGGCATCGTGGCGGATGCCGTAGTGGGAGACGTAGCCCTGCACCATGGCCAGGTACTCGTCCTGGCTGCAGCGGTGAAAGCCGAGCCACAACCCGAACCGGTCGGACAGCGATACCTTCTCCTCGACCGCCTCGCCCGGATTGATCGCCGTCGAGCGCTCGTTCTCCATCATCTCGCGCGGCATCAGGTGGCGGCGGTTGGAAGTCGCATAGAAGATCACATTTTCGGGGCGACCCTCGATGCCACCCTCCAGCACCGCCTTGAGCGACTTGTAGGTGGTGTCCTCCGCATCGAACGACAGGTCGTCGCAGAACACGATGAATCGCCCCGGCGCGCCGCGCAGCAGCGCCATCAGGTCGGGCAGGCTCTCGATGTCCTCGCGATGAATCTCGATCAGCTTCAGGCCGCCGCCGTCGGAGGCCGAGGAGGCATTGACCGCGGCATGCACGGCCTTGACCAAAGACGACTTGCCCATGCCGCGAGCCCCCCACAGCAGGGCATTGTTGGCCGGCAGCCCGCGTGCGAAACGCTCGGTGTTTTCCACCAGCGTATCGCGCACGCGATCGATGCCCTTGAGCAGCGACATGTGGACGCGGTTGACCCGCCGCACCGGGGCAAGCTCGCGCGCCGCCGGATGCCAGACGAAGGCGTCGGCGGCGGCAAAATCCGCCGGCGCCGAGGCCCGCGGCGCGAGCCGCTCCAGCGTTGCGGCGATGCGCTCAAGCGCGGCCAGGAGGGCGCCGTCGTCGACATCGACCTTGTCGCGCATCGCGGACGTTTTCCCGTTTGGCCACATACCCTTAGCCGGGCTCCGCCAGGGCCGCAAGCGGCCTGGTCGAGGCGCAAAATCGTCGCACTTCGCTGCCCGGTCGCGACGTTGCAATTGAGGCCGCGGCCAGTATAGTCCGCGCCGATTTCAGCGGCTCGCCGATCAAGGAACGCCGCGATGTCCCTTATGCCGCAAGGGTCATCGGGGCTAGAAGGACGCTCGATGCTCATTTCGCCTGCTTACGCCCAGGCCGCCGGCGGCGGCAGCGACATGCTGGTCTCGCTGCTGCCCTTCGTTCTGATCTTCGTTATTATGTATTTCCTCATCCTGCGGCCGCAGCAGCGTCGTGTGAAGCAGCACCAGGAAATGGTCAAGAACGTTCGCCGCGGCGATACCATCGTGACCTCCGGCGGAATGGTCGGCAAGGTGACCAAGGTCATCGACGACGATCATCTCGAGGTGGAGGTTGCCGACGGCGTGCGAGTGCGGCAGATGCGGCAGATGGTGTCCGACGTGCGCGCCAAAGGCGAGCCGGTGAAGGACGAGGGCTCGTCGTAAGACGGCGATCGGAGCAAGGCAATGCTCTATTTTTCGCGCTGGAAGGCGCTGTCGATCGTGCTTACGGCGCTGATCGTGTGCCTGTTCGCGATCCCGAACTTCTTCCCCCAGGAGACGGTCCAGAAGTGGCCGAAATGGGCGCAGCGTCACATCGTGCTGGGCCTCGACCTGCAGGGCGGCTCGCATCTGTTGCTGGAAGTCGATTCCAACGCGGTGCGCCGAGAGAAGGTCGAATCGCTGCGCGATGACGTGCGCCGGCTGCTGCGCGAAGCGCGCATCGGCTACGACGGCCTGGTGGTTCGCGGCAACACGGTCGAGGTCCGCATCCGCGATTCGGGCCAACTGCAGACGGCCCTGACCAAACTGCGGGAGTTGTCGCAACCGATCGGCGGCATCCTGGCGGGGACCGGCCAGCGCACCATCGATGTAGTGGACGCCGGCGGCGGCGGTCTGATCCGGCTCACCGTCACCGAGCCGGCGATCAACGAACGCATCCGCCAGGCGGTCGACCAGTCGATTCAGATCATCGAGAAGCGCGTCAACGAGCTCGGCACCGTCGAGCCGGTGATCCAGCGGCAGGGCGCCGACCGCATCCTGGTGCAGGTCCCCGGCCTGCAGGATCCCTCGCGGCTAAAGGAGATCCTCGGCAAGACCGCCAAGATGACGTTCCGCCTCGTCGATACCTCGATGAGTCCGGAGGCGGCGGCACAAGGGCGTGCGCCGCCGGATTCCGAGGTGCTCAGGGGCACCGCCAAGGAGGGCGGCAACTCCTACCTGGTCGAGAAGCGCGTGATGGTGTCGGGCGAGGACTTGACCGACGCGCAGCCGGGGTTCGATCAGCGCACCAGCGAGCCGATCGTGACCTTCAAGTTCAACACCAACGGCGCCCGCCGGTTCGGTCAGGTCACCCAGGAGAACGTCGGGCGGCCGTTCGCCATCGTGCTCGACAACGAGGTGATTTCGGCGCCGGTCATCCGCGAGCCGATCATCGGCGGCTCCGGCCAGATCTCCGGCAACTTCACCGTCCAGGCGGCGAACGATCTCGCGATCCTGCTGCGCGCGGGCGCGTTGCCGGCGCCGTTATCGATCATCGAGGAGCGCACCGTCGGCGCCGGACTTGGCCAGGATTCGATCGAGAAGGGCACGCGCGCCTCCTACTTCGGCTCCGCGCTGGTCGTGCTGTTCATGATCGTCACCTACGGCATCTTCGGCGTGATCGCCAGCATCGCGGTCGCCGTCAACGTCGCGATGATCTTCGGTATCCTGTCGTTGCTCAATGCCACGCTGACCTTGCCCGGCATCTGCGGCATCGTGCTCACCGTCGGCATCGCGGTCGACAGCAACGTGCTGATCTACGAGCGCATCCGCGAGGAGGCGCGCTCCGGGCGCACCCCGATAACGGCGATCGATGCCGGCTTTACCCGCGCGCTGGCGACCATCCTCGACACCAACATCACCACCTTCATCGCCGCCGTCGTGCTGTTCTTCATCGGCACCGGCGCCGTCAAGGGCTTTGCCGTGACCTTCGGCCTCGGCATCATCACGACGGTGTTCACCGCCTTTACCTTGACCCGGCTGATTGTCGCCTACTGGGTGCGCTGGCGACGCCCACAGCGCGTGCCGCTGTGAGCCGGCGACAGCGTTCCTAAAGCGAGATCGGCCCGTGCGCCTCTTTCCCCTCCGCATCGTCCCGGACGATACCAACTTCGACTTCATTCGCTTCCGTCGGATCAGCTTTCCGCTCTCCGCCGTGCTGTCGATCATCGCCATCGCGCTCTACTTCTTTCATGGGCTCAATTTCGGCATCGACTTCCGCGGCGGCACCCTGATCGAGGTCCAGGCCAAGGGCGGCAACGCCGATCTCGCCAAGATGCGCGCCACCTTGAGCCAGCTCAACCTGGTCGAGGTTCAGCTGCAGCAGTTCGGCGGGCCGGCCGACGTATTGATCCGCATCGCGCAGCAGCCGGGCGGCGAATTGGCGCAGCAGCAGGCGGTGCAGCGGGTGCGCGGCGCGCTCGGCGATGAGGTCGAGTACCGGCGCGTCGAGGTCGTGGGCCCGCGCGTCTCCGGCGAGCTCCTGACCCACGGTACCATCGGCCTGTTCCTCGCCATCATCGCCATCCTGATTTATCTCTGGTTCCGGTTCGAATGGCAGTTCGCGCTCGGCGCGACCATTGCCAATGCCCACGATCTGGTGCTCACGATCGGCTTCATGTCGGTGATGCAGATCGACTTCGACCTCACCAGCATCGCTGCGCTCCTGACCATTCTGGGTTATTCGCTCAACGACACCGTGGTCATCTACGACCGCATCCGCGAAATGCTCCGCCGCTACAAGAAGATGTCGATGGCCGAGCTGCTCAACGTGTCGATCAACGCGACGCTGTCGCGCTCGATCATCACCCATGTCACGGTCAGCCTTGCCCTGCTCGCCCTGCTGCTGTTCGGGGGCCAGGCGATCCACAGCTTCACCGCGACCATGATGTTCGGCGTGGTGCTGGTCGGGACCTACACGTCGATCTTCATCGCTTCGCCGCTGCTGTTGTATCTCGGCGTCGGCACCAGCCGCCTGGCGGCCGAGGCGGCCGCCGACGCTCGGGAGATGCGCGGCGCGCCCGCCAAGCCTTGAGCTCGCGGCCGGAGGAACGCGCGCCGCCGCACCTGCCGCAGGCCGCGCCGATCGATGCCTACGGCAACGGCGGTTTCCGCTTCGCGGGCATGTCGCACCGTGGCTCGCTGCTGTGCCTGCCGTCCGGCATCTGGGCGTGGCCGGTGACAGCGCCCGAGGCAATCGACGAGACCGCGCTGCAGCAGGTGGTTGCGACGGCCGGCGCTATCGACCTCCTGATCATCGGGACCGGCCGCACGCCGTGGGTCGCCCCCGAAGCCCTGCGCTGGCGCCTGCGCGAGCTTCACATCGGTCTGGATGTCATGCCGACCGCGGCCGCCGTGCGCACCTACAATATCCTGCAGGGCGAACGCCGCCGCGTCGCCGCCGCCTTGATCGCAGTCGATTGACCGACGCTCCAGGCTTTCGCCGATGCGAAAGGCGTACGAACACTGCGAGCAGCTCGTGCATGAAGCCGACAAGGATCGGTTTCTGGCAAGCCTGTTCGCGCCGGCGGATCGCCGCGCTGCGCTCCATGCCCTCTACGCCTTCGACATCGAGACCGCACGCATACGGACGCTCGCGCATCAGCCGTTGCCGGGCGAGCTCCGCCTGCAATGGTGGCGCGACGTGCTCAACGGCGAACGCGCCGAGGAGGCGAGCGCGAACCCGGTGGCCGCGGCGCTGCTCGATGCGGTCGCGGCGCAAGGGCTGCGGCGCGGGCCGTTGCTCGAGCTGATCGACGCCCGTGCGTTCGACCTCTATGACGCGCCGATGCAAACGTCGGAGGAGCTCGAGAGCTACTGCAAGCGCACGTCGGGCAACGTTCTTGCGAGTTCGGCATGCATTCTCGACCCCCATGCTTCCGCCGAACCTGCCGTCCATGCGGGTATCGCGATCGGGTTGACGGCGCTATTGCGGGCTTTTGCATGGCATGCGTCGCGGCGGCAGCTTTATGTGCCCGTCGCCATGCTGGCGCGTCACGGGGTGCAAGCGGAGGACGTGTACGCGGGGCGCGGCGGACCCGGCCTGCTCGCGGCGCTGGCGGAGATGCGCGAGCAGGCGCGCGGTCATGTGCGCGCGGCCGACAGTCGCGGCGCGCTCAGCTCGCCGGCGGTGCTGCCGGCAATCCTGCCGGTCGCATTGGTGCCGCTCTACCTCGAGCGCATGGAACGTCCCGGCTATGATCCCTTCCGCACTGCGATCGAAGTCCCGCAGTGGCGACGCCAGTGGGCGCTCTGGCGCGCCGCCCGCCGGCGTTAGCGCTCGTCCATGCCAGTGAGGCGCCATGCCTGCGCATGTCGCGAGCATCCGCATCTAGCGTCATGAGCATATGCGAGGGGGGCGTTGATGGCCGGGACAAAGCCCCGCCACCGCCGCTCACATGTTGAATCGATCGCGCAGATTGCGCCGGTCGGCGACGATGCGCGCGGTCACGGTGCGCTCGGCATCGTCGCGCAGCAACGGCTCGATCAGGTCGATCTGGTTCATTGCGATCAGGGAGAGGACCTCGATTCTCACCTCGCCATTGCGGTCGCGCGGCAGGGCTTCGACCAGCTGCAGCTGCTCCGGCGCCTTGGTGGCGCCGAGGCTTTGCGTCAGGAACTCGCTGGCTTCCCGCTCGGTCAAGCCGCCGTTTCCCTCGACGAAGGCGTACAGGCCGACGCCCATCCGGCGATCCGCGAATGCCACGACTGCGGCGTCGCGGACACCGTCATGGCTCTTGAGCCGCGCCGTGATCACGGGGGCGTCGTAGGCGAGCCGCTGCCCGCCGCCTTCGCGATCGGTGAACTGCAGGAGCCCGCGCGTGACCCACAGGTAGACGCGCTTGCCGGTCGCCAACCAAAGCCGAGCCGGCCAGCTTTTGCGGGCGAGGACGCGCCGCTCGGCCGGCGTCAGTGCTTCCGCGGCGTAGCGCCGCTTGTGCTTGAGCAGGTGGCGCAAGTCCTCGTACGCGCAAAGCCGGAACAGCCGTCCGCGCCTCGCAAAGCGCGTTGCCAGCTGGAAGTCGGTGACATAGGCGCGGCCGTCGGGGGCGCGCAGCCAGTTCTGCTCCTTGGCGAGGTCGTTGTGACAGATCCCGGCGCGATGCAGCGCCCGCAGCGCAGCTTTGGCCGAACGGAAGTACGCGGCATCACCTTTGGGCTGCGCGACGTGCATCGCCACGCCGTCGATGAAGCCGCGAACCAGCCCGCTTGGGCCGGCCCACAGCACCGGAGGCGCTACGCCGAGCGGACCGGCGATTTGCAGCGCCCGCGTCTCGCGCCGCAGAAAGTGGCGCGCCAACGGACGCGTCCACCACGGCACGGCGTCGACCCGCCGCAGCACCGCGTCGATTTCGCTGCCGTCGGCGCGAAATCGCCCGCGCTCGATGGTGGAGAAGACGTCGCGCTTGAGCACGGCGCCATGACGCCAGCGATCATCGAGCGCGTCGAAATCCGTGCTGCGGGCGATCATGCGGCGGGTTCGGATATCGGCGGCGGCGCGGCCATGCGCTCGTCCCGCCGCTGCGACCCGGCCGTCATCCAGAGGCCGAGGTCGTCGAGCGCGCGGGAACAAAGCGCCCGCTTCCGGGCGATCGTCTTCGCGGTCCCGCGCAGACGTTCGCCATTGGGTCCCTTCACGGGCGCGCGCGCCAACGGCGGAAACAGCCCGAAATTGACGTTCATCGGCTGGAACGAGCGCGGTCCGGCGTCGATCGTCTCGATGTGCCCGCCGGTGATGTGGCCGATGAGTGCGCCGTGCGCCGTGGTGGGCGGCGGGACGAGCACCGGCTCGCCTAGGCGTTCGGCGGCGGCGAAGCGGCCCGCCAACAGCCCGACCGCCGCGGATTCGACGTAGCCTTCGCAGCCCGTGATCTGCCCGGCAAAGCGCAACCGCGGCATCGCTTTGAGCCGCAGCGTACCGTCCAGCAGCCTGGGCGAGTTGAGGAACGTATTGCGGTGCAAGCCGCCGAGCCGCGCGAACTCCGCGCCTTCGAGCCCTGGGATGATGCGGAAGATGCGCAGCTGTTCGCCGTGCTTCAGCTTGGTTTGGAACCCGACCATGTTGAACAACGTGGCAAGCTTGTTGTCCTGCCGCAGCTGGACCACCGCATAGGGCTTCTCCTCAGGTCTATGGGAATTGGTCAGGCCGACCGGCTTCATCGGGCCGTGACGCAAGGTCTCGCGCCCACGCTCGGCCATGATCTCGATCGGCAGGCAGCCGTCGAAATACGGCGTCGACGCCTCCCAGTCGTGGAAGGCCACTTTCTCGCCGGCAATCAGCGCATCGATGAACGCGCCGTACTGCTCGCGCGTCAACGGACAATTGATGTAGTCGGCGCCGCTGCCGCCGGGCCCTGCTTTGTCGTAGCGCGACTGAAACCAGGCGACCGACAGGTCGATCGAATCGCGATGCACGATCGGTGCAATGGCGTCGAAAAACGCCAGCTCGGCTTCCCCGGTCAGATCGCGGACCGCGTCGGCAAGGGCCGGGGAGGTGAGGGGGCCGGTCGCGATGATGACCGAGTCCCAATCCTCCGGCGGCAGGCCCGCGACCTCGGCCCGCTCGACCTTGATCAATGGGTGGCGCTCGATCGCCGCCGTCACCGCACTCGCAAAACCGTCGCGATCGACGGCGAGCGCGCCACCGGCGGGCACTTGGTGACTGTCGCCGGCCTGCATGATGAGTGAGCCGAGACGGCGCATCTCCTCGTGCAGGAGGCCGACGGCGTTGGTTTCGCCATCGTCGGAGCGGAACGAGTTGGAGCACACGAGCTCGGCGAGGGCCGCGGTCTTGTGGGCAGCGGTCATCCGCCGTGGGCGCATCTCGTGCAGCACGACGGCAACACCGCGACTGGCGAGCTGCCAGGCCGCCTCCGACCCCGCGAGGCCGCCGCCAACGACATGCACTGGCTTGCTCATGACCAGGATGTGTCGCGACCGCCCGGTGGCGTCAAGATCGCCGCCGAACCGTTGAACGGCCGCGGCCCCGAATCCTCGCGGAACGGCTGGGTGAGCATGCGGTCGAGCCACAGCTCGCGCGCGTTGCGGAACTGTACGATGCCGATCGTCATGCCGGCGTGGCCCGCCGCCGGCGCCGCGCGGTAGGTGCGGAACAGCCGGTCCCAGATCGCAAAGTTGAAGCCGAAATTGGTGTTGGTCTCGCGCGGGTCGATCGAATGGTGAACCCTATGCATGTCGGGCGTCACCACGAACAGGCGCGCGATGTGGTCGAGCGCGGATGGAAGGCGCACGTTGCCGTGGCTGAACAGGGAGGTCGCATTGAGCAGGACCTCGAAGATCACCACCGCCACTGCCGGCGCGCCCAGCGCGGCCACGACGGCGATCTTGATGACGAGCGAAAGCAGGATCTCGATCGGATGAAAGCGCACGCCCGTGCTGACGTCGAAGTCGAGGTCGGCATGGTGCATGCGGTACAGCCGCCACAGCGACGGCACGGCATGAAACAGGACGTGCTGCAGGTAGATTGCAAGGTCGAGTGCCGCTACCCCCACGATGATCTTGACCCAGGCCGGCCAGCCGACCAGGCCGAGTAGCCCCCAGCCGGCGGCTTCGGCGTAGACCGCGACACCGGCCGCCGCCGCCGGCAAGAGCAGACGCACCAGCAGCGTATCGACCGCGACGACGGCGAGATTGTTGGTCCACCGCACCGCCCGGCTCATCGCGAGGTGGCGGCGCGGCGCCGCCATCTCCCATGCCGCGATGGCGGCGAAAACGCCGACAAAGCAGCCGAGGCGGATGAACGGTTCGCTGGCGATCGACGGCCACATGCGGGCCTTGTCGGCCGCGCTGCGCGCAGGGTCAAGAGTGCTGCGCGGCTCCGGTGGTCGCCGGTTCGTGACTGCTTCCGCATCCCCGATGCTGTAGCATCCGCCATCCGCAAGGGAGAGTGCGATGAGATCGACATGGGCGGTTGTTCCAGTACTGGCCTTCGGCCTGAGCGCCTTCGCGGCGGTTGCCGGAGCCGCCGAAGTGAAGGTGCTCAGCGCCGGCGCGATGAAGGAGGTGGTGCTGGCGGTGGTTCCGGAGTTCGAGAAGCAGAGCGGACATAAGGTGAGCTTCGCCAACGATACGGTCGGGGCGCTCCGACGCCGGATCGAAGGCGGCGAGGCTTTCGACGTGGCGATTCTCACCCCGGCCGCGCTCGATGATTTGGCCTCGAAAGGGAAGGTCGCCCCCGGCAGCCGGGTCAATGTGGCGCAGGTAGGCATCGGCGTGATGGTCAAGGCGGGCGCGCCGGCGCCCGACATCAGCACCGTCGAGGCCTTCAAGCGCGCGTTGCTCAATGCCAAATCGGTGGCCTACATCGACCCGGCCTCGGGCGGCTCCAGCGGCATCTATTTCGCCGGGCTCATCGACAGGCTCGGACTCGCCGAGCCGGTCAAGGCCAAGGCCAAGCTCAAGCAGGGCGGCTATGTCGCCGACCTCATCGTCAGTGGCGAGGCTGAGCTCGGCGTCCACCAGATCAGCGAGATCGTGCCGGTCAAAGGCGTGACCCTGGTCGGCCCGTTGCCGGCCGAGATCCAGAACGTGACGGTCTACGCCGCGGGCGCGGGTGCCGCCGCGCAAGACGGCGAGGCGGCGAAATCCCTGATCAGGGCGCTCGCCGGTCAGGCCGCCGAATCGGTGCTGAAGGCGAAAGGAATGGAACGCCCGCCGTCCTGAGCCGGCACGTCGCCCGTGCGCGGTCGCCGTTGGAGGCTCTGCGGCGTGCATCGCGGGATGGCGCCTGAACAAAAACGCCCGCGTGAGCGGGCGCTTTTCGTTGCCGCTGCTCCGGGCCCCGCTAGGCTGACTGCGCCGTGCTCCACGAGACCGCGGAGATATCGCCTCGAGTAAGCCCGATATCTGCCAGCTCACGGTCGCTGAGCCGCGAAAGCTCGCGCAGGCTCCGGCTGTAGCGACGCTGGCGCTGAAGGAAGCGGATGAGATTGGTGAACAACATTGCTTAAGTCCTCGATTAGTCTTGGCCATTGCGGGCCATCGACAACACATGTAGGTGTCTTGTTGCAGCGCAAAACCGCCCATGCCGCGCTGCAGCATTGCGGTATTTGCATGCCGGCGGGTGGCAGGGAATCCGGTCTGGAGCGCTTCCGCCTTGCGTTTCACCCGTTGTGAACTGATGTGATCGCATGCAGGCCTTGGCAGAGATTCCGGTCGTCGATGTCCGCTCGGGCGGGCCGCTCGCACACGCCGCTATGCGACTTGATGCGATCGAGGACCTCCGGCTTGCCTGCCTGGGCTCGCTGCCTCGGCTGACCCACCCTTTGATTCCGCTCGCCGATGCCGTCTCGCGCCGATGGCTCGAACGGACTGCGTCGCCCTACATTGCCGAAGTGGCCGCCATCGCCGACTTGGCCAAGGCCCCCGGGGTTTTTCTCGTCAACGCTTCGTACGAATGGGCGTGCACGGCCGCCTCATGCCGGCGAAGCGAGGCGCCGCTGCTGGTCCGGACCCTCGATTGGCCATTCGCGGGGCTCGGTCGTCACGTGAGCGTGGCCCGGCAGGTCGGTCCGGCCGGGGAGTTCTGGAATGTCACTTGGCCGGGTGCCGTCGGGGTGCTGACCGCAGTCGCCCCGGGACGCTTCGCGGCCACCATCAATCAGGCACCGCTGCGGCGGCGAACGCACGCGCATTTCTTGCGCTGGCTCGACCATGGGTTCAACGCCGTCCACACCTACGGCCGCGTTCGCCATGCGCCGCCGGCGCACGTGCTCCGCCAAGTGTTCGAAACCGCCGCCGATTATGCCAGCGCGCAGCGTATGCTGATGCGCACGCCGGTGGCGCGGCCGGCCCTGGTCGCGCTTGCCGGCGCAAGGCCGGGCGAGACCTGCCTGATCGAACGCACCGAGGCCGACGGAGCCATGCATGAGGGCCCGATCCTGGTCGCCAATGACTGGCAGCAGGCGCGGCCAGGTTGGGAGCCGCGATTCTGCGGCCTACCGGTCGAGGTCGATAGTCTGAGGCGGCGCGATACGCTGGCGGCGCAGGTCGTGGCGCTGGCCGCGCCGTTCAGCTGGCTGCGACCCCCGGTGCACAACTGGGCCACGCGGGTCGCGGTCGAGATGAGCGCCGCCGCCGCTACGCTGCGCGTTGTCGGCCTCGAGCCGGTCGGCACGGACGTGCCCTCCGCGGCGGCCACGCATGTGCTCGACCTGGGCCCCACCCGCATGGCCGCGTAGCGCCGCGAGGCCAAAGAAGCGCGCGGCGATTTTGCGATGCGCGCCCCTCGCGGTGTATCCTTCACCGGCGGCGAACCGAGCAAGCAGGAGATGGACGCATGTCCGTGGACGGCAGCTGGAATCTCACGATGGAGACCCCGATGGGAGAGCGCAAGGCCACGCTCGACGTGACCAGCGGCGGCGGCGCGCTCAGCGGCAAGCAGTCCGCCGACGGAAACTCGGCGGAGATTTTTGACGGCACCGTGAGCGGCGACACCCTCGCCTGGAAGGTATCGATCACCTCGCCGATGCCGATGACGCTGGAGTACACGGCCACCGTCGCCGGCGACGAAATGTCGGGCCAGATGCAGATCGGCGTGTTCGGAAGCTTTCCCTTCTCGGGCACCCGCGCGTAGGCGTGGCGCTGCGGCATGCGCATCGCCATTGTCGCTGACATTCACGGCAACGCGGCGGCGCTCGAGGTTGTCTGCGCCGACATCGCACGCAGGAACGCGACGCGCATCGTCAATCTGGGCGATTGCGTTTCCGGCCCGCTCTGGCCGCGCGAAACGATCGAGATGCTGCTTGCCACGCGGTGGCCGACCGTGCGGGGTAACCACGATCGGTGGGTCGGCGAGGATCCCGTCGCTTCGCTTGGGCTCTCCGACGGCTATGCCTACCGAGCGCTCGACGCCTCGCAACGCGCGTGGCTGCGCGACCTGCCGGCGCAGCTCGACCTCGGCGATGGAATGACGGCCTTCCACGCGCGCCCTGGCGACGACGAGGCCTATCTCCTGGAGGACGTCGAAGGCGGCCGCATGGTGCGCGCGACGTGGGAAAGCATCGCCGAGCGGCTTGCCGGCATCGGCGGGGAAATCATGCTGTGCGGCCACAGCCACCTGCCGCGCGCGCTTCGGTTGCCGGATGGCCGCTGGATCGTCAATCCGGGCAGCGTGGGCTGTCCCGCCTATGACAGTCCGGAGCCGCCTGCGCATGTATCGGAGTCAGGTGCACCATCCGCTCGCTACGCCGTGCTCGAACGCGCGGGCGACCGCGTCGTCGTCGACCTGATCGCGGTCACGTACGACCACGAGGCGGCCGCCCGCCGTGCCGAGGACAATGGCCGGGCGGATTGGGCGCACGCGTTGCGCACCGGCTTCATGCCGCCTCGGGGCTGAGTCGCGGGGCAGGAGGCCCGTCATCGTTGCGAGGAGCGACGCGGCGAGGCAATCAGAATCGCCACAGCTGCCGGGATTGCTTCGCCCGCAATGACGGCGGGGTTCTTTCGCCTCCTCGCCCTTTGCGGGCCCCTATGGGCGATCCTGGCGGCCCCATGGGAACAGCGCGGCCGGGAACTCGGCCGCGTAACGCGGCGGCTTCTCCGGGCGTTCACGCTCCTGCGGCGGGTTGGGGTCGGGCTCCACCACCTTGCGATAGAGATGCCAAGTCGCATGACCGAGCACCGGCATGACTATGGCGAGGCCGAACAGGAACGGGAGCGAGCCCAGCGCCAGTGCGACGGCGACGATGAGGCCCCACATCGCCATCGTCACGGGGTTGGCGGCGACGGCGCGTATCGAGGTCACGATCGCGCCTGCGACCCCGACGTTGCGGTCGACCAGCATCGGAAACGAGACCACGCTGATCGCGAGAACCAGCAGGGCAAACAGGAAGCCGATGCCATTGCCGACAATGATCAAGATCCAGCCCTCTCGGGTGGTGAACACGTGGCGGAGGAATTCCATCACCGAAGCCGATGCCGCCGGTTTGTACCCGAAGGTCGCCACGTAGATCGCCTGCGCGACCGCGATCCAGACGATGAAGATTGCCATCAGCAGGAGGCCCAGCAACAGGATCGAGCCGAACGAGGGCGAACGCAGGACGTCGAAGGCGTGCCGCCAGTGCACGTCGAGCCCATACTCGCGCCGACGGCTGAGCTCGTAGAGCCAGATGCCGGCGAACGGCCCGATCAGTGCAAAGCCCGCCATGATCGGGAACAGCAGCGGCAGCACGTCGTAGCCGAACGCCAGGCGGGCCAGGAACAGTCCGGCGATCGGATAGATCAGGCTCAGGAAGACAAGGTGGGTGGTCGGCATCTCCCAGAAATCATCGAGGCCGCGCGCGAGCGCGTCCTTGAGATCGGCCGGCCCGATGGTGCGGACGGCGGGAAGCGTGGGGGCTGCACCCGAAGCGGTATAGACGTCCTGCTGCGCCATGGCGATTTCCTCCTGAACCAACGAGGGCTCAAGCGGTCGCGTCGAGGGTGACGCAAAGCGCCAGATATGGCCGCCGGGTCACGTCACGTCGCGACCTGCAGTGGGCGTGATTGTACGCCAGCGGCGACGCTTTGTCGCCTCCCCACCGCCGCGCCTGCAAGGCCGCATCCGACTCGCAACCCTGCGTTCGGCGCCGGACGGATCGGCCTTCCCGGCAACTGCCCGAAGAGGTAACCAGATCTCATGCGAATCATTTCGGGCGGACAGAGCGGCGTCGACCGCGCCGCCCTCGATGCAGCGCTCGTCATCGGAATGGCTTACGGCGGCTGGTGTCCCGCCGGCGGCTGGGCCGAGGATTCGCCCGAGCCGCCGGGCGTGCTGCAGCAGTATCCCTTGCTGCGCCCAACCCCGCTCGCCGATCCGGCTCAGCGTACCGAGTGGAACATACGCGATGCCGGCGCGACGCTGATCCTCGTCGAATCCCGCGGCCTGGCGGCCTCGCAAGGAACGATGCTGGCGCGCGCGCTCGCACAAAAGTATCGCAAGCCGCTGCTCGTGGTCGACCTTGATGCTCCCGATGCGCATGAGCGCGCGGTGTCGTGGCTGCGGGCCCTCGTTGAAGCGCATGGCCCCGACCTTGCGCTCGGGATCGGGGGGCCGCGCGAAAGCGAAGCGCCCGGCATTTGTGCCCTCGCGACGGCGTTCCTTGAAGCACTGCTGGATCAGGCGTCGCGCTGGCCCGGCGCATGAAGGCGGTCACAGTGCGGCCATTCGGTACAGCCGCGCGCGCTTCGTGCTCAGCGTTTCGTGCGGTCGTCGGGGGGCGGCGGTTCTGCGGATGACGAGGGAGACTTCGGCTCTGTTTGCACGGGGCCGAACGGTTCAATCCGAGGATTCGAGAACGGCCCGCGATATGGCTCGTCCGCTCCGGAGCGGGCCGGCAGGCGCTCCGCCGGTACTTGCACGCTATATAAGCCGCGGCCGGGGTCTATCGGCACAACGCCGAACCCCGCGTCTATGTCTTCCACGGCGACTCCGAGCTGCGCGGCCGCCTCGCCGAGGCTCGGCGGGCCGTTCTTGCCCTGCACCGTCATCAGAACCATCGCACCCACCAGCATCGCCCCGATGCGCGCGACGGGAGCGCCCGATCCCCACATCCGCGTCCTGGGTGTGTCCGTAGCGACCGCCTCACACCCCCAAGGCCGTCGCGGTCGCCACTGGATCAATAATGCCGAAACCAAAGTCGCCGTTCCATCCCGTGCCGGCCCCAGCGTGAATAGCGTTCGCTCGGATCGTGGCGAAAAGTTGGTTGGACGGCACGGTTCCAGGCGCGACCTTGGTGCGCAAGGCGGCCACGATGCCTGCGGCAACAGGGCACGCGGCCGACGTTCCGCTGTCAGGCGAGCCTGGGCCGAATGCCTCCGATCCCTTGAAGTGCGTGTACGAAGTGACGTCCGGTTTTTGCGCGAACATCCCGGAGATCGAAGGGCCTTGTGATGAATAGCCGACGCGCTGATCGTTGGTATCGCAGCCTGCAAGCGTCAGCACCTCGGCCAGGGCGTTTGCTCCCATGATCGCTTGCGTGGTCCGCCCCTGACACCGCATATCGGCGCATTGCGCGCCGCAATTGCCCGCGGCGAAGATGATGTCGGCGCCGGCATTCGCAAGCGTCTTTGCGATGACGTTGAATGGATGATTGGGGTTGTCGATGAAGCGACCGGGATGCCCGGCAGGAAAATCCCAGCTGGGATGGTAAATGCCCCAGCTGTTGTTGGACACCAGTGCTCTGAATTGCTGAGCGCCGCCCGGCGCGAACGCCACTCCCCAAAACGCAAGCAGTTGGGCAAATCCGAGCAGGGCTACGCTCAACGTCCTTCCCACCATTGCGCCGCCCGGGGCCGTACTGGCAAGGATCGGGAAATCGAGCAGGGTTGCCTTCGGTGCCGCGAGCAGCGCGTCGAACGCGCACATCGTACCGTGGTGCACCGGATGCGTGCCGGGAGCCACGGTGGATCCAGGCGCCCTCCACGAATTGGCAACATCAAGCTTGGGCGTAAATCCGAGCTTGGCGGTGAGGTGCGCAAGATTGATCCCGGTGTCCATGATTGCAATCGCGACGCCATCGCCAGTCAGGCCCCTGCTGGTCAACGTCGACACGTTGAGCTTGGTCTTGACATTGTTCGCGTCTCCGACAGGAGGACTGCCGCCGCAGGTGATCAACGGCGCAATTTCCGGATTGGCAAATACCGGGTTGCCGTCAACGGCCTCCGGAACGCGCTGCGGATCGTCGGCTTCGACGAAGCCGGTCACCGCAAACTGCTCTGACCTCTCGGGCCGTACGGAAGCCGCTACCCTCGCCTCCGCCGTAGCGGCGGGGGAGCCAAGCGGAACGGCGGCAACGCTGGGATCCACCTCGAACTTGCTCGGCAAGACCGCTCTGGCAACAGCCGACGGCGCGCGGCCTTCACGTGAGGCAATTGCGGATTCCAGCAACGGGGGCTGTGAGGGCATGACAGCTATGACCGACACCCGCATGTCCACCTCCTCGCTTGAAGGAATGACGATTGTAGGTCTCTCGGCGCCTATTGCAACCCTGATGTGATGCTTGCAAGAATGCTCGTTAAGAGATAGGCCGAGTCTATTGCCATGTGAGCAAGTGCGTCGCGCCGTGGTCGGAACGGTCGGCCGCGCGAGGGCCGCGCCGGTCGGGCTCGCGCAGCGGATGTGGCGCAGGCTGCGTTGGGACGGGCGCAGCTGAACCTCGTAGCGCTAGGGTTCGAGCCGCACCCCGACGTCGCGGATGATTGCGCCCCAGCGGTCGGAGAGGCTCTTTGCCTCGCGCGCCATTTCGGCCGGCGGCAGGCCGGACGCCTCCGAGCCGCCTTTGGCGAAAAGCTCCCGTATCTCCGGGCTCTGGATCGCCTTGGCGAGATGCCGATGGAGCGCGTCCACGGTCTCGGGCCGCATGCCCGCCGGCCCCCAGAACCAGAGATAGCCCCACATGCCGATGTCATAGCCTTGCTCCCGCATGGTCGGCAGCTCGGGCAGGGCGGCAATGCGCGTCTCGGCCGCGGTTGCGATCAGCTTGACGCGCCCGGTCGCCGCGTTGGAGATCGCAGTCGTCGGCCCGTCGAAGAACAGTTCGACGACGCCGGCCAGATGGTCCTTCATCGCTTCGCCGCTGCCCTTGTACGGCACGTGCACGATGTCGATGCCGGCGCGCTGGCGGAACAGCGCGCCGTTGAGATGCGAGGTCGAGCCGGTGCCGAAGGAGGCGTAGTTCAGCCTGCCGGGATTGGCCTTGGCGTAAGCGACGAGCTCCGCGACGTTGTTGAACGGGGCGGAGACGTGGGCAGTGAGCACGGTCGCCGAGCGAGACCCCGTCGTGATCGGCGTGAAGTCGGTGAGCACGTCCCACGGGGGGTTCTTGTAGAGGTGCGGCAGCTGCACGTGGGTCGCGATGGTGTAGAGCAGGGTATGGCCGTCGGGTGCCGCGCGCTGGACCTCGCGCGATCCGAGCAGGGTGGAGCCGCCCGGCTTGTTCTCCACGATCACCGAGACGCCGAGCGATTCGGCGAGCCTTTGGCCGATCGCGCGCGCCTGCACGTCGGTCTGCCCGCCGGCCGGAAATGGGACCACGACGCGGATCGGTTTTCCCGGCACCGGAAAGGTCTGGGCGTTGGCAACGCCGGCGAGGGCGAGGCTCGCGGCCGCGACGATGAATGCGGTGTAAAGCCGTGTCATGGACGCCCCCTCCCAAGAGCTTCCTGATGATACGGGCTTCGTGAGCGCGCGGGCAATTCGCGCGCGGATGCAAAAGCCGAATGTCAGCGCGTCAAATCGCCGTACTCGGGATGCTTGGCGATGTAGGCGGCAATGAACGGGCACTGCGCCACCACCCTGAGCCCGCGTGCCCGCGCCTGCTCGAGCGCGCCGCGCGCAAGCTGCGATCCGATCCCGCGTCCACCGAGTTCCGCCGGCACCTCCGTGTGCATGAACGTGATCACACCGGAGTCGAGCGCGTAGTGCGCGACCGCGCTGTGGCCGTCGATCTCGAGCTCGAAGCGGTGCCGGGAGGGATTGTCGCGGACGGGGTTCGCCGTCATGGCGTCACTCCCTTGTCGGCAAGTTCCTTCAGCGCCTTCGAGCTCTTGGGAAGATCGAGCCCCATCGCGCGCAGGACCTGCGGGGTCTTGCTGAACTGGATGTCGGCATACTCGACCACTTCGATGCGATTGCCCCACGGGTCGAGGAAGTCGAGGAACGGACCTGAGAGCATTTCTGCACCGGCCTCCTTGGCCAGCCGGCGGACCTCCGAGCGGTCGTCGACCACGAGCCCAAAATGGCGGCCGCCGTCGCGATGCGGCGTCTTCATCTCCATCAGCGCCAGGAACTGATCGCCGATGTCGATGAAGGCCTGGGCTTTGCCTCTGCCGCGCAGCGTGAACGCGAAGATGCGGCCGTAGAAGGCGAGCGCCTCATCGACGTCGCCGACCTCGAGTGCAACATGATTGATCCCGACCAGCCGCGGCCTGGCCGCCTTCGCTTGCTTGTTCATGGCTCGCTCCGCCGTGTCACCAGTGCGGCATGTAGGGTGGGTCGAGCCAAAAAGCGAAACCCAGAAACGATTTGCCGGCTCAAACCTTGCGGCTGTCGTAGGCCCAGTGCAGCAGGGCCTGGCGCTGGCGCTTGCGGCAGGTGAGCTCGCCCGGCTCGCAATGCTTCCTGAGCTGCGCGACGTGGCGGCGGATCTGCTTCCAGCGCCGGATCTGGCGCCGGTCCTCGTCCGCCATCCGCCGGCCCATATAGTAGCGGCTGTACCACTGGAACCAGCCGCGCGGGTCGTCGCGATGCAGCCAGCCTTTTCGGCGCCATTCCGACAACGGCTGGCTCGCGTCCACGCCGAAGAAGTTGAGCGCGCGGTCGCGTCCATTCGGCGCGAGCTTGGCGCGCGCGAACCAGCTCTTCGGGAACTCGTTGCGGCAGTCGGTCATGTATTTGCCGCCGAACACGCCGAGCCGCAGCATCTCGGCCGGCGTCAGCTCGGGACGAAACTCCGGATCGAAATTGCGGCCCGGCGCCGCCACCCGCTGGTAGCGATAGCCGCGCTGCATCTTGTCGTTGACGACGACGGTTCTGCGGGTCATTCGACCAGCCTCAGGCGCCGGCCCGGCTGGTTCGGCACAGCCGTATTGACGTCGACATACACGACGTCCACGCACTTTTGCCGCATCCGATGACGGTCCCCGCTGCGCCACGGTCCGGCGCGGGCCTCGGCCCCGCTTACGTCTTCCAGGTAGAAGCATCGCCATTGACCGCCGCGCGGAAGCTTCGACGTGCTTTCGCCGGCGAACTGATAAACGAGCGCGACCTCCCGCCCATCCGTGTGGCCGAGCACATGCGGGCAAATCTCGCGATAGCGGTCTTTGTGGACACAGGTAATTTGATGCCGCTCGAGGATGGCTCGATGGAAGAGCTTGAAGGTCCGACTGTGCATGGTGTGCCCGGGCCGCTGTTGCCCTACCGCAGAACGTCGAAGGCCCGGTCGCGGTTGCGTCCATAGCGATAGACGGCGAAATCGTCGTCGAAGCTCGCCACACGCGTGACGCCAAGCCGCTCCATCACGGCGAAGCTGGTGCGATCGACGATAGAGAATTCCTGATCCGGAAAGGCTTCGCCGATGGCCCACGCGGCCTCCAGGTCGGCGACCGCGACCTTTTCGAGCTGCGCCGCACCACGCCGAATGCCGAGCCAGAAATTCTCCGCGGCTTGCCGATGAACACGACTGTTCAGCAATCGCCAGGTTTCGACCAGGATGTGATCAGTCAACAGCGGCGCAGCGATCTCACTCAGGAGTCGCTTGGCACGTTCGTTGTGGCGATCGCGGATATTGCCGGCCGCAAACCAGACCGACGTGTCAATGAAGACCGTCAACGGCGCAGCGCTCGGGCAGGGGAACGGCGGCGCGGCTTGCGCCCGGTCTTGCGTAGGTAGTCTTGCCATGCCGCCTCGCCGATCATCTTGTCTTTATCGCGTGCGATGTCGGTCGGCTCCCCCGAGGCACCAAGGTCGAACAGTATCGAGATGTCCGCTTTCGGTTTTGGCGCGCCGAGGTCGTTAGCGACCAGGCGCCGAATGTATTCGGCGAACGAGATGCCGAGCTCGGCCGCCTTGGCGTGCGCTCGGCGTTGCAGCTCGGGGTCCATGGTAATCTGCGTACGCGCATTCATGATGGCGCCATCATGACATCATCACGGTCCAGGCGCAATGCGGTCGCGGTGCTCGCGTTGGGTGAGTTGGCGTGGGGCCTTCCCCGGCAGCCGGCTTTCAGGCACCGCGAAAACGATGCTAAGCGGGAACAACGGCGATGAGGTACACGGATGACAAGGTTGATTTGGGCCATTGCGTTCACGGCTCTCTGCGGCATCCCGGATGCCGGCGCGCAGCAAACCTATCCGACCCGGCCCGTGACCCTGATCGTGCCGTTTGCGGCCGGCGGACCGGCCGACGTCACCGGCCGCATCGTGGCCGATCAGTTTTCGCGGCACCTCGGTCAGGCGTTCACGGTCGAGAACGTGGTCGGCGCCGGCGGCACCACCGGCATCGCGCGCGGCGCGCGTGCGACCCCGGACGGCTACACGCTCGTGCTCGGCCATATGGGCACCCACGCTGCCGCGGTCGCCCTCTATCCCAACCTCGCCTACAAGCCGGAAACCGACTTCGAGCCGATCGGGCTCGTCGCCGAGCAGCCGATGCTGTTGGTGACGCGCAAGGACCTGCCGCCGAATACGCTGGCCGAGTTCGTGGCCTATGCGAAGGCCAATGAGGCCTCGCTCAACATGGCGCATGCCGGCGTGGGCTCGGTGTCGTATACCGGGTGCCTGCTGCTCAACGCCGCGATCGGCATCAAGCCGACGCTGGTGCCGTTCACCGGCACCGCCCCGGCGATGAACGCGCTGCTCGCCGGGCAGGTCGATTACGTCTGCGATCCGATCCTCGGGCCGCTGCCGCACGTGCGCGCCGGCACCGTCAAGGCGCATGCCATCGCCACCGCCAAGCGCCATCCGGCGCTGCCTGACGTTCCGACCGCCGCCGAAGGCGGGCTGCCGCAGTTCTCCGCCGCGCCGTTCTACGCCGTGTTCGCCCCCAAGGGGACGCCGCAGCCGGTGCTCGACCGGCTGGTCAAAGCGCTCGACACTGCGCTCGACGATGAAGCCGCACGCAAGCGGCTGATCGATCTCGGCGCCGAGATCGTCGAGAAGGAAAGGCGTGGCCCGGCGCCGCTCGCCGCGCTGGTCACGAGCGAGATCGCGCGGCTCACCCCGATCCTGCAGGCGGCCGCAAAGTAACGCGACACCCGTGTCGCGGGTGAGCAGACGCCAACGCAACGCGTGCGGTGCGCTGCAGAACCGAGACCCGGTTGCTTGTCGTTCGTTGCAAGCAACCCGGGCGCTGCAGCGCGTGCGGGACGCGGGGGCCTTACGAATTCTCGCGCGTGCGCTTGCGGAAGTCCGCGATCGCCCGTCCGGCAAGCCGGCCGAGCTTGGTCGCCACCGTCTCCGGCACGATCTGCGGCGGGGGCATGCCGGCCTCGAACTCCGCGAACCAGACCCGCAGCTTGGCGAGCTCGGCCGGCGGCAGCCGCAGGATGGCTTCCTCGATCTCTTCGACAGTCATGCGCCCAGACTAGCACGCCGGCGCCACCGGTTGCAGGCGCCGGTTTTGACCGATTTCGTTTCCGCTCGATCCGCGCTACCCTTGCCGAAGAATGTGCAACCTAACGAGAGGGAGGACGGCATGCGCATTCTTCGAGCCTGCGTCATTTTGCTTGGCCTGTTGTGCGTGGGGGTAGCGCCGGCCCTGGCGCAGGAGAAGTATCCCAATCGCCCGGTGCGCTTCGTGGTCAGCTTCGCGCCCGGCGGCTCCAACGACATCATCGCCCGCGTGCTGTGCGACTGGCTGTCGGAGCACCTCGGCCAGCAGTTCATCGTCGAGAACCGCACCGGCGCCAGCGGCAACGTCGGCGCCCATTCGGTGGTCAACTCGCCGCCCGACGGCTACACCGTCATGTTCGTCGGCCCGAACAACGCGATCAGCGCGTCGGTGTTCAAGAAGCTGCCGTTCGATTTCCTGCGCGACACCACCCCGGTCGCCGGGATCATGACGCTGGTCAACATCATGGTGGTGCCGCCCTCGCTGCCGGTGAAGACGGTCGCCGAGTTCATCGCCTTCGGCAAGGCCAATCCGGGCAAGCTCAACATGGCCTCGCCGGGCGCCAGCACCTCGCCGCACATGTCGGGCGAGTTGTTCAAGCTGATGGCCGGCATCGACATGCAGCACGTGCCCTATCGCGGCGCCGGGCCCGCCTATCCGGACCTGATGACCGGCAAGGTCGACGTGATGTTCGACAACCTGCCGGGCGCGGTCGAGTTCGTGAAGTCGGGCAAGCTGCGTGCGCTCGCGGTAACGTCGGCCCAGCGCTCGTTCGTCTTTCCTGACCTGCCGACGATCGGCGAAACCATCCCCGGCTTCGACGTGAGCCTCTACTACGGGATTGCGGCCCCGAAGGGCACGCCGCCGGGCGTCGTCGCGGTCTTGAACAAGGCGGTCAATACCGCACTCGCCAATCCCAAGATGAAGACCCGCATCGCCGAGTTCGGCGGCACGCCGCTGGTGCTGACGCCGGAGGGCTTCGGCAGGCTGGTCGCCGACGAGACCGAGAAATGGGCCAAGGTCGTCAAGGCCGTCGGGATCTCGATCGAGTGAACGCGCCGTAGCCGTAGCCCGGATGGAGCGTAGCGCAAACCGGGAGCGGTTGCGGGCCGAAGCGTCCGCCCCGGATGTCGCTGCGCTCGATCCGGGCTACGTTCGTATCACAGCCGCGTCACGTGGGCCGAGACGGCAAGCCAGCGCCCGTCGCGCCGCACCCACACGTCGGTGTATCGCCCGCCACCGGGGCTGCCGTCCGGCTTGGTGTAGGTCGTGCGCGCGTGGACGATGGCGACGCCGTCCAGGATCCGGATCACGACGTCCGCGGCCTTGAGGTTCGAGATCGTTACCGGCTTGGCGGTCTGCCTGAGGAAGGCGGCGCGATCGACCAGCGATCCGTCGGGGTTGCTGCAGAGGAAATCGTCGGCGAGGATTTCCTCGAAGCGCTTCACGTCCGAGTTCTGCACCGAATCGATATAGTCCCGATTGAGCTGCTCCAGCACATCGTGATCGAATTGGGTGGCGGCTCGCATCGCAGTGGCCGGCATGGTGCGTCTCCATGGTTGAGGACTTTTCCCTACTCTGGGGAGACACGGGCCGCGTCTTTGCGGGGAGCGCCGGCGACCAAGCAATCCAGCTCCGGTACCGGGCTTCCGGATTGTTTCGCCTGCGGCTCGCAATGACGGGCCGGTGTATTCGTCGTGATCCTACATAGACCTTGCCGTCGGCGCTGGCTTGGGGAAAATTGCTACCGATGAATCATCGCCTCGACACGGTCGCATCGACCCACGGTGCAGGCGTTAAGTCCACGCGCGCGTTGCTGGCGCGCGGTCCGGGCTGGTCCGTGAGCGACGTGGTGTTTCGCGCCGCATCGGAACGGTCGCGCTTCGAGGCGCGGCACGAAGGCATCGTCATCGCGGCGGTGACGGCAGGCAACTTCGGCTATCGCTCGTCGCGCGGCCGCGTGACGCTGATGCCCGGCGCCCTGTTGCTCGGCAACGCCGACGACGCGTTCGAGTGTCGCTATGAGCGGTCGCTGGGGGACCGCTGCATCTCGTTCGACTACACCGTCGAATGTTTCGAAAACGCGGTCGGTGCTCTATCGGGAGCGAGGAAGTTCGCCTTTCCGATCCATCGGCTGCCGCCGACGCCGGCCGTCGTCGCGCGCGCGGCTGCCATTGAGGCGGCATCGACCGTCGCGGATGCGGCGCAATTTGAAGAGCTCGCGCTTCGCCTGGCGGGCGACGTTGTTTCGACCCTTGCCGGCACGCCGCAGGCAGGCGTGCCGGCGAGCAGTCGCGACGAGATTCGCATCGTCGACGCGCTGCACCTGATCGAGGCGCGCTACAGCGAGCCGCTGTCGGTGACTTCGCTCGCCGCCACCGTGCGGATGAGCCCGTATCATTTTCTGCGCGTGTTCCGCGCCGTCGCCGGCGTCACCCCGCACCAGTACCTGGTGCGCACCCGGCTGCGCCGTGCCGCGGTTGCGCTGGCCACTAGCGATGAGTCGATTGCGGCGATCGCGTTCACCCAGGGCTTCGGCGACCTCTCTACGTTCGTCGCGACCTTCCGCCGGATGTTCGGCCTGGCGCCGCGCGACTACCGCGCCGCGGAGCGCGCGCGAAGGCGTCGCGGGGTCGGCTGGGATAGCCATGAGATGCAGCGCGCACCCGGGTCGCGGCGCAGCGTGAGGCCCGCCAAGCGTCCGCCATGATGCCGAGCTTCCGCATCCCCGCCGTCACCGCCATCCCTGCCGTCGCCGTGCGCCAGTAATTGCCCCAGGGAGCTTCAAGTGGACATCGACATGAAGGCACCCGGGATCGACGAGATCACGGGCGACGATCCTCCGCTCGACGTGATCGCCCACGGGCTTGTGTTCGGCGAAGGGCCGGTATGGGACCGGCGCGAGCAGCGGCTGCTGTTCACCGAGATCATCGGCGACGCAATCTGGGAGTATAGGCCTGGCCTCGGCGCAAAGCGCATCATCCACCCGTCGAGCCACGCCAACGGCATGACCTTCGACCGAGAGGGTCGGCTGCTTGTGGCGGGCTGGTCCAAGCGCACGATCTGGCGGCAGGAGCCCGATGGGGCAATGGTCGACATTGCATCGCGCTACGACGGCAAGAAATTCAACAGCCCAAACGACATCGTGGTGCGCTCCGACGGCTCGATCTACTGGACCGACCCACCCGGCGGCCTGGTGATCCCGGGCATGCCGGGCGAGGACCTGCAGCGCTATATCGACGTCCAGGGTGTTTATCGCCTCACGCCGCAGGGCGAGGTGCAGCTCGCGATCGCGGATTGCCACTATCCCAACGGGCTCGCGTTCTCGACCGACGAGAAAATCCTCTACGTCAACGAGACCCGGCTCGGCCTCATCCGCGCTTTTGACGTGGCGAAGGACGGCAGTTGCGGGCCCGGCCGCCTGTTCCACAAGCTTGCGGGCACCGAGGACGGGGTCGCCGACGGCATGAAGGTGGACACGAGGGACAACGTCTACTGCACCGGGCCGGGCGGCATTCACATCATGGACAAGGCCGGTCGGCTGCTGGGCCGGCTGCGTCAGCCGCGCCACTGCACCAACCTGGCCTGGGGCGGCGACGATTGGCGCACGCTCTACATCACCAGCTTCCACGATGTGGTGCGCACGCGGCTCAACGTTCCGGGCGTTGCGGTCTGGTGAAGGGGCAACACGCATGAGCTGGAAATTCGAGCGCGTTGCCGGCCCCTACCAAGGTCCCGCCAACGGCGTCGTGTGGGACGGCGCCGGCGCCGCGGTGCTGTTCAGCCTGATGGAGGAGCAACGCCTGATGCGCTTCGATCCGTCGTCAGGCGACACCCGCGAGTTCCGCAAACATACGCACCGAGTGAGCGGCCTGGCCTTCGGTCGCCGCGGCGAGCTTTTGGGGTGTCAGGAGGGTGGGCGCCGCCTGGTCGAGTTCGCAAGCGACGGCCGCATGCTTATGGTCGATGCGCGGCTCGACGGCAAGTATCACAACTACCCGAGCGATCTCGCCGTCGACAAGACCGGCCGCATCTGGTTCTGCGACCCGCACAGCAGGACGCTCGCCTTCGGCCCGCAGTTCTTCCCGCCGCTTGATCACGCCTCGGTGCTGCGGCTCGAGAACGACGAGCGCAACGCCCGGGTGCTCAGGCGCGTCACCTTCGACACGCGGGCGCCGCGCGCGATACTGCTCTCAGCCGACGAAAAGACACTCTATGTTGCCGAGGGCGAACCGGCCGCCGGCTTCGTGCGCGAGTTGCGGGCATATCCGATCCTCGAGGACGGCTCGGTCGCACCGTACGCGCTGCTGCAAAGCTTCGGCGCCGATCACCGTGGGCCGCAGCGCGGGATCGAAGGCATGTGCCTCGACGTCGACGGCAACATTATCGCCGTCGGCGGCTGGCGCCGGAACGGTCCCGGGCCGTCCGTCCTTGTCATCTCGCCGGAGGGCGCGGTGCTGGAAAGCCACCCGCTGCCGGCCGACCTGCCGAACCGCTGCTGCTTCGGCGGGAAGGAACGCGATACGCTCTACGTCACGACCGCGGGCGGCGAGCTTTATGCTGCCAAAACACCGCGCTGCGGTTTCGACTTGAGCCCTCGCTGAGCAACGCAGCTGATGGATCGAGATCGTCGGATTATTCGGTTCGCGTCTCTTTCAGCATCCCGATGAGATCCTTCATGTACTGACGCAGATGGATGTCGGGGTGAACGCAAATGAAGGTTTTGGTCGGTTCGAACAGGTGCGCGGCTTCGATCGCCTGAAGCGTTCGGTCGCTCTGGGGATCGAACGCCACGCTGGGAAGGACCGTGACTCCCATGCCGAGCGCCACATAGGCTTTGATCACCGCCGCATCGGTTGCAGTCATCACCACGTTCGGCTTGATCCCCTTGCGAGTGAAGGCTCGCAAGACTGCCCTGCCGCCCGCGAAGGAGGTGTCCATCGTGATCACCGGATAGGCCGCGATCTCCTTCAGCGTGAGCCGCTTCCTGCCAAGCAGCGGATGCCCGGCAGGCACGATCACCGCACGATGCAGCGTGTAGCAGGGCGATGTGCTCAGGCCCTGGAATCCGCCGGTCGGCGCGCTGGTTATGCCGATATCGGCTTCGCCTGAGAGCACGAACTCCCGTATCCCGCCTGGATCGCCCTGGCGGATGATCAGCTGCACGTCGGGATATTTCCGACGAAAGCGATCGATGACGCCGAGCAAGACATAGCGGGCGTTGATGTGCGTCGTCGCGATGCAGATACGACCGGTCGTCTCATGGGCGAATTCTTCGCCCGCATGCCGCAGGTTGTCGGCCTCCTTCGTGATCCGTCGTGCGGTATTCAGGGTGGCGGTGCCGAAAGGGGTCAGCCCGACTACCCGGCCGTTTCTCCGCAGCAGGATTTCCCAGCCGAGCTCCTCTTCCAGCAGGCGGATCTGCGTGCTGATTGCCGGCTGCGAAATATTCAAGCTCAGCGCCGCCTTCGAGATGTTGAAGCCGCAGTCGTTCACCTCGCACAGGAAGCGGAGTTGCTCGAGCCTCATTGGCATAAGCTCCAATTATACAGCCATAATAACATATTCTTATTCATAATGCGCGCGGCCGGCTAACATCCGCGGCGGGGAGGGGAGAGCGCCGCTGCGGCGCTCGCCATCGCAGCAGGGGTTAGCTCGTGCAGCCGGTACGCGGTTCGCGCTTCGTCGCTGAGTTTCTGCGCGCCTACGGCGTCACCCACGTGTTCTTCGTTCCGGCGATCTTGATGGAGACGCTCGCCGAAATGGAGAGCATGCCGATCCGTCGGGTGGTGGTTCACGGCGAAAAGGCGGCGGCGTACATGGCGGACGGCTATGCGCGCGCCGGCCGTCGCCCGGGCGTGTGCATGGCGCAGCATATCGGTGCATCCAATCTCGCGGCCGGGCTGCGTGACCCGTACCTCGCCTGCTCGCCGGTGCTGGCGCTCACCGGCGGCAGTACGCCGCAGTCGCGGTATCGAAACGCGTATCAAGAGCTGGAGGATATGAGCCAGTTCGATCGCACCACCAAGTTCAATGCCCGCATCGACGACATCCGCCGCTTGCCTGACCTGATGCGCCAGGCCTTCCGCGAGGCGACCACCGGCTCGCCGGGTCCGGTGCACCTGCAGATGCAGGGGCACTTCGCCCAGGTGACGGAGCAGGATGCCGACCTCGACACCACGATGGAGCAGCGCTTCGGTAAAGTGCCGCCCTACCGCTCGCCGGCTGATCCTGCACTGGTCGAGGCGGCCATGCGCCAGCTTCGGCAGGCCGAGCGACCGATCATCGTCGCGGGCGGCGGCCTGCTGTGGTCGGACGCCTCCGACGAGCTGGTGAAGTTTGCTGAAGCGATGTCGATCCCGGTGGCAACCTCGCTCAACGCCCGCGGCGTCATTCCCGACACGCATCCGCTGGCGGTCGGATTGGTCGGCGGCTATCCGCAGGCCTGCGCCAATCAGGCCGTGAGCGCGGCCGACCTCGTCTTTTTCGCGGGCAGTCACACGGGCGGGCAGGTCACGGCCAACTGGAAATATCCCAAACCCGGCACTCCGGTGATTCAGCTCGACATCGACGCGCGCGAAATCGGCCGAAACTATCCGTGCTCCCCGTTGCTGGGCGATGCGCGGACGGTGCTGCAGCAGATGCTCGACCGCACCGACGACGCGCCGCGGCCTGCGCGCGCAGGGTGGCTCGCGGCGGTCTCCGGTCAGGTCTCGCAATGGCGCAAATCGGTCCTGCCGAAGCGAACCTCGAGCGCGGTGCCCATTCGTCCCGAGCGCCTGTGCCACGATATCTCCGAGCGCCTGCCCGACGGCGCCATTGTGGTGTGCGACACCGGGCACTCGGGGATCTGGGCCGGCACGATGATCGACTTCAACAAGCCCGGACAGCGCCTCATCCGCAGCGCTGGCTCGCTCGGCTGGGCGTTTCCTGCCGCCCTCGGCGTCAAGTGCGCTGCACCCGACCGAACTGTGATCTGCTTTGCCGGGGACGGCGCCTTCTACTACCACTTGGTCGAGCTGGAGACCGCCGCCCGCCACGGGATCAACGTCGTGGTCATCGTCAACAACAACAGCGCGCTCAGTCAGGAGATCCCGCTTTACGAAGCCGGCTACCGGCAACTCCCGCGTCTGCGTGACCGGGAGCTGTGGGGGTTCGAGCCGGTCGACTTTGCTCGCGTCGCCGAGAGCTTCGGCTGTCTCGGCATGCGGGTGGAGGAACCGGGCGAGATCGGCCCTGCAATCGAACGCGGGCTGGCGGCGGCGCGGCCGGTCGTCATCGATGTCGTCACCGACCACCGCATCATGGGTGAACTCGGCTTTTGAGGAATCGAGAGCATGGCCGCCAAAATTGTTGATCTGAGCGTGCCGCTGGAGAGCTTTCCTTCCGAGTATCACGACTCCCTGATCACGTACTGGGATCATCGCGACAGCGCGCGCCGGCTTGCGCGCGACTGGGGCATTGATCCGGCGCGCCTGCCGCGGCCCTACGTTGCCGGCCCCAAAGAGGAGGTGACGGCGCTGACCCACGCCGGGACGCACATCGATTCGCCGTGGCATTTCGGCCCGTTGTCCGAAGACAAGCCCGCCAAGACGGTGGACGAGATGCCGCTCGACTGGTGCTTCGGCGACGGCGTCGTGCTGGATTTCTCCACCACCAAGCAGGACGGCGAGTACATCCACGTCGCCGACGTGGAGGCGCAGCTTGCCCGCATTGGCCACGCGCTCAAGCCCGGCGAGATCGTGCTGTTCAACACCGGCGCCGGTGCGCATTGGGGCGCCCCCGATTACGGCTCGCGCGGATCGGGCCTGACCGACGAGGTGGTGTTCTGGCTCTATCGTCAGGGTGTGCGCGTGCAGACGACCGACGCCTACACGCTCGACATCCCGGTCCCCCGTATGATCGAGAAGATGAAGTCCGGCGACAAGGCCGGCTACTTCCCGGTCCATCGCGCCGGCCGGAAGGTCGAATACACGCATGCCGAGAAGGTCGTGAACCTGGAGTCGCTCCCGGCTCATGGTTTCAAGGTCGCGCTGTTTCCGATCAAGATCCGGCGCGCGAGCGGCGCTTGGACAAGGGCGGTTGCCATCTTCGACGACGACCTTGCCGGCAAGCACCTGCGTCTCGTCGATCTGAGCGCGCCGCTTGAAAACTTCGCCGCCGATCCGGAAGCAGTGAGCATCAGCTATTGGGATCACTACGACTTCGCCCGCCGCTCGGGAAAGGGCCAGGGGATCGATCCCAAGACCTTCCCGGAGCCATACATCGGCGGCGCCATGGACATCGTGACCGGCTCCAGCCAGGCCGGGACCCACATGCTCGCGCCCTGGTATTTCGGCCCGGGCAACGGCGCGAAAGCCAAAACGATCGACCAGGTTCCGCTTGACTGGTGTTACGGCCATGCGGTGGTCCTCGACTTTTCCGCCCGACCCCCAGCGGCCAAGATTTCCGACGCCGACATCCGATCCGCGCTCTCCGGGACCAGCCACCAATTGCGACCAGGCGATATCGTGATGCTGCGGACGGGAGCGGGAGCAAAGTGGGGCCAGCCCGACTACCTCGAATCGGGCGCCGCCCTGTCGGGCGCCGCCCTGCGCTGGCTGGCGGAACGGGGCGTCAAAGTCATCGGCACAGACGCCGCAACCCTCGACGAGCCGCTGGGCGCCTCGATCGAAAAACTGCAGGCCGGCACCGGCAGCGGCGCCTTCGAGCTGTTCGAGGCGGGCGGCGACGTCGAGTTTGCCTGCGTACTCAAGGTCATCGGCCTCGAGCGGCTGCCGGCAACCGGTGCTAGGATTGCCCTGTTTCCGGTGAAGTTGCGAAGAGGCAGCGGCGCCTGGTGTCGCGCCGTAGGCATCGTCAGTAGCTGAGTGTGCAGGATCGTGGTCATCTCACACAGCCAAGGAGTCCCTCCATGACATGCGCATTGTCCCGCCGTTCCCTGGTTCAGGGTCTTGCCGCCGCGGGTTCGGCTGCCGTTCTTCCCGGGATGACATTTGCTCAATCGCGCGCGATCGCCACCACGAGCTTTCCCGGGGCTTGGGAGCAGGCGTTTCGCACCATCATCATTCCGGAATTTCGCAAGCGGACGCAGGCGACAGTGAACCTCGTTCCTTCGATCCCGGTCGACACACTCTCGAAGCTGCTCGGGGCAAAGAACAATCCGCCCTACGACGTCGTCGTCCTCGACGAGGGGCCGTACCTGGCGGCGCTTCAGCACGACATCTTCGAGAAGATTCCGGCGGAACAGGTGCTGAACATGCGGGACATGCCGGCGAAGTTTGTCGATCCGCGCGGTCTCGGCGTCTTCATCTCGGCCCAGATCATCGGCATCGCCTACAATCCGGAAAAGATCAAAACGCCGCCGCGATCGTGGAACGATCTGCTCAAGCCCGAATACAAGGGGCGGGTCGGACTGTCGAACATGGCCGGCACGCTGGTTCAGGCCTGGATGGTCGAGATCGCGCGGCTCAATGGCGGCAACGAAGAGAACATGGAGCCGGCCTTCGATTTCGTGAAGCGGATGCTGCCCAACCTGAGCGCCATCACGCCGAGCCCCGGCGCGCTGGCGACCCTGTTCCAGCAAGGCCAGGTCGACATTGCGGTGCACTACAACAACAACGTCGGCGATCTGCAGGCCAAGGGCGTTCCGATCGAGCTCGCCAAGCCGGATACCGGTTTCGCCATGATCCGGTCCACTGCCCACATCATCAAGAACGGTAAGAATCCCGATCTCGCGGCGGCCTACATCAACACGATCATCGACCCGGAGGTCCAGGCCAAGCTGGGCGGCGCGCCTTATTACCTAGTGACGACGAATTCCAAGGTGCCGTTCAGCCCGGGGCTGCAAAAGCACGTCAGGGACATGGCCGAGCTCGAGACCTTCAAGACTGTCGACTGGCTGAAATTCAACCCGCACTACCTCGGATACATTGACCGGTTCAATCGGGAGATCCGGCTGTAAATTGCCTCCGAGCCGCGCCTCAACGATGGGGGATGCGAGCGTCCCTCGCGCGATCACCGCGCCTGCCGGTCCGGTCGGCGCCGCCGTCGCGGTGGAAGTATCGATCGAGCGAATATCGCACCGCTACGAGCGGGTGCTCGCGGTCGATGATGTATCGCTGCAGATCGGCGGCGGCGAGCTCATCGCGCTCCTGGGCCCCAGCGGTTGCGGAAAGACAACGCTGTTGCGCATCGTCGCCGGGCTCGTTTCGCATAGCGAAGGTCGACTCCGTTTCGCCAACAGGATTGTCGACGCGTTGCCGCCGTCGGACCGCGGCGCCGGGATCGTGTTTCAGAACTACGCGCTGTTTCCGCACATGACCGCGGCGGAAAACATCGGTTACGGGCTGCGCGCCCGCGGCGCCGCGACCAGCGAGATTCGCGCGACGGTCGAGCGGATGTTGAAGCTGGTCCAAATGGAGGGTTTCTCCGAGCGGCTTCCGCGCGAGCTCTCCGGCGGGCAGCAGCAGCGCATCGCACTCGCCAGAACGCTCGCGGTCAATCCGAAGGTGCTGTTGCTCGACGAACCGTTCGGCGCGCTCGACAAGAATCTCCGCCTCGACATGCAGATCGAGATCAAGCGCATTCAACGCGAGCTCGGCATCACCACCATCATGGTCACGCATGATCAGGAGGAAGCGCTTGGCATGGCCGAACGCGTCGCCGTAATGAATTACGGGCGCATCGAGCAATTCGGAACGCCCGAGGCGGTGTATCACACGCCCGAAACCATGTTCGTGGCCGGCTTCGTCGGGTCCGCCAACATGTTGAACGGCACCTTGCGGACTATGCCGAATGGAACCTGCGTCGAGCTTGACGCCGGGCCGCTCGTGCCGATCACCACGGCGCGTCCGCATGCGCAGGACGGACCGGTGACGCTCGTGATTCGCCCCGAGCACCTTCGGATCGAACATTCGGGCGCGAAGGGAATTCCCGCCATCTTGCAAATGGCTATCCCGCACGGACCGTTGACCATCTTCGATCTGTCGCTACCGAGCGGCGACCGCGTGAAGGCGGTCGCCACCGGAGCGGATCTCGGCATGTCTGCGGCTCCGGGGACCCCGGTTCATCTGGCGCTCACGCGCGATGCCCGCGTCAGCGTATTTCCCCGGTTAAGTCCATGACGCGCCGCATCGGAGGAATATGGGCCGAATGGCAATTGGTGCTGCCGCTCGCCTTGTTCTTCACCGTCTTCGTCTTCGGACCGCTGGCGCTGTTGGGGGTGATCAGCACCTTCAACGAGCCCGCAATGACCACGCACGGCCTCGCACAGTACGAGAAGTTCTTCGGAGACCGCTTCAATCTCTCGATTCTCGCCACGACGCTTTGGCTTGCGTTGCGCACCACGCTGCTCGCAATCCTGATCGGGTACCCGCTCGCGTATCTCTTCACGCAATCCTCTCCACGCCTGCAGCGCATTCTGATTCTCATTATCGTAATGCCGCTGCTGACCAGCGCGGTCGTCAGAACCTTTGCCTGGATCGTGATCCTCGGCCGCCAGGGCATCATCAACAACACGCTCATGGCCGTCGGCCTGACCGATCGGCCTTTGACCCTGCTCTACACGCCCATGGCCGTGGTCGTGGCCCTGGCGCAGATAGAGCTGCCGTTGATGGTGCTGCCGATCATCACGGCGCTGTCCAAGATCGATCCCAACCTTGCTCAGGCCTCCGAGGCGTTGGGCGCGCGCAAATGGCGGACCTTCTTCTGGATCATCCTGCCGCTTTCCATGCCCGGCTTGGTGGCAGGCTGTATGCTGGTCTTTGCCGCAGCTTCCAGTGCATTCGTCGTGCATACCCTGGTCGGCGGCGGTCAGAACATCTTCATGCCGCTCTACATTTATCAGCAGGGCATCCAGGCCAACAACTATCCGTTCGCCGCGACCATCGCCCTGGTGCTCCTCGTCAGCGTGCTCGTGGTGGTGTTGGCCGTGAACATCCTGAGCCGGCGGTCGCGAGGCTTCGTCCATGCATGAGGCTGCACCAATCGCCGCTCCCGGCGACGCGGTCGCACGCGAGTCGACGGCGTCGCGCCTGGAACGCGGGTCGTTTCACGCAACGCTCGGTTTGCTCTGCGGCTTCGGGATCATCTTGCTCATCGCGCCTACCGTGGTGGTATTGATCACGTCATTGACCGACAGTCCGTCGCTCAAATTTCCTCCACCCGGCTATTCGCTGCAATGGTACGCCGCGCTTTGGCATGACTCGCCGGAGATCGTCGACGCCGCCATCCTCTCGTTCAAGGTCGCCGCCATTGCGACCGTCTCGTCGGTGTTGCTCGCCGGCTCGGCCGCCTTGGCGCTCGCGCGTCGGACCGAGACTTGGGCACGCGTGCTCGATTCGATCTTCATGTCGCCGCTGATGCTGCCGGCGCTCGCACTGGGGCTCGCGCTGCTGGCGTTGTTCAACCTGCTGGGAGCCGGGCTTTCGATGTGGACGCTCGTGATCGGCCATATCGCGATCACCACGCCCTACGTCCTGCGCACCACGATCGCGAGTTACGTTCAGCTCGACCCGCAGATCCTGGAAAGCGCGCATTCGCTCGGGGCCAAACCGTTCTTCGCGTTTCGCACCATCACGCTGCCGCTCATCGCTCCCGGAGTGGCAGCCGGCGCGTTCATCGCCTTCATGGCGTCCTTCGACAATGTCGCGGTGTCGCTGTTTCTCTCCGACGCCCGCAGCGAGGTGCTGCCGATCCGGCTCTGGACCATGATCGAAACGAATCTCGACGTGCGCGCCGCGGCCGTTTCCGGCTTCCTCGTCACCACGACCGCCGTGGCGGCGCTGGTGATGGAGCGCATCGTCGGGCTGTCTTCGCATATCCGTTGAGGCCGCCGTCGCGCTTTGGCAACACGGTAGGGGCAGCGGCTCGTTGCAGGATTTCCAACTCGGGGAGTGATGACGATGGCGCGGACGATACTGCGAGGCGGCGTGGCGCTGACCGGAGCCGACCTGTCGCCGCAGCCGGTCGATGTCGCGATCGAGCACGGTCGCATCCGCTCGATCGAGCCCCGCCAGGATGCCCACGGCGACGACGAGGTCGTCGACATGCGCGGACGCCTGATCGTGCCGGGCCTGATCAACGGACACTTTCATTCGAGCGAGCACTTCCAGAAGGGACGGGTCGAGAACCTGCCGCTGGAACTGTGGATGCAATACATGCGGGCACCGCTCGCCGTCGAATTGAGCGCGCGCCAGACCTACTTGCGCACGATGATCGGCGCCATCGAGGCGCTGCGAACCGGCACCACCACGGTGGTGGACGACCTCATTCCCGGGCCGCGGGTCAATCGCGAGAACATCGCCGCCGCGCTCCAGGCCTACAAGGACATCGGCATCCGCGCCCTGGTCGGATTTGCCATGTTCGACCGTGCCGTCATCGACCACTTCCCGTTCGTCGACGAAGCGTTTTCTCCGGATGAGATCGCGCGCCTGCGGGCATTGCCGCGGCCGGACGGCATGGCGGTGGTCGAAATGTGCAGGGAGCTCCTGCGCGAGCATCATCCGCGCAAGGCCCGGGTGGGCGTCATCGTCTCGGCCTCGGCACCGCAGCGCTGCACCGTGGATTTCCTCCGGCACTGTCGCCGCTTCGCCGACGAGAACGAGCTTCCGATCATTACGCACGTGCAGGAGACGCGGCTGCAGGTGGTGACCGGCGGCGAGTTCTACGGCATGCCGATGGTCGAGTACCTTGATCGCGTCGGATTTCTTGGCCCCCGGACGTCCCTCATTCATACCGTGTGGCTCAATCCGCGTGAGCTCGAAGCGCTCGCCCGCACCGGCACGACGGCGCAGCACAATCCGTGGTCCAACCTCACGCTGGGATCCGGGCTGCAGCCCGTTCGGGAAGTCCTGGAAGCGGGCGTGAATGTGAGCATGGGCTCGGACGGCACCTGCTCGACCATGACCGCCAACATGCTCACCGTGATCGGCAGTGCCGCCGGGCTGTCCAAAATTCGTGGTGACGACTACACGCGCTGGCTCTCGGCGAAGGAGGCGCTGCAGGCGGCGACCCAGGGGGGAGCGAAGGGGCTAGGCTTCGAGGGCGAGCTCGGTGTCATTCGACCGGGCGCGATCGCCGACCTGGTCGGGTATCGGCTGGATACCGTCACCTTCTCGCCGCTCAACGATCCGGTCCGGCAACTGGTCTATGCCGAGCGCGGCCAAGGCGTGGACTTTTCCATGGTTGCGGGCGAGGTCGTGATGCGTGATGGTGAGCTCAGCCGCATCCGCGAACGCGAGCTGCTGGCCGAGATCGCACGCGAGCATGCCGCCCTGCAGGACCGGCTGGCGCGCGAGGAAGCGCTGGTGGGGCCGATCGTAGCCGCGATGGACAAGATCTACCGGCGCAGCTTGGCGGTGCCGATTCCGCCGGATACCTTCCCGGCCCGCATACTGCGATAGCAGCGGCAGACAATGTGCTCGAGCTCAGCAAAGCCGTGGTCGCTGACCGGGAAGTCCCCGCTGAGCACGGGAGCCTGCACGCGCCGCAGCGTCTCGCTCATGCCGGACCATCGTCCGCCGTGCAAATCACTCCGCCGCCTCGGTCGTCCGTCCGCGCGCGCCGGCGCGCCGCGCCAGCACCGGGCGCAGGAACTGCCCAGTGTAGCTCTGCCTCTCGCGCGCGATCGCCTCCGGCGGGCCGGCCGCCACGATCTCGCCGCCGCCGTCGCCGCCCTCGGGGCCAAGGTCGATGATCCAGTCGGCGGTCTTGATCACTTCGAGATTGTGCTCGATCACCACCACGGTGTTGCCCTGCTCGACCAGCTCGTGCAGCACGTCGAGCAGCTTGGCGACGTCGTGGAAGTGCAGCCCGGTCGTCGGCTCGTCCAGGATGTAGAGCGTGCGGCCGGTGGCGCGCTTGCACAGCTCCTTGGCGAGCTTGACGCGCTGCGCCTCGCCGCCCGAGAGCGTGGTTGCCTGCTGCCCGACGTGGATATAGCCCAAGCCCACCTGCTGCAGGGTCTCCAAAATGTTGCGCACGCGCGGCACCGCGCGGAAGAACTCGGCCGCCTCGTCGACCGTCATGTCGAGCACGTCGGCGATCGACTTGCCGCGGAACTCGACCTCCAGCGTCTCGCGGTTGTAGCGCTTGCCCTTGCACACATCGCAGGTGACGTAGACGTCCGGCAAAAAGTGCATCTCGATCTTGATGACACCGTCGCCCTGGCAGGCTTCGCAGCGCCCGCCCTTGACGTTGAACGAGAACCGCCCCGGCTCGTAGCCGCGCGCCTTGGCTTCGGGTAGCCCCGCGAACCATTCGCGGATCGGGGTGAACGCGCCCGTATAGGTCGCCGGGTTGGAGCGCGGCGTGCGCCCGATCGGCGACTGGTCGATGTCGATGATCTTGTCGATATGCTCAAGCCCCTCGATGCGGTCGTGCGCCGCCGGCGCTTCGCTCGCATTGTTGAGCCGGCGCGCCACCGCCCGGTAGAGCGTGTCGACCAACAGCGTCGACTTGCCGCCGCCGGAGACGCCGGTGACGCAGGTGAACAGGCCGAGCGGGATCTCGGCGGTAACGTTCTTGAGGTTATGGCCGCGCGCGCCGACGAGCTTGAGCGTGCGGCGCGGGTCGATCATCCGCCGCTCCGGGATCGGGATGCCGAGCTCGCCGGTAAGGTACTTGCCGGTGAGCGAGCGCGGGCTCGCCATGATGTCGGCGGGCGTGCCCTGCGCCACGATCTCGCCGCCGTGCACGCCGGCGGCCGGCCCGATGTCGACGACATGGTCGGCGGCGCGGATCGCGTCCTCGTCGTGCTCGACCACGATCACGGTGTTGCCGAGGTCGCGCAGCCGCTTGAGCGTCTCGAGCAGGCGCGCATTGTCGCGCTGGTGCAGCCCGATCGACGGCTCGTCGAGCACGTAGAGCACGCCGGTCAGGCCGGAGCCGATCTGCGAGGCGAGCCGGATGCGCTGGCTCTCGCCGCCTGACAGCGTGCCGGACGCGCGCCCCAGGGTCAGGTACTCGAGCCCGACATCGACCAGAAATCTCAGCCGGTCGCGGATCTCCTTGAGCACCCGCACCGCGATCTCGTTCTGCTTCTTGCTCAGATGCTGCGGCAGCTCGCTGAACCATTCGCCCGCGCGCTTGACCGACATCTCACTCGCTTCGCCGATATGCAACGCGGCGATGCGCACGCACAGCGCCTCGGGTTTGAGCCGGTAGCCGTTGCAGGCGTGGCACGGGATGTCGGTAAAATACTTCGCGATCTCCTCGCGCGCCCACTCGCTCTCGGTCTCGCGGAACCGGCGCTCGAGGTTGACGATCACGCCTTCGAACGGTTTCCGGGTGTCGTAGGCGCGCAGGCCGTCGTCGTAGACGAACTTGATCGGATCCTCGCCGGAGCCGTAGAGGATCGCGTCCTGCGCGCGCTTCGGCAGGTCCTTCCATTTGGCGGTCAACGCGAAGCGGTAGTGCTTGGCCAGCGCCTCCAGCGTCTGGATGTAATAGGGCGACGACGATTTCGCCCATGGCGCGATCGCGCCGCGCTTGAGCGTCGCCTCCTTGTCGGGGATCACCAGGTCGGGATCGATCTTCTGCTCGACCCCGAGCCCGCCGCAGGCCGGACAGGCGCCGAACGGGTTGTTGAACGAGAACAGCCGCGGCTCGACTTCCGGAATGGTGAAGCCGGATACCGGGCAGGCGAACTTCTCCGAAAAGATGATGCGCTCGGGGCCGCTCTGATCGTGGATCTTGGCGACCGTTTTTTCCCTCTTCCCGCCCGCGGCCTCGTCCTTCGAGACGGCGCTGCGCACCTCCTCAGGACGAGGGGGGCTGCGCCCGTCGCCCTTTCCCTCACCCTGGGGAGCGCCCGCAGGGCGCGTCTCGAAGGATGAGGGCCGAGGTGGATCCGCAAATTCCGCGACCGCCAGGCCGTCGGCAAGCTTGAGGCACTGCTCGAACGAATCGGCGAGCCGGGTCGCGATGTCGGGGCGCACCACGATGCGGTCGACCACCACGTCGATGTCGTGCTTGAATTTCTTGTCGAGCGCCGGCGCGTCGGCGATCTCGTAGAACTTGCCGTCGATCTTCACGCGCTGGTAGCCGCGCTTCATGAACTCGGCGAGTTCCTTGCGGTACTCCCCCTTGCGCCCGCGCACCACCGGCGCCAGCAGGTAGAGCCGCGTGCCCTCGGGGAGCGCCAGGATGCGGTCGACCATCTGCGAGATGGTCTGGCTCTCGATCGGCAGCCCGGTCGCCGGCGAGTACGGCACGCCGATGCGCGCCCACAACAAACGCATGTAGTCGTAGATCTCGGTGACGGTGCCGACGGTCGAGCGCGGGTTGCGCGACGTCGTCTTCTGCTCGATCGAGATGGCGGGCGAGAGGCCGTCGATCTGGTCGACGTCCGGCTTCTGCATCATCTCCAGGAACTGCCGCGCGTAGGCGGAGAGCGATTCCACGTAGCGCCGCTGCCCCTCGGCATAGATGGTGTCGAAGGCGAGCGAAGACTTGCCCGATCCCGACAGGCCCGTGAACACCACCAGCCGGTCGCGCGGGATCTCGAGGTCGACGTTCTTGAGGTTGTGCTCGCGCGCGCCGCGGATCGCGATCACGCGGGCGTCGGCGCTGCGGGCGCGGGCCTGGTCGAAAAGCTCGTCCATATCGGTCTTCGCCGCGCGAGACGGCCGGTTCTGGGATCCGCGCGACGCGGCCCGTGGTCGTGGTGGCATATCCTGAGAACGCTCCGAACCTAGTAATCGGCTGGGCGCGGCGCCAGCCAAAAATGCCGCCGTCCCAAGGAGCCCGCGGGCCTTGCGCCGCCTGCCACGATAATGTAAGAACAAATAGAGAACAAGGGATGGCGCGTCAAGAAGGTCTGTGGAAAAGCACGATGTGCCGTCCCCGCCGGAGACGGTGAGTCTAGGGTGCAGGTTGAGCAGCGGACGATCGGGAGCGTGTCATGGCGGGCAGTGTCAACAAGGTCATTCTGGTGGGCAATCTGGGGGCGGATCCGGAGATCCGGCGCACCCAGGACGGGCGGCCAATCGCCAACCTGAGGATGGCGACCAGCGAGAGCTGGCGCGACAAGGCGACCGGCGAGCGGCGCGAGAAGACGGAGTGGCACCGCGTGGTGATCTTCAACGAGAATCTCTGCCGCGTGGCCGAGCAGTATTTGAAGAAGGGCTCGAAAGTCTACATCGAGGGCCAGCTGCAGACGCGCAAGTGGACCGACCAGCAGGGGGTCGAGCGCTACTCGACCGAGGTGGTGGTGCAGGGCTTCCGCGGCGAGCTGGCGCTGCTCGACCGCGCCGGCGCCGGCGCCGGCGGCGGCGACGCCGCGTTCGAGAACGACAGCAGCGGGGATTTCGGCTCGCAGGGTCCGACCGCCTCGCGCAAGCCGGCCCCGGCAATGGCAGGCGCCGGCAAGCGCGCCGACATGGACGACGAGATTCCGTTCTGATCGGCGGATCGGCGACGCTCAAGGCGGTAGCGCCTACCCTGAGTCGTCATCCCGGGGTGCTCGTCCGACGAAGTCGGACGAGCCTCGAAGCGCCGCACTCGACTCGCCATCCTACCCGGACTTGATCCCATAGTCGCCAGCCTAGCTTTGTGAGCTAGCTCCTGGCTGTCATCCCGGCCAAGCGAGCGAAGCGAGCGCGAGCCGGGATCTATGAACCACAGTCTGGCAGACTGGGATACATGGGTCCCGGCTCTCGCTGCGCTCGGCCGGGATGACAAGAGGTGGTTAGCGCCCATCGGACTTGATCCGCGGTGCTCGTCCGACAAAGTCGGACGAGCCTCGAAGACGCACATCTGGGCTCGACAGCACGGCCGCGCATTGGCTATGCGAAGGCGCATGACCTTCAGGAGGATCGGATGAGAGTTTTGTTGGGCCGGCTGCTGCTGTGCGCCGGCGCCTTGGTGGCCAGCGAGGCCGCCGCGCAGGATATCAAGATCGCCTTGCTGGCGGGGCGCACCGGCCCGCTCGAAGCCTATGCCAAGCAGACCGAGGCCGGCCTGATGCTCGGCCTGGAATACCTTACCAACGGCACCATGACGGTGAACGGCCGCAAGATCGTGGTCCTCTCCAAGGACGATCAGGGCAAGCCCGATCTTGCCAAGTCCCTGCTCGAGCAGGCCTATGCCGACGACCGGGTGGACCTTGCGATCGGCACGACTTCCTCCGGCGCGGCGCTGGCCATGCTGCCGATCGCCGAAGAGAACAAGAAGATCCTGATCGTCGAGCCGGCGGTCGCCGATTCGATCACCGGCGACAAGTGGAACCGCTACGTGTTCCGTACCTCGCGCAACTCGACCCAGGACGCTCTCGCGGCCGCGGTGGCGTTCGGCCAGGGCGAAGTCTCGGTCGCGACGCTGGCGCAGGACTATGCGTTCGGGCGCGACGGCGTGGCGGCGCTCAAGCAGGCGCTCGCCGACACCAAGAGCTCCGCCAAGGTGGTGTTCGAGGAGTACGCGCCGCAGACCACCACCGACTTCACCGCCTCGGCCCAGCGCCTGTTCGACGCGCTCAAGGACAAGCCGGGCCGCAAGGTGATCGTGATGATTTGGGCCGGCCCGCATCCGCTGACCAAGATCGCCGACCTCAAGCCCGAGCGGTTCGGCATCGAGCTCGCGCCCGGCGGCAACATCCTGCCGGCGATGAAACCCTACCGGAACTACCCGGGCATGGAGGGCGCGGTCTATTACTATTACGGCTTTCCGAAGAACCCCATGAACGAGTGGCTGGTCGCCGAGCACCAGAAGCGCTTCAACGCCCCGCCCGATTTCTTCACCGCCGGCGGAATGGCGGCCGCCGCCGCGGTGGTCACCGCGATCAAGAAGGCCGGCGGCACCGACACCGAAAAGCTGATCGCCGCCATGGAGGGCATGGAGTTCGACACCCCCAAGGGCAAGATGGTCTTCCGCAAGGAGGACCATCAGGCGATGCAGCCGATGTATCACTTCAAGGTCAAGACCGGCGGCAAGGACGAGAACGATCTGCTCGACCTGGTGCGCGAGATCCCGATCGCCGACCTGCCGGTGCCGATCCGCAACAAGCGCTAGCGCGGTTGCGGGCCCGGCCGGGGAAATCCTCGTGCGTCATCCCCGTAACAGCGGGGATCCAGTAACCCTGGCCTGAGGGATTCCTGGCGTCAGTGGTTACTGGGTCCCCGCTTGCGCGGGGACGACGGTGACCGAGTGGGGGGCAGGTGCCGGTCCTGGAAACGCGCGACCTCACCATTCGGTTCGGCGGCCATGTCGCCGTCAATGCCGTGAGCTGTGCGTTCGAGCCCGGGACGCTGACCGCTATCGTCGGGCCGAACGGCGCCGGCAAGACCACCTACTTCAACCTGATGTCCGGCCAGCTCAAGGCGGCCGCCGGTCAGGTGCTGTGGGACAACGAGGACATCACCGGCCTGCCGGCGTCGGCGCGCGCGCGCCGCGGCATCGGCCGCGCGTTCCAGCTCACCAACCTGTTTCCCGGCCTGACGGTGCATGAGAACGTGCGGATCGCGGTGCAGAGCCGTGCCGGCGCCGGGCTCGATCTCTGGAGCCTGTGGAACCGCCATCGCGATTTGATCGCCGCGACCGACGAGCTGCTGCGGCAGGTCAACCTGACTGCGCAGTCGCGCGCCAGCGCCGGCTCGCTCTCGCACGGCGACCAACGCAAGCTCGAAGTCGCCATCATGCTGGCGCTGCGGCCCCGGATCTTCATGTTCGACGAGCCGACCGCCGGCATGAGCGTCGATGAGGTGCCGGTCATTCTCGACCTCATTCGGCAGATCAAGCAGGCGCGCGAACACACTATCCTGCTGGTCGAGCACAAGATGGACGTCGTGCGCTCGCTCGCCGACCGCATCATCGTGCTGCACAACGGCACGCTGGTGGCCGACGGCGAGCCGGCCGAGGTGATCGCCTCGCCGATCGTGCAGGAAGCCTACCTGGGTGTCGCGCATGGCTGATCCGCTGCTCGCCTTGGCGGGGGTCCACACCCATGTCGGCCCCTACCACATCCTGCAGGGCGTCGACCTCACGGTGCCGCGCGGCGGACTGACCGCATTGCTCGGCCGCAACGGCGCCGGCAAGACCACCACGCTGCGCACCATCATGGGGCTGTGGCATGCCTCCGCAGGCAGCGTTCGCTTCGACGGCAACGAGATCGCTGTCTGGGCGACACCTGACGTGGCCCAGGCCGGCATCGCCTACGTTCCGGAGAACATGGGCGTCTTCGCCGACCTCACGGTGCGCGAGAACCTGCTGTTGGCTGCGCGCGCGGGCGACATCGATGAGACGCGTCTGCGTTGGATTTTCGACCTGTTCCCGGCGCTGCAGAAGTTCTGGTCGGCGGCGGCCGGCGTGCTCTCGGGCGGCCAGAAGCAGATGCTGTCGATCGCACGCGCAATCGTCGAGCCGCGCAAGCTCATCCTGATCGACGAGCCGACCAAGGGGCTGGCGCCGTCGATCATCGTCGCCATGATCGCGGCGTTCCAGGAGCTCAAGCGCACCGATACCACCATCCTGCTGGTGGAGCAGAACTTCATGTTCGCACGCACGCTCGGCGACACCGTCGCGGTGATGGACAACGGCCGGGTGGTGCACACCGGAACGATGGCTGCGCTCGCGGCCGACGCCGCCCTGCAGCAGCGGCTGCTCGGGCTCGCCCTGGATTCGCACCAATGAGCACGGCCGAGCGCAGCACCGACGCGGTCGTCGTCCCCGCGCTCGATTGGCAACCGCTGATACTCGCACCGTTGATCATGCTGATCGCGCTGCCGCTGATCGGCTCGCCCTCGACCTGGGCGACGCTGACACTCGCCGGCCTCGCCATGGGCATGATGATCTTCGTCATGGCGTCGGGCCTCACCTTGGTGTTCGGTCTGATGGACGTGCTCAACTTCGGTCACGGCGCCTTCATCTCGCTCGGCGCCTACACCACCACCTTGCTGCTGCTGCCGCTGTCGGGCTGGCTGGCGGCCGACTCGTTGGCGCTCAACTTCGTCGCGCTGTTGGCCATGATCGGCCTGGCGATGCTGATCACCGGCATTGCCGGGTACCTGTTCGAGCGGGTGATCATCAAGCCGGTCTACGGCCGCCACCTGCACCAGATCCTGGTCACTGTCGGCGGCCTGATCGTGGCGCAGCAGATCATCATCGTGCTGTGGGGGCCGATCCAGATCACGTTGCCGCTGCCGACCGCGCTGCGCGGCATCATCGTCATCGGCGACATCGCGGTCGAGCGCTACCGGCTGATCGCGGTCGTCATCGGCCTGTTCGTGTTCGCCGGCATGCTGCTGGTGCTCAACCGCACCAAGATCGGGCTGTTGATTCGCGCCGGGGTCGAGAACCGCGAGATGGTCGAGGCGCTCGGCTATCACATCGATCGGCTGTTCGTCGGCGTGTTCGTGGCCGGCTCGGCACTCGCCGGCCTCGGCGGCGTGATGTGGGCGTTCTATCGCGAGGCGCTCACCCCCGGCATGGGCCTCGAGCTCTTGGTGCTCATCTTCATCGTGGTGATCATCGGCGGCCTCGGCTCGGTCGGTGGTTGCTTCATCGGATCGCTCCTGGTCGCGCTCACCGCCAACTACACCGGCTTCCTGGCGCCGAAGCTGGCGCTCGGATCCAACATTTTGCTGATGGTCTTGATCCTGCTGTGGCGCGCGCGCGGCCTCTACCCGGTGGCGAACCGCTGACATGCGACACAACCTGCCCGGCGCTCCTTGCATCCCTCGAGACGCGGTCCTGCGGACCGCTCCGCGGGATGAGGGCGGCGGGGCGTGCACCAGCCTCCTCACGCTGAGGAGCGCGCGCCGCACGCGTCTCGAAGCCCGCACGACATCCTCGCGGAACGACTGCTGATGCTGCGCGCGATCCTCTCCGACGACTATCCGCAGAGCCGGATACTATCCGCAGCGCTGCTGGCCATCTTCGTCGGCCTGGCACTGGCGCCGTTTCTGTTTCCCGGCTCGCAGTCGCTCAATGCGGCGGCGAAGATCTGCTACTTCATCGTGCTGGTGGCGAGCTACGACCTGCTGCTCGGCTATACCGGCATCGTGTCCTTCGCCCACACCATGTTCTTCGGTATCGGCGGCTACGGGGCCGGCATCGCGCTCTACACCTGGGGCCCGACCTGGACGTCGGTTTCGCTCGGCACGCTGATCGCGCTCGTTCTGTCGACCGCGCTGGCGCTCGTCATCGGCCTGTTCTCGTTGCGCGTACGCGCGATCTTCTTTGCCATGATCACGCTGGCGGTCGCGACCGTGTTCGCGATCCTGGCTTCGCAGCTCGGCTGGCTCACCGGCGGTGAGGACGGCCGCACCTATCAGATCCCGCCGCTGCTGCGGCCGGGCTTCCGCCTGTTCGAGCAAAGCGTCCTCGGGGTCACCATCAACGGCCGGATCATTGCCTACTACCTGCTGTTCTTCACCTCGCTGGCGCTGCTCCTGGTCATGCTGCGCGTGGTGAACTCGCCGTTCGGCCGCGTGCTGCAGGCGATCCGCGAGAACGATTTCCGCGCCGAGGCGCTTGGATACCGCACCGTGCTCTATCGTTCGATCATCAACTGCGTATCGGCCGCCATGGCCACGCTTGCCGGCGTGCTGTGTGCGGTCTGGCTGCGCTATACCGGCCCGGCGACGACGCTCTCCTTCGACATCATGCTGGATATTCTGCTGATGGTAGTGATCGGCGGCATGGGCACGCTGTACGGCGCGGTGCTGGGCGCCACCATCTTCCTGCTGGCGGAAAGCTACCTGCAGAACCTGCTCGGCCTGGTCGGCAAGGCGACCGAGGGACTGCCGGTGCTGCCGCAGCTGTTCCACGCCGACCGGTGGCTGCTGTGGCTCGGGCTTCTGTTCATCCTGAGCGTCTATTTCTTTCCCACCGGGATAGTCGGCAAGCTGCGGGGCCGCGCACCATGACCGATGCTTGCTCCTGCTACGCGACCGTGCTCGATCGCGAGCTCCACTACATGGAGTGGGGCGAGCGCGGGAAGTCACCGCTGGTGATGTGGCACGGGCTCGCGCGCACCGGTCGCGACTTCGACGACATCGCCCGCGCGCTCGCGGGCGACCGCCATATCATCGTGCCCGATACGATCGGCCGCGGATTGAGCCAGTGGAGTCCCGCCCCGGAGCAGGAGTACTGCTACGATTTCTATGCGCGGCTCGCGACCGCGCTCATCGATCGACTCGATCTGGGCACCGTCGACTGGCTCGGCACCTCGATGGGGGGCGCGATCGCGATCCGCGCCGGCGCCGGGCCGCTGAAGGGCCGCATCCGCCGGCTGGTGCTCAACGACATCGGCCCGCAGGTCGCGTCCGCGGCGGTCGAGCGCATCCGCTCCTATGCCGGCAAGCCGCCGCGCTTCGACCGCGTGTCCGAGCTCGAAGCCTATTTCCGGCAGGTCTACAAGCCGTACGGATATCTCAGCGACGCGCAATGGCGGCGGCTGACCGAAACCTCGACGCGGCGGCTTCCGGACGGCGGGATCACCACGCACTACGATCCCAAGATGGTGCTGCAGTTCGAAGGCCACCCGAACGACAACGACCAGTGGCCGCAGTGGGAGGCGCTGGCGTGCGAGATCCTGTGCCTACGCGGCGCGCAGTCCGATCTGCTGCTGCCGGAAACCGCCGCCGCCATGCAACGGCGCAACCCGCGCTGCCGCGTGGTCACGATCGAGGGCTGCGGGCACGCGCCGGCCTTGAACGTGCCGGAGCAGATCGCGATCGTTGCGCAGTTTCTGGCGCGCGCGTAGCAGATAGGCGGCGGAACCGGGTGCGATGAAGCAGCGGCGGAAAGGCGGAGCGCACCGATCGGCGAAGGCGCGGCCGACGCTTGCGACCGCGCTGCTGCAGGGCCTGAAGGACCACGGTGCCGGCGAGATCTTCGGCATCCCGGGCGATTTCGTGCTGCCGTTCTTCAAGGTGATCGAGCAGAGCGGCATCCTCCCGCACTACACGCTGAGCCACGAGCCGGCGGTCGGATTCGCGGCCGATGCCGCCGCGCGCTATCGCTGCGGACTGGGCGTTGCGGTCGTCACCTACGGCGCCGGCGCCTTCAACCTCGTCAATCCGATCGCCGGCGCCTATGCGGAGCGCTCGCCGGTGGTGGTGATCGCGGGTGCGCCGGGCGCGCGCGAGCGCGCCAGCGGCTTCCTGCTCCATCATCAGGCGCGCACCGTCGATACCCAGGCGGCGGTATTCCGGGAGATCACCTGCGACCAGGCCGTGCTCGACGATCCGCCGACCGCGCCGGAGCAGATCGCCCGCGTGCTGCGCAGCGCACGCGAGCGCTCGCTGCCGGTCTATATCGAGCTGCCGCGCGACATGGGAGGGGTCGCAGCGGGAGCGGTACCGGTGCTGCCGCGGCAACCGGCGGACCAGGGCGCGCTCGCCGAATGCGCCGACGAGATCCTGGCCAAGCTGGCGCGCGCCGGCTCGCCGGTCATCATCGTCGACGTCGAGGTGCGCCGCTATGGCGTCGAGGACCGCGTCGCCGCTCTGGCCCGCAAGCTCGCCATCCCGGTCGTGACCACCTTCATGGGGCGCGGGCTGCTCGAGGATGCGCCCGACGTGGTCGCCGGCACCTATCTGGGCGCTGCCGGCCACCCCGCCGTCACCAAGCTGGTCGAGCGCGCCGACATGCTGCTGCTGCTCGGCGTCATCGTCTCCGACACCAATTTTGCGCTCTCCCAGCGCCGCCTCGACCCGCGCCGCACCGTGCTCGCCATCGACCGGCAGGTGCGCATCGGCCATCACGCCTATGCCGAGGTACCGATCGAGGATCTGGTCGACGCCTTGCTGGCCCGCGTCCGCCCACGCCCGGCCGCAAGGAAGCCGAAGCGACGCTCGGCTGTCGCGTATCCCCGCGGGCTGCCGAGCGACGATGCGCCGATCGCGCCTTCCGATGTGGCTCGCGCCGTCAACGACCTGTTCGATAGGCACGGCCACATGCCGATGACGGCCGACATGGGCGACTGCCTGTTTACCGCGATGGAGATCGAGAACACGGCGCTCGCCGCTCCCGGCTACTATGCCGGCATGGGCTTCGGCGTGCCGGCCGGCATGGGGGTTGCCGCCGCGACCGGCCGACGGCCGATGATCCTGGTCGGCGACGGCGCGTTTCAGATGACCGGATGGGAGCTCGGCAACTGCCGCCGCTACGGGCTCGATCCGATCGTCGTGCTGTTCAACAACCGCAGCTGGGAGATGCTCCGCGTGTTCCAGCCGGAATCGGCGTTCAACGATCTCGACGACTGGCATTTCGCCGACCTCGCCGGCTCGCTCGGGGGCCATGGCGAGCGCGTGGCGACCCGGCGGCAACTGGCGGCCGCGCTCGAGGCGGCGGTGCGCCGGCGCGGCCTGTTCTCTTTGATCGAGGTGATGCTGCCGCGCGGCGCCACCTCCGACACGCTGGCGCGCTTCGTGGCCGGCTTCAAAGCGTCGCGGCAGGACCCGCCTCAACGCTGATCTCGGCGCCCACGCGGGGCGGGCTGGCCCTAGCCTTCCGGATGACGGAGGTCGATTGAGACCAAGGGAGCGTTCGAACAGTCGCGAGCAGCGCGAGTCACGTATCGCACGTGAGTTCTTGCTCTATATTGTCTTAGCCGCAATATGATCCGGGCGACCCATCGCAACCAGCGCAGCTCGGCGGAACGAAATTGACCAACCAGCATGGCAGCCACCCTCCTGCGATGGCGCTAGGCCTGGGTGGCGTCGGCGCAGAAGACGTCATCATTCTTCCGCTGGTCCTGATCGCCCTGGCCGCAAGGCGTCTGTTTAGGGTGACGCTGTCAATTCTGATCCGGATCCTGGACTACGCCTTTCCCATCTTGCTGCAATTGGCAAGGTTTCCTTTGTTCACCATCCGCATCGTCGGCGACGGCGCAACCGCGCTTCTGATAGGGATCGCCCGCTGCCTGCCAGTTTCCGGCCAGACGTATGCAGAGTGGCGCAATTTCGTCACCCGAAATTGGTCTTGGCTGAGACAAAAGATAAGCTACCGGGCCTTCGAAGAGTTCGTGCACCACGCGTTCGAACGCGGAATGGCGTGGGTTTTTCGAAAATGCCGGGCGCTCACGCCGACTAGGGCCTTGTTGGTGCTCGCGGGCGCGGTGCTCTGGCTTCCCATCTCCTTTGGTGTGGCCACCGGCATGCACGCCATACTGATAGCGAAGGCAACCTCGCTGCCCGCCTGGATGCAACTTCTGCATCCGCTGGCGACCGTCGTGGCAAAGAGCAAGCTTTTGGTTTTGCCCGTCTATCCAGCCGCCTGGCCGCGCGCGAAAGAGCATCCGCTGGTGCAGGCGATGTCGCGATGGTATCGATACTTGGCGCAGGTTCGTCTCGCGCAGAAAACGAGATATCGCTACTGGCAGGCCGAAAGTGTCGCTGCGGGAGCGGCCGACGCCATACGCCGGACCCTTTCGGTCCGGTTCGGCCCCCTGTCCAGCGCCTTGCTTGCAGGACTCGACAGTGCCGCCACGTTGCTGCGCAAAGCATCGCGCGCGGCCGCCACCCGCACCGTCGAAGGCTTGTGCCGGATACCGCTCATCGGCTCGATCTTTAGAAGCTACGCCGTGCACTATGATGGTGCGAACAAGCATGACGCAGAGAGTTTCAGTGAGAAGGCAAGCCGGTTCTTTGAGCGATGGTCTATCAAATTTTCGGCCGAGTATTATGAAACAAGGGACAAAGAAGAGGGGGCAAGCCGAATTCACTCATAGGCGCCCATTCTCGTCCTACCAATGGCGTCAGGTGCTGACTCGTCATGCTCACCGCATCAAAGCATATGGGCCGCCGCGCTCGAGCGCGCGGAGGTAGGCCGGGCGCGCGTGGATGCGATCGAGGAACGCCTGTACCTTCGGCCGCCCCTCGGTGCCGCGCCCGCGCGCCGCGGCGGCCTCGAGCGGGAAGCTCATCTGGATGTCGGCCGCGGTGAATTCTTCGCCCGCGAACCATTGGTGCCGCGCAAGCTCCATCTCCCAGTAGTCGGCATGCGCCTTGAGCTGCGGGTCGACGAAGCCGCGCTGCGCCCTCGCCATCACCTGGCGCATCAGCGGGCGCAGGATCGCCGGTGTCCGCCCGGGCAGCCGTGCGAACACCAGCTTCATCAGCAGCGGCGGCATGGCGGAGCCTTCCGCGTAATGCATCCACATCGTGTAGCGTTGCCGCTCGGGGGTTCCGGCCGCTGGGATCAGACGCCCCCGTCCGTAGGCCTCGACCAGGTATTCGATGATCGCGCCGGACTCGGCGAGGGTGTTGTCGCCGTCGGTGATCACCGGCGCCTTGCCGAGCGGGTGCACGCGGCGGAGCTCTGCCGGCGCCAGCATGGTCTTCGGGTCGCGCGCGTAGTGCACGATCTCGTAGGGGAGGGCGAGCTCCTCGAGCAGCCACAGCACGCGCTGCGAGCGGGAGTTCTCGAGATGATGGACGGTGATCACGGGTCGGGCTCCTCGATGCCGGGCGGCGCGCGGTGCCGGCGCCTCCTGAGCGGTCCGCAGCTGGAAGCCCGGCGTACCCGCGGCGCAGAGCTGCTGTCCGCTCAGACCGGCGGCCCGTCCCCCTTGACCTGGGTGCGGTGCATAATCCGCCGTGCTGTCGGATCGAATGCATCACGACGGTGCATCGTGCAGCGATTGTCCCACCAGACGAGATCCCCGACGCGCCAGACATGCTCCCAGGCGAACTCCGGTTGCTTGACGAGGGCCCACAATTCGTCGAGCAAGGCTTCCGATTCCGCGAGCTCAAGCCCGATCAGGTAGGCGTTGCGGCGGCGGCCGAGATAGAGCATGCGCCGACCGGTGTCGGGATGTGTGCACACCAGCGGATGAACGGCGCCGGGCGAGGTGCGCGGGTCGTCGGTCGGGGTCACGCCCTGGCGCACATACCCGCCGCTGTTGTAGGTGCCGTCGTGCTTGATTTTCAGCCCAGCAATACGGTCCTTCAGCCGCGCGGGCAGCGCGTCATAGACGGCGTACATGCTGCAAAATGACGTGTTGCCACCGATCGGGGGCACTTCCAGGGAGTAGAGCAGGCTCGCTTTGGGCGGGGCTTCGAGATACGACATGTCGGTGTGCCACACCGCTTCGCCGTCGCCGAGGCTGCCGATCGGTTCGCCGTTCACCTTCACGTTCGAGACGATGTAGATTTCCGGCAAGCCCTCGACGAAGCGGCGGCCGGTTTCCTGGACGGGCGCCCAGTCGAGATCGCCGAGGCGGCGGCTGAAGGCGATCAGCTCATGGTCGCTCAGCGATTGATCGCGCAAGAGCATGACCGAGTTGTCGTGCCAAGCCCGCATGACACGCGCAAACACCGCGTCGTCGAGGTCGCGCAAGTCGACGCCGCGGATCTCCGCGCCGAGCGCCGCACCGGTTGGGATCACCTCGAGCGTGCCGGCAATGGAGCGAGTGGATGTCGTCTGCACACTCAACGTCATCGTTTCCTCCCATCTTCGGCGGCGCGCATCCAGCCTTTACTCTTCCACGCTGTGCGCCAAAATCAATCCCGCATCGAACCCGGGTGCTATTCTTCAATTCTGTGCCGGCGACCTGGGCGCCGCCCGATCGTCAGCGCACTTTGATATTGGAAGCACGGATCACGTCGGCCCATTTTTCGAATTCGGCTTGGGCTCGCGTGGCGAATTCCTCCGGCGTGCTTCCAACCGGATCGAAGCCCAGGACGACCAAGCGCTCCCTGACCTCCGGCATTGCCACGATCTTGACGATCTCACGATTGAGCAAGGCGATGATCCATTTGGGCGTTCCGGCAGGCACAACAACGGCCTGCCAATTATCACCTGCGACATCCGGATAGCCGGCTTCCGCGGTGGTGGGCAGCTCCGGCAGCGACTGCGACCGGATCTTGCTGGTTACCGCGAGCCCGCGCAGCGCGCCCTCATGCACCTGCTGTGCAGCCGGCGACGGAGAGGCGAAGCAGATCGGAGTATGCCCGGCCACCGTCGAGCCGACCGCCTGGCCGGCGCTGTTGAACGGAATGTGCATAAGGTCGAGGCCGAGCGAGCGGCGAAACGTCTCGCCGACAAGATGACCCGGCGTGCCGGTGCCCGGAGAGGCATAGCTGTATTTGCCGGGATTGACTTTGATCAGGGCGACGAGCTCCTCGATCGTCTGCGCCGGCACCGAGGGATGGACCGTAATCACCAAGGTTGTGGCGACTGCGAGCGTGACCGGGTCGAAATCTTTGCGGAAGTCGTAAGGCGTGGTGGGATAGAGCGTCGGATTGATGACGTAGCTCGGATTGACGACCAGCAGCGTGTAACCATCGGGCGGCATCTTTGCCGCGCGCCCCATGGCGATATTGCCCCCGGCGCCACCGATATTCTCGACGTAGAACTGCTTGCTCAAATTCGCCGACAGTTTCTGCGCGATGATGCGGGTTATCGTATCGGTCGGACCGCCCGGCGCGTACGGAACGATCATGCGCACCGGTCGATCCGGATACATCTCTGCACTCGCCACGCGCGGCAGCGCAGGGACGGCGACAGTCGAGGCCGCCAGACCGAAGAAGTGTCGGCGAGAAAGGGCCATGGTAGCGCCCCTCGCCGAGGGTACGTTAATACCATCCCGGCAGCAAGCAGTTCGCACCAGCTTTGCGCAAAAAATCCCCTGAGCTGAAACTCACCGCATCAGCGCTTGCGGGTCCCGCGCTCACGCGCCCGCAAATAGGCTTGGCGTGGCGTGGATACGGTCGAGGAACGCCTGCACCTTCGGGCGTCCTGCGGTGCCGCGCCCCCGCGCGCGCGCCGCGACCGGCTTGCCGACCGCGCCGTAGCCGTAGTCACACAGTCGTGAAACATGCGCGCCCTTGACCACGGAATGTTAATGTTATATACATTCACATAGGGTATCGATTTGGGAGAAGGACGATGTTGCTCGCGCCCCTGCTCAACGCCCGTCCGGTGGTTCCGGTGCACGCCTTCGCCGCTCTGGCCGCGGGCACCATTGGGGTCCTACAGCAGGCCGCTCCGAACGGCCGGGTTAGCACGTTGGCAAAGTCGCTCTGTCGCGACGTCGTCGCCGGGCGACCGGCGTCCGAAAGGGCGACGCCCTGCACGATCGAGCCCAGCGCTCGTTGATGGTGTGCGGATGGGAGAAAAACGATGTCGCTCGCGCCGCTGCTCAATGCCAGCCCGGTGATTCAGGTCCACGCCTTCGCCGCCATCGGCGCATTCGCGCTCGGCGCGCTGCAGCTTGCGGCGCCGAAAGGCACGCTGCCGCACCGGACGGTCGGTTGGACCTGGGTGGTCCTGATGCTCGCGGTCGCGGCCAGCTCGTTCTGGATCCATGAAATCCGTCTGGTGGGGCCGTTCAGCCCGATCCACCTGCTGTCGATTCTGACGCTGGTGACCGTGCCGCTCGCGGTCCTGGCGGCGCGGCGCCATCGCGTCGTAACCCACCGCAAGGCGATGACGTCGATCTTCCTCGGAGCCTTGGTGATCGCGGGTTTGTTCACCTTCATGCCGGGCCGGATCATGCATCAGGCGGCATTCGGCGGGTGAGCTTCAGCCGGCCAGCGCCGCGCGCAATCCATCGATCACGAATTGGACGGCCAGCGCCGCCAGGATGATCCCAAGCAACCGCGACAGCACCAGGTTGCCGGTGGTGCCGATCACGCGGGCGATCGGGACGGCGAGGCAGAACACGATCAGCGCGATGCCGATGACGATGGCGATCACGACCAGCAGTGCCGCCAGCAGGGCAGGGTTGCCGCCGGTCTGGCCGGTGAGCAGCAGCGTGGCGGTGATCGCGCCAGGGCCGGCGAGCAGCGGGATGGCGAGCGGGAACGCCGCGATATGCTTGGCGTGGTCCTCGTGCGCCGCCTGTTCGGCCGTGCGGCTCTGCCGGTCGCTGCGCCGGCCATAGACCATCTCGAACGCGATCGCGAACAGCAGCAGCCCGCCGGCGATGCGGAACGCCGGCAGCGTGATGCCAAGCTGCGCGAGCAGCCAACGGCCGGCGAGCGCGAATCCGGCGAGCACGCACAGCGCGATCAGGCCGGCGCGCACGGCGACGCGCCGGCGCGCCGCATTCGTCATGCCCTCGGTCAAGGCGAGGAAAATCGGTGCGAGGCCGATCGGATCGACCACCACCAGTAGCGCTACCAGCGCCGAAACCAGCGTATCGACTGGCATCGGCGAAGCGTCGCGGGGTGGCACGCACGGGTCAAGCTGCCGCCGCCCGGACAGGGCTTGCGAGGGCCGCGGCTTGCGGCCCTCACCCGGGGCTCGGCCGGGGCCCAAACTTGCCCGCAAGCCATTGAAAAATATCGTTGAAAGACTATCTACCGCAGGCGTTTTGCGGTGGCTTTTGCGGCCCGGAAGGCGTATACAAAAACACCATTCCAGCCGTTCGAGAATCGTCACTTGTCCGACACCGACAGCACCCGTCCGGGGGACCCCAATCCCACGGATATCAAGCCCGTTTCGATCACCGACGAGCTGAAGCGCTCGTACCTCGATTACGCCATGAGCGTGATCGTGGCGCGTGCGCTGCCCGACGTGCGCGACGGCCTCAAGCCGGTGCATCGGCGCATCCTCTACTCGATGCACGAGAACGGGCATACGCCCGACAAGAAGTACGTGAAGTCGGCGCGCGTGGTCGGCGACGTGATGGGCAAGTACCACCCGCACGGCGATACCGCGATCTACGACGCGCTGGTACGCATGGCGCAGGATTTCTCCATGCGCCTGCCGCTGATCGACGGCCAGGGCAATTTCGGCTCGGTCGACAACGATCCGCCGGCGGCGATGCGCTATACCGAGTCGCGGCTCACCGATGCGGCGGTCGCGCTGATCGATGATATCGACAAGGACACCGTCGACTTCCAGCCGAACTACGACGGCAACGAGCGCGAGCCGGTGGTGCTGCCGGCGCGGTTTCCGAACCTCCTGGTCAACGGCGCCGGCGGCATCGCGGTCGGCATGGCGACCAACATCCCGCCGCACAATCTCGGCGAGGTGATCGACGCTTGCGTGGCGCTGATCGACGATCCGGAACTGACCATCGACGAGCTCAACGCCATCATACCGGGACCGGATTTTCCGACCGGCGGCGTCATCCTCGGCCGCGCTGGCACGCGCGCCGCCTATCACCTCGGCCGCGGCTCGATCGTGATGCGCGGCAAGGTCGAGTTCGAGACCCTGCGCAAGGAGCGCGAGGCGATCGTCGTCACCGAGATCCCCTACCAGGTCAACAAGGCCAATATGGTCGAGCGCATCGGCGAGCTGGTGCGCGAGAAGAAGATCGAAGGCATCGCCGAGATGCGCGACGAGTCGAACCGCGAGGGCTATCGCGTGGTGATCGAGCTCAAGCGCGATGCAATGCCCGACGTCGTGCTCAACCAGCTCTACCGGTTCACCGCGCTGCAGACCACCTTCGGCGCCAACATGGTGGCGCTCGATAGCGGCCGGCCGCTGGTGATGAATCTCAAGGACCTGCTGCGCGCGTTCGTGGTGTCGCGCGAGGAAGTGATCTCGCGGCGGACCAAGTACCTGCTGCGCAAGTCGCGCGAGCGCGCCCATACCTTGGTCGGCCTGGCGATTGCGGTCGCCAATATCGACGAGGTGATCCGGATGATCCGCACGGCGCCCGACCCCAACGTGGCGCGTGAGGCGCTGATGGCGCGGGACTGGCCGGCAACCGCGGTCGCCGACCTGGTGGCATTGATCGACGACCCGCGCCACAGGCTGACCGCAGCCGCGACCTACCGGCTTTCGCTCGAGCAGGCGAGGGCGATCCTCGATTTGCGCCTGCAGCGGCTGACCGCGCTCGGCCGCGACGAGATCGCCGCCGAGCTCGACAAGCTTGCCGGCGAGATCACCGACTATCTCGATATTTTGCGCTCGCGCGTGCGCATCCTGCAGATCGCCAAGGACGAGCTCCTGGCGGTGAAGAAGGAGTTCGCGACCCCCCGGCGCACCCAGATCATCGAGCAGGAAGGCGAGGTCGAGGACGAGGATCTGATCCAGCGCGAGGACATGGTCGTGACCGTATCGCATCTCGGCTATGTCAAGCGCGTGCCGCTTTCGACCTATCGGGCGCAGCGGCGCGGCGGCAAGGGGCGGGCCGCCATGCAGACCCGCGACGAGGATTTCGTCACCCGGCTGTTCGTCGCCAACACGCACACGCCGGTGCTGTTCTTCTCCTCGCACGGACAGGTCTACAAGGAGAAGGTCTGGCGGCTGCCGCTGGCGGCGCCGCAGGCGCGCGGCAAGGCGCTGATCAACATCCTGCCGCTGGAGCAGGGCGAGCGCATCACCACCATCATGCCGTTGCCGGAGGACGAGGCGTCGTGGGCCGATCTCGACGTGATGTTCGCCAGCACGCGCGGCACGGTGCGGCGCAACAAGCTCTCCGACTTCGTCGACGTGCGCCGCTCCGGCATGCTGGCGATGAAGCTCGATGAGGGCGAAGGCATCGTCGACGTGCAGATCTGCACCGAGAAGGACGACGTGCTGCTGACCAGTGCCGCCGGCCAGTGCATCCGCTTCCCGGTCGCCGACGTGCGGGTGTTCCAGGGCCGCACCTCGATGGGCGTGCGCGGCATCGCGCTCGAGAACGGCGACCGCGTCATCTCGATGTCCATTCTGCATCACGTCGACGCCAGTACCGAGGAACGTGCCGCCTACCTCAGGCGCGCCAATGCGGTGCGTCGCGGCGGGAACGGCGAAGCGGTCGAGGAGGCCGTGCCGGAGGCCGAGGAAGCGACCGGCGCGATCGAGCTCGGCGAACGGCGCTACGTCGAAATGTCGGCGGCCGAGCAGTTCGTGCTCACCGTGTCGGAGAACGGCTACGGCAAGCGTTCGTCGTCGTACGAGTACCGCACCGCCGGGCGCGGCGGCAAAGGCATCACCGCGATGACTGTGAACGAGCGCAACGGCAAGCTCGTGGCCTCGTTCCCGGTCGAGGAAAGCGACCAGATCATGCTGATCACCGATGGCGGCCAGTCGCTGCGCTGCGGTGTGCACGATATCCGCATCGTCGGACGCGCCAGCCAGGGCGTGATCGTGCTCGACACCGCCGAAGGCGAGCACGTGGTCTCGGTCGAGCGCATCAGCGAGGAGGGCGAGCCGGGCAACGGCAACGGAATGCCGGACGGCGAGGAATGACACCGTGATCGTGCAGGCCTGCCTCAACGGCGGGCGCGATCGCGCCTTCCATCCGGCCGTGCCGGCGACGCTCGACGCCATCGTCGCCGACGCGGTCGCGACCGTTAAGGCCGGGGCTGCCGAGCTCCACGTGCACGTCCGCGATGAGAGCGGCGGCGAGACGCTGCACCCCGACGCCGTCGACCGGACCGTGACGGCGTTGCGCCGGGCCTGTCCGGGCACCTTGATCGGCATCAGCACCGGTGAGTGGATCGAGCGCGATGACGCCCGCCGTCGGCGGCACATCGCGGCCTGGTCGGTGCTGCCGGATTACGCCTCGGTCAACCTCGTCGAGGGCGACTGCGCGGCGGTGATCGCGGCGCTGCGCGCGCGCGGGGTCGGGGTCGAGGCTGGGCTGTGGACGGCGGCCGATGCCGAACGGTGCCTGGCGCTCGACCTCGCTCGCCCGGCGCTGCGCTACCTGCTCGAGATCAATCACCAAGGCGAGGCCGAGGCGCTCGCGGAACTGCGGGCGCTCGAGGCGGTGCTGCTCCGCGCGCCGGGGAAGCCGATCCTGCTGCACGGCCTCGACGCCACGATGTGGCCGTTGTTGGACCTTGCCTTCGCGCGCGGCTATTCGACCCGTATTGGACTTGAAGACGGCAGGGAATTGCCGGACGGCCGGGTAGCACCGTCGAATGCTGCGCTGGTGAAGGTTGCCCTTGAACGGCGCGCGTCCGTCGCCCGGTCCGAGCCTGGAAGCATCGCATGAGCCTGGAGCTCTACCTGATCTTCGTGCTCGCCTCGGCAGTGCTGGTGGCGACACCGGGTCCGAACGTCGCATTGATCGTCGGCACCAGCCTGCGGCACGGAGCGCGCTCAGGCCTCATGACCGCCGCCGGCGTCAATGTCGGCGCCTTGCTGCAGCTCTCCGCCATCGCCTTTGGGCTTGCCTGGGTGGTCGAGTTCTACTCGCGCCACTTCGACCTGATCCGCTATGCCGGCGCTGCCTACCTCGCGCTGTTGGGGCTGCAGCAGCTGTTGTCCAAGCAGCCTCCCGCCGGCGACGACCTGCCGGCGCTGCGCGGCGAGCGCGCCTTCGGGCGCGGATTCGCGGTCGCCTTCGCTAATCCCAAGACTCTGATCTTTCAGGCGGCGTTCCTGCCGCAGTTCCTCACCGATCCGCTGCACAGCGGCGGCGTGCTGTGGCTGCTGGCGCTGACCTTTTGTGCCATCGCCGCAATCGGCGATTGCCTCTACGCGATTTTTGCGGCGCGCGCCCGCGCGGCGGTGACCGGCCGGGCACAGCGCATCGCCGATAAGGCGTCTGGGGCGATCCTGCTCGGCGGCGCGGCCGTGCTGCTGGCCGCCAGCCGGCGGTAGCAAGCCTATCCCCGCTTGCGGGAGGGTTAGGCGGCGGCTCCCTTGGCGCATAACGGCAGCGAACGCGCGATCGGAAACCTCACCGCGCGCCGGCCGCCTCCAGGATCCGCACCATCGCGGCGTAGCCGCGCTGGCGCGCGTGGCCGAGCGGTGTCACCCCTTGCCGGTCGAGAATGTTGACGTTGGCGCCGGCCTTGACCAGCGCGTCGAGCGTCTCGGTGTGGTTGCGGCCGCCGTCGCCGAGCACGATCGATTCCATCAGCGCGGTCCAGCCGAGATTGTTGACGTGGTCGAGCGGCGCGTTGGCGGCGATCAGGGTGCGCACGATCTCGGCGTGGCCGAGGTGGGCGGCGGCGATCAATGCCGTGCCATCGTACGGGCTGGTGATGTTGCGCGCGCTGGCGCCGCCCGCGAGCGCGACCTTGAGCATCGGCACGTCGTTGCGCACGGCCAGGATGGTCACGATGTCGTACTTCTGCCCGTCGAGCGCATTGGCGTTGGCGCCGCGCTTGAGCAGCGTGCGCGCCGCTTCCTGGTGGCCGAAGAACGCCGCGACGTGCAACGGGGTCCGGCTGTTGGCGTCTTGCACGTCGAGCCTCTCGCCGGCTGCCGCCAGGCGCTCGATTTCGGCGGCATCTCCTTTGGCGGCTGCGGCGTGCAGGCCGGCGTAGATGCGCAATTCGGCCGGCGAAGGCGGCGTCTGTGCCTTGGCGGCGGGGATGGAAAATGGGTTCAGCGCCATCGCCAAAAGACAAGCCGCGAGCCATGGTGGCAATGCCGCCCAACAGGTCACGCCTGCACTTGCGCCGTGCATCCGGTGCTCCTTGCCTTCACGCTGCCGGAAACCAAACATCGATTCATGCCCCGCCAAGATAGCAGTGTTCTTCAAGCGCGCGCCACGGCGTGTGGCTATGCCGTTGCCGGATGAATCAGCGCAATCGGGGCCCGGCCATGCTTGCGGTAGATCGAGAAATCCGAATCGAGCGTGAACACGGCGTGCCGGTCGTTCAATTCGGCCATGCGCACGACGCAGCAGTCGGCGAGGGACATCGGTGTATCGCGATATTTCCGCTGCAATCGGCGCAACGCCGAAACGTGTTCGTCGATGCGGAACGCGATTCTGAGCGCGCCATTCTCGATGAGACCGAACAGCGCATCCCGCGCCTTCGGCAGGCGCGCCAGCAGATACATTGCCTCCGCCAGTACCGGCTCGCATATCAGCAGTGGCGCCTCCAGTCCGGCGATCCGATCGGCGGCCCAGCGATGATGCCGTTCCGCCCGATCCAGGAAAGCGACCAGCGGCCCGGTGTCAGCGATTGCGGCCGGCATTGCGACCGAAGCCCCTGAGGTGCCTGGGGTTTGACCCGAGGTCCGGCACCCCCGAATCGACCACCCCGCGGGCCCCCTTCATGAGGGCCGCGAGGGTCGGTTTAGGTCTGGTGCCGGCGGAGGCCTCGAGCACGCGGCGCAACCCTTCTTCCACCAGATCCTTGAGCTTGCGGCCGCTCAAGCCCGCTTCCGCTTTGGCGCGCCGGTAGAGCTCGTCCGGCACCTCCACCGTGGTCTTCATCGTGGTGCTCGTTTGGGCAATTTTCCATAAAAGAATATTTATGGGAAAGTGAGTTGGGCCTCAAGAGGCGTTGCCGTGGCGGCTTGCAGCCCGGACGGACGCAGGCTAGACCCCCGGCATGACGCGCACCGCTTTCTATGCCGGGTCGTTCGACCCCGTCACCAACGGCCATCTCGACGTCGTGCGTCAAGCCGTGCGGCTGGTCGACCGGCTGGTGCTGGCGATCGGACTGCACCCCGGCAAGACGCCCTTGTTCTCCGCCGCGGACCGCCGTGAGATGCTCGTCGAGTGCTGCGGACCGGTCGCGCGCGAGGCCGGCTGCGAGCTTGCCTGCATCCTGTTCGACGACCTGGTGGTCGAGGCCGCCAGACGCGAGGGTGCGAACCTCTTGGTGCGCGGCCTGCGCGACGGCACCGACTTCGACTATGAGATGCAGATGGCGGCAATGAACGGGACCATGGCGCCGCAGGTGCAGACGGTGTTTCTGCCGGCCTCGCCCGCCGTCCGCCCGATCACCGCCACATTGGTTCGCCAGATCGCCGCCATGGGCGGCGACATATCGGCTTTCGTGCCGCCTGCGGTGGCGCAGCGGCTTCGCGCCCGCTTCGCCGGAAAATCCGGCGCCTGATTCTTAAGGAGAACCCCATGTTCCGTGCTCTTGTCGTCGCTGCGGCGCTCGTGTGCGCCGCGCCCGCGCTCGCCCAGCCGACCGATCCGCAGAACACGCTGTTGATCGACACGACGCAGGGGCGGATCGTGATCAAACTGCGCAACGACATCGCCCCGAAGCATGCCGAGCGCCTCAAGACGCTCGCGCGCGAGAAGTTCTACGACAACGTCCCGTTTCACCGCGTGATCGCCGGCTTCATGGCGCAGACCGGCGACGGCCAGAACGGCAACGGCACCGGCGGCTCGAAATATCCCAATCTGCCGGCGGAGTTCTCCAAGGTGTCGTTCAAGCGCGGCGTCGTCGGCATGGCGCGCAGGGGTGACAGCAACGATTCGGCGAACAGCCAGTTCTTCATCGTGTATGGGGATGCCAGCTTCCTCGACAACAAGTACACGGTGGTCGGGGAGGTCGTCTCCGGGATGGATGTCGTCGACAAGCTCAAGAAGGGCGAGCCGGTGCAGAACCCCGACAAGATGACCCGCGTGCAGGTCGCCGCCGACGCCAGGTGATCGATTTTGGGCGCAGGCTGGATGGACGCGTTGCTGATTGCAGCGGAGAGGGCGGCGGCGCGCCGGCTTCGATCCGGCTGGGATCGGGTGCAATGGACTCGGCCCAAGGCCTCAATGCGAGGCGCAATTGCGGTTCTGCTGGCGGCTGCAGTCCTGCCGACCGAGCCGTCGCCGGCTGCCGCCCAGACTTTCTGCAGCGTCTTCGATCGTCGGCCCTGCGCGCCGTCCTTTTGCAGCGTATTCGGTCCGGTTCCCTGCATCCCGGAGGTCGTCTATCCGCCCGGCCAAGACCTGCGGCTGACCGTCAACAGCCGGGCGGGCGAGGAGGCCCGACCGCTCAACGACGGGGACGAGCTCAATACCCTGCGCGACCTGTTCGGTGCGCTGCGCGCATGCTGGACGCCGCCGGCGCTTGATCACGCCCGCGCCGGGATGGAGATCTCCGTGCGCCTGAGCTTCGACCGGTCCGGGAACATCATCGGTTCACCGCGGTTCACCTATTCGACCCGCAACGCCTCCGACGAGCAGCGCGAGCTTTACCGGCGCGCGGTGGTCGACAGCCTGACGCGCTGCACGCCGCTGCCGCTGACGCAGGGGCTCGGCGGCGCCATCGCCGGCCGGCCGATCGCCATCCGCTACATCGACAACCGGGCTTTCCGCCCTACTGGAGGCTGATCATGGCCGAGGATCTTGCGAACCGCCTGCTGATCGAGACGACGAAGGGCCCGGTGGTCATCGACATGCGGCCCGATCTCGCGCCCAACCATGTCGCTCATATCAGGAAGCTGGTGCGCGAGGGCTTCTACGACGGCGTGGCGTTCCACCGCGTGATCGACGGCTTCATGGCGCAGACCGGATGCCCGCACGGGACCGGGACCGGCGGGTCGAAGTATCCGAACCTGAAGGCTGAGTTCAATGCCGAGCCGCATGTGCGCGGCGTGTGCTCGATGGCGCGGGCGCAGAGCCCCGACAGCGCCAACAGCCAGTTTTTCATCTGTTTCGACGACGCGCGGTTTCTCGATCGGCAATATACGGTCTGGGGCAAGGTGACCGAGGGCATGGAGAATGTCGACAAGATCAAGCGCGGCGAGCCGGTGCGCGACCCCGATCGCATCGTGTCGGCGCGCATGGCTGATCAGTAATCAGCACTCAGTATTCAGTACTCGGTAATCAGCGTCGGGGGATCGGGAGTATTCACCTGGTTTCTCGGCCGCGGCGCCCTCGACGACTTCCGATTACTGATTACTGATTACTGATTACTGACTACTGCCCTGATGCGTTCCGATCTGTTCGATTTCGAGCTGCCGCCCGATCGCATTGCGCTGCGCCCGGCGAGCCCCCGCGATGCGGCGCGCCTGCTGGCGGTGCATCCCGGCAGCAAGCCGGAGCTCGAGGATGCTCGCATCGGCGATCTGCCTGACCGGCTGCGTTCCGGCGACGCGCTGGTCGTCAACGAGACGCGAGTCATTCCGGCGCGGCTAAATGGCCGTCGTCTTGGTCCAGGCGGGGAGGGGCCGCGCATCGAGGCGACCCTCATCTCGCGGCTCGACGGCTCGCGCTGGCGCGCGTTCATCCGCCCGGCCAAGAAGCTCAAGGCCGGCGATGTCGTGCGCTTCGGCGAGGAGGGCAAGGTCTGCTTCCTGGGTCAGCTCGACGCGACCGTGGAACACAAGGGCGAAGGCGGCGAGGTGACGCTTGCCTTCGCGTTTCACGGGCCGGTGCTCGACCAGGCCATCGCCGAGCGCGGCGACATGCCGCTGCCGCCCTACATCGCCTCCCGCCGCCCGCCCGACGAGCGCGACCGCGCCGATTATCAGACCGTCTTTGCGCGCCAGGACGGCTCGGTCGCGGCCCCAACCGCCGGGCTGCACTTCACCGATGCACTGCTCGGTCGCATCAAGGCGCGTGGCGTCGGCGTGCATTTCGTTACGCTGCATATCGGCGCCGGGACTTTTCTGCCGGTCAAGGTCGCCGACACCGCCGATCATCACATGCACCCGGAATGGGGCACGGTCGACGCCGCGACCGCGCGAGCCTTGAACGATGTGCGCGCCGGCGGCGGCCGTATCGTCGCCGTCGGCAGCACCGCGTTGCGGCTGATCGAAAGCGCCGCCTCGGACGACGGCCGTCTGCAGCCGTTCGCGGGCGAGACCGACCTGTTCATCACGCCCGGCTACCGCTTCCGTGCCGTCGATGCGCTGCTGACCAATTTCCACTTGCCGCGCTCGACCTTGTTCATGCTGGTATCGGCCTTTTCGGGACTCGAGGTGATGCGGCACGCCTACGCGCACGCGGTCGCGACCGGCTACCGGTTCTACTCGTACGGCGACGCCTGCTTGCTGGAGAGGGCGGAAGACTGATACCCGGGACCCCGATTTGTCGATTTCCACGAAGCAATGAAACCGGGGTCCCGCATTGCGGGACACGCCAGACCCTTGCAGATGACCAAGCCTTTCTCTTTCCGTCTGATTGCCGCTGACGGCGCCGCCCGCGTCGGCGAGATCGTGACGCCGCATGGGCTCGTGCGTACACCAGCGTTCATGCCGATCGGTACCCAGGCGACCGTCAAGGGCATGCTGCCCGAAACGGTGCGTGCGACCGGGGCCGAGATTCTGCTCGCCAACACCTACCATCTGATGTTGCGCCCAGGCGCGGAGCGGATCGCGCGGCTTGGCGGCCTGCATGCCTTCATGCGTTGGCCGCACACGATCCTCACCGACTCCGGCGGATTCCAGGTCATGTCGCTGGCGCCGTTGCGCACGATCGACGACACTGCGGTGACGTTCCGCTCGCATCTCGACGGTAGCACCCACGTCTTGACGCCCGAACGCGCGGTCGAGATCCAGAACCTGCTCGGCGCCGACATCGTCATGCAGCTCGATGAGTGCATCCGCCTTCCGGCACCAGCGGCGGACGTCGAACGGGCGATGCGGCTGTCGCTGGCCTGGGCGGAGCGCTGCAAGCGCGCATTCGCGGCCGACGCATCCGGGCGCGCGCTGTTCGGAATCGTGCAGGGCGGGGACGACCCTCGGCTGCGGACGGAGAGCGCGCGCAGACTGATCGACATCGGCTTTCCCGGCTACGCGATCGGCGGCCTGGCGGTGGGCGAGCCGCAGGAGGTGATGCTGCGCATTGTCGAGGCGGTTGCGCCGGTGCTGCCGGTCGACCGGCCGCGCTACCTGATGGGCGTCGGCACCCCGGAAGGAATCGTGGAGGCGGTCGCGCGCGGCATCGACATGTTCGACTGTGTGCTGCCGACGCGCAACGGCCGCCATGGCGTGGCGTTCACGCGCTTCGGCCCGATCAACCTCAAGAACGCCCGCCACGCCGACGACCCGCGTCCGATCGATGAAGCGAGCGATTGCGCGGCCGCACGCGACTACAGCCGTGCCTACCTGCACCATCTGGTCAAGGCGGGCGAGATGTTGGGCGCGATCTTGCTCACCACGATCAACCTTGCCTATTACCAGCAGCTGATGGCCGGCATTCGCGGCGCCGTTGCCGAGCGGCGGTTCGCGGAGTTCCGCGCAGCGGCTCAGGAACAATGGGCCGCCGGCGACATTCCGGGGCGCTAGCACGCGGTCGCGACCGCCTCTTCACGCCACCCGCAGGCGGGAGCACAATGGTCATCGCCGCGCCGCAGCGGCCCGGCCCGCGCACGGCATGTGGATCGCTTCGCCGCTCGGATCCCTTCGCGATGACCGGGCGGCGCCAGAACGCCCGCCGATCAGGACCCAAGAATGATCATCTGAGGAGCATGCGATGAAGAGCCGACAGTCGAGCATTCGACCAACGCGCCGCGCCATCGAGACCGCCGCGATCCTGCTCTTTGCCTCTTGGGCGGCGTCGGCAGGCGCTCAGACCCAAAAGGTTGGCGCGCCGCCCGAAGCCAAGGACATGCGCCTGGTCGGCTACAACGACCTGCAGGCGCGCAGCGCCTACCAGCCGACCATCCATCGGCAAGGCAACCGCTACATCGCCTACATCGGCCACCACGGCGGCACCGACGCGGTGCCGAAACCGGTCAACCCGGCGACCGGGCAGGCGGAGTTCAACGGCACCTCGATCGTCGACGTGACCGATCCCGCCAGCCCGAAATACCTCAAGCATCTTCCCGGGCAGGAAGGAAAGTATGAGGGCGGAGGCGCGCAGATGGTGCGCGTCTGCGACGGCGCATCGCTGCCGAAGGGCGATCGCAACGCCGTCTACATGCTGCGCACCTTCGGCGGCGCCGCGCACGAGATCTGGAACGTCGCCGATCCGGCCAGCCCGGTTTTGGTCACGCGCATCCCGAGCGGCAAGGACACCCACAAGAACTGGTGGGAATGCGATACCGGCATCGCGTACCTCGTCTCCGGCCAAGCCGGATGGCGGCCCCGTCGCATGACCGAGGTTTACGACCTCAGCGATCCCGCCAAGCCGGTGAAGATCCGCGACTTCGGCCTCCCCGGCCAGCAGCCCGACTCGTTCGGGCCGATCCCGACCGACCTGCACGGGCCGATCTCCACCGGGCCGCAAGCCAACCGCATCTATTTCGGCTACGGCACCAACAAGGGCGGCATCCTGCAGATCGTCGACCGCGAGCGGCTGCTCACCGGCCTCAAGGAGCCGACGCCGGACAATCTTCGCTACCCGGTGGTCGGGCAGCTCGACATGTCGCCGACCACAGGCGCGCATACCGCATTCCCGCTCGGAAAGATGCGCATCGCCGAGTTTGCCAACGACAAGGTCGCGCAGGAGCGCGACATCGTCATGATCGTGAACGAGTCGCTCACCAATGAATGCAACGAGCCGCGCCAGCTGGTGTGGTTCGTCGACGTGACGGTCGAGAGCCGGCCGATGGTGATCTCGAACTGGACGGTGCCGGAAGCGGACGGAAAGTTCTGCGAGCGCGGCGGCCGCTTCGGCGCGCACTCCTCGAACGAGAGCATGGCGCGGGTGTTCTACAAGAAACTGGTGTTCATCGCGTTCTTCAACGCCGGGGTGCGCGCGCTCGACGTGCGCGATCCGTTCCAGCCGAAAGAGGTCGGCTACTTCATTCCGGCGATCACCGAGGCGACCGACAAGCGTTGCGTCAAGGTCGACAATCAGGACCGCTGCAAGACCGCGATCCAGACCAATAACCTCGAGACCGACGATCGCGGCTACATCTACATCGTCGATCGCGCCAACACCGGCATGCACATCCTCGAGCTGACCGGCGAGGCGCGGAAGATCGCGGGGATGTAGGCTGCCACCCGTCATCCTGAAGGTGCTCGTCCGAAGGACGGCGCCGGGCAGCATCCTTTGAGGCGCGGCCGCGGCCCGCGGCCTTGCGCTCAGGATGACCGCGTGGTGTTCGGCGTTTCGCGCGCTACTCTCCGCCGTACAGCCACGCGACGCCGTCGTAGGCATCCTGGGGCGTGCGGGCGGAGAGCATCTGGTCGCGCAGCTCGGCGGTGACGCCGCGGGCATGATAGAACTCGCCGTAGACCCGCGACATGATCTGCAGGCGTCCGGTGCGCAGGTAGCGCGCCTCCTGGTAGGCCCTGAACGCCGCCGGCAGGTCGTGCGGCCGCGCCGCGACCTCCTCGGCGAGCCGCACCGCGTCTTCCATCGCCATGTTGGCCCCCTGCGCCAGGTACTGCAGCATCGGGTGGGCGGCATCGCCGAGCAGCGTGACGCGGCCGCACGACCAGTCCTTCACCGGTTCGCGGTCGCACAGCACCCACATGCGCCAGGTCTCGATGCGCTCGAGCAGGCGCAGCACTTCCGGCCGCTGCCCGTTGAAGTGTGCCCACAGCAGGCTGGCGTCGGCGGTCGCGTTCCAGCCTTCCTCGTAGCGATCCGAGTGGAACACGGCGACCAGGTTGTAAAGCTCGCCGCGCCGGAGCGGGTAGTGCACGAAGTGCGTGCGTGGTCCCGCCCACAGCACCACGTCGGGCCGCCACAGGTCGTCGGGCACGTCGGCGCGCTTGAGCACCGCGCGATAGGCGATGTGCCCGGAAACGCGCGGCTTGCCGTCGCCGACGATCTTCTCGCGAATGCGCGACCACACTCCGTCGCAACCGATCAAGGCGCGGCCGGCGATGCGCGTCCGCTTGCCGGTCTCGACGTCTTCGACCTCCGCCTCGACCTCCTCACCGTCTTCGGCGCAATCGACGACGCGCCGCAAGGTGTCGAGGTGGATGAGGTTGCTCGCGCGGCATGCGTCGAGCAGCACCGCATGAAAATCATGGCGATGCGTGACCGCGTACGGCTCTTGGAAGCGCGCGAAGAACTCGTCGCCGAGTGGAATGTGCGTGATGCACTTGCCCGACAGCGCGCAGCGCATTTCCTGCGCACCCGGCCGCCAGGCATCCTTCAGGATGGCGTCCTTGAGCCCGAGCCGGGCGAACGCGCGAAAGACGTTGGGCCCAAGCTGGATGCCGGCGCCGATCTCGCGAAACTCGCCGGCCTGCTCGAGCACGTGCACCGGGAAGCCCTTGCGCGCGAGCGCATGGGCGGCGGCAAGCCCGCCGATGCCGCCGCCCGCGATCAGAAACGGCTCATCCGCGCCACTGCTCATTCGACTTCTCCTACTCCGCGGCCCATCCTATGAAGCCGTCGGGGACTGCGGTAGTATGATCGCCCGAGACCGGTGACAATCCGGCACAATCAGCAGGTCGAGGGAGGCACCATGACATCCATGAATATCGGCATGCGCTCTGGCGGCGGGCTGTTCCGCTACTCGCCGATCGTTCTGTTCGTTGCGGGTGCGGTCTCGGTGGTGATTTTTCAGCACGGCGCGATCGCGATCATGAACGCCCTGGGACTGGCGGGCGCACCCTTCGGTTATGCCGCCACCAAGCCGATGGGTATCCCGCAAATCTGGTCGTGGGCGTTCTGGGGTGGCGTCTGGGGCATCGTCTACGGCGCGCTCGAGCAGCGGTTTCCGAAGGGGCCGGCCTACTATCTGGCGGCGTTCCTGTTCGGCGCGATCCTGCCGGTCCTGGTGCTGTGGTTCGTGGTGTTCCCGCTGCGGGGGCAGCCGATGGCGGCCGGATGGAACGCCAGCCGGATGATCGTCCAGGTGATCCACCACGGCGCATTCGGGCTCGGCATCGCGCTGCTGCTCAAATGGGCATCGCTGGCCGGAGGTCGTGCCCCCGACCAGGCGTAGCTCCTCAGCGGGGCGGCATGTCGTCGTCATGGCCGGCGGTAGCTCGCACGGCCAACGTGCGGGTTGACCCGCCATCCACCGCCCTCGCAGCCGTCCTGGAATGGCGACTGGATGCGCGGCGCTTGCGCGCGCGCATGACCACCCCACGCGAAGCCATCGAGCTTCAGGCGGTGGCGAGCGAAGTTGCAGGCTGTGGTGCGGCAGTCGGCTCGCCGGCCTCTTCCGACAGATCGAAAGGGGCGAGCTCGACGCGGTTGCGGCCGCGCGCCTTGGCGAGATAGAGCGCCTGATCGGCCTTGGCGAGCAACGCGGGCAGATCCTCGCGCGGATCCTGGATGATCGCGACCCCGATGCTCACCGTCGCGGCGAGCGGCGGGTCACCGGCAAGCTTGGCGGCGGCCGCAAATGCCGACCGCAGGCGTTCCGCCACCATGAACGCATTGTCGCGCGTGGCGTCGGCGAGGAGCACGCCGAATTCCTCGCCACCCAGGCGTCCGACCAAGTCGGACGGGCGCAGATGCGCCATCGTGACCTGCGCGAACAGCCGCAGCACCCGATCTGCCATCGGCTGCCCGAACCGGTCGTTGATCGATCTGAAGTCATCGAGGTCGAGCACGAAGACCGCGACCGGCCGCGCGCGCGCGACCTGCCGGCGCACCAGCGCCTCGGCATCCTGGAAAAACGCGCGGTGATTGGCGAGGCCAGTGAGGACGTCGATCCGAGCCTCGTTGCGGCGGCTGAGCTCGGTGCGCTCCCTTGCCATCGCGACCAGCACCAACGCCACCGAGATGCTGAGCATCAGGGCCTCGACGCCGATCACCGTCCACCATGCGCTGCCGAGTGCTTTGGCGTGCAGCGACGACTGCAGCAACGCGCTGAGCAGGAAGAAGGCGCCTTGCATGAACAAGACCAAGATCACCGGCCAGCGCGACACCAGCTTCTCGCGTCCGCGCCAGAACTCGTAGGCCGCAAAGCAGCTGAAAGTTGCAACGATGCCGCTGCTTACCAGGATTTGCAGCGTCGGGGCCTGGGCGAACGTCTGGGTTTGGCACGCCAGGATCCACAGCGCCGCGCCGGTGATCAGGGATCCTGATAGCGGCTCGCGGCCATTGAAAACCCGGGCGCCGGTCCAGGTCGCCCCATACGACGTCAACAGGATGGCGCTGGCGAGATCGATCGTGATCAGATCGGGCCACGCCCCGTATTGCCCATAGAGCCCCACCGAAGCGCAGCGCAAGAGATGCGCCGCCGCCCACCACGCGACCGCGCGCGTGGCAGAATTCTGCGACCACACCAGCAGCATGAGGAGGCCGAGGATGGCCTCGATATCGAGCGTGGGGAGAAAGAGGGTCTTGACGTCCAACGCCATGAACGGGCCCCGGCCACGACGGCTCGTGCCGGCGAAGCTAACGCGCGACCTCGCAATGAAGAATAAACGGGGCCCGGGCGCCAGTCCGCGATGACGTTATGGTTTTCGTTGCGTTAACTGCTCCGCTGCCGCACGGCGCGGGGCGGGTCGGGCGACAATGGGCGGCCCGGCCGCGCTTTCGGCGGCGCATTGGGCGGCCACGGATGTCGGCGCCGCTCGACTACGGGGCTGGCGCCGCGTACCCAATTCCGGACAGAACGGCAAATGACCGCAGCGATTCCAGGGAAATCCTCGGTCGGTTGCTCGCACGACCTTGCGCACGTAACCTGCGCATCATGTCCGCCGCCGCACGATTTTCGGATGTCCCGAGGGCTTCAGGCGGCATGACGCGCTTGGCCGTGGCGCGCCTGCGCGAGCGCGCCGTCAATGTTGCGCCCGTGTTGCGGCGAGCGGGACTGTCGGCTTCGGAAGTCGACGACCCCAATGCCCGGCTGTCCGTGGCGGGCCAGATCAAGTTCCTCGAAGCCGCAGCGGAAGCCCTCGAAGACCCACTTCTCGGGTTTCATCTTGCCCGCGAGTTTGAGCTGCGGCAGATCGGCCTCGTCTATTTTGTCATGGCGTCATCCGCAACGCTCGTCGATGCGCTCAATCGGGCAGAACGTTACGGAAAGGTGGTCAACGAGGGTCTGCTGCTTAGCTGCGTGCCGGGGCGCGAGCTGAAGGTGCGCCTGACGCACTTTGGCGTTTCACGACACTCGGATCGCCAGCAGATTGAATTTTTCGTCACCGCGCTCGTTCGCGTTTGCCGCCGCCTGACCGGACAAGATGTGCTCTCACCGTCCGTTGTCCGCCTAGCCCATTCACGCTCAGACGACATGTCGGAGGTGGAAAAATTCATCGGCGCGGCAATTCAGTTCGATGCCGGCGTGGACGAGGTCGCCCTTCCTCAAGGCGTCGAGCACCAATCGTTGCCCAATGCAGACCTCTATCTCAATGAGCTGCTAACGCGCTATTGCGACGAAGCCCTGGCCTCCCGGCCGAAGGTCACAAGCGCCTTGCGTTCGCGCGTCGAGAACGCCGTCGTGCCGCTACTCCCGCACGGAACTCCTACTGCACGCCAGGTGGCTGCCGCCATCGGCATGAGCTATCGCACGCTGGCGCGTCGCCTTGCCGCCGAGCAACTGACGTTTGCCGACATTCTTTCCGATCTACGGGCGAATTTGGCCGATCGGTACTTGCAGGACGCCGACGTGACGATTTCGCAGATCGCCTGGCTGCTGGGCTATCGCGAAGTGAGCAGCTTCACCAACGCCTACAAGAAGCGCACCGGCCTCACTCCGACGCGACAGCGGTTGCGTGAAACGTCTCGGCAGGCGCCGGCTGGTTGACACGGCGCCCCCGCTGGCGATCGCAGAAATGGAGCTGGCCCCTCGCTGCTCGAAGTCCCTGGGCGCCACCGTCGAGACCACCCCGACCCCGGTCCGATTCGCGTCGTTCGACCCGAGCTCAGTGTCAGGAGTGACGGCCGCCACCCCGATCGCGGTCGTCGGCCGACCACCGCTCCTCGGCACCTCAAAAATCTCCTGCCCTACGGTCGGTTTTGCGAGGGCAGGAAAGGAACTCATGCAACTAAACATATGCAAATACTAGATTTTTGATGACCGTCTGGCGCCGGCGCAGATTCTCAAGTCACCTGTGAACTGGTTCACACCTCAGATCGATAGGGCGCCTCTATCGTTGC